>Ga0256841_1000177_pt1 | contig 70507 bp, 72 predicted proteins | sample 356308metaG_FD_185971 | JGI IMG/M metagenome (GOLD analysis project Ga0256841, IMG submission 185971) | Hydrothermal vent microbial communities from Mid Atlantic Ridge, Atlantic Ocean - 356-308 | ecosystem: Environmental > Aquatic > Marine > Hydrothermal vents | place: Atlantic Ocean: Mid... | reverse complement strand
CAGGCGATCATGGGTGATCACCAGAGCCAGCGCCTCGGCCACCCGGCTGACCTCGAGCACCGCATGGCGGCTGGCGTCGCCGTAGACCACCCGGTAGCCCGCGTCGCGGGCATGGCGCACCCGCTGGGCGTCGAGATCCAGGGCCAGATAGTCGAACTGATCCTCGTGCAGGAGGGTGGCGATGTTCTGGCCGATGCGGCCGAAGCCGACAATCAAGACGTGGCCGGACAGCCCCGCGCTCTCCTGGGCGATGGCCTGCTCCGGCGCCACCGGCTCGGGCGGCTGGCGACCCCATTGCAGGAACCCGATGGCCAGCGGCCCGTTGTAACGGATCAGGAAGGGCGCAGCGGCCATGCTCAGGATCATGGCCCCCAGCAGGATCTGGCCGCCGTCTGCCGGCAGCAGACCCAGCGGCAGCATCCCGGCCACCAGCAACAGGCCGAACTCGCCGCTCTGCGACAGGCTCACGCCGCTGCGCACGGCGGTCATGGCGTCTTCCCCGAACAGCCGGCAGAGAAGGGTGACGAGGACGCTCTTGCCGAACAGGATCGTGGCGGTCAGCAGCAGAATCCACAGCCCCTGCTGAATGAGGCTGGCAGGCACCAGCAGCATGCCGATGGTGGCGAAGAACAGGCCCAGGAGCACGTCCTGGAAGGGGCGGATGTCCGATTCCACCTGATGGCGGAACTCGGTCTCGCCCAGCACCATGCCGGCGAGAAAGGCCCCCAGCGGGGGCGACAGGCCGGCCAGGTGGGCTACCAGCGCCGCCGAGACCACGATGAACAGGGCCGCGAGCATGAACACCTCGGTGGACCGCCCGCGCGCCACCCAGTGCAGGAACGGCCGCGCCAGCCAGCGCCCGCCCAGATACAGGCCGGTGAAGACCACGGCGGCCTTCAGAAACACCAGCGCCAGGCCGTCGCCGTGCTCGCCCGCGCCCAGGGTGCCGAGCAGGATCAGGAACGGCAGGGTGGCCAGATCCTGGAACAGCAGCACCGCCACCGAAACCCGGCCATGGCGGGTGGCCAGCTCCATCTGCTCGGCGAGCTGCTTGATGACCACGGCCGTGGAGGACATGGCCACCGCGCCGCCCACCAGGATCGCCGCCTCGGCCGAAAGGCCAAGCCCCCAGGCCGCGGCGCCGGCCAGCGCCGTGCCCAGCAGCACTTCCGCGCCGCCGATCCCCAGCACCTGGCGGCGGTTGGCCAAAAGCTCCGGCAACGTGAATTCCAGGCCGATGGTGAACATCAGGAACACCACCCCCAGCTCGGCGAGAAAGCGGGTCTCCTCGGTATCGGGCAGCAGGCCGAGGCCGTTGGGGCCCACCACCAGGCCGACGAACAGGTAACCGAGGATCGGCGAGACGTTGAAGTGCCGGAACAGCGCCAGCACCCCCACGCCGATGCCCAGCAGCAGGAACAGGCCGGTGAAGAAATCCCCTTCGTGCATCTAGCGTTGGCTCTCCGCCAGGGCGGCCTGGCCGGCCCGCCAGGTGAGCAGGCTGGGCTGGCCACGCCGCCCCTGAACGGTCTCGCAGGCCGACAGGCAGCGGCCGCATTCGGTGCAGGTGAACATACGCCGCTTGATGCCGCGGGGCCTGAGGCGCATGGGGCATTCGTTCTCGCACATGTTGTCGCAACCCCGGCAGCGGTGGGCCCGGGCGCGGTCGAAACTGACCACCATGGCCTTGCGGTTGGCCATCCACACGAAGCTCTGGAACACCCCCACCGCGCAGGCATAGCGGCAGAACAGGTGGCGGGCGAACAGGAACTCGATGCTCAGCAGAAAGGTGCCGACGCCGATGAACAGGGCCTGGTTGCGGGTGAGGCTGGCGTGCCAGAGGTTCGCGTAGATCTCCCCCGGCGGCAGCAGGTAGGTGAGCAGCACCACCGCCCAGAGGAAGGCGAAGCCCACCGCCACCGGGACGATGAGCCAGCGCCAGCGGCGGTCCACCGGCAGGGGCGTGCCATCGGGCCGCCGCGGCGGCAGGCGCTCGCGGTCCCAGAAGCTCATCCTGCCGATGGCCCGGCGCAGCACGCCGTTGATCAGCTCCACCACCGAGAAATGGGGGCACAGCCAGCCGCAGTAGAGCCGGCCCCAGCGCCAGGCCACCCCGCCGAAGACGCCGACCAGGACGGCCAGGGGCACGAAGCCGCGCAGGATCACGTTCCAGGCCGCCTCCCCGGCGCCGATCTCGCCGGCCAGAAAGGGATCCAGCCCCAGCGTCCAGGGCCGGCCGAAAAACACGAAATGGGTGGTGGTGAGATCGAAGCGGAAGATGTTCAGCACCGGCGCCAGCACGAACAGGGCGAAGAAGCCGGCCTGGAAGAGGCGGCGCTGGCCCCTCACCCCGGCCATCGGCTCTGGCATTCTGCTTTGCCCTACCTCGGCAACTGTTCCAGACGTTGCTCTACCTCCGCCATCCCTGGCGTCGTCCTGCCTCCATGCGGTCGTCTCCCCGGCGGGCAGAGGGCGCCCTTCGTTCCGGGAGGCGTCGGCAAATCCCCCTCTGCCCTCAGGGGAGAGGATCGGGGTGAGGGGGTCATCCACTTTCACAGGCCGAACTCCGGGCAGGGCCTGCCCACCAGCGGATAACGGTACGGCTTGCCGGCCATGGCGCGCGCCAGGCCCAGGGTGCCGAGCAGGATGAAGGTGGAATGGACCAGGGTGAAATAGAGGATCACGAACAGCCAGACGTTGGGCGAGTCGTAGCCGCCGAAGAGGATCACCAGCAGGTTGATGAACACCAGCAGCATCCCGCCCCAAAGGCTGGCGCTGACCGTCTGCGCCAGATGGCAGCGGCCCAGCGGCGGCGCATCGCTCCGGTGTCGCCACCAGTAGGCGAGCAGCAGCAGGAAGGCCAGGCCCGGCAGCAGCATGAGGTTGGTCAGATACAGCGCCTCGGCGATGACTGCGATGCCCTGCCCCGCCGGACGTTCAGCGGCCGAAGGTGGCATGCACGACCTCCATGAGCGCGTCCACGGTTTCCTCGTCGTCGGTCAGCGGCTCGATCAGGGCGGCCCGGCAGGCGTCCACCACGTCGAAGCCGCCCTGGATCAGGGTCGCGGTATAGACCAGCAGCCGGGTGCTGGCGTTCTCCTCCAGATCGTGATCCTTGAGCGCCCGGAGGGCCCGCGCCAGCGAGACGAGCTGCTTCGCCACCCGGGGTTCCAGCCCCGTCTCGCGCTCGACGATGGCCTGCTCGCGCTCGGCGTCGGGATAATCGAAACGCAGGGCCACGAAGCGCTGGCGGGTGCTGGGCTTCATGCCCTTGAGCAGGTTCTGGTAACCGGGATTGTAGGAGACCACCAGCATGAAATCGTCCGGCGCCTGCAGGGTCTCGCCGGTGCGCTCGATGGGCAGGAGGCGGCGATCGTCCGACAGGGGATGGAGCACCACGGTGGTGTCCTTGCGCGCTTCCACCACCTCGTCCAGGTAGCAGATCCCGCCCTCGCGCACCGCCCGGGTCAGCGGGCCGTCCACCCAGTAGGTGCTGCCCTCGCCGATCAGGTGCCGGCCCACCAGATCGGCGGCGGTGAGATCGTCGTGGCAGGCCACCGTGTGCAGGGGCAGGCCGAGCCGCGCCGCCATGTAGCGGATGAAACGGGTCTTGCCGCAACCGGTGGGCCCCTTGATCAGCACCGGCAAACGGTGGCGGTGGGCGTGCTCGAACAGGGCCACCTCGTTGCCCGTGGGCAGGTAGAAGGGTTCCTCGCGGGCCGCTTCCACGGCGGCAGCGCCATCGCTCATGTTCATCTCCTCGTTGACCGCCGGACGGGCGGCAGCATGCCCCCATCCGTTCCGATATCGGGCTCCCGACCCGCTTTTCAAGCGGCCGCCCGCGCGGCCAGCCACCAGGCCAGGGCAATGCCCGACAGGACCAGTACCAGGTAGGCCGCCATGATCAGCCGCCAGCGCAGGGCCACCCGACGCAGTCCCATGAAGTACTCGGCCACCAGCCAGGTCTTGACGAAGGTGGAAACGAGCAGCAGCGCCAGGATGCCCCAGCCGGCAAGGCCTGCCTGACCGATGGCCAGCGCCATCAGGGTCAGGCTCACCAGCACCAGCCAGGTGAGGGTACAGGGGCGCAGGTTCAGCATAGCCGATCTTTCTTCCCTCTTTTGCTCAGCGCATCACGTAGACCAGCGGAAACAGGATGATCCAGACCAGATCCACCATGTGCCAGTAGGAGGCACCGGTCTCCACGCCGGTATGCTCGGAGGCCGAATAGGCCCCCTGCCGGGCCTTCCACCACACTGCCAGCAGGATCACCATGCCCAGCAGCACGTGCATGAAATGGAAGAAGGTCATCGACCAGTAGAACATGTAGAAGGTGTTGGTGGACAGCCCGATGCCGGCCGCCGACTTGGCGGCGAATTCGCTCAGTTTCACCACCACGAACACGCCGCCCAGACCGACCGCCGCCAGCAGCCAGCGGGCACAGGCCTCGGCCCGATCGGCGCGAATGGCCGCCACCGCGCGCACCACGAAATAACTGGAGGTGATCAGCACCAGGGTATTGACGGCCCCCGCGGTCCGATTCAGCTCGAGCTGCGAGGCATTGAACAGGACCACGTTGCGGCTGCGGGCAAAAGCGTAGGCCAGGAACAGGATGCCGAAGACCAGCAGCTCGGCATAGATGAAGATCCAGATCATGAAATCCCCGGGCGGGTAACGGCTCGGACGGGAACTGGCCGGGGAAACAGGCATGCGGAAAAACCGGAGGCGGACCGGACGGAGCGGGGCCCCGTCCGGTCCAACACTCAGACGGTGGCCTCCTCCTCTCGGCTACCGACGAAGAAGCTGATGATGTAGAGCGCCAGGCCGGTCAGGAAGAACAGGCCGGCCACTTCACGCATCCAGTAGAACAGGGCGATCTTCTCCTGCACCACCATGAAGGGCTGGGGATCCTCGCTGACCCGTTGCAGCCAGACCTGGAGAATGCCCGCCCCGGTGAGGAACAGGGTGATGAACACCATGGACACGGTCATCAGCCAGAAGGCCCACATCTCCACCACCTGGGCCTTGCCGCTGTTGGCCGCGGCCCGTCCCCGCAGGATGGGCATGGCATAGGAGATGATGGCCAGCACCACCATCACGTAGGCCCCGTAGAAGGCCATGTGGCCATGGGCCGCGGTGATCTGGGTACCGTGGGTGTAGTAGTTCACCGGCGCCAGGGTGTGCATGAAGCCCCACACCCCGGCCCCCAGGAAGGCCATCACCGGGGTGCCCAGCGCCCACAGGGTGGCGGCCTTGTTGGGATGCTCACGCCGACGCTGGTTGACCATGTTGAAGGCGAAGATCACCATCATGAAGAAGGGAATCGGCTCCAGGGCAGAGAACACCGACCCCAGCCATTGCCAGTACTCGGGTGTGCCGATCCAGTAGTAATGATGCCCGGTGCCGATGATGCCGGTGATCAGGGTCATGGCGATGATCACGTACAGCCACTTCTCGATGATCTCCCGGTCCACGCCGGTGACCTTGATCAGCACGAAGGCCAGGATGGAGCCCAGGATCAGCTCCCACACGCCTTCCACCCACAGATGGACCACCCACCACCAGTAGTACTTGTCCAGAACCAGGTTGGCCGGATTGTAGAAGGAGAACAGGAAGAACACCGCCAGTCCCCACAGGCCGAGAAGCAGCACCAGGCTGATGACCGTCTTGCGGCCCTTGAGGATGGTCATGGTGATGTTGTAGAGAAAACCCAGGGCCACGATCACGATGCCGATCTTGGTGATGGTGGGCTGCTCCAGGAATTCCCGGCCCATGGTCGGCAGCAGGCCGTTGCCGGTGATCTCGGCGAGCCGGGCATAGGGCACCAGCAGATAGCCGAGGATGGTCAGGGCGCCGGCCACCAGGAAGATCCAGAACAGGGCCAGGGCCAGTTTCGGGCTGGCCAGTTCCGTCTCCGTCTCTTCCGGAACGATGTAGTAGGCCGCGCCCATAAAGCCGAACAGCAGCCAGACGATCAATAGGTTGGTGTGCACCATGCGTGCCACGTTGAAGGGGATCTCCGGAAACAGGAAATCCCCCCAGACATACTGCAGACCCATGATCAGGCCGAACAGGATCTGGCCCACGAACAGGCCGATGGCGGCGATGAAATACGGTTTGGCAACCGCTTGAGACGAGTATTGCATCGTTCGAGCCCTCCCTTAACCTTGAATGTTCGGCGGCCAGCCGGCGGTGTTGATTTCCGAGGCCCACTTGAGGAACTCGGCCAGCGCGTCCAGTTCCTCGTCGCTCAGGTTGAACTGGGGCATGCTGCGCCGTCCCTCGATCCCCTGGGGCGGCCGGCTCTTGATGAAGGCGATGATGCCTTCCTTGCTGTTGCCGAAGCGTTTGTAGACGTTGCCCAGCTCCGGCGCGAAGTAGGCCCCTTCGCCCAGCAGGGTGTGACAGCCGATGCAGTCGTTCTCTTCCCAGACCATCTTGCCCATGGCCACCTTCTCGGTGATGTTCTCGCGGTGATCCCGCTTGGGCAGCTCGCCGTGGGTGTCGAAGGTCAGGGCCAGGAACAGCAGAAAGAAGAAGACGGCCCCACCGTAAAAGATGTTGCGGGCCATCGCTTTGGTGAATTTCTCGCTCATGGTGATCCCCCCGGGTGCATGATTGATGCAGGCCCATGTTCCCCAGCCCGGCGCCCGGTCTCATTGACCCAGGTCAAGCCGGACGCTGGATTCGGTCCAGAAGGGGATCAAAGCAGGGCGCGCAGCCCGTCCACGTCCAGCAGGGTGATGGTGTTCTGGTGAACCCGGATCAGTTTCTGGCGGGCCAGTTTGCCGAGAATGCGGGAGAAGGTCTCGGGCTGGATGGACAGGCGTGAGGCAATCACGCTCTTGGGGGTGCCCAGGTGGATCTCCGGCAGTTCCACCACTCCCGGCGGGATCTGCTCCAGCAGATAGACCACCAGCCGGTAGGTGGCGTTGTGCAGGGTCAGGTTGTTGATTTCGGCGATGCGCTTGCGCAGGCGGCGGCTCATGTCGGCCATCAGGCGCATGCAGGTCTCACGGGACTCCTCCAGCAACCGGCGGAACACGTTCATGTCGAAACTGATGACCTCGCTGGCGGAGATGGCCTCGGCACTTACCGGATAGTTGTGCTGGGTCATGAAGGTGATGGCCTCGGCAAAGGTCTCGCCGGGATAGATGATCTCCACCACCTTCTCGTCGCCGCTGTCGGACAGGGAGAACAGCTTGATCTGGCCGCTGCGCAACAGATAGAAGTGCCCGGCCGACTGACCGGCCTCGAACAGAATCTCGCGCGGGGCCAGCTCGATGCTGTAGGCCGTCTCCAGCATGGCCTGCAGCTGATTCTCATTGAGGCCGGAAAACAGATAGACGGCGTGCAGCTCCTCGGGAGTCAGGGTTGCGTGTTTCATTCCATCGCTCCGGTACGGGGAACCTTCCCTTGTTTGTTGTTGTTATCTGCAAGATCACGCCGAGTTGACCTGGGTCAAAGCCGGCTGTCCCGGCAGCGAGTATATATGACTTTACGCAGGGATATGACCCCTTCAAACAGACCGGGTGAAAAACGGGGGTTTTTCACCCGGTCTGCCGAATGATGGAATGCTGATGATGGCTCTGGAGCGACATGAACACCCTACGCCTGATTCTTCCTGACACGGACGACACGACGCAGGCGAAAAGGGTGTGGGAAGCCGCTTGTGCCGCTGCCGGCGTCGATCTCCAGGTTCTTGTCGCAAGCGATGCCATTGCCCGGCAACTGGCCCGGGAACTGGGGCTCAACACCTATCCGGCCCTGCTTCAGGCCAACCGGATCATCGCCGTGGGCACGCCGGATGCCAAGACGGCCCGCGACATCGTGGAGCGCCTGTCAGGGGAGCCGTCCGCATGACCGGCTTGACGCCCGGCACGGGATTTCTGCGTGCTGCAGTCCCTCCCCGCCACAACCGGGCAGGCAGGCATGACGCTGCAGCGGCGCTGAACCGCGGCCGGATCCGGGCTATAATGCCTGAGCATTCTACACAGGTATAACCCATGTCGCTCATCGATCCCCATGGCCGCCACATCGAATACGTCCGACTGTCGGTCACCGACCGTTGCGATCTCCGTTGCCGGTACTGCATGCCGGAAGGCTTTCGTGATTTCGATACCCCGGAAGACTGGCTGACCTTCGACGAGCTGGAGCGGGTCATCGGCGCCTTCGGCCGGCTGGGCACCCGCCGCATCCGTCTCACCGGTGGCGAGCCGCTGGTGCGCCGGGATCTGCCGGCACTGGCCGCGCGCCTCGCGGCCCTGCCCGGCATCGAAGATCTGTCTCTGAGTACCAACGCCACCCGTCTGGCCCGCGAAGCGGCCGCCCTGCGTGCCGCCGGCGTGCGGCGGCTCAACGTGAGCCTCGACACCCTGCGCCCCGAGCGCTTCCGGGAAATCACCCGCGGCAAGCTCGACAAGGTGCTCGACGGCCTGATGGCCGCGAAGGCCGAGGGCTTCGCCCCCATCAAGATCAACATGGTGGTCATGGCCGGCGTCAACGACGACGAGGTGGAAGACATGGTCGGATTCTGCCTCGAACACGGCTTCACCCTGCGCTTCATCGAGACCATGCCCATGGGCGAGACCGGCCAGAGCGCTAGCCGTCGCTATATCAGCCTGCAGACCATCAAGCGCCGCCTCGCCGAACGTTACGAGCTGCTGCCTGGCACCATGCCCGGCGGCGGGCCGGCCCGCTACGTGCAGGTGGCCGGCACCGATCTGCGCATCGGTTTCATCACCCCCCTCTCCCAGCACTTCTGCGAAACCTGTAACCGGGTACGCCTGTCCGCCGATGGCACCCTCTATCTGTGCCTGGGCCAGGACGATCAGTACCCGCTGCGCCCCCTGCTGCGTGCCGGGATCAGCGACACGGAACTGGAGGATCACCTCCGCGCCGCCATCGCCCGCAAGCCCGAGCGCCACGAGTTCCGGGAGAAACCGGGGCAGGTGGTGCGCTTCATGTCCATGACGGGGGGGTGAACGACGCCCCATGGGCATTGCCGCCTCACTCCACGGTCGGCCGCCCTGCCCCGGAGATTGAAGCCCCCTCCGGCGGGGCGACATGCCGACGCCCCATCCATCTCGCAGGCCGTATTTCCTCCGTGGGGAAAAGAGCAACACCGTCCCAAAGTGGTTCAGCCCTCGTTCAGCCCCGAGATGCCATGCTGCCTCCCGAATCCACAAGCCATCGGAGGCCACCATGTCACGCCTTTTCGTCACCACCGTGCTTTCGGGCCTGCTGACCATCACCACGCCGGCGCTGGCCGACGACCATCACTCGGAGCGCCACTGGCACGACGGCGGTCGGTACCTCGGGCAGGAACGGCGCGTGGCGCATCATGCCTGGCGCAAGACCTGGCGCCGGCTGGAACGGGCCGAGCGGCGGGGCAAACGCCGGGCCATCCGCGAGTGGCGGTGGGCCCATCGCCGGGCCGCCTGGCCTCAGGCTCGTCACCTCCATTCTCTGCCGGCATACCGCCCGCATGGCCACGTCCCCCATCCCCACGGGCATCGGCCGTATCCTCGCTGCACAATGCAGGGCGTCCGGACCGGCGTGGATCCCCTCCCCATCATCGGGGGCGGCGTGATCGGCGGCCTGCTGGGCAACCAACTGGGCGACGGCGATGCCACCGCCGCCACGGCCGGGCTGTTCATCGGCTCGGTGGTCGGTTACGAGCTGAGCCGACACTGACAAACCGCCGGTGGGCCGGTATGCTTGTGCGCAAATCGCGCTTCGCCAGTCCTGACCATGCCCCGTACCCTGCTGCTCGCCGCCCTGTTCGTCCTGCTTCCGGCCTTGCCGGCCGCAGCCGCCCCGGTCGGGGCCGGTGGACTGCTGCGAGTGGCCCGCCAGCAGGGCGAAAGCCTGGATGCGGCGGTGGCCCGGATCCGCAAGCAGACCGGCGGCCGGATCCTCAGCGCCGAGACCGTCACCCGCCATGGCAAGCGGGTCCACCGCATCAAGGTCTTGCTGCCCAACGGCCACGTGAAGATCTTCCGCGTCCCGGCGAAGTGACATGCGCCTGCTGATCCTGGAGGACGAAGACGCCCTGCGCGAACCGTTGCGCGCCATGCTCGCCGAGGCCGGCTTCGCCGTGGACAGCGCCGCCGACGGCCGCGAGGGCCAGTACCTGGGGGAGGAGATCCCCTTCGATCTGGCGGTGGTGGATCTGGGTCTGCCGGAGAAGGACGGCATCGAAGTGATCCGCGCCTGGCGCTCGGCCGGCCGGGACTTTCCCGTGCTCATCCTCACCGCCCGGGGTCGCTGGGAAGAAAAGGTGGAGGGCCTCGAGGCCGGGGCCGACGACTACCTGGTCAAGCCCTTCCATCCCGAGGAACTGCTGGCCCGGATCCGCGCCCTCCTGCGCCGCGCCGCCGGCCAGGCCCGCCCCGTGATCCACAGCGGGCCGCTGGCCCTCGACCCCCGCCGGCAGCGCGTGACCCTGGAAGGCCGGGAAGTGGAACTCACCGCCTACGAATACCGCCTGCTCGAATACCTGGTGCTGCACGCCGGCGAGGTGATCTCCAAGACCGAGCTGACCGAACACCTCTACGCCCAGGACTACGACCGCGACAGCAACGTGATCGAGGTCTTCGTCCGCCGCCTGCGCCGCAAACTCGACCCCGACGGCGCCTGGCAACCCATCGAAACGCTGCGCGGCCGCGGCTACCGCTGGGCCTGCGCCACGCAAGGACACCCCGCCAGGTGAAACCGGCCGCCCGGCGCCTCTCCCTGCAGGCCCGCCTGTTGCTGGCCGCCCTCGCGGTGCTGCTGGTGTTCGTGGCCCTGACCGGCCTGGCGCTCGACCGGGCCTTCCGCCAGAGCCTCGAAACGGCCCAGCGGGAACGGCTGCAGGATCGCCTCTACGCCCTGCTGGCCATCCTCGACGTGGATGCGAACGGCCAGCCCCGTTTCGTCCGCCCGCTGCCCGATCCGCGCTACGGCCGGCCCGCCTCGGGCCTGTATGCGCAGGTGGAGGATGCGCACGGCAAGGTGCGGCTGCGCACGCCCTCCCTGCTCGGCCTCAGGCTGCCCGCCGCGTCCCCCTCCCCGCCCGGCGAACCGCGCTTCGTCACGCGCAAGCTGGAAGGGCGTCCCCATCTGGCCCTGCACTATACGGTGCGCTGGGAAGGCGACGGCGGGCGCACCACCGATCTGCGGATCCGCCTGCTCGAGGATCGCACCCCCTGGCTGGCGCGCCGGGACGACTTTCGCCGCACCCTGTGGGGCTGGCTGGGCGGCGCCGCCGTGCTGCTGTTGCTGGTGCAGGCCGGGGTGCTGCGCTGGGGACTGCGTCCGCTGCGCCGGGTGAGCGCCGATCTGCACCGCATCGAACAGGGGCAAATCGATGCCCTGCCCGGCCCCTATCCGCCCGAACTGCAACAGCTCACCGATCGCATCGACGCCCTGCTCAAACACAACCGGCGGCAGGTCGAACGCTACCGCGACGCCCTGGGCAACCTCGCCCACAGCCTCAAGACGCCCCTGGCCATCCTCGCCAACGCCATCGACGAGCCGGCCCGCCGCGACCCGGCCGAAGCCCGCGAGGCCGTGCAGCGGATCCGCGAGATCATCGACTACCAGCTGCAACGGGCGGCCACCGCCGCCCGGGCCAACCCGGCTCCCGTTCCCCTGCGACCGCAACTCGAACGGCTCCTGCAGACCCTGGGCAAGGTCCACGGCGAGGCCCGGCGCGAGGTGGAACTGCAGATCCCCGCCGAACTGGCCATCGCCATGGAAACCGGCGATCTGCTGGAGCTGTTCGGCAACCTGCTGGACAACGCCTTCAAGTGGGCCGAGCGGCGCATCCGGATCCGCGCCGCCCGGGAAGGCGACGCCATCGTGGTCCGCGTGGAAGACGACGGCCCCGGCATCCCCGACCCACAGAAGGCCGCCGTGCGCGAACGCGGCCGCCGCGCCGACACCCGGGTGGAAGGCCACGGCCTCGGCCTGGCCATGGTGCAGGAGATCGTGCTGCTCTACGGCGGCGAACTGCACATCGGCGACAGCCCCCTCGGCGGCGCGGAACTGACCGTGAAACTGCCCCCGCACAGGTAGGAACGGCGCCCTCGCCGCGACAATGCGGTTGCTGGTAGCGGGGGACGGGTAGCGGGGAAAGGCCTTTTGGTTTTACCCGCACCCAGCCACCAGCTACCAGCTACCCGCCAATCGCGCCGAGGCGCCGCTCCTGCAGATTGCGTCCTTTCCTCTTGTCTCCTGCCGCTTTCCTCTGCTTTCAAGCCAGCATCTTCGCCGCCAGCGCGAACAGCAGCAGGGCGAAGATCCGCTTGAGGGTGCGGGCCGGCAGGCGGTGGGCGAGGCGGGCGCCCCAGGGGGCGGCGAGCATGCTGGTGACGACGATGGCGCCGAGGGCCGGCAGGTGCAGATAGCCGAGGCTGCCGGGCGGACGGCCGGGAGCGTCCCAGCCGGTGACGAGGAAGCCCAGGCTGCCGGCGAGGGCGATGGGCAGGCCGCAGGCGGCGGAAGTGGCCACGGCCTGGCGCATGGCCACGTTGCACCAGACCAAGAACGGCACGGTGAGGGTGCCGCCGCCGATCCCCACGATGGCCGAGACGCCGCCGATGACGAAACCGGCCAGGCTCATGCCGACCGGGCCCGGCAGCCCGCGGTGGGGCGCCGGCCGGATGTCCAGACTCATCTGCACCGCCACCCACAGCTCGAACAGGCCGAAGACGAGGCGCAACCGATCGCCGGGCAGGCGATCGGCGATCGCGGCGCCGGCCAGGGCGCCGATCACGATCCCCGGAGTGAGGCGCCGGAACACCGGCCACCGCACCGCGCCGTGGCGGTGATGGGCCCGCACCGAAGACAGGGAGGTGAAGACGATGGTCGCCAGCGAGGTGCCCACGGCCAGGTGCATCACGTGGTCGTAGCCGGCGGCGGTGAAGAGCATGGCCAGCACCGGCACGATGACCAGGCCGCCACCCACGCCCAGCAGCCCCGCCGCCAGACCGGCGAACACGCCCAGCAGGGCGGCCCACAGCAACAGTTCCGGCGGCACCCCCATGGTTCAACCGGGGCGAGTCGCCATCACTCCACGGTCACGGCCGTGCCGCTGACGCTCACCATCAGCATGCTGCCCTGTCCGCCGACCGTCTCGTAATCGATGTCGATGCCGACCACCGCGTTGGCGCCCAGGGTGCGGGCCTGTTCCTGCATCTCCTCGAAGGCGAGGGTGCGGGCCTTCTCCAGTTCCTTTTCGTAGGCGCCGGAGCGGCCGCCGACGATGTCGCGGATGGAGGCGAAGAAGTCCTTGAAGACGTTGGCGCCCAGGATGGCCTCGCCGGTAACCACGCCGTGATAGGTCCGGATGGGCCGTCCTTCGAGGGTGGGTGTGGTGGAAAGAATCATGTCTTGGCCTCAGCGGATCCAGATGGTCTTGACGTTGACGAACTCGCGGATGCCATGGTGCGAAAGCTCCCGGCCGTAACCCGAATGCTTGATGCCGCCGAAGGGCAGACGCGGATCGCTCTTGACCAGGCCGTTGACGAAGGTGGCGCCCGACTGCATGCGCCGGGCGAGGCGCTCGCCGCGCTGGCTGTCGGCGGTCCAGATGCTGCCGCCAAGGCCGAAGGGCGAATCGTTGGCGATGCGCAGGGCATCCTCCTCGTCGCGGGCGTGGATGACGATGGCCACCGGGCCGAACAGCTCCTCGTGCCAGGCGCGCATGCCCGGCTCCACCCGGTCGAGGATCGAGGGGGGATACCAGGCCCCGGGCCGGTCGGGGATTTCGCAGCCGGTCACCGGCACCGCGCCGGCGGCGATGCTGTCGGTCACCTGCCGGTGCAGCTCGTCGCGCAGATCGGTGCGCGCCATGGGGCCGAGCTGGGTCGCCTCGTCGAAGGGATCGCCCATGCGCAGGGCTTCCACCGCGGCCTGGAAGCGGGTGAGAAAGTCCTCGTCGATGGCATCCACCACGATGAACCGCTTGGCGGCGATGCAGCTCTGGCCGTTGTTGAGAAAACGCGAGGTGACGGCGGTCTGCACGGCCAGATCCAGATCCGCGTCTTCCAGCACCACGAAGGCATCGGAGCCGCCCAGCTCCAGCACCGACTTCTTGAGGTTCTCGCCGGCGGCGGCGGCCACCTGCCGGCCGGCCGGCTCGCTGCCGGTGAGGGTGACGGCGTGCACGCGGGGATCCTCGATCACCCCGCGCACCTGCGAGGCGCGGATCATCAGGGTGCGGAACACGTTCTCGGGGAAACCGGCCTCGCGGAAGACCTCCTCGATGGCCAGGGCGCTTTCCGGCACGTTGGAAGCGTGCTTGAGCACGCCGGTATTGCCGGCCACCAGCGCGGGCGCGGCGAAACGGAATACCTGCCAGAAGGGGAAGTTCCAGGGCATCACCGCCAGCACGGTGCCCAGCGGCAGATAGGCCACGTAACTCTTGCCGGCGTCCGACGCGATGATCTCGTCGGCGAGAAAGGCCGGCCCGTGCTCGGCATAGTATTCGCAGACCCAGGCGCATTTCTCGACCTCGGCACGGGCATCGCGGAAGAGCTTGCCCATCTCGGTGGTCATGATGCGGGCGTATTTCTCCGCGTTGGCGCGCAACACCTCGGCGGCCCGCGCCATCAGCCGCGCCCGCTCCGAAACCGGGGTGTCGGCCCAGCCGGGCGTGGCCGCGGCCACGGCCTCCAGGGCGTGATCCAGCGTGGCCGCATCCCACGCCGGGATCTCGCGCAGAAGCGTGCCGTCGACGGGACTGGTGACCTGAAAGCTCATGTTTGCTCCTTATGTGTGCGTTGGCAGGCGGTTTGGGTCCGTGCCCTCCCAGTATAGACGCCCTTGCCCCGCCTATGTTTCAATTCGACTCGCCTTGCGGCTTTCCATCCCGGCAAACGAATCAGCCATGCAACACACCCTTTGCATCTTCGGCGGCACCGGCTTCGTCGGCCGGCATCTGGCGCGGGCCCTGACCGCCGCGGGCCACCAGGTCCGGATCCCCACGCGACATCCGGAACGGCACCGCGATCTGCGGGTGTTTCCCGGCGTGACCCTGCTCGAAGGCGACGTGGTGCACGACGGCTTCGTGATGCGCAAGGCCATGGATGGCTGCGACATCGCCATCAACCTGATCGGCATCCTCAACGAGAAGCGCGACAACGGCAAGGAATTCCATGCCATCCACGTGGCCCTGGTGGAGCGCCTGCTCAACGCCTGCCGCGAGAAGAAGGTGAGCCGCTTCCTGCACATGAGCGCCCTGCACGCCGATGCGGCCAGCGGCAGCAGCTACTATCTGCGCAGCAAGGGCGAGGGCGAAAACCGCGTGCATGCCGCCAGCGGCATCGAGGCCACCTCCTTCCGGCCCTCGGTGATCTTCGGCCGTGACGACAGCTTCACCAACCGCTTCGCCGCCCTGCTGCGCAAGGCGCCGATCCTGCCCCTGGCCTGCGCCCGCAGCCGCTTCGCCCCGGTGCACGTGGAAGACGTGGTGCAGGCCTTCGTGCGCAGCCTCGACAGGCCGGCGGCCATCGGCCAGCGTTACGATCTCTGCGGGCCGAAGGAATACACCCTGCTCGAGATCGTCGAATACCTCAACCGGGAACTGGATCTGCACCGGCGCATCCTCCCCCTCGGCCCGCGCCTGTCGAAACTGCAGGCGAGGATTCTGCAGCACGTGCCGGGCAAGCCCTTCACCCTGGACAACTTCCGCTCCCTGCAGACCGACAGCGTCTGCGCCGAGGGCGACCGGGTGCTGCGCGAGGTCTTCGGCATCGTGCCCACGCCCCTGGAAGCGGCCGTGCCCCTCTATCTGCAACCGGACACCCTGCGGGCCCACTATACCCGCTGGCGACGCACTGCCCGCCGGCCGTGAAGATCTACAAGGTCGGCGGCGCCGTGCGGGACCGGCTGCTGGGCCTGCCGGTCACCGACACCGACTGGGTGGTGGTGGGCGCCACGCCCGAGCAGATGCGCGCCCTGGGCTTCAGGCCGGTGGGCAAGGACTTCCCCGTGTTCCTGCATCCCGAAACGAAAGAGGAATACGCCCTGGCCCGCACCGAACGCAAGACCGGCCCCGGCTACACCGGCTTCACCTTCCACGCCAGCCCCGAGGTCACCCTGGAGGAAGACCTGGCCCGGCGCGATCTCACCATCAATGCCATGGCCGAGGACGAGGACGGACACCTCATCGATCCTTACGGCGGCCGGCGGGACCTGGAACGCCGCCTGCTGCGCCACGTCTCCCCCGCCTTCGTCGAGGATCCGGTGCGCATCCTGCGGGTGGCGCGCTTCGCCGCCCGCTTCCGGCCCCTGGGCTTTCGCATCGCCGACGAAACCCTGGCACTGATGCGCCGCATGGTGGACGCAGGCGAGGTGGATGCCCTGGTGCCAGAACGGGTCTGGCAGGAGACGGTGCGCGCCCTGGACGAGGATGCACCCCAGGTGTTCTTCGAGGTGCTGCGCGAATGCGGCGCCCTGGCCAGGCTGTTTCCGGAGATCGAACGGCTGTTCGGCGTGCCCCAGGATCCCGCGCACCATCCCGAGATCGATACCGGCGTGCACACCCTGCTGGTGCTGGCACAGGCCGCACGCCTCTCGCCCGAGCCGGTGGTACGCTTCGCCGCCCTGGTGCACGATCTGGGCAAGGGCACCACGCCCCGGGATCTGTGGCCGAAACATCCCGATCACGAAGCCCGCGGCGTACCCCTGGTGGAGGCCCTGTGCGAACGGTACCGGACGCCGAAGGCCTTTCACGACCTGGCCGTGCTGGTGACCCGCTATCACCTGCACTACCACCGCGCCGCCGAACTGGACGCGCCGGCCCTGCTCGCGCTGCTCGAGGCCCTGGACGCCTTCCGCCGCCCCGCCCGTTTCGAGCAGTACCTGCTGGCCTGCGAAGCCGACTCCCGCGGCCGGCCCGGCTACGAGGACGCCGAATTCGAACAGCCCGACCTCCTGCGCGCCGCCTTCGCCGCCGCCGACGCCATCCGCGGCGGCGACCTGGCCCGCCAAGGCTACCGAGGCGCCGATCTGGCCCGCGAACTGCGCCAGCGCCGCCTCGCCGCGATCCGGTCCGCACTTCCACGGCACTGACAGGGCAGCACTGCAAATGACGCAGAGGTCGCAAAGACGCAGAGGACGCGGAGAACATCCAGTGCCGTCTTTTTTTCTGTCTCGGCGCACTCCGCGTCTCTGCGACCTCTGCGTTACTTCCACTCAAGCCTGACAGGAACCCCCATGAAGACCCCGCCGAAGATCGGTTTCCTCAGCCTCGGCTGCCCCAAGGCCACGGTGGATTCGGAGCGGATCCTCACCCGCCTGCGGGCCGAGGGCTACGCCATCACGGATCGCTACGATGACGCGGCCCTGGTGATCGTCAACACCTGCGGCTTCATCGACGCGGCGGTGGAGGAGTCGCTGGAGGCCATCCGCGAGGCGCTGGACGAAAACGGCAAGGTGATCGTGACCGGCTGCCTCGGCGCGCGCGAGGGCCTGGTGGAGACGGCCGTGCCCGGGGTGCTGGCGGTCACCGGCCCCCACGCCTACGAGGCGGTGATGGAAGCGGTGCACGCGCATCTGCCGAAGCCCCCCGATCCCTTCACCGATCTGGTGCCGCCCGAGGGGCTGCGGCTGACGCCGCGCCACTATGCGTATCTGAAAATCTCGGAAGGCTGCAATCACCGCTGCCGCTTCTGCATCATCCCGCAACTGCGCGGGGATCTGGTCAGCCGGTCGGTGGGCGAGGTATTGCAGGAGGCCGAAAACCTGGTGGCCGCCGGGGTGAAGGAGCTGCTGGTGGTCTCCCAGGACACCTCGGCCTACGGCGTGGACGTGAAATACCGCACCGGCTTCTGGGGCGGGCGCCCGGTGAAGACCCGCTTCACCGAACTGGCGGCGGCCCTGGGCACGCTCGGCGCCTGGGTGCGGCTGCACTACGTCTATCCCTATCCGCACGTGGACGAGGTGCTGCCCCTGATGGCCGAGGGCCGCGTCCTGCCCTATCTGGACGTGCCCCTGCAACACGCCAGTCCGGCCGTGCTGCGGGCCATGAAACGCCCCGGCGACATCGATCGGGTGCTGGAGCGGATCGAAAACTGGCGGACGATCTGCCCCGATCTGACCCTGCGCAGCACCTTCATCGTCGGCTTCCCCGGCGAGACGGAGGCCGACTTCGACCTGTTGCTCGAGTTTCTCGACGCCGCCCAACTGGATCGGGTGGGTGCCTTCGCCTACTCGCCGGTGGCGGGCGCCCCGGCCAACGCCCTGCCCGGCGCCGTGCCGGAGGAAGTGAAGCAGGACCGCCTGGCCCGCTTCATGGCCCGCCAGGCCGAAATCAGCGCGGCGAAGCTGCAGGCGCGGGTCGGCCGGCGCGCCACCGTGCTGGTGGACGGCGTCGACGAGGAGGGCCTGCTGCTGGCCCGCTCGGCCGGCGAGGCGCCGGAGATCGACGGCGCGGTGATCCTCGACGACGCGCCCGACGCCCGGACCGGGGATCTGCTGGACGTGGAGATCGTCGCCGCCACCGAGCACGATCTGATCGCCCGGCCGCTCGCGGGCCGATTCCGGGTTTTCCCGGGTTCAAGCTAAAGCCCGTCCGTTACCGGCCGCTAGAGTGAGGGAGACCCGAACCCTGCGCGGGGGCCGCGGCTCCGGCCTGCGCCCCGCCCTCACCGCCTGGATGCACCGCATGACCGCCCTTGCCGCCCGCTTCGTCCCCCGACTGCTCCCCTATCTCGCGCCGTTCCTGCTGTTGGCGGCCACCGGCTACGCCCTGTTGCGGCAGGGCCCCGACCCGGTACTGTTCGGCTTTCTGGCTCTCGGGATCGTCCTCTGGCCGCTGATCGGCCATTTCCGCAAGCGCCACCTGGCCATGGCCCGGCAACTCGAGAGCGTCTGCCAGGATCTGGCCAGCGGCCGGCTGGCCGCCCGCCTGACCGGAATCCCCGAAAACTGCGAACTGGGCGCGCTGGCCCAGGCCCTGAACCGGGCCGTGGCACAGACCGAAGCCTTCGTCCACGACACGGTGAGCCTGCTGCAGGCCGCCGGCGAACAACGCTTCGACACGCCGCCCGCCAGCGCCGACTTCGCCGGCGAGTTCCGCGACGGGCTGGCGAGTATCCGCCAGGCCCTCGACTCCCTCGAAGCGGCCCACTGGCAGCGGCAGCGGGAAGAGCTGTTCAGCCGCGTGTCGGCCCTGCAGGCCGAAAACCTGGTCTCCAGCCTGCAACTGACCCAGACCGATCTGCACACCATCGCCCAGGAGATGACCGAAGTGGAAACCATCTCCAGCGAAGCGGCGCTCAACGCCCAGGGCAGCCGCAACGACGTGAACAACGTGAAGGAGAACATCGGCCTGGTGGTGGAACGCATCGGCGCCCTGCGTGAGGCCTCCCGCCAGCTCGATGAGAGCAGCGCCGAGATCAACCAGATCATCGGCCTCATCGCCAGCATCGCCGATCAGACCAACCTGCTGGCCCTCAATGCCGCCATCGAGGCGGCGCGGGCCGGCGAACACGGCCGCGGCTTCGCCGTGGTGGCCGACGAGGTGCGGGCCCTGGCCGAGAACACCAAACAGGCCACCGACAAGATCGAGGGGATCATCACCGGCCTGCTCCAGGCCAGCCAGCGGATCGCCGAAAGCTCGGCCGAGATGGAGGAAAAGACCAGCACCTCGAACCAGCTGGTGACCGACTTCGAGCGCTCCTTCGCGCGCTTCGCCGAAGTGGCCGAAAAGACCTACGAAACGGTCAGCAAGGCCCGCATGATCGGCCACATCTCCCTGGCCAAGATGGATCACACGGTCTATGTGCAAAAGGCCCACCGGGTCATCGGCCTGGACGGCCACCACCCCTACATCGACGATCTGCGAGTGGATGCGGATCACTGCCGCTTCGGCCACTGGTTCACCGATCCCGACGGCGGCGCCTGTTACAGCAACCTGCCCAGTTACCCGGTGATCATCGATCTGCACAACCGGCTCCACGCCACGGTGCAGACCCTGCTCGACGCCCTGGAGCAGGACTGGCGCACGGATGCTGCGCTGCAGGACACCATCCTCCAGGCCATGGAAACCACCGAAGAGCAGAGCCGGCAGCTCGTCGAGCGGCTGGGGATGCTGGTAGAGGAGAAACAGCGCATCGAATCGTTCACCGACGCGCCCAGCGAGGTGGAGCTGTTCTGAATTGGCAGCATGCTGTTCCGAATTCAGGTGCGCCGCTCCTATATCAAACGATTCGCGTCAAGACAATTTTGAGACAACAGCCTGCTAACCCGGCTTGCGGGCGATGGCGATGGCGCGCACGGGGGCCGGATGGCCTTCCACCGTGCGCGAGGCATCGTTGGGATCGAGAAAGTCGGCCAGGGACTGGAAGGTCATCCAGCCGGTGCGGCGCTGTTCCTCCACCGTGGTGGGGGTCACGTCCACCACCCGCACGTGGCGGAAGCCGCAGCGCTCCAGCCAGCGTTCGAGCAGGGCCGGCGAGGGGATGAACCAGACGTTGCCCATCTTCGCGTAGCGCCCCGCCGGCACCAGCACGCTCTGCGCGTCGCCTTCCACCACCAGGGTTTCCAGCACCAGTTCGCCGCCGGGGCGCAGGGCGCCCTTCAGTTGCAGCAGGTGATCCAGCGGCGAGCGCCGATGATAGAGCACCCCCATGGAGAACACGGTGTCGAAGGCGTCCAGTGCCGGCGGCAGATCGTCGATGCCCAGCGGCAGCACGTCCACCGGCTCGGGGGGCAGGTAGCGCTTCACCGCCCGAAACTGCATCACGAACAGGGGCGACGGATCGATCCCGATGACCCGCGCCGCCCCCGCCCCGCGCATGCGCCAGGCGTGATAGCCGTTGCCGCAGCCCACGTCGAGCACCAGCCGCCCGGCCAGCGGCTGAATGTGTGGCGCCAGGCGCTGCCACTTCCGGTCGGAACGCCATTCGGTATCGATGTGCAGGCCGAACAGTTCGAAGGGGCCCTTGCGCCAGGGATGCAGTTGCCGCAGGGCCGCCTCCAGACGGTCCGCATCGCCTTCCGCCAGGTCGGCGCGGCGGCCGATGCGCAGCGTGTCGGCGGCCAGATCCACGCTGCCCGGCCGCGCTTCGGGCAGCGCCGCCAGGGCCGCCTCCCAGCGGGGCAGATCGCCGTGCCGGGCCGGGTCCAGCCCGGCGGCCACCTGGGCGGGCAGGCGTTCGGCCCAGCGGGCCAGCGGCCCGTCGGCCAGCGCCGGCAACAATGTGTCGAGATCCATCAGCGCAGGGCCAGCAGGCCGGCGAAGTTGAGGCAACGGAACCACTCGTCCACCGCCGTAAAACCCGCCGCCTGCAGGCGCCGGTGGTGGGTCTCGAGGGTATCGGGGATCAACACCTTCTCCAGGGCCGCCCGTTTCTGGTGGATCTCCAGCTCGCTGTAGCCGTTGGCACGCTTGAAGTCGGCGTGCAGGGCCTCCATGCGCCGCTGTTCGGCCGGATCGGCGAAGGCGATCTTCTCGGCCAGCAGCAGGGCCCCGCCGGGGCGCAGGCCGGCATGGATCCGCGCCAGCAGCGCGGCGCGATCTTCGGGGGCCACGAACTGCAGGGTGAAGTTGAGGATCACCACCGAGGCATTGCGGATCCGCACGTCACGGATGTCGGCACAAATCACCTGTACCGCCCGCGCCGGCAGGGCCTCACGCAGGTTGGCGGCGCAGCGCGCCGCCATGGCCGGGGCATTGTCCACCGCCACCAGGGTCACCTCGGGCGTCTCGAGGCAGCGGGCCACCGCCAGGCTGCTGGCGCCGAGCGAGGCGCCCAGATCGTAGATCCGGCTGCCGGCCTGCGCATGGCGCGCCGCCAGCAGGCCGGTGAGGCCGATCAGGGTCTCGTAGCCGGGCACCGAACGGCGGATCATGTCGGGAAACACCCGGGCCACCGCCTCGTCGAAGGCGAAATCCACCAGGGGCCGGGGGGCGGCGAACAGCTTGTCCACGGAAGAGGGCATGGGGAAATTGTAAACCACACCGGCCGGAGACGGCCGGCCTGCAGTTGCTCAGGCGACGTTGCCGGGACGGTCGGCCTGCAGCCAGTCCCAGGCTTCGTCGAACCCCCGGCAAATCTTCACCTGGAAGGGCAGCGGACTGGCCAGGGCCTTGAAGATGTCGGCCAGCATCAGCAGCACCGAATCCCTGGCCACGATGGCCAGGCGGTAGCGGCTGCCCCGCTTCTCGCGGGACAGGGCCACATGGGTGACCAGTTCCTGGAGCTTGTCGGGCGTGGAGACGACCGCGGCCTCGCGCAGATCCCACAGGGAATTCATGTCGGGCCGGAAATCGGGATCCTCGAGCATTCGGTCGAAGGCGGCCTGGATGTCGGCCACTTCGAGCTGCCCCGTCGCCGTGTGCACGACGAGGTTTTCGGCGGAACAGACCCGGGTGGTCACGGGCATGGCGCGGCTCCTGGTGGCATTGCTCGCCAGCGCGGATTGGGTAACCCGGCAGCGATTCGGCAGCCCCCTCTCACGGCGACGGTGTCGTTGCCGAAGGGCCTGTCAGACATACAAGTATAGCAGCCCCGCCCCCAGCAGCAGGCGGTAGATCGCGAACGGCAGCATGCCGATCCGATCCAGCCATTTCAGGAACAGGGTGATGCACAGCCAGGCAGTGATGGCCGAGAACAGGGCGCCGAGGCCCAGTGCCGGCCAGTTCACGCCGTGGCCGGCCTGCAGCAGCTTCAGGGTCTGATAGCCGCCGGCCATGACGATGGCCGGAATCGACAGCAGGAAGGAGAAGCGCGCGGCGGCCTGACGGGTCAGCCCCAGAAAGAGGCCGGCGGTCATGGTGATGCCCGAGCGCGAAGTGCCGGGCACCAGGGCCAGGGCCTGGGCCAGACCGATCAGCAGCCCGTCCCGCCAGCCGATGCTGTGCTCGTCGCGCCGCCGCCGGCCGGCCACGTCCGCCCACCATAGCACCAGGCCGAAGCCGATGGTGGTCGCCGCGATCACCCTGGGCGAGCGCAGCACCGTTTCCACCAGATCGTGCAGCAGCAGACCGGCCACCCCCACCGGCACCGAGGCCAGCAGCAGCACCCAGGCCAGCCGGCTCTCGCCCACCGGGGCCCGCTGCCGGCAGGAGCGGGCCCAGTCGGCCAAAAGCCGCCCGACCTCGTGGCGGAAGTAGACGAGCACCGCCACCAGCGTGCCCACGTGCACCGAGACGTCGAAGGCCAGGGACTGATCCGCCGTGTGGGTGAGAGCCGGCACCAGGATCAGATGGGCGGAGCTGGAGATGGGCAGAAACTCGGTCAGCCCCTGGAGAACGGCCAGGAGCAGGATGTGCAGCAATGACATGACGAGACGGTATCCCGGGAAGCGGTCGAGGGCCGGCATTGTAACCCAATGCCCTGGCCGGCGAATTGCGGTATAACGGACATGCTCCGCACGCCCTCATGCCCTCACCCCCGGCCCCTCTCCCGGGGGGAGAGGGGGAAAGACACAAGCCACGTGGGTGGGCGGTAAACAAATTTCGCCGGCGGCCGATAGATCGGGAATCGGTCGGGGAAGGGCTCCCCCACCCTTCTTCGCGAGCAAGCCAGATGAAGCCGACAGCCGTCATACCGGGAATCCGCCAGGGATGGACCACGTGCCCCAGACCCGCCCGCCAACCACCGCCGAACGCATGAGACGCCTGTTCGCCATCGATCTGCGTCTCGGCCTGCCGCTGCTGGTGCTCCTGCTGTTCGGGGTGTTGCTGTGGGTGCTGCCGGGTGATCGCGAAATCCTGCTGTGGCTGCTGGTCCCGGCGCTGCTGCTGGTGATGGGGCTCCACTACTGGCTGATCCGCCGGCCCCTGCGCCTGCTGAGCCAGCAGGCACGGCAGATGGGACAGAACCGCTTCGAACCCCTGCCCGTGACCGGCCGCGGCGAGATCGCCGAGCTGGCCGCGGCCTTCAACCTCATGGGCCGCCAGCTCCATCAGGCCCTGGCCTTCCTGCAACAGCGCGAACAGCAGCTCTCGCGCACCCTCGAGGCCATCGGCGACGCGGTGATCACCACCGACGACCAGGGCCGCATCACCCGCCTGAACCCGGTGGCCGAAACCCTCACCGGCTGGTCTGCCGAGGACGCCCACGGCCGACCCCTGGAAGAGGTCTTCGTGCTCGAGGGCGAACAGGGAGAAGTGGTACGCCACCTGGCACGGCACCTGACCGAGAGCGGCCAGGCCCTGAACCTGGGCGACGACAGCATCCTGCGCCGGCGCGACGGCCGGCCCCGGCGCATCGCCGACAGCGCGGCGCCGATCCTGCGCGAGGACGGCTCCCTGGAGGGCCTGATCCTGGTCTTCCGCGACGTGACCGAAGACTACCGATTGCGCGAGGAGAGCCGCATCGCCGCCATCGCCTTCGACACCCACAACGCCATCGCCATCACCGACCCCGAGGGGCAGGTGCTGCGGGTCAATCCGGCCTTCACGGCCCTCACCGGCTTCGCCGCCGCCGACATCGCCGGGCATGCCCTGGCGGAACTCGACGTGGCTGACGAGGAAGACGCCATCCCCGCCGCCCAGCGGCTGGCCGTGGCCCGCAGCGGTGCCTGGAGCGGCCGCCGCCGGCTGCGCCACCGGGACGGGCGCCTGCTCCAGGTGTGGGAGACCATCAACGCGGTGCGCGACGAGGCCGGCGCGATCACCCATTTCGTCTCCAGCCTCAGCGATCTCACCGAGCTGGACCAGGCCTCCCGGGCCCTGCTGGAGAGCCAGTCCCGCTACCAGAGCCTGCTCGACGCCCTCAACGACGGCGTGTTGATGATCCGCGACGGCATCCTCATCGACGGCAACGACAAGCTGTTCGAGATCCTGCAGCGGCCCCGCGAGGAGGTCATCGGCCGCTCGCTGGTGGACCTGTCGCCACCCGTGCAATCCGACGGCCAGCCGTCGGCCGAGAAGGCCGAGGCCATCATGCGCGAGGCGCTCGCCGGCAAACCCCAGATCTTCGATTGGCTGAAAGAGCTGCCCAACGGCGACTGCATCGACGTGGAAGTGAGCCTGACCCGGGTCTTCGTCGATGAGCAGCCGACGCTCATCGGCGTCATGCGCAACGTCACCGAACGGCGGGCCGCCGAACGCCAGTACCAGCAACTGCTGGTGGAACTGGAACGCAAGGAGGCCCAGATCCGCCTGGCCACCCGGGCCGCCGGGGTGGGCCTGTGGGAATGGAACATCGCCAGCGGCCACGTCACCTGGTCGGAAGGCGCCGAAGCGATCTACGGGCTGGGCCCGGGCGAGCTGGGCCACACCCTCGACACCAGCATGACCCTGGTGCACCCGGAGGACACCGCGCGCCTCGACGACGCCCTCGCCCGTAGCCTGGAAGAGGACGCGCCGCTGCTGGTGGAATACCGGATCGTCCGCGCCGACGGCGCCGTGCGCTGGGTGGAACTGTCGGGCAGCCTCGAGCGCGACGCCGGGGGCGAGCCCACCTTCCTGCGCGGCGCGGTGCAGGACATCACCGAGCGTCACCAGGCCCGCCAGGAAATCGAACGGCTGGCTTTCTACGATCCCCTCACCGGCCTGGCCAACCGGCGCCTGATGCTGGACCGGCTGCAGCAGGCCATCGCCCATGCCCAGCGGGAGAAAGTGCACGGAGGGCTGATCTTCATCGATCTGGATCGCTTCAAGCTGCTCAACGACAGCCTCGGCCACCGTGCCGGCGACATGCTCCTGCAGCAGGTCACCCGCCGCCTCACCGACGCCCTGCGCGAGGAGGACACGGTGGCGCGCCTGGGCGGCGACGAATTCGTGATCATGCTGCCGGTGCTGGATGCCGATCCCGGCGTGGCCGCCAAGCGCGCCTGGCAGGTGGCCGAGAAGATCCGCGGCCGGATCAGCGGCGGCTACGATCTCGACGGTCACCGCTTCCACATCACCGCCAGTCTCGGTATCGCCCTCTTTCCCCAGGACGGCCGGCGCGCCGAGGTGCTGCTCAACCACGCCGATGCCGCCATGTACCAGGCCAAGGGCAACGGCCGCGACACCATCGCCTACTACCACCCCAGCCTGCAGGCCGAGGCCGACGCCCGCCTGGCCCTGGAAGAGGATCTGCGCGACGCCCTGGGCGCGGAACAGCTGTTTCTCGAATACCAGGCCCAGGTGGACGATCGCCAGCAGCCGGTGGCCGTGGAAGCCCTGCTGCGCTGGCAACATCCGGCCCGCGGGCGGGTGATGCCCGACACCTTCATCCCGGTGGCGGAGGAAACCGGCCTGATCCTGCACCTGGGGGAATGGGTGTTGCTCACCGCCTGCCAGCAGTTGCGCGCCTGGATGGACCAGGCCGACGACGGCCATCCGCCCGGCCTCTCGGTGAACGTCAGCCCCATCCAGTTTCGCCACAGCGGTTTCGTGGAACAGGTGAACCAGATCCTGCGCCGCACCGGCGTGGATCCCCAGTTGCTGACCCTCGAGATCACCGAAGGCACCCTGATCGAAGATCTGGACGACACCATCGCCAAGCTCAAGGCCCTCAAGGAACTGGGCTGCGCATCTCGGTGGACGACTTCGGCACCGGCTACAGCTCCCTGTACTATCTCAAGCACCTGCCCTTGGACGAACTGAAGATCGACCGGGCCTACGTGCAGGACATCACCGAGGACCCCAACGACGCGGCCATCGTCCAGACCATCCTCTCCATGGCCCGGCATCTGGGCCTGGCAGTGGTGGCCGAGGGCGTGGAGACCCTCGCCCAGGCCGAGTTCCTGCGCGACAATGGCTGCCACCGCTATCAGGGCTTCCTCTACTGCCGGCCCCTGTCGGCCTCCGACATCACCCGCCGCATCCTGCCGGCGACGAACGACAGCGGCCTGGCGATGCACGGACCGCCTGGTGACGCTCCCGAATCGAAGTGACTGCTCCCATGATGAAACTCCCCGGCCTCCTCGGCCGCCTGCTGCGGCGGCCACTCGACCAGATCCTCATCGGTGCCTTCGTGCTGGTGGCCCTGCTGCCGCTGGCGGTGCTCGGCCTGCGCCTCTATCACGCTGCCTGGGACGACGCCTGGCGCGAGGTCTACGAGAAGCACCGTCTGCTGGCCATGAACCTGGCCTCGCCGCTGCAGCTCTACGTGAAGGATCACCAGACCATGCTGGCCATGCTCGCCAACCGCCTCGCGGGCCATGGCCGCGGCCACGAGGTGGTGGATCTCCTGTCGGATTCGAACACCATCCTCCCCGACTTTCGCAACCTCTCGCTGGTCTCCGCCAGCGGGGATCTGATCTATTCCACGGCCCTGGCCGCCATCGCCCCCGGCCAGCGGCGGCTGTTCGCCGACGAGGCCTGCTTCCGCTACAGCCTGGAACGGGGCCGGCCGAAGCTCTCGGCCATGAAATACAGCCCCCTGGACGATCAACCCACGCTGCTCATGTCCCAGCCGGTGCGCGCCCCGGACGGGCAGGTGCAGGCGGTGCTGCTTGCGGAACTGAATGTCGACTACATCGAGCAGCTGCGCCGCAACATCCATTTCGGCGAACGCGGCCATTCGGCCATCGTGGATCAGACCGGTCACGTGATTGCCCATCCCAATCCCGAATGGCGGCGGGAGATCCACGATCTCTCCCACCTCTCCGTGGTGCAGAAAATGATGGCCGGCGAAACGGGCGTCACCGAGTTCTACTCGCCCTTCGTCAAGCAGGACATGGTGGCCGGCTTCACCGCCGTCCCCGGCATCGGCTGGGGCGTGATGGTGCCCCAGCCCAAGGCGGAAGTGGCCCGTCAGGTCCACGCCCTGCTGACCAGCCACTTGGCCTGGGTCGGCGTCGCCCTGCTGCTGGCGATCGCCGTGGCCGTGTTCCTGGCCCGCTGGATCAGCCGGCCCCTGGTGCGCCTGGCGGGCGCCGCCGAGGAGATGACCCGCAACCGTTTCCGGGGGCAACTGCCCTCCCCCGGCCGCAACGTGCCCCGCGAGATCGGCCAGCTCGACGACGCCCTGCACAACCTGATCAGCGGCCTGCTCATCTCCCGCCACCGGCTCGAACAGCTCAATGCCGAGCTGCAGGACAAGGTGGACGAGGCCACCGCCCGGCTGCGCGAGACCAACGAACAGCTCGAGGCCGCCCTGCGCCGGGCCGACGAGTTCATCGGCTTCGCCCGCCACGATCTGCGCAAGCCCCTGGTGGTGATCCGCGACATCGTCGACACCCTGTACGACACCCTGCAGATCACCGGCAAGCCGCCGGCCGATCTCCCCGAACTGCTGGAACTGATCCGCCGCTCCGACGACTACATGCAGAACATCGTCAACGACTTCCTGGGCGAGATCGTGCTGCACGAGGACAGCCTCACCTGCCACCCCGAGCCGCTCGATCTGAACCTGCTGATCCGCTTCATCGTGACCAGCAACCAGGCCTACGCCGGGCGCAAGCAGATCACCCTGGAGACGGATCTCGATCCCCACCTGCCGGAGATCCGGGCCGACGACACCCGGATCACCCAAGTGCTCAGCAACCTGATCGACAACGCCATCAAGTTTTCGCCGCCCGGCACCGGCGTGCAGATCCACACCCGCCAGGAAGGCCAGGGGATCCGCTGCGAGATCCGCGACGAAGGCCCGGGCCTCACCGAAGCGGATCTCGGGAAGGTCTTCACCCCCCACAGCCGTCTCAGCAACCGGCCCACCGGCGGCGAACCCAGCACCGGCCTGGGCCTGGCCATCTGCCGGCGCATCATCGAACTGCACGGCGGCGAAATCGGCGTGAGCAACAACCCGGGCCAGGGCTGCACCTTCTGGTTCCGCTTGCCTTTGAGGCAGAGGAAGGCGGAAAGAGAAAAAACGTAGGCCGGCCTAACGGGGATGCGGATCGGCGATGTCCGTCAATTCGGGAATGTCGTCGTTCGGGGGCGATTCACCGCTCTCAAGCGCCTGGCGCAGGCGGAACATCTCGTTCTTCATGCGCTGCTCGCCCTCCTTGCGCCCGCCCTCGTACATGGAGGCATACTCGGCGAGCATGTTCTCCATGGTGGCCATGGCCTGGGCCAGGTCGGATTCGAGCTTGGCGTTCTGCGCCCGCAGGCGCTGGTTCTCCTTGCGCAGGATGGCGGCGCTGGCCCCCGTTCCGGCTTCTGCACCCGCCTCCGCCGGGGTTTCACCGAGTTCGCGCCAGGCCTGCAGCAGCTGGCGCAGATCCTCGTCGAAGCGGCTGATGCCGGTGCGATCCCGGCCGAGAAACATGCGCATGACCTTGCGATACAGGGATTTTTCCTGGTCGATCAACACCCGGGCCTTGTCGCTGGCCTCGGTTTCACCCAGCCCGTAGGCGTCCTTCAGCACCGTGATCAAATCCGCTTCATGGGCCGCCGCGCCCTGCTTCAGGCGCGCCACCAGCTCCAGGGCGCGAGCGTGATCGTGGCGCCGGCAGCGGGCCCGCACATACAGAAACACGCCGAAGGCCACGCTCACCAGCAGCCCGAACTCCGCCGCCGCCAGCAACAGCCCTGTCAGCCACTCGCTCATAGCTGCAGGGCCGCCTCGTCCTCGGCCTGCCTGCGAAGGCGCAGGCGGCGCAGCACCAGCCAGGCCGCGATCCCCACGGCCGCCAGCAGCAAGTTGATCAGCAGGGTCAGGATGAGGATCCGGGTCCAGTCGGGCCCCGCCTCGGCCGGGTTCCCGTGTTCCGCAGCCGCTTCCTCATGCGCGGCGGGGGCCTCCCCGTGCGCCGCCGGGGCCGCTTGCGCTTCGGGTGGCGTTGCATGGCCGGGCGCGGCCGCGTGTTCCGCCGCCGCGGCCGGTGCACCCGGTATCCGGACCGTGTAACGGGCCTCCACGGGCTGGCCGGTGCGTCGCCGACCCGCGATCCGCACGGCCAGGGTCTTGCCGGCAAACGCCGCCGGCAGCGCCAGTTCCCAGCCCTGCTCGCCGGCCGCAGGCAGCGGCTCGCCCGTGTCTTCCCGGATCACCTTCACCTCGGCCGGATCGATCAGCAGCCGTTCCGGCACCACGCCGAGATGAAAGCCTTCCCCGGCCTTCTCCACCTGCAGTCGCAGCAGCGCCGGCAACACCCGGTACACGTGGCGAAATTCCCGCTGAAAAGTGGCGCCGTCGGCGCGCACCAGCAGGACGTGCTCGCCTTCGCCCGCCACGCCGTCCACCCGCCGACCGAAAATCCCGTCGTGCGCCTTTCCGTCATTGGCTTGGCCGTCGTCCGCCAGTTTCCATTCCTGCGGCGGCTGATCTTCACCCTGGCGATCGAGCAAGGTGAAGCGCACCAGTTCGAGAAAGTCCCGGCGGGTGATCCGTCGTTCGCGCTCGCTCAGCCAGGCCTGCACGGGCAGGGGATCCCCGGCGAGCAGCGCCGTGGGCAGTTCGCGCACCTCCAGGCGCAGATCGGTGAGCACCAGCACCCGGTTGTCGGGATCGGCGCGGGTCAGCAGTCGCCATTCCCCCTCGGACGGGGCCCGCACGGTGACCAGATCGTAGTCGTCCTCGTGATACCAGCTCACCGGATCCGGCGCGCCGGCCTCGTCGAAGGCCCTGCCCTGCGGCGGCTGGATGCGCAGGGGCGGATCCGCCTTGCCACGGAACACCACCAGGGTCATCTCCCGCACCCCGGCATCCACCGTGAAGCGGTTGCCCTCGATGGGCAGGGCCGGCCGCGGTGCCGCCTGCTCGAACAGTTGCAGGAAGATCCGCTGCAGATCCGCGGCCGAGGTGGCCTCGGCGAAGCGGCCCCCCGTCTCGGCCGCCAGGGTCTCGAGCAGGGCCCGATCCGAATCGCCGGACAGGGCCACCGTGTGCACCCGCACCCCGGCCCGGACCAGTTGCGGCAGCAACGTCTCGAGAATGCGCCGGCGCGAAAGGGCGTCCACCTCGGCATCCCGGGCGATGTCCACCTTGCCGTCGGTGAGCAGGATCAGATGCCGGGCGTAACGGGGATCGGGGCGCTGCCAGTTGAAGGCCGCCTTCTGAATCACTTCTTCGATGTTGGTATAGCGGCCGCGGGAATGGATCCGCCCCGCCTCGGCCCGGGCCTTCGCCTTCCACGCCGGGGTCACCCGTCCCCAGGGCACCGCCATGTTCACGTACTGGCCGAAGGTCCACACCCCGGCCCGGCTGCCCTCGGGCAACAGCCCCGTGAGCAGGCGCAGGGCCGGCCGCCGCAGGTTCCGCGGATCGGTCTGCTTCATACTGCCGGAGACGTCGATCGCCACCCGCACGTCGGGCACCGGCGCCGCCGCGACGGCCGCGCCCGGGAGCAGCAAAATGAGCAGGAATGACACTCTCATGCCATCCTTTGCGGCCGGTGGCGGGGAAACTGAAGGCCGGGGCAAATTCGGCCGGGGGTGGAAGGTAACGCAGAGGTCGCCGAGGCGCGGAGGGCGCAGAGGGTTTTGGGAACAGGAACAACGGCGGCAGGTCGGGTCGGTGTGCCCCTTGGATATCGGGCCAACATATCCGGAGGTGAGCTGGACGATCGGCGCTTTTGCCACGAAAAAAGCAGCCCGCAGGCTGCTTTTTTTCGCGAAACCGGTTTTTCCGCCTCAGCCGGAGAGGATCACCGAGAAGAAACTCAGCCAGGCCACGATGACCAGGCCAATGATGAAGGTCAGCGGGAAGTTCTCGAAGGTGAACATGTCTTTCATGGGTCGGTGTCCTGTGGCAATTCGGTTGGGTGGACGAATTCTAGCCCGAATATTGCACCATGTCGAGGGCGGGCAGCTGCTCAACCCATTGAAGAGAAAAGGCATATTGCGAATTATCGGCATGATTTGGCAGACACATTTCGTTCCTGCCCGCCCTCTGCGCCGGCCCTTGCGGCTTTGGTGGCAGACCTTCCATGGTCTGCCCCCTGCGGGCGCGCTTTGCGCGACCCGTTTCGTTCCAGACGAAACGGTCGCTCGCTCTCGCTTGCGCTTCACGAAAGCCGTAGCGTTGGCTACGTCTTTCGCTCCAGCGCGGCGCGAGCACGGCTGCAAAGTCCGCAATCATCCGGCGCCCATGGTGCAATATCCGGGCTAGGACTCGCCGGGCCGCATCAAGGCCGGCGTTCCTCCCGGGGATCGGGCTTGCGACCCGGAATGCGGGGATCGTCGTCGTCCATCAGGATACGGTGGGCCGGGCCTTCGAGATCGTCGAACTGACCGCTGCGCACGGCCCACACGAAAGCGCCGATGGCCACGCCGAGAAACAGCAGGCCAAGGGGAACGAGTAGAAACAGGCTGCTCATGAGACGGGCTCTCCTGCGGCCGATGGAGCCGGATTCGTGGCCGGCCCAGTATACCGCCGGTTGAGACGCAATGCATTGACCACCACGATCAGCGAGCTGCCGGACATGCCAATGGCCGCCATCCACGGGGCCACGTAGCCCATGGCGGCCAGGGGCAGGGCCACGGCGTTGTAGAGTACCGCCCAAGCGAGATTCTGGCGGATGATCCGCAGGCAGTCCCGCGCCATGCGCACCGCCCGGGGCAGGTTGCCCAGGCGCTCGCTGAGCAGGATCATGTCGGCGCTGGCCTGGGCCAATTGGGTGCCGGTGCCCATGGCCAGGGAGACATCGGCCCCGGCCAGCACCGGGGCGTCGTTGACTCCGTCGCCGACCATGGCCACCACCGCGCCCCGCGCCTGCAGGGCCCGCAGGCCCGCCAGCTTGTCGTCGGGGCGCATGCGGGCACAGAAGTCCGCAATGCCCAGCTCCCGGGCCACGGCGGCCACCGCCGCCTCGCTGTCGCCGCTGTAGAGCAGCGGCACGATGCCCTGCCGGCGCAGGGCCGCGATGGCCTCGCGGGCCCCGGGGCGCAAGCGGTCACGCAGGCGGAACACCGCCAGCAGGCCGGTTTCGTCGCCGAGCAGGATCTCGGTGACATCGCCCGCTTGCATGTCGGGCACGCGGCTGTCTGAGAAGGCGGCCACCCAGCCCGGCTGACCGATCCGGATGCGCCGCCCTCCCACCGTGCCCTCGATCCCCTGCCCGGCTTCGGCCACGGCCGCCTCCACCGGCGGCAGTTCCGCCGGGGCCGCCTTCACCAGCGCCGCACCCAGCGGATGTTCCGAGGCCCGTTCCAGGGCCGCTGCGAGGCGCAGGCATTCGGTCTCGTCCTGCCCGCCCAGGGGCACCACCGTCTCCAGGCGCAGCCGCCCCTCGGTGAGGGTGCCGGTCTTGTCCAGCACCATGTGGGTGGTGCGGGCCAGGGTCTCGAGGGCATGGCCGCGGGTGGTCAGCACACCGAGTCGGGTCAGGCTGCCGGTGGCCGCGGTGAGGGCCGCCGGGGTGGCCAGCGACAGGGCGCAGGGACAGGTGACCACCAGCATGGAGAGGACGATCCAGCCGGCCTCGGCCGAATCGTGTTGCCACCAGAACCACCATACCCCCGCCGCCAGCAGCAGGATCACTCCCACGAACACGCCGGCGATGCGATCCGCCAGGCCGGCCAGACGCGGCTTCTCCGACTGGGCCCGATCCAGCAGGCGCTGGATGGCCGCCAGCACCGTCTCCTCGCCAACCTTCTCGATGGTGATGACCAGCGGGCTTTCCACGTTGACCGAACCGCCCACCACCCGTTCACCCGGTCCCCGGGGCACGGGCAGGCTCTCGCCGGTGAGCAGGGATTCGTCCACGCTGGAGCGGCCTTCCCGCACCCGGCCGTCGGCCGGAATCGTCTCCCCCGGCTTGACCCGCACCCGATCGCCCGGCGCCAGATCCGCCACCGCCACGGTTTCCTCGCCGCGGTCGGTGAGGCGGGTGGCCATGGCCGGCAAGAGCTTGACCAGCTCCTCGGCGGCCTGGCCGGCCTTGTGTCGGGCGGCCATCTCCAGATAGCGGCCGGCCAGCAGGAAGAAGGTGAACATGGTCACCGAGTCGAAATAGATCTCCCCGCGCCCGGAGAGGGTCGCCCAGGTGCTGGCCAGGTAGGCGCCGCCGATGGCCAGGGCCACCGGCACGTCCATGCCCAGGCGCAAGCGGCGCAGATCCCGCAGTGCCGAGACGAAGAACGGCCGGGCCGAATAGAGCACCACCGGCGTGGCGATCACCAGCGACACCCAGCGAAAGAAGGTCTGCATGCGGGCTTCCATGCCGCTGAAGGCGCCCGCATACAGGGCCACGGCCACCATCATCACCTGCATGGCACCCAGCCCCGCCACCGCCAGGCGCTTGAGGGCCTGGGCCTTTTCCTTCTTCTGCAGGGCTTCCTGCCGCCCGGGGTCGAAGGGATGGGCCAGATAGCCGATTTCGGAAATGGCGCGCAGGATGTCGGAAAGGTGGATGCGGCTGTCGTCCCACTTCACGGTGGCCCGGTGGGTACTGTAGTTGATGCGGAATTCGATGACGCCGGGCAGCGCGCCCACGTGCCGCTCGTTGAGCCACACGCAGGCGGCACAGACGATGCCCTCGAGGATCAGCGAGGCCTGCTTGACGTGGGCCGACTCGGCCGCCTGCACGAAGCTGCGCTGCACCTGGGGCTGGTCGTAGAGCTCGAGATCCTTGAGCGCCTCGGGCACCAGCTCGCGGGCCGTGGGGGCCGTGGCGGTGCGGTGGCGGTAGTAGCTCTCCAGCCCGCCATCGACGATGGCCCGGGCCACCGCTTCACAGCCGGGACAACACATGCGCCGTTCCTGCCCATCGATTTCCACCCGATAGTCGCTGCCCTCGGGTATCGGCAGGCCACAATGGAAACAGCGGGGGGCGTCGTCGGGCATGTTCAGGCAGGCGGTTCGGCCACCGTCGTGCGGGCGTTGTATTCGTGCAGGATATCCCCCTTGCCGATTTGCACGTGCACGTTCCAGCGCCCGTGCTCCGGCAGGACGAGCCGCACTTCGTACCGGCCCGGTCGCACTTCGGTCATTCGAAAGGCCTGGTCCAGTTTCATGTTGCCGGGACGCATGAAGCGCCCTTCGATGCGGGCGCCGGTGATCGGCCGTTCCCTGCTGTCGGCCAGTTCCAGGCGAAAGATCGCCGGCTGTCCGGCGCGGGCGCCACCCACCCAGCCCTCGCGCACCCGCCAGTTGCGCAGGCGCTGGGCCTCCATGCGCTCCAACCATTCGTTGAAGGCCTGTTCGCGCTCATGGAAGTTGCGGGCCACGGTGCCGGGGAAATGGGAACTGACCCGGCCGCCGGCCTGCGGCGCCGGCAACAACCAGGCGGCCAGGCGACCATCCACCCCCTGCTGGGCCAGCATCACGAACACCGAGTCGAGCGCCACCACCACCACGAAGAACAGCACGATCAGGGCCGGCGCCCAGTGAAAACCGCGCGCCTCGCCTGCCCGTTGTTCGCGCACGCTGAAGATGATGCCCAGGGCATAGGCGGTAATGAGGTAGATGGCGATATGAATGGCGAACACGTCGGCGCCCGGCCACCAGAGGATGGCGATGGGCACGTAGATGGCCAGCACACCGAGCGCCACCAGCAGGCCCGCCCCCTTGGCGTCGAAACGGGTGAAACGGTGCAGGGCCAGGAACACCAGGGCCACCGCCAGCGCGCCACCCAGCAGGGTCACGACGAGATCATTCTGCATCGGGCTGACCTCCCCGAACCTGCGCCGGCGGCGTATAGAACTGGCTGGCATGGCGCACCTCCGGCGCGTCCTCCCGGCCCACCGGTTCGAGCACGAAGGCAAAGGATTCGCGCACCTGATGGACAAAACGCGGATCCCGGCGCACCTTCACCTGCAGGGGCAGCATCTGTTCCGGCTCCAGGGTGAACTGCCGGAAACGGCCGGCATCCAGTTCCGCCGAGGGCTCGAGCCCCTCCAGGCCCAGGCGGTAGGTCAGTCGCTGTTCGGTCTTGTTGTTGACCTTGATCCGGTAGCGGTTCTGGACCCGGCCGTCGGAGAGGATCACCGCCAGCGGCTGGCGGATCTGATACACGGCCAGTTCCACGTCGGCGCGATGCGTCACGCTCCAGACCAGCGCCCCGATGGTGATGGCCAGGGCCACGCCGTATCCGAGGTTCTTCAGGTTCAGCAGCCGGGTGGGCTTGCCCTCCAGGGCGTTTTCCGAAGTATAGCGCACCAGCCCGCGCGGATAGCCGATGGAATCCATGATGGTGTCGCAGGCGTCGATGCACAGGGCGCAGGAGATGCACTGGTATTGCAGGCCGTCACGAATGTCGATGCCCACCGGGCAGACCTGGAAACAGTAGCCGCAGTCGATGCAGTCACCCACACCCTGGGCGATGCGCTCCTCGCGCTTCATCAGTCCCTTGCGGGGTTTCTGCCGGCCTTTCTCACGCTCTCCGCGCTTCTCGTCGTAGGCGACGATCAGGGTGTTCTCGTCGAACATCACTCCCTGGAAGCGGGCGTAGGGGCACATGTAGGTGCATACCTGCTCCCGTGCCAGACCCGCCATCACGTAGGTGGTGAGGGTGAGAAAGCCGGCCGTGGCATAGGCGGCGAAGGGGGCCTCGCCGGCGAGCATCTGGCGCAGCAGCACCGGCGCGTCGCCCCAGTAGAGCACGAAGCTCACCCCGGTGGCCAGGGCGATCAACAGCCAGGCCAGCCAGGTGGCGCCCAGGCGCAGGATCTTGTTCGGCCCCCAGGGGGCCTTGTGCAGCTTCATGCGGGCATTGCGATCCCCCTGGATCCAGCGCTCCACGAACATGTAGAGATCGGTCCACAGGGTCTGGAAGCAGAAGTAGCCACACCACACCCGCCCCGCCAGGCCCGTGACGAAGAACAGCAGCAGGGCGAAGATCACCAGCAATCCGGCCAGCCAGAAGATGTCCTGGGCATAGACCACCAGGTCGAAGACATAGAACTTGCGCCCGACCAGGTCGAACAGCACCGCCTGGTCCGGCGCGTTCTCCCGCGACCAGCGCAGCCAGGGCAGCAGGAAATAGACGGCGTAAGCCAGGATCAGGATGGCGGTCTTGAGGGTGCGGAACCGGCCCTTGACACTGCGGGGATAGACCGGGATACGGGCTTGATACTGAGGCTGGGTCATGTCACTCGTTACTACCAGGCGCGGCAGTGGCCGCAACAGACGACAACGGGAGGACTCCCCGCCGAAAGCGGAGAAGGCCCTCCCGTGCCGCGATGGACGTGCCGGAAACCGGCGGCAGGGCCTACTGCCCGCCGCCCAGTTCGTGCACGTAATAGGTCAGGATCTTGATTTCCGTATCGGACAGGCGACCCTTCCAGGCCGGCATGGTCCGGCGCTTGCCGTTCTCGACCACCTGGCGCACGGCGTTGCGCTTGCCGTCGAGACTGTTGGCCTGCGGCACCTTGGCGATGGTCCAGATCTTGTCGGTCAGGTTGGCCGAACCCAGGAATTTCTGGCCCCTGGCATCCTGACCGTGGCAGACGGCGCAGTTGTTCATGAACACGGTCTTGCCCCGGGCCGCCCTGTCGGCATCCACCGGCTCGCCGGAGAGGCTCAGCACGTATTCGACCACGTCGCCGATTTGCTGATCCGAGAGCTGCCCCTTCCAGGCCGGCATGTTGCCGTGCCGGCCATTGGTGATGGTCTGCTGGATGTCGGCGAAGGTCCCCCCCCACAGCCAGGAATCGTCCAGCAGGTTGGGGTATTCACCCAGCACGCCATTGCCGCCACGCTGGTGACAGGCGGCGCAGTTGTCGGCGAACAGCACCTTGGCGCGGGAAAAGACGAAGGCGGACAGTTCCGGATCCTTGGCGATGTCCTCGTAACTGGCCTTGGCCAGCTTCTCGAGGTAGACCGCCTGCCGCTTGCGGGCCTCTTCCTGCTCCTTCAGGAACAGGGCACGGGTGTTCCAGTGGGTGGTAACGGTCTTGCCGTCGGCCGTGGTGTAGGTGATTTCGTTGCCGATCCCCTTGGTGTAGTCCCGCCCGATGGGCAGGGTGGGATACAGGAACCAGTAGACCACCGCGAAAACGATGGTGGCGTAGAAAGCCCACAGCCACCAGCGCGGCAGGGGATTGTTGTATTCCTGGAGATCCCCGTCCCAGGAATGCCCGGTGGTCTGCACGGATTTTTGGGTCTTGTCTTTGCTCATGATTGCGAATCCTCGTGACGACGATCGTCGTCGTCCTCAAACGGTATGTTCTTGTACGACTCGAGACGCTTGGCGCGCTTCTTGCCAGTGAACAGGTACAGAATGATGCCCACGAAGGTGATGAAGAACAGCACCAGCGCAAAGGGCTTGGTGTTCTCCATGTGGGTGAACCATTCCAGCCATTCTGACATCGTGATCTCCGCTTAGCGGAACTCGGCGAAATAGCCTTCTTCGAACTTGCTGAAGTCGACCATGGTGCCGAGCACCTGCAGGTAGGCGATCAGGGCATCGGCCTCGGAAACGTCGTCCGGCTTGCCGTCGTAATTGCCCTGGGTAGCCTGGGCGATCAGGTTGTCGTCGGCTTTGAGGATGTTGAGCTTGTCGGCCACGTCCTTGCCGAAGCGTTTCACGTTGGCGTCATACTCGGCCTGGGTCTCCGAATAGGGGACGCCCACGGCCTTGAGGGCCCGCATCCGCTCCTTGATGTCGGCGTAGGCCAGCGGTTCCTTCAGCCAGGGGAAGTTGGGCATGATGGATTCCGGTACCACGGAACGGGGATTCATCAGGTGCTGGAAGTGCCAGGCGTTGGAGTACTTGCCCCCCACCCGGGCCAGGTCCGGACCGGTGCGCTTGGAGCCCCACTGGAAGGGGTGATCGTACTGGCTCTCGGCGGCCAGCGAATAGTGACCATAGCGCATGTCCTCGTCCCGGAAGGGGCGAATCATCTGCGAATGACACAGATAGCAGCCTTCGCGCATATAGATGTCGCGGCCACGCAGTTCCAGCGGCGTATAGGGACGGATGGTGTCCTTGCCGTCCACCTTCACGGTTTCCACCGTGTTGTTGATGAAATACAGCGGAATGATCTCGACCAGGCCACCGATGCTGATCACGATCATGACCAGGACGATGAGCCAGCCGGCATTCGTTTCAATCGTTTCGTGTTTCATGTTGCAGATTCCTGAATACGGTGTGGTGGTACGACGCTCAGGCAGCGGCTGCCTGCAGGGCAGCCTGCTCGCGACGCCCCTGACGAATGGTCATGAAGGTGTTGAAGCCCATGGTCAGGATGCCGGAGACGAAGAACAGGCCACCCAGGGCGCGCACCACGTAGGGCTGGTGCAGGAACTGCACGGTCTCGATGAAGGTATAGGCCAGGTTGCCGTAGTCATCGAAGGCGCGCAGCAGCAGGCCCTGGCCGATACCGGCCACCCACATGGCGCTGATGTAGAGCACGATGCCGATGGTGGCGAGCCAGAAGTGCAGGTAGATGAGCGAGGTGCTCCACATGCGGGTATTCCACAGACGCGGCACCAGGTGATACAGGGAGCCGAAGGAGATCATGGCCACCCAGCCCAGGGCGCCCGAGTGCACGTGACCCACGGTCCAGTCGGTGTAGTGGGACAGGGCGTTGACGCTCTTGAGCGACATCAGCGGGCCTTCGAAGGTGGACATGCCGTAGAAGGACAGGGCCACCACCAGGAAGCGGATGATGGGATCGGTGCGCAGCTTGTCCCAGGCCCCGGAGAGGGTCATGATGCCGTTGATCATGCCGCCCCAGGAAGGCATCAGCAGCAGGATCGAGAAGGTCGCGGCCAGGGTCGAGGTCCAGTCGGGCAGCGCGGTCCAGTGCAGGTGGTGGGCGCCGACCCACATGTACAGGAAGATCAGGGCCCAGAAGTGGATGATGGACAGCCGGTACGAATAGACCGGACGGCCCACCTGCTTGGGCACGAAGTAGTACATCATGCCCAGGAAGGCGGCGGTGAGGAAGAAGCCCACGGCGTTGTGGCCGTACCACCACTGAGTCATGGCGTCCTGCACGCCCGACTGCAGGCTGTAGGAGGAGAGGCTGAACAGGCTCACCGGCATGGCCAGGTTGTTGAAGATGTGCAGGAGGGCGGTGGCCAGGATGAAGGCGATGTAGAACCAGTTGGCCACGTAGATGTGCGGCTGACTGCGATTGCGCATGGTCATCACGTAGATCACCAGGTAGGCGACCCAGACCACGGCGATCAGGATGTCGATGGGCCAGGTCATCTCGGCATATTCCCGCGCCTGGGTGTAGCCGGCCATGTAGGTCACCGCCGCCAGCAGAATGGCCAGTTGCCAGCCCCAGAAGGTGAAGCGCGCCAGCGGACCGCCCCACAGCCGGGTCTGGCAGGTGCGCTGCACCACGTAATAGGAGGTGGCGAACAGGGCGCTGCCGCCGAAGCCGAAGATCACCAGGGTGGTGTGCACCGGCCGCAGGCGGCCGAAGGTGATCTGCGGGATGTCGTAGTTCAGGAACGGCCAGGCCAGTTCGGATGCGATGTAGAGACCGGCGGTCATCCCCAGCACACCCCAGACCAGGGCCATGATGGTGAAGTTGCGGACAATCGCGTAATCGTATTGTGCCGGCTGTGCAGTCGTATGGGCCATTGTTTGCCTCTTGATTCTCGTGGTGATGCCAGAAATCTCCATGCCGAAAATACTTGAGAAAAACACTCGGGTACTACCGGCAAGGAGACCTATTCTAAATGACCCGGCTTGTCAGCGGCAACCGAAAAAGGCCGTTCCCGCATCCGGGAATCGAATCTTTCGTCGTCGGGAAAGGCGTTTGCGCCTGTCATGGCAGGCGCAAACGCACGTGGCATGGAAAGGGAAGTGCAAGCGCACTCGATTTCGGGAAATCGTCATCGCGGCTTGCGCCGCTCCTGCAGCGGTATGACCGCTATTGTGTCGTTTCGTGGTTTGCTGAGAGCACAGAGCCCTTGACGAAGGATCGGAATCCCGTCAGCGGGGAAAGCCGTTTGAACGCAGCGAGAACGCTGCACCTCTCCCTGTGAGGATCAAGGACAAGGGCGTTTTCTCACGCCTCCTCGCCGCTCATTCCTCGACCCTTGCCTTCCCCGCCATGCACCAGATGGTTGAGCGTCACCAGGCTAAGCAGCAACAACGCGCCGCCACCATTGTGGGCCACGGCCACCGGCAGCGGCAGGGAGAAGACGACGTTGGAAATCCCCAGCCCGATCTGCAGCGCCAGGGCCGCCAGCAGGACCGGGGCAAACCGGCGCAGGCGGGACGGCTGGCCGGGCCGGCGCAGCCACAGGGCCAGGCCGCCCACGTACAGCAACACCAGCAATGCGCCGAGGCGGTGGGTGAAATGAATGGTGACCCGCGCCGTGTTGTCGAGCACGCCCCCCTCGAAATCGAGTTCACTGCCGCGCCAGGGGACGAAGGCTTCGCCGTAATCCAGTGGTGGCAGCCAGTCGCCCTGACAGGTGGGGAAATCGGGACAGTGGAGAGCCGCATAGTTGGCGCTGGTCCAGCCGCCGAGCATGATCTGGCCGATCACCAGCACCAGCCCCACCCCGGCCAGCCAGGCCAGGCGCCTGCCGGACCCGGCGGTGGCCGGTAGCGGACTGCCGGGGCTGCGCAGCACCAGCCACCACAACAGCGAGAGGGTGGTGAAACCGCCGATCAGGTGCAGCATCACGATGGTGGGATTGAGGCGGATGGTCACCGTCCACATGCCCAGCAGGGCCTGCAGGATCACCACGCCGGCCAGCAGCACGGGAACGGCGACCGGTTGCCCCGGCTGCTGGCGCCGTGCCAACGCCCATCCCGCCAGTACGAACACGACCAGCCCGAGGGTGCCGGCGAAGTAGCGGTGAATCATCTCCTTCCAGGCCTTGTGCGTCTCGACCGGCCGTTCCGGATAGATGGCGTTGGCGCGAGCCACCTCGTGGGGTTCGGCCGGCACGTCCAGATGGCCGTAACACCCCGGCCAGTCGGGACAGCCCAGGCCGGCATCGGACAGCCGCACCCAGGCGCCGAGCAGGATCACGGCAAACGCCAGCACGGCGGCAAATCGCGCCAGCCGGTGGAACCCCGCGCCGCCGGCCGCATCGCGCGCCCCGATCACATCCGCCCGGTTTGTGGCTATACTTCCGGAAACATCAACAACAACATCATTGCCTGCCATTACGCCACCCTCGTTTTGTCGCCACCAACAATCAAGATGTTCCAAATTCCTGACCACAATTCATCGTGTGCACAGAGCCCTCCGAGACAGAGAGGCATTTCGTGACCGTCGGCCGCAGGGATGTATTCACGGCGCGTCACGAAATGCCTCTCTGTCTCGGAGGGCGGTATTGAATTCAGATACCCTCGCCCCTGAGTGAACAGGTTTCAGGAACTTCATATCGCAAGGAGACGCCATGTCCTGCCCCTATCTGCTGCCGCTGGCTAATGCCGCTGTTCGCCGCACCACCCTGCGCTGGCTGTGGCTCGGTGTGGCGGCGCTGGTCGTCGCCGGGGTGTTCGCCATCCTGCTGGTGCTCTCACGCACGCCCGGCGTGCAGGACGCGATTCCCTGGATCGACTTCTTCCATACGGCCCTGGTGGTGCACGTGGACATGTCGGTATTCATCTGGTTCGCGGCCTTCGCCGGCGTGCTCTGGAACGTCACCGTGCCCCGGCAGCCACGCCTCGATCGCCCGGCCCTGTTCCTGTGCGCTGCGGGCACGCTCCTGATGGCCGCCCTGCCCTTCGCGGGGATCGGCGATCCCCTCATGAACAACTATCTGCCGGTACTGCAGCATCCTGCCTTTTATGCGGCTCTGGCCCTGATCGGCGCCGGGCTCGGCTTGCTGGTGATCAGCACCCTGGGGGGCGGCCTGCCCTGGCGCACGCCGTTGTCGCCAGCGGAGGCCTTGCGCTTCGGCAGCCTCACCGCGGCCCTGGCCGCCGCCCTCGCCCTGCTGGTGTTCCTCTGGACCTTCCGGGAACTGCCCACCCATCTGGATGCCCACGGTTATTTCGAATTCCTGTTCTGGGGCGCCGGCCATGTGCTGCAGTTCACTCATACCCAGTTGCTGGCCCTGTGCTGGCTGGTCCTGGCCTGCGCGGCCGGCCTCAGCGCACCGCTGCGCCCGGCCTGGGTCATCGTCCTCTTCACGCTGGGGATTCTGCCCCTCGTCTACGTGCCAATCCTGGCCCTGCAGCATCCGGTGCTCAGCGGAGAAACCCGGCTCGGTTACACCCGCCTGATGCAGTACGGCGGCGGCCTGGCCACCATCCCCCTGGGCCTGTATCTGATCGGGCACAATCTGCGAAACAGACCCCGACCGGAGCCGCACCAACGCCCGCTGCGCGCGGCCCTCTACAGCTCTCTCCTGCTGTTCGCCGCCGGCGGCGTGATCGCCTGGCTGATCCACGGCATCAACGTGGTGATCCCCGCCCACTACCATGGTTCCATCGTGGGGGTGACCCTGGCCTTCATGGGCACGGCCTATTATCTGCTGCCACAACTCGGCTTCACCGCGCCCGTCTCCCGGCTGGCCCGCTGGCAACCCGGGATCTACGGCGGCGGCCAGTTGCTGCACATCCTGGGCCTGGCGTGGTCCGGGGGCTACGGCGTGCAGCGCAAGACCGCCGGCGCCGCACAGCATCTGCACGACCTGCCGCAGATCGCCGGCATGGCCATGATGGGCCTCGGCGGCCTCATCGCCATCCTCGGCGGCCTGCTGTTCGTGGTGGTGATGCTGCGGGCCCTGACGGGGCGGCGGGTCTGAGGCGTCAGCCCGGTCAGGCACCTTCCAACGCAAGGGACGCAAAGTTCACGTCTCGCGTGGCGGGCATGCCGCGCCTATCCTTCTCCCTCGCTCTCCATCACCGCGGCGATCTGCCGGGCGAGGCGGCGACTGTCGGCACGTTCGCTGAACAGGGCCACCACCCGCCCCTGCGGATCGATCAGGTAGAGGCGATCGGTATGGGCGAGCACATAGCCTGCCGCGGTGCGGGAGTCGGTTTCCTCCACATACACCCCGAGCTGGCGCCGCAGGGCCGCCAGTTCCGCCGTCTCCCCCGTGACACCGAGGAAGTCGTCATCGAACCAGGCCAGGTAACGCGCCAGGGTATCCGGATCGTCTCGCGCCGGATCCACGGTGACGAAGATCCCCTGCGCAGGGAGTCCGCGGGCACGCAGTTGCGCCTTGACCGCCTGCAGCACCTTGAGGGTGGCAGGACAGACATCGGGGCAGTGGGTATAGCCGAAGAACAGCAGCGACCAGTGACCGCGCAGGGCTGCCGGCGTGAACGGCTTGCCCGTGGTGGCGTGCAGCCGGAAAGCGTGCAGGGCCAGCGGCGGCGCCAGACGGGTGAGGCCCTCATCGACCGGGGTGGGCAGCGCCTCGGCCCGCCACTGGCGCTTGACGGCCAGCCCCGCCATGCCGATCGCCACCAGGCCCAAGAACAGCAGCAGGCGTTTGCCCAATCCGGTCTTGGTCATCGCCTCCCCCTCACAGCCAGTGCCGCAGAAACAGGCGCAGATAGTGATCGCCGAGGAAGAAGGCGAACAGGGCACTCAGATAGAAGATCGAATAGCCGAAGGTCTTCATCGCCGGGCCGTCGTCGCGGGCGCGGTACAGGGCGATGGCGTTGTGCAGGAAGCCGGTGCCCAGCGCCAGGGCGCCGGCCAGGTACAAAAGGCCGCTCATGTGGATCAGAAAGGGCACCACGCTCACCGCCACCAGGACCAGCGTATAGAGCAGGATGTAGCGCTTGGTGACGGCCACCCCGCGGGTCACCGGCAGCATGGGGATCCCGGCCCGGGCGTAGTCCTTGCGACGGCGGATGGCCAGGGCCCAGAAATGGGGCGGCGTCCAGACGAAGATGATCAGGAACAGCAGGATCGCCTCGGGATGCACCTGACCGGTCGCCGCGGCCCAGCCCAGCACCGGAGGCGCGGCCCCGGCGGCACCGCCGAGCACGATGTTCTGGGCGGTCATGCGCTTGAGGAACACGGTGTAGATCACCGCATAGCCGATCAGGGCGATGAAGGTGAGCACGGCCGTCAGGGTGTTGACGAAGGCCAGCAGCAGGGCCATGGCCAGGACGCCCAGCCCCAGGGCGAAGGCCAGGGCGCTGCCCGAGGTCAGTTCCCCCTGGGGCAGGGGCCGGTGCCGGGTACGATCCATCAGGCCGTCGATGCGCTGATCCAGCCAGTGGTTGAGCGCCGCGCCCGAGGCGGCCGCCAGGCCGATCCCCAGGGTGCCGAAGACCAGTGCCGACCAGGGCACCATGCCGGGGGTGGAGAGGAACATGCCCACCAGGGCGGTGAACACGATGAGTGCCACCACCTTGGGTTTGCACAGTTCCAGGTAACGCTTCCACAGGGGCAACGGCAGGGCGGTGGCAATGGCGGCTTGCGGCATGACGAACTCCTCTCGACAATCGACAGGCAGATGGCGGGTCTCACGACCCGCCGTTGCGGATCACTGGCTGGAGCCGTAAGCGTAGGGACTCCAGTCCTTCGACAGCATGGGGATCTCGGGGAAGTTGCCATGCTGGGGCGGCGAAGCGGTGGTCCATTCCAGGGAACGGGAACCCCAGGGATTGTTGCCCGCCGGCTGGCCCTTGAACAGGGCCTGGATCCAGTTGACCAGGGCCAGGAAGAAGCCGATGGCCACCAGCACCGCGCCGGCCGTCATCAGATGATGCAGTCCCTCCACCTGGGGAAACTGGCTGTAGTCCCAGTAGCGCCGGGGCATGCCCTCGAGGCCGGCCATCATCATCGGGAAGAACACCAGGTTCACGCCGACGAAGGTGATCCAGAACGAGGTCTTGCCCAGCTTCTCGTTGTACATCCTGCCCGTCATCTTGGGGAACAGGTAGTAGATGCCGCCGAAGATGGCGAAGGTGCCGGCCACCGCCATCACGTAATGGAAGTGCCCGGGGATGAAATAGCTGTCGGACAGATTGATGTCGATGGAGGCCACCGCCAGCGGGATGCCGGTGAGGCCGCCGATCAGCATCAGGAAGATCACCGACAGGGCATAGAGCATCGGCGTATTGAAAGTAATGGAGCCCTTGTAGAGGGTCCCCACCAGGCCGATGAACATCAGCCCCACCGGCACCGAGATCATCAGCGTGGTGACCATCTGTCCCACCCGCAACCAGTCGGGCATGCCGGTCACATAGAGATGATGGATCCACACCTCGCCGGCCAGCAGCAGAATCCCGCCGATACCGCCGTAGACCACCATCTTGTAGTTGAAGATGCGGTTACGGGCGAAGGTGGCCACGATGTCGAAGACGATGCCGATGAAGGGCAGGAAGATCACGTACACCGCCGGATGCGAATAGAACCAGAACAGGTTCTGGTAGATGAGCACGTCCCCGCCCTGGGTCGGATCGAAGAAATTGGTGCCCAGGTACTTGTCGAACATGATCATGGTCACCGCCGTCCCCAGCACCGGCACGAAGATGAGCTGCAGGATGAAGGCGGCGAAGACGCTCCAGGTAAAGATGTTGAGCTGGTTCCAGCCCATGCCCGGCGCGCGCATGAAGGCGATGGTGGTCAGGAAGTTGACCCCGCCAAGAATGGAGGCGAAGCCCAGCAGCAGCACGGTAAAGGAATAGAAGGCCGTGTTGCCCTGGGTAATTTCCGAATAGGGCGGATAACCGGTCCACATCACGTCTGGGGGATCGGGCAGCACGAAGGTCAGCAGCGCCAGGATGATGCCGGCGAAGAACAGCCACACGCTCAGGGCGTTGAGGCGCGGAAAGGCCACGTCCTTGGCGCCGATCTGCAGCGGCACCAGGTAGTTGGCCAGAAAGCCGGTGAGCGCCGGAATCTGGAAGCCGAGAATCATCGCGGCACCGTGAAAATACAGCCACACGTTGTATTGACTCGGGTTCGCGGTGATGGTGGGCCCGGGCGCCGAGAGTTCGGCACGCATCAGCAGGGCCATGATCCCGGCCACCGCAAAGGCGGCCACCGAACCGATGAGATAGAGGATGCCCACCTTCTTGTGGTCGGTGGTAAACAGCCATTCACGCAATACGCCTGCCATGTTCATGCTCCTCCTGTGGTTTCCAGCTTCGCCTGCTGCAGTTTCGCGCCTTCGGCCTCGTACCAGGCCTCGAACGCTTCCGGCGCCATCACGATCAGCTTGCCCTTCATGCGCGAGTGCAGGTGCCCGCAGTATTCGGCGCAGGTCACCACGTGTTCACCCGGCACCTTCGGCATGAACCAGATGTAGGTGATGCGCCCGGGCATGGAGTCTTCCTTGACCCGGTAGTCGGGGATCCAGTGGCTGTGGATGGTGTCGCGCGAAGTCATGCGCAGCAGCACCGGCTTGCCCGCCGGCACCCGCAGCTCGTTGAAGGTCTTGACGCCGTTGGGATAGGTGTAGTCCCAGGTCCACATGGCCGATTCGAGGCGAATCTCCAGGCGGTCCTCGGGGACACTGCGATAGTCGTTCCAGAGTTGCCAGCCCTGGGCGGCGAGGTAGAAATCGTCGGCCATGAACACGAACACGGGGATGACCGCCCAGCCCACGGCCTGCCCCACGCTGAGCTTCGGCATGGCCCCCTCCTGGTCGGGATCGCGGCGGCGATAGCGGAACAGGAACCAGAAGGTCACCAGGGCGAAGATCACGCCGATCACCGTGATGTCGATCAGGATCTCCTCCCACAGGTGATCCCAGCCGGACACGTTGTCGGGAATCACCCGTTCCTCCACCTGCCATTCACCCGGCAGTACCCGCTGGGTTTCGACCCGGCTCTGAGCCAGGGCCATTCCGCCGGAGAGTGCCGTCAGCATCAGCACCATCCCGGCCCACCGCAGCCACCGCTTCATCGGTTCAGCCATTTGTTGCCTCCCTCCTGTGCAGATTCTTTTTCGCCACCACGAAGGACGCCGTCACCAGCACGAGACCCAGCAACAGGGCACCGAGCCCCGCGAACAGCGGGATATTGACGGTGTAACGTCCTTCCTTGAAGTTGTAGCTGAAACAGACCCCGGCGAGAATGTTGAGCAACTTGCCGGAAGTGGAAATCTTTTCCCAGTTGGCATCGATCAGGGCCAGCTCCACGTCCCGGGGGCTGACCAGGGTGCCGTACAGGTAGCGCACCACCCGGCCCTGGGGCGAAATGAAGATGAAGGCATTGGGATGCACGAACACCCGATCCCGGTACGACCAGAAGAAGCGCACGCCCAGGCTGGACGTCAGCGGCACGATGTCGGCGGGATTGTCGAGAATGGCCAGGGTCCAGCCTGGCCGCTTGGCCAGGTGATTGCGCTGACGAAAGCCGGCGATCCGCTCCAGCGTGTCGTGCTTGTCGAAAGAGATCGTGAGCACCCGAAAATCGCGTCCGGGGCGAAAACGCTGCACCCCATCGATGAGCGTCTGCAGGTGCCGGTTGATGGTGCCGCAGAGGCCATCGCAGGTGTAATAGGAAAACAGCAGGATCAGCGGCTTGCCACGATAACGATCCAGCGTGAAGGTCTGACCCTTTGCATCGCGCAGGCGGTAATGGCCATCGAGCCGGACGCCGAGATAGGCCCGCTCGTCGATGGCCACCACCTGGGGGTCGATGGTGGACTCGGTGTTGCCGTCGCTCAACGCCCACAGGCCTCCCGCTGGCAACAGCCAGGCCAGGACAACCGGCAGCAGGAGGCCGGCCCGTCTGCCACGCTTGTGAACGATCCATTTCACCTCACACCCAGAAATAGACCTGGGAGACCACGAAGAACCAGATGATGTCCACGAAGTGCCAGTACAGAGACCCCGATTTCACCAGCCCTTCGTTGACCTGCCCGCGCAGGGCCGGCAGCAGCATGGCGGTGAAGATGCCCAGACCCACGATCACGTGCGCGCCGTGAAAGCCGGTGATGGTGTAGAAAGCGGTACCGAAGATATTGGTGGCCGGGGTGAAGCCCTCGTGCAGCAGGTGGTTCCACTCATAGGCCGACATGCTGATGAAGGCGAGGCCAAGCAGCATGCTCAGGATCAGCCAGTTGATGAAACCGCGACGGTCGCCCTGCGCCAGGCGGCCTTCGGCGAAGTGGATGGTGAAGCTGGAAGTCACCAGCACGGTGGTCATCACCAGCGGCATCAGTTTCGGCAGCTCCACCGTGCCTTCGGGCGGCCAGACCGGCGCCCCCAGCCGTACCACCCAGTAGGTGGCGAAGAAGGAAAGAAAGATCAGGGCCTCGGCGAGGATGAACCAGCCCATGGCCGGTGGCGCCAGCCCCTCGGCCACCGGCTCGGAATGCAGGGCCTCGTACACCCAGCCGACGATGCCCATGACGATCATCGGCACCCCCAGTCCCAGCGAGAGGGCCGCGTACAGGCCATTGTGATAGACGAAATGGAAGGAAAAGGCGAAGGGCACCGCGAACAGAATGCCGATGGAAATCACCGCCGGCCAGATGCTGACCTCTTCGGCATGTTCGTGTACAGCAGCATGATCACTCATCTCGGACTCCCCCAAATGCGCAAATGAACGAAGAACGTTGTCAACGGATCCCGGGCGCCTTTGGCGCGCCGCGAATCCGGCCCTTACTTGCAGGGCAGACTGCTGAACCAGGCCGCCACGTTTTCCACGTCCTCGTCACTGAGGGACTGGGCCATGGGCGACATGAGATCGTTCTTGCGATTGCCGGCCTTGAAATCCTTCAACTGCTTGATCAGGTAGTCCTTGTTCTGGCCGGCCAGATTGGGCCACTGGGGGTTGGCGGCGCGACCGTTGGCGCCATGACAACCGGCGCAGGTGGCCGCCTTCTCCTTGCCCGCCGCGAGATCGGCGGCCAGGAGCCCGGGGGATGCGAACAACAGAAAAGACGAAACGACAACGGTACAGACGGGTAGATGCTTCAAGACTCTCCTCCTCCATTTACAAAACAGATTCAGGAATCCAGCACTACATCGTCGGGCGATGTGGCTGCCCGGCAAGCCGGACGAGACAACACCGTGCGTGAAACGCGTTGTGTTACGGCATGGAAAACGACCGCACGGAAGAATGTTTTATTGTTGGTTGTGCAAGTTATGGTTGGCGTCCGTCGTGGCAGACGCTTCATTCCGACACGGGAACCGAAAGGCAAACTGGCATATCGTGTTCGGTGTCTGGATTGCCAGTGATGATATACACACTCTGGAAACGGCTGCAAGGGAAAATGCCGCCAGGGCCACATATCAAAATACCGCTATATGCGACTATGCGAAAACACTAACAGGCGGTACAAAAGCGAGGATTTCGGCCTCGCTGCGCTCGAGCCGGATTATGGTGCGCCTGCCGCGAACCGGGTCACGAGTTTCGAGAGATCGGCTTCTCCGTCATCCGGCGGCAACTCGGCGAGCAGCGGCGCAGCGATGCGCTGGCGAAGGGTATCGATCATCGCCTCGACGTTGCGCGCGGCGGGATCGATCCGGTTGGCCACCCAGCCGAGGAACGGCACGCCGTCATGGCGGATCGCCTCGGCGCTGAGCAGGGCGTGGTTGAGACAACCCAGGCGCAGGCCCACCACCAGGATCACGGGCAGTCGCAGATGCGCGGCCAGGGCGGCCACGTCTTCGGTTTCGTTCAGGGGCACGCGCCAGCCGCCCACGCCTTCCACCACCAGCATATCGGCGCGGCTTGCCAACTCGCGTGCCAGGGTCACGATCCGCTGCGTGTCGATCCACTCCCCGGCCTGCGCCGCCGCCACGTGGGGCGCGATGGGCGGGGCGTAACAGAAGGGATTGCAGGTCGGGTAGGGCTGATCGGTGCCGGCGGCGGCCAGCAGGGCCAGGGCGTCTTCGTTGCGCAGGCGGCCATCGATTACGCGGGCACCGCTGGCCACCGGTTTCATCACCGCCACGCGCCGGCCCCGGGCGCGCAGGGCCTTGACCAGTTGCACGCTGAAGAAGGTCTTGCCGATTTCGGTGTCGGTGCCGGTGACGAAGACGCCTTCGTTCATCTTCCCTCCTGCGGCGCGTTCGGCGTGAAGCAGACCGTTTGCCGGCCGCTTCCCGCTTCGGGTTTCCAGGCATGGCCGTAGACCACTTCGTAGGTCACCGGCAGGCGGCCGTCGCGGCGATGGGTTTCGTAGGCCTCGCGCAGGGCGCTCAGGCGGGCCTTGCCGGTGAGGCCGCGGGGGCGGCCGGCGAGCACGTTGTGGGCACCGATGGCCTTCAGATCGCGCATGATCCCGAACACGTCCTCGTAGGTGAGGGTGATCCGTTCCACGTCGGTGACCGGATCGGCGAAGGGCGTCTGCAGCAGCCAGTCGCCCACGTGGTGCATGTCGGGAAAGACGTTGACATGCGGCGCGGCATCCACCTGCGCCCAGCTCGCGCGCAGCTCGTGCAGGGTGTCGGGGCCGAAGCTGGTGAACAGCAGCAGGCCGCCGGGGCGCAACACCCGCTGCAGTTCGGCGAACACCGCCGGCAGATCGGCGCACCACTGCAGGGTAAGGTTGGAGAACACCAGATCGACGCTTGCGTCCCCAAGCGGCAGGCGTTCCACGTCGCCGCACAGGCAGCGCACAGGTTGGCGGCGGCGCTGCCACCACCCCCCCCGGCGGCGGGCCAGGGCGAGCATGGGCTCGGCGAGGTCCAGGGCCAGCAGCTCGGCGCGGGGATAGCGCTCGCGCAGGCCGGGCAGGCAGGCGCCGGTGCCGCAGCCGGCGTCGAGCACCCGGTGGGGAGTGAAGCGGATCAGATCCAGCCGCTCCAGCAGGCGCCGGCCCACTTCCTGCTGCAGCACCGCCGCCGCATCATAGCCGGCGGCGGCGCGGGCGAAGGCGCGACGCATCTGGGCCTTGTCGGGGCGCAGATCAGGCCCCATGGGCGAACTCCCGCACGAAGCCGGCCACCGCCTGGGGCGCGCCGAGAAAGGGCGCGTGGCCGGCTCCGTCCAGCAGGCGCAGGCGGGCATCGGGGCGCTGCGCGCGGGCCGCCTCGAGGGCCGCGGGGCGCACCAGGCGATCCCGCTGGCCGCCGAGCAGGGCCACGGGCGCGGCCAGCGACTTCCAGACGGGCCGCAGATCCGCCTCGCGCAGGATGGCCAGCCCGGCGGCCAGCGCCGCGGGGCCGGGCGCCGGCGCACCGTCGAGGGCTTCGCGCAGGGAGCGCAGGCTGGCACGGGCCGCCGGCTCGCCCATCACCTGCAGGCCGAGGAAGCGTTGCAGGGTACCGGCATGATCGGTGGCCAGGTTTTTGGCAAAACCGGCCAGCACCGTGGTGTCCATGCCCGCCGGCCAGTCGGGAGCGCGGGCGAAGCGCGGCGCGCTGGCCAGCAACAGCAGCCCGGCCACCGCCTCGGGCCGCGCCCGGGCCACGGCCAGGGCCAGCAGGCCGCCGAGCGACCAGCCGAGCCACAGGGCCGGCCCCGCGAGGCCGGGCGTGACGGCCGCCAGGATGGCCTCGGCCTGGGCGGCGGGCGAACCGCCGGCGATTTCCGCGCTGTGGCCGTGGCCCGGCAGATCCACGCAGTGCAGGCGGAAATCCGCCTCCAGCTGCGTCAGCAGGGGCGCGAACACCCTGCCATGCATGGCCCAGCCGTGCAGCAGGACCAGATCCGGCCCCTGCCCGCGTACCGTCACGTGAAGCGCGCCGCTCACGCCGCCGCTCCCGCCCCTTCCAGGGCCGCCAGCAGGTCGTCCACGTCGGCCTCTTCGTGGGCGGCGCTGAAGGTGATCCGCAGGCGCGCCGTGCCCTTGGGCACGGTAGGCGGGCGGATGGCACTCACCAGGAAACCGGCATCCCGAAGGTGTGCGCTCACTTCCATGGCACGCCCCGCTTCACCGAGCACGAGGGGCTGGATGGGGGTTTGCGAGGCCATCAGCGGCAGACCCAGCTCGGCGGCCCCGGCACGGAAGCGGGCCACCAGGGCGGCCAGCTTCTCCCGCCGCCACTCCTCGCGCCGGGCCAGGGCCAGGCTGGCGCGGGTGGCCTCGGCCACCGCCGCCGGCAGGGCCGTGGTGTAGACGTAACTGCGGGCAGCCTGGATCAACATCTCGATCAGATCCGCGCTGCCGGCGACGAAGGCGCCGAAGGTGCCGAAGGCCTTGCCCAGGGTACCGACGAGGATCGGCACCTCGTCCATCCCCAGGCCGGCGGCGGCCAGGCTGCCGCCGCCTCCCGGGCCCAGCACGCCGAAGCCGTGGGCGTCGTCCACCATCAGCCAGGCAGCGTGCCGCGCGCAGGCGGCGGCCAGTTCGCTCAGCGGCGCCACGTCGCCGTCCATGCTGAACACGCCGTCGGTGACCACCAGCTTCGCGCCGTTCTCCCCGCCCGCCAGGCGCGCCTCCAGATCCGCCGGATCGGCATGGGCATAGCGGCGCAGGCGGGCCCGGCTGAGGATCCCGGCGTCGATCAGCGAGGCGTGGTTGAGCCGGTCCTCGAACACCGTGTCGCCCCGGCCCAGCAGGGCGCTCACCACGCCGAGGTTGGCCATGTAGCCGGTGGAGAACAGCAGGGCCCGCGGGCGGCCGGTGAAGTCGGCCAGCGCTTCCTCGAGGGCGTGATGGGGACGCTGGTGGCCGGTCACCAGGTGGGCGGCGCCGCTGCCCGCCCCCCAACGTTCGGCGGCGCGGGCGAAGGCGGCGCGCACCTCGGGATGGCCGGCCAGCCCGAGGTAGTCGTTGCCGGAGAAGTTGCGCAGGCGCCGCCCGGCCACCGTGACCGTGGCCCCGGCGGGCGATTCGAGCACCTGCCGCGTGCGATACAGGCCGGCCGCGCGGCGGGCGGCCAGTTCCCGGGCCAGGAAGTCGTCCAGGCGCATGGCGGGGGCGCCGCGGGGCGGCCTCACACGGCCTGCAGGCCGAGCCGGTCGAACAGGGCCCGGTCCCGATCCGCCGCCGGGTTGGGGGTGGTGAGGAGCTTCTCGCCGTAGAAGACGGAGTTGGCGCCGGCCAGGAAGCACAGGGCCTGCTGGGCGTCGTCCATGGCCTCGCGCCCGGCGGACAGGCGCACCCAGGACTTCGGCATGAGGATCCGCGCCACGGCGATGGTGCGCACGAACTCAATGGGATCCAGATCCTCGGCCTCGGCCAGGGGCGTGCCCTCCACCTTCACCAGCAGGTTGATGGGCACGCTCTCGGGATGCTGCGGCTGGTTGGCCAGCTCGCGCAGCAGGCCGATGCGATCGGCCCGATCCTCGCCCATGCCGACGATCCCGCCGCAGCAGACCTTGATCCCCGCCTCGCGCACCCGGGCCAGGGTATCGAGCCGGTCCTGGTAGGTGCGGGTGGTGATGATCTCGCCGTAGAAGTCGGGCGAGGTATCGAGGTTGTGGTTGTAGTAGTCGAGGCCGGCCTCGCGCAGGCGCGCGGTCTGGGCCTCGGTGAGCATGCCCAGGGTCAGACAGGTCTCCAGGCCCATGGCCTTGACCTCGCGCACCATCTCCACCACCCGGTCGAGATCCCGATCCTTCGGCGCGCGCCAGGCGGCGCCCATGCAGAAGCGGCTGGCGCCCCGCTCGCGAGCGGCGCGGGCCTGTGCCAGCACCTCGTCCACCGGCAGCAGGGGCTCGTCCTCCAGGCCCGTGTCGTAGCGCACCGACTGGGGGCAGTAGCCGCAGTCCTCGGGACAGCGCCCGGTCTTGATGGACAGCAGGGTGCTCACCTGCACCTGGTTGGGATCGAAGTGGGCGCGGTGCACCTGCTGGGCGCGAAACAGCAGATCGTTGAAGGGCAGTTCGTAGAGCGCGGCGATTTCGGCGTCGCGCCAGTCATGACGGATCTCGCTCATAGGTGTTCGGCCTCATAGGTGGTGTCCTGCCAGTCCTCCCGGCGGATGCGCCACAGGGCCAGGGCCGACCAGGGCACCACCACCAGCGCCACCAGGCCGCCGGTGACGATCCACAGCTTCCAGTCGGTGCCGAAGAAGGTGCCCACCGGGATGATGACCCCCAGGGCGCCGTAGAATAGGTAGGCCGCCTGCTGGGTGTGATGGCCGACGCGGGGATTGGGATGGTGGCGGGCGACGATGTAGACCATGATGGAGATGCCGAACCACAGGATCGGCGGCACCACCATCAGCAGGAACATGAAGATCATCATGGTCTTCGCCGGCTCGGTGATGAACAGGAAGGGCGCCACCACCAGGCCGGGCAGGAAGGCCAGCAGATTGCCCAGGTAGAAGAGGCGGGCCATCAGGCGCGCATTGGCGGCGGAGATCTCGCGGGTGCCGCCGGAGACACCGGGGGGATTGGATTCCATGGGAACCTGAGTCTAGACTTGGAGGAAACGGGACCGCCATTCTAGGGGCAGGACGCCACCTGTCAACTCGCAGGGACGCACATGGTTTACAACTGGTTACGGATCGACCAGATTTTCCGCCCAGGCTTCCCCTGCCTGCTGTGCGGTGCGGACACCCGGTCGCCATCCGGCCTCTGCCCACCCTGCCAGGCCGATCTGCCGCGCACCGCCCATCCCTGCCCACGCTGCGGCGAAGCCCTCCCCGCCCCCACCGACCTGCCCTGCGGCCGCTGCCTGCGGCGCCCCCCGCCCTTCGACACGCTGGTGGCGGCCCTGGCCTGGGAGACGCCGGTGCCCGGCTTCGTCGGCGCCCTGAAGTTCCGCGAACGGCTGCCGGCCGCGCGCCTGCTGGGGCACCTGCTGGCCGAAGCGGTCAGCGACCGGACCCGCCCCGATTGCCTGCTGCCCGTGCCCCTGCACGCGGCCCGCCTGCGCCAGCGGGGCTTCAACCAGGCCGTGGAGATCGCCCGCTTCGCGGCCCGCCGCCTCGACCTGCCCCTGCTGCCCGCCGCCCTGCGCCGCATCCGGCCCACCCCGCCCCAGCAGGGACTGGACGCCAAGGCGCGCCGCCGCAACCTGCGCGGCGCCTTCGAACTGGCCGCCCCCCTTCCCGGCTCGCACGTGGCCATCGTGGACGACGTGGTCACCACCGGAAGCACGGTGGGCGAAATCGCCCGCCTGCTCCGGCGCACCGGCGCCGAACGGGTCGTGGTCTGGGCCGCGGCCAGGGCCACGAAACGGCTGGGTTGAGCCAGGAACATGGTCCGTACAAACATCCGTGCAGCGTATTTCCTCGCCCCTCGCCCCTTGTCACTCGTTACTCCTTTCCGGCGGCTTGCGCCGCGCCCCCGGCCCGCGACCGAGCATCAGGAGATTGCCGATCAGCACGATCAGGATCAGGCCGAGGATGAGCCACACCCATTTCACGGCGATTCAGTCCAGGCGGAAACCGATCTTCACCTTGACCTGCCAGTGGGCGATGCGCCCTTCCCGCAGATGGCCACGGGTTTCCACCACCTCGAACCAGTCGAGGTGGTGCAGGCTTTCGCCGGCCTTGGCGATGGCGTTCTCGATGGCCTTGTCGGAGCTTTCGGTGGAGGAGCCGACGATTTCGATCAGTTTGTAGACATGGTCTTGCATGGGGGTTCTCCCGGTGGGGTCATTCGCGCAGGCCGCGGGCATCGAACAGGATCAGTTCCCAGCGAGGGTGATCGAGATCCTGGCGCAGGATGTAGGTGCCTCCGTCGTCGCCCAGCAGCTTGAAGTAGCGGTAGTCGGGCCCGATCCAGCGATCCTGTACCGCCACCACTTCCACCGGCCGGCGGCCGAAGTGGAAGCGCCAGGGCAGGGGTTCGCCGCGTTCGTCCTGCCGGATCTCGACCTGAAGTTCGAGCGGGGTGTTGGGCATGACTCGAGCTTACTGGCAACTTCCGACCATCGGGCCTACGCTTGCAATAATAAATGGAAATCCCGGATACGAGACACTTCGGCAACACTGGCCATCCCAGGCACCGCCCTTCGGAGCCGGGAGCCGGTTCGCGACACGCCGTAAATACCTCCCTGTAGGCTCGACGGTCGCCTCCCTGCCGCCGACGGTCACGAACCGGCTCCCGGCTCCGAAGGGCTCTGTTCCTGTAATCATCTTTGACCTGATAGTTGAATTTGCCACGAACACACGCGAGAACCCGGCCATGACCATGTCCAAGACCCTTGAAACCTGGCTGCGGCAACGTGGCGTGGACTACGATCTCCTGCCCCACCCGCGCACGCTGTCGAGCCGGGAAACCGCGAACGCGGCACACGTGCCGCCGGATCACATCGCCAAGGCGGTCCTGGTGCGCGACGAGTCGGGTCGCTTTGCCATGGCGGTGATTCCCGCCGACGGCTGGCTGCACCTGCACGCCCTGTCCGAAGCCGCCGGACGGGAGATGGTACTGGCCGCCGAGGACGACGTGGATCGGCTGTTCCCCGACTGCGCGCCGGGCGCGATCCCGCCGGTGGGCCCGGCCTGGGGCCTGGAGACCTATGCCGACGAAAGTCTGCGCGCCCTGGCCAGCGTGTTCTTCGAGGCCGGCGATCACCTGGAACTGGTGCGGGTGGAGGGCGAGGACTTCCCCCGGCTGCTGCCGGATGCACACTGGGGGCATTTTGGGGGCGAGTAGCGGGTGGCTGGCAGGATTGTTCTAAACCCCGTCTCGCAGGCAACCCGCTCGAAGCCGTTTCACCAACGCCGTTCCCGGCGACCAGTAACCCGCTACCCCCTACCCGCGACTCAAAACCGCCAGCGCAGATCCAGATAGGGGCCGAAATGGGTGAACACGGGGCCGCTGTCGAGCTCGGGATCGAGGGTCATCTGCTGGTGTTGCCAGCCGCCCTGCAGGCCAAGACCGTTGCGCCACCGGTACTGGAGCTTGGCCCGGTAGTCGAACAGGCGGTCGGAGAAACCGGAACGGCTGCCCTCGATGCCGGCCGAGAGGCCCTGGAAGGGGAGATCGAACAGGGCCGAGGCATAGAACGAGGGAATGGTGGTGTTGAGGGTGGTGCGCGCCAGCGCCGCATCGGCGCCCGCGGCCGGACTGTTGGCATAGCCTTCGATATGGCGCAGGTGCAGGCCGAAATCCAGCCGCAGACCCTGCTCGCGCACCGGATAGAGGATCCGCGCATCGTATTGATCGAACTGGGTGCCCACCTCGGGGCTGAGGCTCATGAACTCGGGAGTGATGATCCGACGGCCGAGTTCGTCCAGGCGCACCTGTTTGTAGTCCACCTGCCAGCGCAGGCCGGCTTCGCTGGCCCGCACCGGCCCGGGGAGGGCGGTGGCGCAAAACAGGACAATGATAACGGGGAAGATGCGCATGAGAGAGCCGTTCCGGCCGAAATTGCCGATCCTGATTGCAGTATAGGTACGGATTGGACCGGCCGCCATGGATGGAGTTCACAGTTTGGACAAGCCGAGCGTCCCGCCCGTGGCTTGGCCCTGATCGGGCTGTTGAAAAAGCCCTTCCGCGATTTCCCCTTCCCTCACGGTTTCACCGCATCGGCTTCATTGAAAACGGCGATGCCTCCCAGGCACTCGTCTCGGGCAGAGAGACAGGGGGTGGGGAAGTCTACGGGGCGTCTTCCCCCGCCTGGAGCTTGCCGGCCACGAAACGGCGCAGGGTGGCGTTCAGGGAGCCGGTGTCGCGGGCCTTGCGGTAGGCCTCGGCGGCCGCCACCGGCTGATCGAGTGCCTCGAGAGAGAGGCCAAGACCGATCCACCACAGACCGTTGTCGGGCTGCAAGCGGGTGAGTTCGCGATAGAGGTCCGCCGCCTGCCGGTGCCGTTCCAGCTTGCGGTCGTAGGCGGCCAGCAGGGCGAAATAGGCCGGATCCTGCTCGATTCGCGCCGGCCGGTACCGCTCCAGCAGGCGCACGGCCACCGGCGTGTGCTGCTGCCGATCGAGGACCTCGGCGTAGATCCGGACCAGCTTGAGGTTGCCCGGGTTGCGCTGCAGCCCTTTACGCAACACCTCGCCGGCCTCCACCAGGCGGCCGCCGCGGATCAGCACCAGGGCCAGCAGCTCGCGGGCCTTCTCGTGCCCGGGCGCGGCCGCCAGCGCCTGGCGCAGGGCCGCCTCGCCCCGGGTCTGACGGCCCTGGCTGAGCAGGGTGTAGGCACGGCGGTAGTGTTCCTCGGCACGTTGCAAGGGCGTGACGGGGCGGGGCGACTTGCGCACCGTACCCGACTCCATCCCGTCATCGGAGGAGGTGGGCGAGGCTTCGGCCACGCCCACCGCTGGCGGGGCGGGCACCTTCCTCGCGGCCGCCGATCGCGGCGCCGGTTCCCGCCTTTCGGCCGCCGGCTGCCGCAAAGCCGGCGCCGGCTTTGCCGCCTGAGCGGGGCGATGCGCGGATTGCGGTGCGGACCGCGATGCGCCGGGGCGCGACGCTGCCTTTGGCCGGGGCCTTGCGGGGTGGGCGACGCCGGCCGCCTGCGCGGAACCGGCGGGTGCATGGGCCCCGCTGGCAGAAGCGGGCACCGAACCGGCCGCGGAAGCCCCCGAGAACTGCTCCCAGGCCAGCCAGCCGACCAAGCCAGCCAGCGGCACGCTGGCGGCGAAGGCCAGAATCAGCCAGGGCGAACGGCGCGGCGGCCCCTTGCGGTAGGCGGGGGGCACCGCGCCCGGACCGTCCGTGCGATCCTGGCGGCGATCGAGATCCCGCAGCATCTGGTTGATCAGGCTCATGGGCTGCCTCCCTGCTGCAGGCGCTGCCAGAGCAGCCAGCCCGCTGCCGCCAGCAACGCCGCCAGCAACCCGCCGGCCAGCCACCACAGGCTCCGCCGGCCATCGCGGCTTGCCACGTCTTCGGTGTCGGCGATGGCCATGCGCACGTGCTCGCGATCCACCACCGGGTCGCCCCGCCCGTAGGCGGCCATCAGCGACTTGTGGGCCAGGATGTTGACCAGCCGCGGGATGCCGCCGCTGGCCCGGTAGAGCTGCTGCAGGGCCGGCGGCCGGAACAGGCTGCCGCCGCCCTGGTGGCCGGCCACCATCAGCCGGTGCTGCACGTAGGCGTTCATGCCCTCCCGATCGATGGGTTCCAGGCGATAGGCGAAGGTGATGCGCTGGCGCAGCTGGCGGATCTCGGGCCGGTTGAGCTTCTCTTCCAGTTCCGGCTGGCCGAACAGCACCACCTGCAGCAGCTTGCGCTTCTCGGTTTCCAGGTTGGTGAGCAGGCGCAGGGTCTCCAGGGTTTCGATGGGCATGGCCTGGGCCTCGTCGAGGCACAGCACCACCCGCTTGCCTTCGGCGTTCAAGTGCAGGATGCGTTCGCTGATCCGCTTCTGCAACCGGTGGGCATTGGGCTGGCCCTGCACCGGCACGCCCAGCTCCTCGGCCACCGCGCTCTGCAGGCCGTAGGGCGTGAGCAGGGGGTTGGGCAGGTAGGCGGCCACGAACTGCCGATCCAGGGTGGCCAGCAGCTTGCGGCAGAGCAGGGTCTTGCCGGTGCCCACCTCGCCGGTGACCTTGATGAAACCCTCGCCGGTGCGCAGGGCCACCAGCAGGGTGTTGAGGGCATCGGCGTAGTGGCCGTAGGAGAAGAAGAAGCCGGTGTCCGGCGTGATGGAGAACGGCAGTTCACGCAGTCCGAAATGTTCCTGATACATGAGCGCCGCGGATTCCGATTCAGGGTTGCGGGGCCGGCGACACCCCACCGGCATCGCGCAGGCTGTCGAAACGCGCCCGGTGGGCGCGGATCTGTTCCCGCCACACGGAGCCGTCCCCTTCCACCACCACCGGTTTGAGCAGGATCACCAGCTCGCTCTTGACCTTGCGCTGGGCCTTGTGCCGGAACAGCTCACCCACCAGCGGCAACTCGCCGAAGAAGGGCACCGAGGTCTCGAAGTCGAGGATCTTGTCCTGCATCAACCCGCCGATCACCACCACCTGGCCGCTCTGGGCGTTGATGATGGTGTCCGATTCGCGCACGGTGCTGAAGGCCAGTGGCAGGGTGAGCTGATCGGTGGCGCTGACGGCCACGTTCTTCTCCTGTTCATCCACCCGGCTGATGGTGGGATGGATGAACAGGGTCACGCGCCCCGTGTCGCTGATCTGCGGCACCACGTCGAGCACCACGCCGGAGAAGAAGGGCGTCAGCTCCACGTTGTTGCCGGTGGTGGTGGCACCGGAGGTGAGCGCGGTATTGCTGTAGACGTTGGTGACGAAGAACTCCTCCTGGCCCACCTTGATCACCGCCTTGGTGTTGTTGAGGGTGGAGACCTTGGGACTGGAGAGCACCTGCACGTTGCCCTGCCCCTTGAGCAACTCGAGGAAGGCGCTGAAACTGGTGCCCAGTGACAGGGCGAAGGTGAATACGCCGCCGAAGGCCGAGGTGAGCGAGCCGTTCACCGGCGTGGGGCTGGCCGGATTGAGATCACCACTGTTGCCCTTGAGGTTGGAATAGCCCAGGCCATTCTGGTTCACGTCGAACACCGATCCCCCGCCCACGTGGCTGATCAGGCCCTGGTTGCTGCCGCTCTGGGCCAGCGCCGACCAGTTGATGCCGGCCTGGAAACGTTCCGAGAGCTCCACTTCGATGATCTTGGCCTCCAGGATCACCTGGCGCTGCACGTTGCGCTGGGTCTGGTGGATGAACTTCTCCACCATGCGCAACTCGGAAGGCATGGCCCGCACCACCACCAGCCCCGATTCGGGCGAGACCACCACCGAACGCCCCTTCTCGGTGCCGATCAGGGCCCGGATGGACTTGGCGAAGGATTTCCAGAATGCCTTTTCGGTGATCGTATCGATCTGGCTGCTGGCCTGCACGCCGCGCCGGCCGCTCTGCCCCAGGGGGGTGTAGCCGCCGGCACTCGTGCTCTGGCCGCCACCACTCAGGCGATTGCCCTGGCGCACGTCGGTAAGCTGCCCCGAGTTGACCCGCACCTGGGAGATGCCGCGGCGCTTGATGTCCAGGTAGTCGACCTTGAAGATGCGGGTGGTCATGGTGTTGGGATACACCATGAAGTTGCCATCGTGCTCTTCGTAGTCGTAGCCGAACACCCGGCGCACCGTCTCCAGCACCTGGCGCACGGTGACGTTCTTCAGATCCAGCGTGATCCGGCCGCGCACCTTGGGATCGACCACCATGTTGTAGGGCGTGCCTTCCACCAGGCCCATGAAGAAGTCACGGGCGCGGGCGCGATTGACCTTGATGTCGAAACGGGGCTCGGTGTCGATGCCGGTCCGCTCGGGCAGGTTCAGCGGCAGGGCCGGCACCAGGGCCCGTTCCACGTCACCGGTGGTGGCCGGGGCCGTGGGCCGGCTGGCCTCGGCATCGGCCAGGGTGGCGTCGATTTCCGGCAGCAGACTCCCGGGCAGGGCCCCGGCATCGGGTGCCGTGCCCGGCTCCGGTTGGGTGGCACAACCGCCGAGCCCCAGCCCGACAAGGAGGGCGATGGCGGCGGCAGACAGTCGAGACGGATGATTCTTGTTCATTGGCGACTCAGTTTCGTGCCACCGGAGTGGCCTGTTTGACCCGGCGCGACAGCAGCCGCACCGTGATGATTCGTTCTCCCTTGCGCAGACGCACCGCGGTGGGGCCCACCGTCAGCAGTTGCGCGCCGTCGATGTGCTGGCCGGGACGGACCAGGCGCCCGTTGATCAGGGCCAGGCGCTGGCCGTCGCGGATCCAGATCCCGGTCAGATGCCAGCCGCGGACCCTGGCCTTGCCGCTGGAGGGCAGAGGGTGGCCGGGCGGGCGGGTCGGGTCGTCCAGTACCTCGGCCGGGGCCTGCGCCGCCAGCGCCAGCAGCAGCCAGGCCAACCCCCATCGCCACCTGCCGTCAGACACCGATCCACCCCTCGTCGAGACTCAGCGTGTGCACCCGGATGACGATGACGGCGCGGGGATAGTCTTCCACCTTCAGTTCCAGGGCATCCCAGTAGAAGTTCCAGGGCAGCGCGTCCAGTTCCCGGAGGTAGGCCAGCAGCGACAGATAGCTGCCGGAGAACTCCATCTCCAGGCCATGGCGGTAGACCCCGCCGCCGGGGGCCTCGTCGGCCTTGCCATCGCCTTTTTCGTCGACCAGCAACGGCCGGGTGGGCAGGTTCTCGAGCCGCCGCAGGCGCAGATCGGTATGGCGGGTGAGAATGGCTTCGAGCACCCGGGCCATGCCCGCCGGATCGATGAGTTCGCCCATCTGCGCCTTCAGCCGCCGATCCAGTTCGGCCATGTGGGCCTCGAGCTGTTGCCGCTGACGCTTGAGGGCCGCATCGGGATCGGTGCGCGCTTCCCGCTCGAGGGTGCGGATCCGGGTCTCGAGCGCCGCGATCCGGGTCTGGCCGGATTCCAGCTCGGCGGCCAGCCGGTTGGCACGGGCCCGCTGGGCGCTCCACAGCATCCCGTCCCACAGCAGCCCCACCAGCACCGCGGCCAGCAGCAACAGCACGGCCCGTTCCCGCAGGGTGCGGGCCGCCCAGCTTTCGTTCAGCTTCTGCCAGGCGGTCACGATCCGTCCTCCTTGCCCGCCTGGCTGTGCAGCACGAAGCTGACCCACGCGGGGTGCTTCTCCGGCCGCGCCAGGCGCAAGGTCTCGAAGGCCGTGCCGCTGAAGATCTTCTCGTTGCCCAGCCGCTGCAGGTAACGGGGCACCAGTTCGGGCTTGAGGGCATTGCCGGCCATGTCCAGGGAGGTGCCGCCGCCATGCAGGCGCACTTCGGTAAGCCACAGACCCTCGATGCGCTCGCGGGCCAGGCCGGTGAGCTGGGGCACGAAGCCCTCGGTGTTGCCGAAACGCTTGCCGGCGAGCACCTCCAGCACGCGGCGCTTGGTGTCCACCCGCCGGGCCAGCCGCTGCACCGTCTCGGCCAGGGCCGGATCGGGCTTGCGTGCGGCCTGGGCTTCGCGCAGGCTCGCCAGGCGGGTCTCGTTCCGGCTCAGGGTCTGGCGCGTGGCCTCGAGCCGTTCGGCGAGCTGGCCGTTCCGCCAGCCCTGCCAGGCACTGACGGCCAGCAGTACCAGCAACAGGGCGCCCAGCGCGGCCAGGGCCTGGCGCAGCGAGAGCACCTCGCGCCGGGGCCGGAATTCGTCCTGATAGAGGTTGATCTGTTGCATCAGGCGGCCTCGTCTCGCAACGCCAGGCCGATGGCCTGATGGCAGCGCGCCTGCAGCGAGGCGTCCAGCGGCGAGTCGCTTGCCAGCAGCGAATTGAAATCGATTTCGTGGATGGTGAGCCCGAGCTGGTTCTCCAGGGCCTCGGCCAGCCCCGGCATCTCGCGGAAGCGGCCCCCGGCCGCCAGCCGCTGGATGGGTGGCAGGGTGAAGTGACTCTCGTAGTAGTCGAGGGAACGCTGCACCTCGAGCACGATGCTGTCGAGGGCCCGCTGCAGCTCGGGGGCGGGCCCCTCCAGGGTCAGGCCATGGGTCGCCTCGAGCCGTTCGGGCACCGGGATCAGGATCTGCTCGCCCTGTTCCAGCTCCCGCGCCAGATAGAGCGTGCCCTGGCGGGTCAGGGTCAGCAGTCCGGTCTCGCGGCTGAAGGACAGGCCGGCCAGGCCCTGGGCATCCTCGGGCAACAGGGCGGTGATGTTGCGCTGGGCCATCTCGGGAATGTCGATGTACTGCAGGTTGGCCCCGGCGTCTTCGAGCAACTCGATGCGCGCCTGCACGGCCCAGCGGGGGGCGACCACCGCATACAGCATGGGCGTGGCGCTGCGCAGGGCCTCAGGGGGGATATCGAACACGTCCACCACCGCCTCTTCCACGTCGTAGGGCAGCGTGTCGCGGAGGCGCCAGCGCACCGCCTGGCACCGCTCCTCCGGGGGGACTTCCGGGGCCGGCACCATCTGCAGGGTGAACTCGCCGGGGGAAAGGGCCGTGGCCACCGGCACGTGTTCCAGGTCGAGCTGCCGCAACCGGGTGCGCAGCACCTCGCTCGCGTGCTCACCCGGCCCCAGGGGCTGAAACTCGGCGCGCAGCAATCGCGGCGGCCCACCGACCTCGCGGCGCACGTGGGCAAGGGCAACGCCTTCATCGGAAATGCTGATCCCCAGCACTCCCGGATTGCGTGGCTTGCGTTGAAAGAGATTCGGCAGCATCGGGCCCCACGAAATTCAGGCTGGGATATCCGCCTCCCTTTCCGGATATCGGGTTATCGCCGATCGCTCATGATCTACTGCAACAGATCGGCATAAATACATGTTGTTGCAGGGATTATAGAGCAGCTTGCCCGTTTATCGGCAATTCATCACATTTTTTTACCAATAATTGAGAAAAATGCCGGCAAAGATCGTCATGCCTACCCAATTGTTATGTAAAAAGGCATAGAAACAGGCCTCGGGCCGCCGCTCCCGCACCCGGTACTGCTCCCAGGCGAACAGGGCGACGACGATCAGCACCGCCAGCCACCACACCGGCGCGAATTCCAGATCCCGCCCCAGCAGGACCAGCCCCGCCACCATCATGGTCTGCAGGAGGCCGATGATCAGCCGGTCCGCCTCGCCGAACAGGATGGCGGTGGACTTCACTCCCGCCTGCAGATCGTCTTCCCGATCCGCCATGGCATAGAAGGTGTCGTAAATCACCGACCAGATCACGTTGATCACGTACAGCAGCCAGGCCGCCTTCGGCAGCGCCCCGCTCACCGCGGCGAAGGCCATGGGAATGGCCCAGCCGAAGGCCATGCCCAGCACCACCTGGGGCAGATAGGTGTAACGCTTCATGAAGGGATACACGGCCGCCAGCACCACCGCCACCAGGGCCAGGCGGATGGTCAGGGGATCGAGGGTCAGCACCAGGGCGAAGGCCAGCAGGCACAGCACCGCGAACAGCCCCAGCGCCTCCCGGGGCGAGACCCGCCCCGCGGCGATGGGCCGGTCGCGGGTGCGGCGCACCTTGGGATCGAATTCCCGATCGGCGTAATCATTGATCACGCAGCCGGCGGAGCGCATCAGCACCACCCCGAGCACGAACACCACCAGGATCTTCAGCGGCGGCATCCCTTCGGCGGCGACCCACAGGGCCCAGAGGGTGGGCCACAACAGCAGCAGGATGCCGATGGGCCGGTTCAGGCGCATCAGCAGGGCATACTGGCGGGCACGATCGAGAAGGAAATCGCGATCCAGGGAAAAAGCGGCCATCGGCTCCAGTGGGGGTGGCGGAACTGGGCGAATTGTACCCGTTTTGCCACCGCCGCGCCGATGGGTTCAAATGGCAGTCATGTGCGGACGCTACACCCTCGCCGCGGGCCCGGAATTCATCGCCGAATGGTTCGCCATCGACGGACCGGTGCCCGCCTACACGCCCAGCTTCAACGTCACCCCCGATTCGGACGTGCCGGTGGTGACCCGTGCGCCGGCCAATGGCCGCACCTGCGCCCTGATGCGCTGGGGCCTGGTGCCCCACTGGGCCGATTCACCCCGCACCCGCTACCGGCTGTTCAACGCCAAGGCCGAAACCCTGGCCCGCAAGCCGGTATGGCGCGGACCCCTGCGCCATCGCCGCTGCCTGGTGCCGGCCAGCGGCTTCTATGAATGGCAGGCCACGTCTTCCGGCAAACAGCCCTGGTACATTCGCCCCGCAAGGGATCCTCTCTTCGCCTTCGCGGGGTTGTGGGAATACTGGGAAGGGGATCACCTGCTCAACTCCTTCGCCATCATCACCGTTGCCGCCAACCCGGCGCTGGCCCGCATCCACGATCGCATGCCAGCCATCCTCGAGCCGGCCGACTATGATCGGTGGCTGGATCCGGCCATCACCGATCCCGCCGGCGTACAGGATCTGCTCCGCCCCCTGCCCCCGAAAGCACTCGAGCTGTATCCGGTGAGCCGCCAGGTGAACAACCCGCGCCACGATGGCCCGGAACTGATCCGGCCGCTGGGCCAATAGCCCAGGGAAGGTTTTTCAACGGCCTGTTTGCCGGGGGAAACTCGAGGCGCCAATGGCACGGTCACGGCCCTGGCCATGACGACCTTCGGCTATAATGCGGCCATGAAGTTCCAGTCTCTCGCCATCGGCCAGACCTTCTCCTGGAACGGAGAAACCTGGGTCAAGACCTCTCCCCTCGTCGCCACCCGCTACGAGAGCGACGTGCAGAAACTGGTGCCCCGCTACACGGAGGTGGCGCCGGTGCCCGACAACCCGCCCACCGCGGCACCCCCCGCCGACCCCCTCACGCCTGCCCGGGTTCGCGAGGCCTTCGACCGCTTCTACGGCCGCGCCCTCACCCTCCTCGAATCGGAACTGGAGACGGAACTGCACCAGCGCCTGCAGGGCGAACTCGACAACCTGCGCCGACAGTTCATTCGCCACATCGAAGGCGGAGACGGATAGCCCTGCAACCGTTCGCTTCGGCAGGCGCGGCAAGGGCGCCACGCCGGTTCCTGCCCGCATTGTTCGCGGCTTGCGCCGCGCCTGCACCCAGGCATTGCAAAAAATCGGACCGGTCTGGCGGGCATCGAGTAGCCCGGATGCTGGCCCGCCGGGCCGGAAGCCGGGAAAAACCCCGCCCCGGATTCCGCTTCGCTTCCTCCGGGCGAGGGATTGGGGCGCTGCATGGATTTCCCTGTCGGGGAAATCCGCAAAGAACGATCCACATCGTGTTTCGTTCTGCATAGAAGCCGTTTCGGCAGAAAACCGTGCCTATTTTTTTGCAACCGTCGGGTACCCTCAATGCTTCTCCCGCGTTCCCGCCGGTTCGCGCCGGCCGGGCAGGTATTCCACCGAGGGGATGCGCTGCACCGGCTGGGGATAGAGGGTCATCAGTTGCAGGAATGCCTCGGGCATCTCGGTGCTGACGTTGAGGCCGAATTCACGGGCCTGCTCCGGGGTGATGGGGTAGTCGTGGGTCCAGGTGCCGGTGCTGAGCTTCTCGGCGAGCTGTTTGGCTGCCTCGTCGGGCAGCTTGCCGGAGAGCAGCTCGGTGACCGCTTCGCAGACCTGTTGCCGGGCCTTTTGCGCGTGGTCGGCCAGGATCAGGGTCTGGTCGTCGATCTTCTCCACCGGCTTCTGCTCCACCACCTTGAGGATGGACGCCGCCGCCTGCTGGCCGAGCTGGGGATCGACGGGGCCGAGCACCGCATGGGGGCTCATGACGATCTCGTCGGCGGCCAGGGCGATCAGCGTGCCGCCGGACATGGCGTAATGGGGCACGATCACCCGCACCCGGCCCTTGTGGCGATCGATGGCCCGGGCGATCTGCAGGGCCGCCAGCACCAGGCCGCCGGGAGTGTGCACCACCAGATCGATGGGCGTCTCCGAATCCGTGAGATGGATGGCGCGGATCACTTCCTCCGAGTCGTGGATGTCGATGAAACGCATCAGCGGAAAGCCGAGCAGGCTCATGGTCTCCTGGCGGTGCACCAGCAGGATCACCCGCGAGCCGCGTTCCTGCTCGAGGCGGGCGATGAGCCGGGTGCGGCTGGCCTCGAGCATCCGCTGGCGCAATACCGGCTGCAGTGCCACCAGCATGAAGAACAGCCAGAAGAGAGCGGAAAAGAGATCCATGGTCGTTTCTCCTGTCGGTTAGCGTCCGTGTCAGCGCCGTGTGCGGCGGTTGAGATCGTCGAGAATCTTCTTGCCCCAAACCTCGGCGGGCCCCAGTTCGTCGGGATGCCAGGGGCGGTTGCGTTCCGGAGAGAGGAAAAACCGGTACAGCAGCATGCCGGCCAGGAATCCGCCGATGTGCGCCCACCAGGCCACGCCCCCCACCTGCTGGCCATTGAACACCGAGGTGGCGCCCGAGAAGAACTGCATCAGGAACCAGAGGAACAGGAACAGCGCCGCCGGCACCGTGAAGAACAGTGGATAGAACAGGATCGGCACCATGGCGATCACCCGCGAATGGGGAAACATCAGGAAGTAGGCCCCCAACACGCCGGCGATGGCCCCCGAGGCGCCGATGGTGGGCACGGTGGAATCGGGATTGACCAGCACGTGGATGATGGCCGCGATCACACCACAGATGAGATAGAACAGCAGAAAACGCACGGGCCCCATGCGATCTTCCACGTTGTCGCCGAACAGCCACAGGAACCACATGTTGCCGATGATGTGCATCCAGCCACCGTGCAGGAACATGCTGGTGACGAAGGGCCAGTAATCGCCCACCGGGAACCCCACGGTGGCCGCCCAGCCGGGATGGGTGTAGCGTGCCGGCACCACGCCGAACAGATACACGAAGGCCTGCAGCGTTTGCGGTGGCAGGCTCAGCTCGAACAGGAACACGAGCCCGTTGAGTACCACGAGGGCCCACATCATCACGGGCGGATAGCGGGCGGGGATGGAATCCTGGATGGGGAACATTCGTTGTGCTTTCTTTTCGCGGAATCGTGTCGTAATCCTATCGCGGCGAGGGCGCCGCTCCTAGCCTCCTTTTCGTCCGGCGGTTCAGCCTTCCAGGGCGGCCAGCTCCCGGTTCGACACTTGGGGATGCTTCTGTCGCCAGGCCAGCTTGCGTTCGATGGCCTCGAGCAGCGCCGCGGAGAAGTTCACGCCCGCGAAGTCCTCGGCTCCGATCAGGCCGCCGGGCGATTGCACGTTCACCTCCATCACCTTGTCGCCCACGATGTCGAGGCCGGCGAAGAAGATGCCATCGGCCTGCAGGCGCGGGCGCATGGCCTCGGCCAGCTCGCGCATGGCCGGCGTGACCTCGGCGGGCCGGGCAATGCCGCCGGCGGTGAGGTTGGAGCGGATGTCGGCGTCGCCGGTGCGCCGCTGGCGGTGGATGGCGGCAATGTGGCCCTTGTATTCGAAGAGCCGGCCGTTGAGCAGAAACAGGCGGGTATCGCCGTGGATGGCGTCGGGCAGGTACTGCTGGGCGATGCAGAAGCCGTCGCGCACCACCGCCTCGATCATCTGGTTGACGTTGGGCGTGTCATGGGGGCGCACCAGGAACACGTTGCGCCCGCCCGAGCCGGCCAGCGGCTTGAGCACCGCATGGCCGCCCTGGGCGGCGATGAAATCCTTGATCTCGCTCTTGTCACGGGTCACCAGCGTACGCGGGCGCACCGACTCGGGGAAGTATTCCAGGTACAGCTTGTTGAGACCGAGGGCCAGGCCGTCGGGATCGTTGAGCACGAGCACCCCGTCGCGCACCGCCAGCCGGCCGAAGTCGATGGCCGCCGACCGTGCCCAGGGACGGGCGAACACGTCGAGGCTGGGATCGTTGCGCGGCAGCAGCACGTCCAGCCCCCTGACTGCGATTTCGTCCCGCTCCCGGCGGGCCACTTCCCAGACTTCTTCCAGAAAGGCCCTGCGCTTGCGATGGGCCCGCTGCGGCACCTTCACCGCATGGGCATAGACGTGATCGTCGGGGCGCAGCACCAGATCGCCCACGTCGATGTACCAGACCTCGTGCCCGTTGCGGGCCGCCACCATCGCCACCTGGGTGGTGGTATAGCCGAAGCGTTCTGCAAAGACGTCATTGACGACGATGCCGATGCGCATCAGGGGTCCTCCAGCAGTTGTGGAACACGCAGCCCCGCAGTCAGCCGGCGCAGGCGCGGTGTCGCTTCGGGCAGTTCGAAGAATCGGGGCAGGATCGCCGGCGGCTGGACGATGGTACGCCAGCGCAGCTCCTCCACGTAGGGCAGCCAGGCGTCGGCCAGCTTGCCCACGTAGAGACCGGCCAGATCCACGCCTTCGGCCAGGCGTTGCAGAAGGCGCTGCAGGCCGCGCAGGTAGACGGCGTCCTTGGTGTAACCGCCGCCCCGGAAGGTGCGCATGGTCATCATCCAGGCGGATCGTGCGCCGAAGCCATATTCCCTGTGCAGGGTGCGGAAGGTGGTGACGAAATCGGCGCCCTCGCAGATGAGCTGCACCGCCTTGACGCGGCCGGCGAGCTGGCGCAGGCGCGCGGCCTCGAGGCCGCCCACCAGATATTCGGCCAGCACCGCGAGTCCTTCCTGCAGTGGCTCGTAGCCGGCCATGCCCTCCTGCAGCTCACGGAAGGGCTGATGACGGCCATTGTGCCAGGTAAGCACGTGGGTGCCGATCTCGTGGGCCAGCGCGGCGGCGACCCGCGAACGGGAGACACGGGCACTGCGGCCAATCAGGAAACGGCCGTGGGAGACCAGGATCCCGGCGATGTCCTCGCGCACCTCCACGCCCGAGCGCAGGCGCCGGTCC
>Ga0256841_1000176_pt1 | contig 70934 bp, 64 predicted proteins | sample 356308metaG_FD_185971 | JGI IMG/M metagenome (GOLD analysis project Ga0256841, IMG submission 185971) | Hydrothermal vent microbial communities from Mid Atlantic Ridge, Atlantic Ocean - 356-308 | ecosystem: Environmental > Aquatic > Marine > Hydrothermal vents | place: Atlantic Ocean: Mid... | reverse complement strand
ATCCCCAAACCGCCTGAAGTGCCAAAGGTGGCCTGGATCAATAAACCCAGCTCTGAGGAGGCTACAAAAATAGAGCTTAATTAAACCGACCGGGTGTCTCATTTTCATTGACATATTCCGTTACCGATGATGTAGATCGTACCGTCGAAGAACCAGACCTTGTAAGGATCGAGCTTGCGCAAAGTCTCGGAGCGGGCGTTCAAGGCGCGGTAGGCCATTTCAACCCGCCGGCCCTCCATCACGGCCTGATTAACCTGATCGATGATGCCGCGAAACCGAGTGTAGTTCTTGTACGGCCGAACGCCCATGTGAAAGGCGGATTGGACTTTGTTGAGATAGTCCAGGGTCTGGGGCGGCAGGGCCGCACGCACCTTTTCAAACAGCGACTGCATGGATTCGGAAAAAGCCGTGCCCTCCAAGACCTTGAAAAGGTCACGGCTCAGGTGCAAAGACATGAGTTCGGTGAAGGTGAACGGCTGGGGCAGCTTGAAGCGGTAGGTGTCGACGAACTTCCAGCGCCGGCCGGCTTCGCCCTCTTCGGCATACAGGGGAAAGCCGGCCAGCTGCAGGTCGTTCAAGTCGCGGTAGCCGGTTTTCAGCGACACGCCGCCGAGTTCCGCGATTTCAGCGGCGGTCAGGCCGTATTTGCTGGCCTCGATCTGCCGGAGTACACGCCACTGTCGGGATAGCTGATCGCCCCGCATGAGACCGCTCCTTTACGGTTGCAAAAAGGTCGACTCCTTTACCTATCGCCCATTTTAGACTGTTTGGCAAGCCAAAACAGACGCTTAGTTCCAAAAGACGGCTCTGCCTGAAAACGGATCTATCGACTCCGGCGATATCTGCGCTGCGAATAACGTAGGTATTTGACCTCGGCCGGTCCGTTGCCGGCCTCTTTTTTGAATGCCGACAGGTGCAGCATGCGCCCATTTGCCACCAGCGCTGCGCCCGAAATCGCCGGTGATTCCAATGTGACGTTTTCACCCCGACCCAGCGAGGGGTGGCTTTGCTTTTCGCATTTGGCCGCTGATTCCACGAAACGCCCTGCCTCGCCGGGCGGCACGGACGGTTTCTTGTTTTCGGCCCCGCCATCTAGCGCATCCAAAGCATAACTTTTCACCAGCTTTTCGAAAAACCGGCCAAAAGTGTCGGCATAGCCGAAACATTCAAGCCCCAGGATTTCCCCGTTGACGGCAAACAGGGCCCCCGTCTGCCGGTCCAGCAGGTGAAAGGCTTTCAGATAATCAAAAAGCCGGTCTTCGCAGCTTTCAAAAACCGCCGCCATGGCCCCGGTGGGAGCGTGCACCTGCATGCGGGCTGACTTTGCGGCGATGTCGTCCCAGATGCGCCCTTGGTTGGAGCGGTAGCCTGCGCCGCGATCCAGGCTGAATTTCACATCCTGCTGGTGCTGCCGGCGCAAAGAGGGGTGCATCATCCTTTTGCCGGATGCGAATTTATCCGTATCATAGTGCCAGCGTCCCTGTTCCACGCAACTGACCGGCAGCACCACCTCGCTTTCAGCGGCCACCAGAAAGCTGGCGTTGACGATGCGGTTTTGTTTGGCGCCCACCAGCTCCTCGCCCTCGATGATCAGCACCGGCCGATTCCCGCGGTTTACCAGTTTGAGTTCCGGGACACTGGCACCATCATCGCGTTCGGTAATATGGATCAACTCTTCTTCAAGGGCCTGTTCCAGCGTCAGATAATCCGGCGCTGTACCGTCGGGTGTCAGTACAGGGAAAATGGTGAGATTTTCAAAGGTCTGTTTGCGCGCCAGTTTTGTCTTTTGCAGATAAAGCTTGATGGTGTCCATGGTACCCTCCTTTCGGCTTGGACATAGAGGATACCATGGGCCATTGTCAGATGAGGACAAAGCGCAAAAGGCCCTCGGCCTCATAGCGCACTTCCATCAACCCGAATCCTCGCAGCAATATGGCATACGTCTTGACATACAAAGGCCGATTTGGGATCCTTTATCCGCCTGACAATAACATCCCATCCGTTAGACAGGAGAACTCAAAATGGGTAGATCAAGGCTCACAGAAGTTGCCCAAAAGGGCCATATCCTGGTTTCTGATGGCGCCTGGGGGACCTTTCTGCAGCAAAAAGGGCTGCAGCCCGGTGAGTGCCCTGATTTATGGTCCGTCACCCGCCCCGAAGCGGTGATCGACATTGCCCGAAGCTACCTGGCGGCCGGCGCGGATATGATAGAAACCAACAGCTTTGGCGCCTCTTCCATCAAGCTCGCCCAGTATGGCCTTCAGGACAGGGCCGGTGAAATCAACCGGGCAGCGGCGATGCTTTCAAGGCAGGCCGCCGGGGAAGATAAATGGGTCTTGGGCGCCATGGGTCCCACCGGCAAAATGATTATAAGCGGTCAAACAACCCCGCAGGAACTGTATGCATCCTTCCGGCAGCAGGCCATTGCCCTGGAAAAGGGAGGGGTCGATGCCGTCTGTATTGAAACCATGTTCGATCTTGATGAAGCCATTCAGGCCATTAAAGCCGCCAAAGAGAACACCGCATGTGAGATTATCGCCACCTTTACGTTTGAACTGACGAAAATGGGCGAGTTCCGGACCATGATGGGTGTGACACCCGCATCCTATGCCCAGGCAGCCGTCGCGGCGGGCGCGGATATTCTCGGTACAAACTGCGGAAACGGCATGCAACAGATGGTTGGCATCGTCAAAGAGATCAAGACGTCCTTTCCTGAAAAACCGATTCTGGTTCATGCCAATGCGGGCCTGCCTGAAACCATAGACGGCCGGGATGTTTACCGGGAAACGCCGGCAGAAATGGCGCAGCTGGTACCGGCTTTAATCGACGCCGGCGCCAATATTATCGGCGGCTGCTGCGGCACGAACCCAAGGCATATTGAACGCATTAAAAAGGCTGTCACCGATCTGGGACGGGCCTATGCTTAGCTGGTTTGCCAGCAACGGCTCATCGTCAAAAAAGATGGCCCCGGGGGGATGCGGGCGGCACCCGGCACGGAATGCAGTTTCAAACCGATAAATTCTTATCATGGTGTGACGGTCAATAGGCGCGAAAATCAGCGCTTTAAAGGGGTTACGGAAAATTGCCGCCGTAAGCCCTTTCATGCTAAGATGAAAGCCCAATGCCCATTGGGCCAACCGATAAACCCAAGCGCGCACAAATCCGGCCGTGCGCCCGGGCCATGCTGCGCAACGCTGCATGCCGATTCCGGAAAGCCATGGGTGAATGTGCTTCCTGCGGCCTGCAGGACAATTGACAGCCGTTGACAAGAGCTGTAAAATTTGAAGGCCGTCAATGGAGCGCAGTACACGTTGCGGCTCAAGCGCTAGGGCAACCTTGTAAAAAAAACATCCGTCTCCTGCGAGGTATCATCATGCGCGCCGTCATCCAGCGGGTCTCTTCCGGTTCGGTCACCGTGGGCCAGGAGCGCGTGGCGCACATCGGCTGCGGTCTGCTGGTTTTTCTGGGCATCGCCGCCGGAGATAAACCGGCGGATGCCGATTACCTGGCGGAGAAAATCATTCATCTGCGGATCTTCGAGGATGCGGCCGGCAAGATGAACCGCTCGCTGAAGGACTTGGGCGCCGAGATGCTGGTGGTGTCCCAGTTCACCCTGCTGGGCGACTGCCGCAAGGGCCGGCGGCCGTCCTTCGGCGCCGCGGCCCCGCCGCAGGCGGCGCGCGCACTCTACGAACATTTTCTGGCGCAGGTACGGGCCAAGGGCTTACCTGTGTCCAGCGGCCGTTTCCAGGCCCACATGCAGGTGGCCCTGGTCAACGACGGCCCGGTGACGCTGACCATCGAAAGTCCCCATGCGGCCCGCTGAATACCTGCCGGCGACGCACCGGTGGAAAAACCGTTTTTGCGCTCTGGGGCTGACGGTCTGGTTGCTGGCCTGCTGGCCTGTGGCAGCCGCGGCAGGTCCGGCACATGCGCTTTCGGCAGCCGCGGCGCTGATCGGACCCCGTGACGCCATCCTGGTCCTGACGCCCGCCGGACACCGGCTGCTTTCCAAAAACGCCGACCAGGGCCTGGTTCCGGCTTCGACCCTCAAGCTTCTCACCGCTCTGGCGGCCCTGCATTACCTGGGTGATGATTTCCGGTTCCGCACCGAATTTTACATAGACCGGCGGCAAAATCTCAAGGTCAAGGGTTACGGCGATCCGTTGCTGATTTCTGAAACCCTGGATACGGCCGCCGCGCGGTTGGCCGGCCGCCTGAAAAAAAAGTCCGTGCGCATGGCCGATATGGTTCTCGACGACTCCTACTTTGCACAGCCGTTGAACATTCCCGGCCGCGGCAACTCCTTTCAGCCCTACGATGCACCCAACGGCGCCCTGTGCGCCAACTTCAACACCGTTTCATTCAAGCGCGACGCCGGGGGGAAACTCATCAGCGCCGAGCCGCAGACCCCGCTGGTGCCGCCGGCGCCGGCCCGGATCCGTGCATCGCACCTCGCGCAGGGGCGCATCCCGCTGGCCACGCGGAAGGACGCCCTGCTGTATGTCGGCAACCTGCTCTGCTACTTTCTCGGCGCCCACGGCCTGCCCTGCAACAGCCGCATACGTTCCGGCCGCGTCGATCTGCGCCGGGACCAGTTGATTTACCGCCACATGACACCCGAACGCCTCGGGCAGGTGGTCGCCAGGCTCCTGCGCTACTCCAATAACTTTATCGCCAACCAGCTGCTGGTGCACTGCGGCATTGCGCTGTCCGGTCCGCCCGGCACCCTGGCAAAGGGCGTGAACGCTGTTTCAGCCTTTGCGCGCGGCCTGGGCGTTCGCGGTCTGCGTCTGGTGGAAGGTTCCGGCATTTCGAGAAAAAACAGGATTTCGGCCCGGGGGCTGATGAAAGTGCTGACGGCTTTTGCCCCCTACCGGCACCTGATGCGCCACGCGGCAGGAGACTGGTACAAAACCGGAACGCTGCGGGGAATCCACACCCGTGTGGGGTTTCTGGAAAGCGGCGGAAGGGAGTTTTACCGCTATGTGGTGCTGGTCAATACACCCGGCAGATCCGCTGCGCCCGTTATGGACATCCTGCACCGCGCCCTCTGCGGCCGCGGGCACCGGCCCGGTTAGTCGCCGCTGCGTCCTGCCTGGTGCGGTGGCGCACCGTTGGTGATGCGCGCGTAGGCGCTGTGGTTGTGGATGGACTCGAAATTTTCGGCACTGACCGAAAACCAGGTGATGTTTTCGTCCTGTTTGAGCCTCTGGGCGATATCGCGCACGACATCCTCGACGAACTTGGGATTGCGGTAGCCTTTTTCGGTGACATACTTCTCGTCAACGCGCTTGAGCACCGAAAAAACCTCACAGGAAGCGCAGGACTCCACCAGCGCGATCATGTCCTCGATCCAGATGAACTTTTTAAAGCGCGTCTGCAGCCGCACTTCGCCGCGCTGGTTGTGGGCGCCGACATCGCTGATCTCCTTGGAACAGGGACAGACCGACGAAATGGGCACGACGACTTCGCACACCAGGTCGGTATTGCCGTCGGGGTCGCTGGAGCCCAGAAAACGGCAGGCATAGTCCAGCAGCCCCGGGGCACCACTCACCGGGGCGGCTTTTTCAATGAAATAGGGAAAGGCGACCTCGATGTGCGCCGATGCCGCATTCAGGTGCATCTTCATCTGGTCGAGCACATCTGCAATTTTTTTCAGCGAGATTTCCGGGCTGCTCATGTGCAGCATTTCCACAAAGCGGCTCATGTGCGTACCCTTGTTGCGGTGGGGCAGGTCCACGTACATATTAATGGCCGCCACCGTGTGCTGGATGCCCTTGCTGCGGTCCAGCACCCGGATGGGATAGCGCAGGTTCTTGATGCCGACCTTGTCGATGGGAAGGTTGCGGTAATCCCGCTGGTTCTGGATGTCTTTCATTTCGCTGTTCACGGGTCGCTTCCCGGTTGTTTTTTTGTTTCACCCCGCTTATTTGAGCAGGTATTCCGGTTTTACATGCCGCATGGCTCTGAAGATGTTGCCTCTGATCTTGCGATTGCCGCGATACAGCTGCGCCAGCCACGCTTTGATCACCTGGCGTTTGGAGCTGCCGGCGCTCGGGCAGGGGTTGACAAAAGCCGGCAGAGCGTGCTGGCGGGCAAAACGCCGGATGAGATCCTCCCCGGTATAAGCCAGTGGCCGGATAACGGTAAACCGGCCGTCGAAAAACGACTGTGCCGGCATCATGGTGCTCATTTCGCCGGCGTAGCACATGTTCAGAAAAAACGTTTCGACGATATCGTCCCGGTTGTGGCCCAAGGCCACCTTGTTGCATTCGAGCGCCGCGGCAATCTTGAAAAGCCGCTTGCGTCGCCGTGAGGCGCACAGAAAACAGGGGTTTTCCCGATTCTGCGGGCTATGGGCCACGACACCGTCGTCGGTGTGTGCGACGGTCAGGGCCACCCCCTGCTGCCGGCAGTAGGCGGCCAGCTCGTCACCAAAACCGCCCTCGAACCCCGGATCGACATGCACCCCGAACAGCTCGTAGTCAATGGGCACGCGCCGACGGCGCTCCTGCAGGATCCACATCAGCGAGAGGCTGTCCACGCCGCCGGACACGCCTATCAGGATGCGGTCGCCGTCAGATATCATGTCGTAGTGGTGCAGTGCCTTGCCGACGGTGCGGTTCAGCGCCTTGTATGTGTAGCTGGGCCTGGCCAATCAGAATCAGCCGGCGGCTTCGTCCGTTTCCGGCGCAGGGTCGGCGGGTTCTGCCTGGGGCTCTTCCGCTTCTGACAGAGGTTCCGCCGCCTCCGCCGCCGGCACCGGGTCGGCTGCCGCGGCGGGGCCATCCGCCGGCTCCGTGGATTTTACGGTAATGCGTCCGGCCGCCACTTCACGCAGCGCAATCACGACATCTTCGTTCTTGGGTGAACTCACCAGGTATTCGGACCCTTCGCGCATCTGCCGCACGCGCTTGGCCACCATGTTGACCAACATGAAGCGGTTGGGGATGCGTTTCAGGCAATCTTCGACGGTAATACGGGCCAATGGATCATCCTTTCAAAATGGTTGCTCTTGGGCATGGCTCCGGGGGCCTAAAGAGCGTTTTGGCGCAGCCGAAGCTGCCGGCACCCCCCGGACGGTGTATTTCCCGGGCTAGCAGATCTCCAGAATCTCGTAGCAGCGCTTGCCGCCGGGCGCCTGCATGACCACCTCGTTTCCCGGCTTCTGACCGATCAGCGCCCGCCCCAGGGGGGAAGAAATCGAAATGCGCCCCTTTTCAATATTGGACTCGTCAGGGCCCACCAGCTGGTATGTCACGTTCTCTCCGGTGTCCAGGTTTTCCAAAAGTACGGTGGTGCCGAAAACGGCGCGGTCTTTGGGCAGCTTGTCCGCGTCGATGATCTCGGCGCTGCCCAGTTTCATTTCCAGTTCGTTGATGCGCCCCTCGATGTAGGCCTGGCGTTCCTTGGCGGCCTCAAACTCGGCATTTTCGCTCAGGTCGCCGTGGGCGCGTGCCTCTTCAATGGCCTTGATGTTGGCGGGCCTTTCGACCCGCTTCAGGTTTTCCAGCTCTTTTTTAAGGGCCTCATAACCTTCTCGCGTAATGGGTATGCTTTGCACCTTAAACTCCTAACCGACCCCGTACTTGCAATCCAGGCCTGGAAACAGAGCCGGTTTGATGGTTTCCGCCAATCACAGGTATTTTTCCGTCAACACTTCGGCGATCTGCACCGTGTTGGTGGCCGCCCCCTTGCGGATGTTGTCGGCCACCACCCACAGATTGATCCCGTCGGCGATCGATTCGTCCTGGCGGATCCGTCCCACGAGGGTCAGGTCCTGGCCTTGGGCGTCCGTGGCCAGCGGATAACGGTTGGCGGCCGGGTCGTCGACGACCTTTACTCCCGGGGCCTGGCGCAGCAGTTCGCGCACCTCGGCAGCAATGGCATGCCTGCGGGTTTCCACGTTGACGGCCTCCGAATGCCCGTAGAAAACCGGCACGCGCACGGTGGTGGCCGAAACGGCCAGGGTGTCGTCCTCCAGGATCTTGCGGGTTTCATTGACCATCTTCATTTCTTCTTTGGTGTATCCGTTGTCCAGAAATACATCGATGTGCGGCAGGCAGTTGAAGGCAATGGGATGCGGATAGACGCTACAGGCCGCGCCGGCGCCGTCGAGTACGGCACGGGTCTGGCCGGACAGTTCTTCGATGGCGCGTTTGCCGGTGCCCGAAACCGCCTGATAGGTGGCCACCACGATGCGGCGGATTCCATAGCGGCGGTAGATGGGATTCAGCGCCACCACCATCTGAATGGTCGAACAGTTGGGATTGGCGATGATTCCCCGCTTCGTGTAGCCTGCGATGGCGTGTGCATTGACCTCGGGCACCACCAGCGGGACCTCGGGATCCATGCGCCAGGCGCTGGAATTGTCCACCACCACGCAGCCCCGCTCCGCCGCCTGGGGCGCGAACCGGGCGCTGACCCGGCCGCCGGCCGAAAAAAGGGCGATATGCATGCCTTCAAAAGCATCCGCTCTCAGTTCTTCCACCGGCAGCATTTCGCCCCTGTAGCCCAGCCTTTTGCCGGCCGAACGGCTGGAGGCCAGCAACCTCAGGGTACCCACCGGAAAGTTGCGTTCTTCGAGACAGGCAATCATCTGGTTGCCCACGGCGCCGGTGGCGCCGACCACTGCCACATTTACTTTTTTCTGATCGGTCATGGTTGCAAGTCACTCAGCGGGCTTTCATGCACCGCGGGTTCTTTCCCAAAACATTTTAAAACCAACAGATAGTCACCACCCGGGCCGGCGAAATCCGGCAGCGGAACGACTACAGCGGCAAGGACTCCGGATTGTCCGGGTCCTCGGCATCTGCCACTGCCGGCGACGGTTTGTGATGCTTTCGCAAAAGGTCGACGGGGCCGGAGAGCGCATAGACGAACCAGAAAGCGAAAAGTGCGATGGATGGCTGGGCGGCAATGAAGATCAGTACCAGCACCACGGCCACCAGCATGTTGAAATGCATGCTCTTGAACACTTCGAGGTTCTTGAAGCTGAAATAGCGGATGGTGCTGACCATCAGGAACGACAGCCCGTAGAGCATGACCAGCAGGACCACGGGATACAGGCTGCCATCGATCTTCAGCCGGTGGCAGAAGAGAACGGCGGCCGCCGCCATGCTGGCCGCGGCCGGGATGGGAAGCCCCACAAAATACTCACTGCCCACCGAACCGGTCTGGGTGTTGAAGCGGGCCAGACGCAGGGCGCCGCATACCATAAAGAGAAAAGCGGCCAGCCAGCCGATACGACCCAGTGGCCTGAGCGCCCACAGGTACACCATCAGTCCCGGGGCCAAACCGAAGGAGATCAGGTCTGACAGTGAATCGTATTCGATGCCGAAGCGGCTGGAGGTCCGCGTCGCACGGGCGATCTTACCATCCAGCGTGTCGAAGACGGCCGCCACCAGGATGGCTATGGCGGCAGCGACGAACTGGCCGTTGATGGAACGGATCACGGCGAAGAAACCGCAGAAAATATTCAGCGTGGTGAAAATATTGGGCAGAATATAAATTCCACGGCGGCGCTCGCTTCCGCCTTTTTTCATCTTTTTGCCTTTTTTTCTCATTTCAGATACCCCAATACGCTGGTGCCGGCTTTGACGCGTTCGCGGGGCGCAACCTTCAGGCGCGCATCCGGCGGCAGGTAGACATCCAGGCGCGATCCAAAGCAGATCATGCCGAAACGCCGTCCGCGCTCCACCACATCACCGGCCTGCAGGCCGCAGATGATACGCCGGGCAATCAATCCGGCAACCTGCACGAAACACAGCCTTTTGCCGGCCGGCGTTTCCAGCAACACGGCATTGCGCTCGTTCTTTTCAGAAGCCTTGTCAAAACTGGCTGAAACAAATTTCCCGGGATGGTAGTCAACCCGGACGACTTTTCCCTCGTGCGGAATGCGGTTGACGTGCACGTTGAAAAGCGACATGAAAATGCTCACCTTCAGGCAGGGCCCGGGTATACAGGCACAGCCCTCCTCCACACGCCCCGCCGAAAGCACCCGGCCGTCCGCCGGTGACACCACGGCGCCTTCCCCACGGGGTACCAGGCGGTCGGGGTCACGGAAAAAATAGGCGCTGAAGCCGCAGGCCGCCAGGCTGGCAAGCGACAGGCCCCTTAAACCCAGAACGGCAAATACCGCGGTCACGAAGGCAAGGCTTAAAATGACGCCTTTCCCCGGCCGCGCGATGGGAAAGGCCGTCTGCGGCGCATCCGCCCAATCGTATCTGCCTGCTTGCCCGTCGTTTTTCACGTCGCTTCAGTTCCGGCCGCCAAGGCTGCCAATTTAACTCGTATCAATCCTGTTAATTTTATCAGCTGTCCCCTGACTTGTCAACACACCTGCCCTGCTCCGAAAGGGCTTCAGTGACCGGGAAAAGCACCGGGCCGGAAGTTGAGCTGCGCATCGGCTTGGCGCACATAGTCGGGCAGCAGCCGGCCGGCAGCGACGCTCCGGCCGCCTTCAAACTGCCCGTTTGCCAGCAGCGCCACCGCATACCCCCTGACCGTGTGCAGAACCGTCGGTGCGATGCGCGCCCGTCTGCCCAGCCGGCCGACGATCTCCTTCTGCCGGCGCAAAGCCGCGTTGCCCACAAAGCAGGCCGGTTCGTTCACCAGCGCCAGGACCGTTTCCAGCGGCGCCACCGCTCCGCGGCCCTCTCTTTGCAGTGCACCGCCCACATCGCGGTAGCGGGCCCAGTAGACTTCGTCCCGGCGCGCCTCGAGCAGGGCATAAACCGGCATGCCGGAGGCACCGCAGGGCATGGCCAGCGCATCCAGTGTAGAGACGCCGGCCACCGGTTTTCCCCGGGCCAGACCGAGGCCATTTATGGTGGCCAGGCCGATGCGCAGTCCGGTAAAAGAGCCCGGGCCGCAGGTGGCGGCAAAGCCGTCGACGTCCGCGACGGTCCAGCCGGCGCGGTGCAGCACCTGCGCCACGAGGTCCATGAGATGGCGGGAATGGGTCTGGCCGCCGGCCAGAAAGATCTCGGCGCGCAAGTCCTGTCCCTCAACCGCTGCCACAGCGCAGCTGGCCGTTGCCGTGTCGACGGCCAGAATCCGCAGCGGTTGGCGTCTATGCACATTTTTTAGGTCTGCAGGCACGACTCTTTTTTCTGTTCTCCAGCGCAATTTCAAGAACTTCTTCCATGCGCCGCACGGGCTTGAAGTGGATTTTGCGGCGCACATTGGCGGGGATTTCGTCCAGATCCTTGGTATTTTTTTCCGGAATCACCACGGTGCGGATGCCCGATCGCAGCGCGCCCAGGGCCTTCTCCTTCAATCCGCCGATGGGCAGCACCCGGCCCCTCAAGGTGATTTCACCGGTCATGGCCACGTCGTTTCGCACCGCACGGCGGGTGATCGCCGAAACCAGCGCCGTGGCCATGGCGATGCCCGCGGACGGGCCGTCCTTGGGAATGGCGCCGGCAGGCACATGAATATGTACATCGAACTGCTCGAAGGGGTTCTTGCGAACTCCCAGCGCCGCCAGGCTGGCCTTGGCATAGCTCATGGCCGCCCGTGCGGATTCCTGCATGACGTCCCCCAGCTGGCCGGTCAGAATCAGCTCCCCCTTGCCCTCGATGAGCGAGGCTTCGACATACAGGACCTCACCCCCCGCCTGGGTCCAGGCCAGACCGGTGCACAGCCCGACCTGGGGCTCCTCGCGGTCCATTTCAGGCTGAAACTTGGGCGTGCCCAGAAATTTGGACACGTTTCTGGCAGTCACGCGCACAGGCCCTTGGCGCCCTTCCGCAATCCGGCGCGCCGTCTTGCGGCAGATGGCGGCCAGCTCGCGCTCGAGGTTGCGCAAACCGGCTTCAAAGGTGTATTCGCGAATGATCAGTACCAAAGCGCCGGGGCTGACGGACAGATCGGCGGGTTTCAGCCCGTTTTCCGCCAGCTGCCGCGGCAGAAGGTATCTGGCCGCGATAATCTTTTTTTCTTCCTCGGTGTAGCCGGCCAGCGAGATCACCTCCATGCGGTCCAGCAAGGCGCTGGGGATGGTATCGGTCAGGTTGGCCGTCAAAATAAACATCACCTTCGAAAGGTCGAAGGGCAGGTTGAGGTAATGATCACTGAAAGACTTGTTCTGCTCGGGGTCCAGGGCCTCCAGCAGTGCGGATGACGGGTCCCCGCGGAAATCGGCGCCCAGCTTGTCGATCTCGTCCATCATGAAGACGGGGTTGTTGGTGGCGCACTGTTTCAGGCCCTGCAAAATACGGCCGGGCAGCGCACCGATGTAGGTACGCCGGTGCCCCCTGATCTCGGCCTCGTCGCGAATGCCCCCCAGCGAAACGCGCACGAACTTGCGGCCGGTCGCGCTGGCGATGGCTTTGCCCAGCGAGGTTTTGCCCACCCCGGGCGGCCCCACGAAGCACAGGATCGGGCCTTTCATGCGGGGATTGAGCCGCCGCACGCTGAGGTATTCGAGGATACGGTCCTTGACGTTTTTCAGGCCGTAGTGTTCGGTGTCCAGCACACGCTGGGCTTTTTTGATGTTAAAGGCATCCCGGGAGGACTTGGTCCAGGGCATTTCCACCAGCCAGTCCAGGTAGGTGCGCACCACCGAAGATTCAGCCGCATCGGGGTGCATGGTCTCCAGGCGCTTGAGTTGCTTCAGAGCTTCTTTTTGGGCATGGGCGGGCATTCTGGCACGCTTGATTTTCCGCCGATAGCGCTCGATTTCCTTGGTTTTCTCGTCGCTTTCACCCAGCTCACGGTTGATGGCGCGCACCTGTTCGCGCAAGAAATAGTTCCGCTGGCTTTTGGAAATTCCGTCCTTGACATCGGACTGGATCTTGGCCTGCATGGATGAAAGCTCGACCTCCCGCGAGAGCAGTTCGTTCACCTTGTGCAGCCGCTCGACCGGGTCCAGAATCTCCAGCAGCATCTGGGATTCGGTGATTTTCAGGTTCAGGTTGGAAGTCACCAGGTCGGCAAGCTTGCCGGGGTCCTCGATCTCGGCGAGGATGGCGCCGATGTCGGCGGTCAGCTCCCCCCGGATGGCCAGGATCTTTTCGGAGTATTCCCGCACGTTGCGCATGAGCGCCTCAGTTTCGAGGTCGATCTTTTCAATCGGCTGGCTGTCGACAATTTCGATGTGCACGCGGAAAAAGGCCCGCTTGCGGATGTAGCGTGTTATACGTCCCTTGGCAATGCCCTGCACCAACACCTTCACCCGGCCGTCGGGAAGTTTGAGCATGCGGATGATGCGCCCGACCGTGCCGAAGCGATAGATATCGCTGTCCGCAGGGTCTTCGATGCCGGCCTCCCTCTGGGTGGCCAGAAATAAAAACCCGTCCTTGGAAATAGCTGCGTCCACGGCACGCACGGATTTTTCGCGCCCCACGAACAGCGGCAGCAGCATGTCGGTAAAAATCACGACATCGCGCACGGGCAGCAGCGGCATGGATCCCGGGATTTTGAAATCCCCGGCGTCTTCTTCGATGAGTCCAATCAAATCATCCTGGTCGGTTTCAGCCATCGGTTCCCCCAAATCAACCGGCGTTGCGCCGAATAGCATGTATCGAAATGCGGCAAAGTGTCCCTGAAATCGTAAACAACTATAATAAGACTTTTTTTTGATTTGACAATATCGGACCTTTTTTTTATGAGTTTTAATTTTAGGCAAACGCGGCCGTTGCGGATGTCTTTCGGCTGCCGCCGTGCGTGGCGCAAAATCCAAACTCCGGCGATCGAGGCGATGGACTTTTTTCTGCAGGCGCTGGCCTTTTTTTACGGCATCTGTGTGGGCAGCTTCCTGAACGTTTGCATCTACAGGCTGCCTGAACACCTCTCGATCGTAAAACCGCGCTCGCGCTGCCCGCAATGCGGCACACCCATCGCCTTTTATGACAATATTCCGGTGATCAGCTTTCTGCTGCTGGCCGGCCGCTGCCGCCACTGCCGTGCCCGCATCTCCTGGCGCTATCCCCTGATCGAAACCGCAACCGGCCTGTGCGCACTCTTGCTGGTACGCCGATTCGGCTTTTCGCTGCCGGCCCTGATTTACTTTGCCCTGATCGCTGCCCTGATCACGGTCACGTTCATCGACATCGACCACCGCATCATTCCGGACGTGATCACCCTGCCCGGCATCGTGCTGGGTTTCGGCGCTGCTTTCGGCCTGCCCACGGTCAGCGCCCTAGATTCTTTGCTTGGCATCGCCGCCGGCGGCGGCAGTCTGCTGGCAGTGGCCTGGATCTACCAGCTGGTCACCCACAAAAACGGAATGGGCGGCGGCGACATCAAGCTGCTGGCCATGATCGGTGCCTTTACCGGCGTTGCCGGCGTCATCTTCACGCTGTTCGTGGCTTCGCTGGTGGGAAGCCTCGCCGGTTTCGTGCTGGTGGCCGCCCAAAAAAAACGCAGCCTCAAGCTGGCGGTGGCCTTCGGCCCTTTCCTCTCCCTGGCCGCGGCCATTTACGTTTTCGCCGGTCCGCAGCTGATAGCATGGTATTTCGGGATGTTGTCTTGAAGAACCTGCCGGATTCAGCGATTATAGAGGTCGAGAAACTCAACAAGACCTTTCCCGGCGGCGTACGGGCGCTGCGCGATTTTTCGACCCGCGTGGCGCGCGGGGAGGTCCTGGTGATCATCGGTCCCTCCGGGTCCGGCAAGTCCACTTTGCTGCGCTGCCTCAACGGGCTGGAAGAGTTTGACAGCGGTCGTATCACGGTGGACGGCATCTTACTGGACAGCAGCCGCAAAAACCGCCTGGAAATCCGTAAGGAAGTGGGCATGGTCTTTCAGTCTTTCAACCTCTTTCCACACATGACCGTGCTGGAGAATGTCAGCCTGGCACAGCGCCTGGTACGCCGGAAAAGCAAGTCCGCGGCACTGGAAACCACCATGGAACTTCTCCACAAAGTCGGCATTCCCGACAAGGCCGAAAGCTATCCCGCGCAGCTTTCCGGCGGGCAGCAGCAGCGTGTGGCCATCGCGCGCGCACTGGCCATGATGCCCAAGGTGATGCTCTTCGACGAAGCCACCAGTGCGCTGGACCCGGAGATGATCGGCGAAGTGCTCGAAGTCATGAAGGCCCTGGCACGCGAAGGCATGACCATGATCGTCGTCACCCATGAAATGGGCTTTGCGCGCGAAGTCAGCGATCGCGTCATTTTCATGGAAAACGGCGCCATCGTCGAAGAGGGCACCACTGCACACTTCTTCAGCAGACCCGAAAAGGAGCGCACCCGGCTCTTCCTGAGCCAGATCCTGTAACCCGGCAGAAGCCTGCCGTCAGAATCAAGGAGCCAAACCATGAGACAACGTCGACTGATTTTTAGGGCCGCCTTTCTGGCCGCCGTGTTCACCGTATTTGGCATCAGCGCCTCCGCCGGCCCGCTGCAACGCAAGCTGGCCGCTGAAAGCACCATCGAGCAGATCGCCAGACGGGGTGTCATCCGGGTCGGCATGGACACCTTCGTGCCCTGGGCCATGAAAAACAAAAAAGGCGAGCTGATCGGGTTTGAAATCGATGTCGCCAAACAACTGGCCCACGACATGGGCGTTAAAATCGAGTTCGTCCCCACCAAATGGTCGGGCATCATCCCGGCCCTTATCACCGGCAAATTCGACGTCATTATCGGCGGCATGACCATTACACCCAAACGCAACCTGAAAATCAACTTCACACGCCCCTACTACTATACCGGCCAGACCCTGCTGGCATACAAGAAGCTGGCGGCCGGCGCCAAGAGCTGGCGCGATTTCAACCGTCCCGGCGTGACCATCGCCGCCAGGCTGGGGGCCACCGGCGCCGTGGCCTGCAAGCGCTTCCTGCCCAAGGCCAAACTGCGCCTTTTCGACGACGAGCCTTCGGCGCTGCAGGAACTGCGCAACGGCCGCGTCAACGCCTTCGTCACCTCTGCCCCGCTGCCTGCCTTCATGGCACTGGACTACCCGGAAACCCTGGTGGCCTTCAACGAAATCATCATGAAGGAAGCCATCGGTTTCGGGGTGCGCAAGAGCGATCCGGACACCCTCAATTACTTTAACAACTGGATCGAGACCCAGAAAAACAGCGGTTTTCTGCAGCGGCGTTACAAGTACTGGTTCACCTCCCGTGACTGGAAGAGCCAGATCGAGTAGCAGGTTCAAACGGCGGCAGGCGGACATCAGGAGCCGCGGCCTTGGCGCCGCACGGCCGCAGTACGGTTCCGGCTGGATGCGGGGTTAAAGTTTTTTTTGCGGCGGGCGATAATAAATAGCGACTGTGCATTGTCAACCGCCAAAAGGCAAAAAAAACAGCGCATCAACCCGGAGGATACCCCATGAAACAGCGAATGCTTGGCATTTCGGTATGGTTCTGTCTGCTGGCTTTGGCCGGTGCCCCGGCGCTGGCGGCACCGACGGCCAACAACCTGCAACCGGCCGCTGCACCGGACCTGCTCATCAAGATCAGACACGTCGACCAGCTGCTGGACCTGGTGGACGACTTGTCACAGGATTTTGTCAAGCCCTCAACGGCCAAACCCAGCGCCATGCTGCGGGGCATGCTCCAGGGTACCGACTGGATCGATCCCGGCCGGCTGATCGTCATCGGCGTGGACCTGCAAACCCCCAAACCGCGCGCCGTCGTTCTCATCCCTTACCAACGGCCCAACGACAATTTCAAAAACGCGTTCAGAGCCGTTGCCAGCGGACAAGCCTACCTGCTGCCGCTGCCGCCGGCCCCCGGTGCCGTGGTGCCTCCGGGCTTTCAGACCGCGCTGCGCCGGGCATCTACCGCCGGTGCCGCCAACGCCCTGACCTTCGAAGTGGCCGCTGCCCGTCTGCTGGATAAAAAGTCGAACCAGATCCGGGCCATGCTGGATCAAAAACTAAAAAGTCCCCGGTTGCCGGCCGGTGAACTCGCCATTCCACCGGCGGAAACCGCCGCCATGCTGAGCCAGATGGTGGACACATTAAAGCAGCTGAAGACCTTCAGCATTGGTATCGACCTGGACAAAACCCGCTTGCAGGTACGCTTTGAAGCCCGCGCCCTGCCGGGCACCGAACTGGACCGCCTTTTCAGAAAACCGGGCGGCACGCTGCTGTTGAACCACTACCATCCGCCGCAGCCCATGACTTTCCACTCCGGTAACTACGATATCGCGCGCATGATGCGACTTTTCACGCGCCTGTTCGGCCGGGTTTACCAGCGCATCGGCGTGGACATCGCCGGGTTTGCCAAAATCGCCGAACACATGACCGGCGAGGCGGCCGGCGGCATATCCTACACCTCGGATCCGGTCTCCTTCGAAATGATCAGCGTCCTCAAGGATGCCCGCGGTGCCCAGAAATTTCTGACGTCCGAGTACATTCCGTGGATGATCGCCTACGGCCGCCAGATGACCGCGATACTGGAAAAACAGACCGGGGAAAAAGTCCCCCCCGTCGTCACCCAGACACCGGCCACCAAAGTGGACGGACACACGGTTTTCGGCTTTCGTTTCAAAGCCCCGTTGACGCCGCCGGTGAACGGGGCCTCGAGGCCAGGCATGTCGCCCGCTTTCATAGACTATCAGGTGCGTATCACCACCGCCGGTCGCATGCTGCTGATGGCGCCCGATGACCAGCGCATCGCCCAGCTGATCCGGATTGCAGGCACGTCCAAACCTGAGCCGGCGCAGCCACCCCTCATGCATGCGGACTTCGACACGTCCCAGTACCTGACACTGGTGTCCAGGCAGATGACGCATTCTGCAGACTCCCCTCTGCCGCCGCTGCCCAAAACCGGCAAAATGCAATTCAACATGGACGTCAAGACCGGAACCGCCGTTTCGAGTTTTGCCATCGCCGTAAATGATATTAAAAACATGACGGCCTACACACAGAACTTGAAACACCGCAAAACATTCAAAGGTGCGCCACAGCACCCGCCACAAACGACTGCCAAGCAGTCCGCCCGGCCGGAAAGAGCCGCTGTGAAGCACAAACCCCGTGTCCAGACCCCGGAAATGCGCGCCCGGAAATGGTTTGAAAAAGGCGCCATCTGCGCCGCCTACGGCAACCACAAAGGCGCCCTGCGCTACTTTAACAAAGCACTGGCTTTAAGCCCCAAGTCCTCTGCCCTGCACTTTGAAAGGGGAATCTGCTACGGAGAGCTGGGAGATTTCGATCGTGCCGTCGCCGCCATCGACCGGGCCATCGCCCTGCGGCCGGACCGGGCGCTATACTACTACGGCCGGGGGCGGGTTTACCTGCTGGCCGGCAATCGCGACAGGGCCCTTGAAGACTTCAAGCGCGCGGCCAGCGGCGGTAACCCGGACGCACGCGCTTACTTGGCGCAGACGGCGGTGGCATCGGCGGGGAAATAAGCCCCGGATTTCGGGCCCGGCACAACCGGCAACCTGTCAGCTCTGCACCTGCAGCCCGAAAAGATCAATCAGGTCCGCCGGATGGCGCACCCACAAAAGGCGCAAAAAGGCCACCGGCTGGGGGGCCGTCATGCGCACAAGGATCCGGTGCGGATCGTTCAGAAAACGGGCGATGGCCGCTGCGGCCGCGCCGGCCTGCCGGTGACGGGCGGCATCCAGGCTGCGGGCGATCCGGGCACCGAGCCGCCGGCTGAAAATTTTCACGGGCTGGCCGGCCTGCTTTGCGCCGGCCGACACCAGGCGCCTCACCAGCGAATCATCCCGGTAGGTGAGGCTGCCGTCCGAAATGGCCGCCGCCGGGAAAAGCGTCAGCAACATGAGCGGATTTTTCAGGCCGCTTTGCAGACGCCGGATATCGAAGTGCTCCAACCGGGCCGCAAAAGTTGCACTCCCCATGCCGGGCACGTCGAGGCTGAGGTCCTCGACGAACAGCGTCTTGCTCCGGGGGTCATAGCGATAGCGGCATTCCAGGCGCGCCCGCAGATCTTCATAGCCCAGCGCCTCGAGATCCGCGCGCAGCGGCTGCAGGAGAGATTGCCGTGCTTTAAGCAGAACGCCGTCCATGACCAGATGCAATTTTTTGGGAACACCGGCACGGCGTTCGAATCCGCTCACCTTCAAACGTTGGATGAAAAGCGTTTCAACGGGACGGCGGAAGGTGACCGCCACCGACCGCAGGGTGACTTGCGGACGTAGCAGCGCAACGTCCAGATGGCGGTATTTCACGGCCTGCACCTGGGGAATCTTGGCGGCCGCCGCGGCGATTTCCCGGGAAACCGCCCGCGTGGCATACCACTTGGCACCCAGGTAGAACGCTCCCAGAGCAATCGCCGCGATCAGCACGCTCAGCCCGAATTTTTTTTTCATGCCTGCCCCCTCAGCGGCCGTGCCCTAAGGCCGTATTTCTTCATCCGTTTCCAGACGGTCACGCGGCTGACGCCCAGCCGCCGCGCCGCTTCCGACTGGTTGCCGCCAGTCTGGCGCAGCACCTCGATCAGCTGCCGACGTTCCGCATCCCCGGCCTCCAGCGGTCTCGGTGCCTTTGGCGGCGCATCCCCGCCGGCGGCGATTTTGGGCGGCAGGTGTTCGATGCCGATGGCCCCGCCGGTGCACAGGACAAAGGCGTATTCGATGGCATTGCGCAGTTCACGGACATTCCCCGGCCAAGTATAGCTTAACATTTTGCGCATGGCCTCGGAAGTCATGCCCAGGATCTTTTTCCCGGTTTTCATGGCATTGCGGCTGATAAAATGCTGGGCGATCAGCGGGATGTCTTCACGGCGCTCACGCAGCGACGGGCATTTCAGCGGGAAGACGCTGATGCGAAAGTAAAAATCCTGGCGGAACTGGCCACGATTGATCAGATCCTCGATATCTCTGTTCGTGGCTGTGACGACACGTACATCCACGGCAACGGGGGTGTTGTCCCCCACCCGCTCGATTTTCATCTCTTCCAGCACCCGCAGCAGCTTCACCTGGGTGGCCAAGGGGATGTCACCGATCTCATCCAGGAAGATGGTGCCTTCGTGGGCCGCTTCGAAACGGCCCACACGCATCTGACTGGCACCGGTGTAGGCGCCCTTGACATGCCCGAAAAGTTCGCTTTCCAGCAGGTTTTCATTGAGCGCGGCGCAGTTCACTTTGAGGAAGGGTTTGTCACAGCGCGGCCCGGCGGAGTGGATGGCGCGTGCAATCAGTTCCTTGCCGCTGCCGCTTTCGCCATGGATGAGCACCGGCGCCTGGGACTGGGAGACATTGTCGATAATTTCATAGAGGTTTTTCATAGGTACGGAGTTCCCCAGCAGCCCGTGGTAGCCCTCGTTCAGGCTGCAGGTGGTGCGCAGCGACTCGATTTCACGCTGCTTGCGGATGATTTCCGACATGTTGGTCAGCGTTTCAACCGCACCGATGCATTCCCCATCCGGATTTCGCAGCACGGCCGCGCTTTTGACAATGTGCACCACCCGCCGATCACGGGTCGTGATGAGGCACTTTTTGTCCCTGGATTTTCCGACCGAAAATAGACGGCACCATTGTTCGCCGGTGCCCATGCCCCTTATCCTGCAACCCGTGCAGTTCAGGATTTTGCAGGACTTGCCGATGAGCTCTTTCTCGGAATAGCCGGTCATCCGCTCGGCCGCCGGATTGACGGCCTGGATGCGCCCCCGCGTGTCGATCACCATGACGCCATCCTTCAAGGTGTCGACGATGGTCTTCCAATACCTGCCGATATCCATAGGCTGTTACCTTCAATGTGTAAACCTGCTAGTTAACAGCTGTTAATAGTGAATTAGCAGTTCTTTGGCAAGGTTTTTTTTATTTTTTTAAATATGATGTAATTACAATGTATTATGATATTTCCGACTCGATACGCCTGTTGGCACAAAATTTGATTGCTGTTTTGCGAAAGAAAAGGGTTCTTTGGATGCCGTGCCCGCCGGCAGTTTCCTTTTCGATGGCTGGAAACGATCAACACCATTTACCCACTTACACGAGGGAGCAGGAGGTAAACATGACAGAGCCTTCCAACGCCAAGCTCAAAGGTACGACCTGGGCGGCTGTTTTTCTGTTTCTGCTCACGTTCTTCCTACCGGCCAGTAGCGTATTTGCCGGTGAAGTCGAAGATCTCAAACAGGAACTTCAGCAGCTCACCCAAAAGATGATGAAGCTGGAAGAAAAACTCGACAAGCTGGAGAAAGCCGAGGCCAAGAAAAAAGCCGACATCAAGGAAATGGACCAGCGCATCAGCAAAAACGAGATTCACACGGCCACGGACAAACTCTCCTTTGGCTTTGAGCTCAGATCCAGGGCCGATTCCATTCACTACAAAGACATGCTGAGCGCGCCAGCGCCAGTAATAAGCGGATTTTTTGCCCCGCCGCCGGCCGGCTTCAACGGCGCCACCGCCCAGCAGATCCAGCAGGGCATGGCCGCCATGGCGGCTGCCGGCATGGTGCCTGCCCCGGACAAACAGGACGTCGACAACAACATTATCTACACCAACCGCTTCCGCCTGAACATGAAAGCCAAAATCAACAACCATTTGAACTTTGCCGGCCGCATGGCGGCCTACAAGGTGTTCGGCGACAGCACGGGCGTCAAGTTCAACAACGGCAGTCTGAGCGATGTCACCCTGGACGGCAATACCTCCAGCCTGCCCCACGGCGACACGATTCGTTTGGAGCGGGCCTACTTCAACTACCACCGCCCGGTGGGCGACATTCCCATCAATATCTCTTTGGGCCGCCGCCCCTCCACCGAGGGACCGCCCCTGGAGTATCGCAATTACAGCCTGGAGGGTGGATCACCGCTGGCCACCATCATCAACTGGCAGTTCGACGGTGCTTCGTTGAATTTCGGTTTAGAAGACGTCACCGGCATTCCCGGCGCGGCCCTGAAACTTTGCTACGGTCTGGGTTTCGAAGGCGGTTTCGGCAACGCCTCCAGCCTGGGGATCTCCACGCCCGAAGTCAACGATGTGCACCTGGCCGGCTTCATCGCCACCTTGTACGATGACGACGTCAGCAGCCTGGTATTCAGTTACGCGCGCGGTTTCGACATCACCGACGGCTTCACCGGCCTGACGGTCATGCCTTTCATCGTTTCCAAAAACGACAGCGGCCAGTTCAGCTTCACCCCCAATTCCGGGGCCTTTATCAGCCGCATGGAGCCGACCAACAATATCGGCGACTGGGATGCGGCCTCCATGCTGTTTCGCACGAACTTCGCCGACCAGTTCGCGGACATCGACTTTTTTGTCGCCGGCTCCTGGTCCCACACGGATCCCTCCGACTTTTCCAAAAATCCGTTTTACGAGCTGATGGGTGTGGGCCTGTTGAGTTCCAACGGACAATTGGAGAGCCACAACGGCTACAGCGTCTATGCCGGCGCCATCTTTCCCATGCCGTTTGACGCTCGCCTGGGAATCGAGTATAATTACGGTTCCAAGTACTGGTTCCCGTTTACCGGCGCCGAAGACTCCCTGGTGGCCAGTAAAATCGCGGCCCGCGGCAACGTCTTCGAAGCCTACTACATCCAGCCCATTTACAAGGACAATTTCTTCCTGCAGCTGGGCGGGCAGTACTACGACTACGACTACACCGGCAGCGGCAATCCGCTGGGTGCGCCGGTCAAGATCTCGGAAGCCACGGCCTTCGATACGCTCTTTCCGGTCATCGACAAGGTGTGGGTCGGCTATCTGTCAGCGACGGTGCGCTTCTAACGCGCCCTTAATTTAAGCGGCAATGCCGGCGGGAAACGGCAAGAACCAACAGAAATCCCCTCAAGCGGAGACACATCCAGCATGGCAAGTGAAAGTTTTTGGGACAGCGTCAAGGACGAGGCGCACAGCACCTACCAAATGCTCTTTACAAAACAGTGGCCCACTTGGCTGGCCGGCATCCTGATCGCCATCATCGCCCTGATGATCTTCTGCTGGCAGAGCCCCTGGGGCATCGCCGCCGGTTATCACGACTGGGGCGACTGGGTTTACTACCTGACCGGTATTTTCCACGAACGCCCGCTGAACCCCTGGCTGCACCCGGTGTCGCTCTCCAACTTCGGACTGCTGCTGGGCGCCTTTGCCTCGGCACTGCTGGCGCGCGATTTCAAGATCCGCCGCGCGCCGCGCCTGGAGTACGCCAAGGGCCTGGTGGGCGGCATCCTCATGGGGGCCGGCGCAGCCATGTCCAAGGGCTGCAACGTGGGCGGCTTTTACTCCGCCGTGGCCATGTTCTCGGGCGGCGGCTTTGCCATGATGTTCGGTCTCATGGGCGGCGCCTGGGTGGGCCTCAAGTACCTGCTCTGGGAAATGGAGCATCTGCCCAGCCGGGCCGTGGCCCGCAAACCGCCGAAAGAATCCGGGGGCATCGACTGGCCCAGGGTGCAGCCCTGGATCGGTGGGATAGTCGCCGCCGTGGTGGTCCTGACCTTCTACGTTTACGGAAGCGTCGATAAGACCCAGCTGGGCGGCTGGCTGTTCTTCGGCTTTCTCATCGGGCTGGTGATGCACCGCTCACGGTTCTGCTTCGTGCGCGCCTTCCGCTGCCCGTTCATGACCGGTGAATCCGACACCGTCAAAGCCGTGGCCCTGAGCCTGATTTTATATACCGGCGGCACAGCGGTCATCAAGTGGGCCTACCTGCAGGAGCCCAACATGGGGATCTACCATTCCTTTTTCATGGGCAGCCTCATCGGGGGATTCATCTTCGGCATCGGCATGCTGCTGGCCGGCGGCTGCGCCTCCAGCACGCTGTGGCGCGTGGGGGAAGGTCAGACCAAGCTGATGTGCACCTTGGTAACCTTCCTTTTGTCCAACTCCATGACCGGTAAACTGTTGCAGGTCAGTGGGCTCAACAAGTGGCTGGGAAAGGATATTTTCCTGCCCAAGTACCTGAGCTGGCAGCTGACCATCCCGCTGATGCTGGCCTTTTTCATCTTCTGGATGCTTTTGGCCATGTGGAACGAAGAAACGGAAAAGTTCGTGGTTTTTTAAAGTGTTATGCCGTTCATTTGATTTTTCAAACTTTTTGACGCGTTCTCAACTGCCAACCCATTTATCAAAAGGAGCACTATAGATGGACCTGAAAGAAATCAAAGCCGACAGCACGCTGGATACGCGCGGTCTGACCTGCCCCATGCCCATGCTCAAGACCAAGAAAACCCTCAAGGGGATGGATGCCGGAAAGATCCTGGAAGTTTTGGGGGATGATCCCGGATCCAAAAACGACATCCCGGATTTCGCCAACAAGGGCAGCAACGAATTTCTGGGGTTCTACGATGATCCGGAGGGCTACACGCGCTACTTTATCAAGAAAGGATAAGCTTCGATGAAAAAGATCGCCGTTGTGATCAGGGACGTCGACCAGCAGTACGAGGGGCTGCGCACCAGCCTCGGCGCGTTGCTGGAGTCGGCTGAAGTCCAGATGTTTGTTTTAAACCACGAAATCGCCAACATGGACGAGGCCTACCACGACAACATGGAGTTTCTGGACGAGATGGAGGGCGAGCGTTTCTCGAACAACTCGGCCAACGTGGAAAAATACGGATTTCAATATGTAACGTTGGCGGAGGTGGCCGAAAAACTGGATGCGGCCAGTATCGTCATACCTTTTTGAGCTTAAGACAGAGGTGACCCCATGAAAGTACTGCACATCTTGCGTTCGGAACCCGATGAGACGGTGGAAAAGCTGAGTGCCGCCATTTCCAAGAAAAACACCGCCACCGTCGTGCCGCTGTACCAGGACAATGTGGATTGGCAGGCCCTGGTGGATGACATCTTCGCCCATGACAAGGTAATCTGCTGGTGGTAGGCACAGGAGCGCCGGCAGCCGGCCGTTTTTGGGGCATATTTCGTTAAAGCGTCTTCTTTTACATTTTTCCATGACAAGTCAATTGCAGGCAGCACGGCGCACGGACGCGCACGCTGCCCTCACATGCAAAACAAGAGGATATATCGATGGCTGAAACACTGGGTATTCTGGTAAGTTCCGACAAGCACCTGGACTACGTCGTCAACCTGACCGAAGCCGCCCACGCCAAAGGCAAGCAGGTCGAAATTTTTTTCACCGGCCGCTCCGTACTGCTCACGGTCACGCCGGATTTCAAAAAACTGGTCGGCAAGGCCAAGATCTCCATCTGTGACGTCAGCTTCCGGGCCAACGGACTGCACGGCCGCGAGGAGGAAGTGCCCGGCGTGGGGTTCAAGGATTTCGCCACCCAGGCCCGGCATGCCGAAATGGTGGAAAAAGTCGACCGCTACGTCGTCATGTAGGACGCGGCCAGGAGGGAAGTTGACAAATCCTTGGACGATATCCGGCCTTTTTACGCGGATACCACCTTCGGCCTCAAGAAGCGTATCAAAATAACCGAAAATATAGATTTCAATGCTTTGAATTTTCAAATCGCAAAGATGGAGGGAACCACCATGAAAAAGCTGATCATTACTGCCATTGCCGTCCTTTTTGCCTTCAGCTCGGCCAGCGTCTGTCTGGCCAGCGCCAAGGCCAACGCCCGCAAGGGCAAGTACACCTACCGCAAGGTCTACAAGTCCTGCCACAAACGCGGTGAAGTCGAGTCCGCCACGCCCTTTCTGAGCCCCGACACCAAGACCATGGCCCAGTGGGACCGCGTGTTCGAGGAAAAGGATTTCGACCAGTTCAAATGCAAAGAGGAGTGGAGCAAACTGTCCGACAAGGACCTGGAAAACATCCACGCCTATCTGCGGGCGCATGCGGCCGACTCGCCCTCGCCGGCCAAGTGTAAATAACCGCGGCAGCGCCGCTGCGTGGCAAAAGGCCCGCACCGGCGCCCGGCGCCCCGTCCCGGGGCACCTGAATCTCTGAATCTGTGGGCAATCGCCCACCACCCGTCAAGCGGGAGGTGTCATGTTTCGATTTATTTTCGAGAGATTATCAGGAAAACGATGTTTGTGCCTTACGGCCTGCCTGGCGGCAAGCGGCCTGTTGCTGCTTTCCACGGCCGCTGCTCCAGCCGCTGCCGCGGAAGAAAAGGCGCCGGGCCGCCAGCTGGCCGACCAGGCCACCAAGCAACGGCATTTCTGGAACACCGTGGACCACAGCAAGCTCAAAGCGCTGCAGCAGGTGTTCACGTCGGGCGACCAGATCACGCGCGCCTGCCTGTCCTGCCACACCAAAGCCGACCAACAGCTGAAAAAAACCTTTCACTGGACCTGGACCGATCCCAACTCACCGCCCAACGACCGCAAGGGCAAGGCCCAGTATTCGGTCAACAACTTCTGCCTGTCCTCCAACGCCATGCACGATCACCACTGCAGCGAGTGCCATATCGGCTGGGCCGGCAAGGGCAAGGCGGCGGCCATCGACTGCCTGCGCTGCCACGGCCAGAAGAAGTTCAATTTCGAAGAAGCCTTCGGGGATTACGAGGCCTTCAGTACATCCAGCGACCCCGACGACAAGGAAATGGCCAAGGAAGCCCAGGCTGAAATCCAGGAAGCCGCCCAGGCCGTGGGCCGCCCCACGCGCCGCAACTGCGGCTCCTGCCACTTTTCCGGCGGCGGCGGCGACGGCGTCAAGCACGGCGACCTGGATTCCTCCATGACCACTCCGCACAAGAGCCTGGACGTGCACATGGGCATCGACGGCCAGAACTTCCAGTGCGTGCGCTGCCACACCACCATCAACCACAACGTCGCCGGGCGCTTTTACGCCACGCCGGCGGCCAAGAACCGCAAGAGCCTCATCGAAAACGATTTGAGCCCCAAGATCATGTGCGAATCCTGCCACAGTGCCAAGCCCCACAAAGCCGGCAGCAAGATGAACGACCACACGGACAAGGTGGCCTGCCAGACGTGCCATATCCCCACGGTGGCGCGCGTGCTGCCCGTGCAGATGTGGTGGGACTGGTCCCAGGCCGGCAAAATGAAAAACGGCAAGCCCTACGAGGTCAAGGGCCCCTATGACCGTCCCACCTACGTGTCCACCAAGGGCGACACGCGCTGGGCCAAAAACGTGCGGCCCGAGTACTACTGGTACAGCGGCTCGCTTTCCGGGCCGACGCTGAAGGACAGCATCGATCCAACCAAGATTATCCGCCTGGCCTGGCCGGTGGGCAACCGCGGGAACCACAACGCGCGCATCTTTCCCTTTCACGTCCACCGCGGCAAACAGCCCTACGACATCGAGCGCAGCAAGCTGCTGGCGCCGCTGCTGTCCGGTGAACACGGCTACTGGACCACCTTCAACTGGCAGGACGCCATTGCGCGCGGCCAGAAGTATCTGGACCTGCCCTTCAGCGGCAAGTACGGTTTCGTCAAAACCGAATACGTTTTCCCCAGCACGCACATGGTGGCGCCCAAGGACCAGGCCCTGGCCTGCTCTGAATGCCACACGCGCCCCCACAGCCGCCTGGCGAATCTGACGGGATTCTACATGCCCGGCCGCGACCGCATCAAGGCCGTCGACACCGGCGGATGGCTGCTGGTGCTGGGCTGCCTGGCCGCCGTTTTGCTGCACGGCTTCGGCCGTTTCATTTTCAAAAAGAACGGAGGGAAAAAGTAGGCCATGGACGCCGCAAAAATGAAGCGCATCTACCTGTACTCACGCTTTGAACGCATCTGGCACTGGCTGCAGGCCTTCCTGATTATTTCGCTGATCGTCACCGGCCTGGAGATCCACGGCGCATATACCCTTTTCGGATATGAAGATGCGGTTGAAATCCACAACTTCATGGGACTGACCTGGGGCGTGCTCTTTGTTTTCATCGTCTTCTGGGTGCTGACCACCGGCGAATGGCGCCAGTACGTGCCCACCACCAAGAAACTGTTCGCCGTGATGTGGTACTACAGTTTCGGCATCTTTATGGGAAAACCCCATCCGGTGCAGAAGAGCCCGGGCGCCAAGCACAACCCCCTGCAGCGCCTGACTTATCTGGGACTGGTAACCACCATGCTGCCCGTGCAGATGGCGGCCGGTCTGCTGTACTACACGTACAACCAGTGGCCCCAGTGGGGGTTGGACCGCTTTTTGACGCTCGGCGGCGTAGCCGTCGTGCACACCGTGCTGGCCTTTCTGTTGATCGCCTTTCTGATCATCCATGTTTACATGACCACCACCGGCCACACCATTTTTGCCCACATCCGCTCCATGATTACCGGCTGGGAGGAGGTCTTCGAAACCACCGAAGTCTACGACTGGGAGACCACCGGCAAGAAGAAAGCGCGCAGCTGAATATCATCCGATACCCAACAGCCACCTCATGAAAAAAGGGGCGCCTGAAAATCAGGCGCCCCTTTTTTAAACGGCTGATGCCAAACTTTATGATACGAGTTTGGCCATTTTGGCGGCGATATCGGCAAAAGCCCTGGTTACCGGAGAGTCCGGGAAACTGTCCTGATAGGACGTCCCCGCGTCGCCGCAGGCAACCATCTGGCGGTCAAAGGGAATCTTCCCCAAAAAGGGAATTCCGGCCGCCAGGGCGGTCTTTTCACCGCCGCCGGAGCCAAAGAGATCGACCATTTCACCGCAGTGCGGGCAGGCGAAGGCGCTCATGTTTTCGATGAGGCCGAAGACCTTCATGTTGACACGCTTGCAGAAGCTGATGGATTTGCGCACGTCGGCCAGGGAGACCTCCTGGGGCGTGGTCACGATGATGGCCTGCGCATCCTTGATGGTCTGGGCGATGGTCAGCGGTTCGTCACCGGTGCCGGGCGGCGAATCGATAATCAGAAAATCCAGGTCGCCCCAGGCCACATCGCCGATAAACTGCTGGATGGCGGAATACTTGATGGGGCCCCGCCAGATAATGGCTTCATCCTTGCTGGGCGTCAGCGACTCGATGGAAACGGCCTTCAGGTTCTCGGAATAGCTGATGGGTTCGAGCTTGCGGTCGGCATTGAGGTTGAGCACGTCCTGAATGCCCAGCATCCTGGGGATATCCGGTCCGTGCAGGTCGACATCCATCAGTCCGACCTTCCGCCCTTTGGCGGCAAGCGCCATGGCCAGGTTGACCGACGTGCTGGTTTTTCCCACGCCGCCCTTGCCGCTCATGACGATGAATTTGTTTTTGATCCGCTCCAGCGAACATTTGACGGCCGCTTCCTGCTGGGCCTGGGCATTTTGCTGCTTTTGGGCGGACGGGCAGCTGCCTTGTGTGATGGTCTCCATATTTTTCTCCTAAAAAATGTGAAAGAAATAAAACCTTCGGGAAACACCGCTGGCGGCCACGCTTTGCGGCCTTGCGATGCACGCAAACCTTTGTGAACACGGCGGCGCCCGCCAAATGCGCCGCCGGCAATTTTCAATATTCATCCGGCCGCAGGGCCGGCCGCCTGCCAAACAGCCCCCGAGTCACGGGGACGGCTCCATCTGATCCTCTCCGCTGCTAAAACCGGCGGAAATCCGAAAGGACTGATCGGCACCGCAGGCCGGACAGGCGGTGGGCCGTCCGCTTCCCGGCGGCACCTCCCAGCGCGATTCGCAATGGCGGCAGGCGAACAAGCGCCCTTCATCCACCACCCGGTAGTTTCCGCCTTCAATTTTGATGGCCTTGCCGTGGATCAGGGCGTCGGTCATCGCCCGGCGCGCCCTCTGCAGGATCCGGCCGAACGTCGCCCGTGAGACCCCCATGCGGCGGCCGGCGACTTCGTAGGACAGGTTGTCCAGATCGGCCAGGCGCAGGGCTTCGCGCTCATCAACGGTCAGGCGGACCTCCTCCAGTTGGACCATGGGTATGCCGCGGGGCTTGAAGTAGCTGACCTGCGGGTGAGCGGCGACACGGCGACGCTTCTGGGGTCTGGCCATCACCTCTCCATTATGAGAATATACTCAGAAACAAAGATAGTAAGCTCCGCGCAGGGGCTTGTCAAGCCGGCGCCTCAATTTTCCGGATGCGGCCGGGTGCCGCCAGGCTCAGGTACTGTCCGTTTTCGGTAAACATCAATTTCTTTTCCACCAGCATGGCCAAAAAGGCCCGCAGGCGATCTTCGCCCACATGCGGGAAAGCCCCCCGGATGCGTGCCAGCGAACGGCGGTGCTGGCAAAACAGGTAGATCCGCCGCGAAGTCCCCGTGAGACGGTGTGTCATGGGTTCGGCCGCAAGTCTCTTTTGCCGCAGGATGATGAAATCGCCGCCGTCGCGAAAGCTCAGGATGGGCTCCCGCCTGCCGTCGGCATGCAGTGCGGCATAGCTCCGGGCCCACTTTCTGACGCGCGCTTTGACCGGCTGCCAGCGCCTGCGCTGCACCATGCGGTCGCCCCGGTAGGCCTGGATCATCCAGGGCAGCGCCTGCCTGAGCGACGGCGGCAAAAGCCGACCGTAATACGGATGGCTGAACACGGCCTGCAGCCCGTATGCGCGCGGGCAGGCGTATACCGGACTGCCGTAGCCCAGCCAGAACTGCACCACGCGCAGCGGTTGGAAATATGCGGCAAACTCCAGGTTGGCCAGCGTCTGGGCCACGTCCCGGTCGTCGCTGCCCGGAAAGCCGATAATCAGGTTCGAGCGGCTGACAATACCAACGGCTTCGCAGTTTTTCATCGCCTCCAGGTTTTCGATGGCCGTGGTTCCCTTGTTGAGCTTCGCCAAAAGCGATGTGCTCAGGGCCTCGATGCCCACCTGAACCTCCTCCACGCCGGCGGCCTCCATGGCGGCAAGCCGGCGCAGGGAAAAGTCGGCCCGGATTTCGGCGAAAAACTTGAAATCCCGGCCCAGTTCCGCCAGGCGGCCGAATACCGCTGCAACCCGTGCGGCGGGCAGCACGTTGTCCATGAAGGCCAGTGACAGGCACTGGTGGCGTGTGCTCAGGTATTCGATCTCATCCGTGATCTGTTCGGCGCTTTTGCTGCGATAGCCGCGCCACTGCAGGTTCAGGTTGCAGAAGGCGCACCCCTGCACGCTGCTGCCGGGACGGGGCCGGCGCCACCAGCAGCCGCGCGACATTTCGACGGGCAGCGTGGGGAAGAAGCGCTGGTGCGGCGGCAGACCCGCCACCTGCGCAAAGTAATCGTCATAATCCGGTGCCGGCAGGCGGTCGAGCTGCGTCATCTGGCTGAAACGCACCGGCACATGCCCAGGCGTCTGGCGCGTGGTCAGCCCCTCAATGTCCTCCGGGGGCCGCGCACCCGGCGCAACGCACAAGTGGCGCAGGAGTGCTTCCAGCGGCCGCTCCCCTTCCCCGGAAGCGATGGCATCGATTTCCGGCATTTGGCGCAGCAGGCCGGCGGCCGGCCTGCCGCTGAATGTGGAGCCGCCGACCACCACGTAAAGGTCCGGCGCGGTGCGTTTGACGGCGCGGATAAAAAAAAGCGCGGCAGTCAGCTGGCTCAGCGTAACGGAGAACCCGGCCAGCCGGTACGCCCGCCAGTCGGTCTGCGCGATCAGAGCCTGGGATATGCCGCCGACGTCTTCCACCAGTTTTTCGAAATCCGCCGCGCCAAGTACACTCTGCGACGGCAGTTCGCGCCCGAACAGATCGGCGATCTCCGCCAACCTGGAAGGGTACAGCAGGGCGGCATAGACGCATTCGGCCGGCCAAGTCCGTTCGCAAAGCGCCCGGTAGCGCTCAAAGCCGATGTGCGCCGCCACGTCCAGGTAAAAGTGTCGCGTGTCCACCCGGACCTGTGGCAGACGGGCCGCGAGAAAGGCCTTCAGACTTCCCAGCTGGATCGAGGGCCGGTTGAACAGCGGCCAGGGTGTCGAAACCAGCACCGCCCGCAGACGCTGCCTGTGTGCAGCGATCATGGCCCTTTTCTCTCCAGCTGCGCCACCGACTCGATGTGGTGGGTATGCGGAAAAAGATCCACGGGCTGTACCGCTTTGGGTGCGTAGTTTTCCGCCAAAAGTGCCAGGTCGCGCGCCAGCGTGGCCGGGTTGCACGAAACATAGACGATGCGCGCCGGCGACAGCGCCAGCACGCGGCGGATGACTTTGGGGTGCAGGCCCGCGCGCGGCGGGTCGATGACCATGACCTGTGGGCGGACGTCCAGGCCGGTCAGCACTTGCGCGGCATCCCCGGCGGCAAAACGGCAGTTGGATATGCTGTTGATGCGGGCGTTGCGGCGGGCATTCTCCACCGCCGCCGGCACCTGTTCGATGCCGACCACCTCGCCGGCGGCCCCGGCCAGCAGCAGGGCGATGGTCCCCGTACCGCAGTACAGGTCGATCACCGTTTCCGATCCGCTGAGCTGGGCGTAAGCCTTAACGACCCGGTAGAGTTTCTCGGCGCCGCGCGTGTTGGTCTGAAAAAACGAGTTGGCCGATATCTCGAAGTCCAGGCCGCCCACGGTTTCAACGATCACCGGCGCTCCGCCCAAAAGTGCCTCGGATTCGCCGACGGCCACCCCGGCCTTGCTGGCCGTGACGTTGTTGACCACCGAAACGATCTGCGGGTATCTTTGCAGCAGCGCATCTGCCAGCGGCTGCACGGCGCGCGGCATGGATGCACGCGTGACGATGTTGACCATCCAGCGGTCGCCGGCGACAGCATGCCGCAGCATGACGAAACGCCAGAATCCCGTGTGGCTGCGCAACCCGTAGACCGGCAGTCCGGAGGTTCGGATGTAGGCGCGCACATCGTCCAGGATGGCATCCCCCAGAGAGGGCTGCAAAAGGCAGGATTCAATGTCCAGCACTTTGTAAAAGGTCCCGGGAACGTGCAGCCCGAGACCGAAATCCCCGCCGACCCCTTCACGCCCCAGTTCGGCGGGCAGCAGCCAGCGACGGTCCGAGCAGGTGAACTCCATCTTGTTGCGGTACGCGAAGACCCGCTCCGACGGCATGGTGGGATACACCGTAACGGATCCCAGCCCCCCGATGTGGGCCAGGGCTTCAGAGACATGCCGCCGTTTATAATGGAGTTGCGTTTCATAGGCCAGCGACTGCCAGGTGCAGCCGCCGCAGAAATCACTGTAGCGGCAGGGCGCCGCCAGCCGATGCGGCGAGGCGTCCACAACCTCAATGGCACGCGCCTCGGCGTAGCGTCTCTTTTTGCGGTGGATCCGCGCTTTGACCCGGTCCCCCGGCAGGCCGCCCTCCACGAACACCGTCAGCCCGTCCACGTGTGCAAGACCCCGGCCACCGAACACCAGCCCGGCTATTTCAAGATCCAGTATCTGACCCTTTTTCAGTGCCATGAATTTCGCCGTCGGCCTTCAGCAGTTCGCGCCGCAGGATATCCAGCGCCGTGGCGGCAAAGATGCGCTTATTGGTGGACCGGTTGTCGTAGAAGAAGCGGTAGCGGCGGCCAAAGGCATGCCGGGGGGCCGCCAGGCCGATGCACACCGTACCCACCGGCTTTTCGGCATTGCCGCCGCCGGGGCCGGCGATGCCGGAAGTGGAAAGCCCGTATGTGGCGCCGGCAATGCGGCGCGCACCTTCGGCCATCCGGCGCGCGGTCTCTTCGTGCACGGCGCCGTATGTTGTCAGTATTTTTTCAGGTACCCCCAGGATATCGCGCTTGGCGGCATTGGCGTAAGTCACGCCTGCAAACAGGAAGTAGTCCGAGCTGCCGGCGACACCGGTCAACTGGTGGGCGATCAGGCCGCCGGTGCAACTTTCGGCCACCGCCAGGGTCGCACCGTGCCGCCGCAGCAGCCCGCCCACCACGGCCGGCAGCGGCCGGCCGTGCATGGAAACCATACGGTTGCCGATCTTGGCGGCCACCCAGCGGGCGGCGGCATCCAGGCGGGCGGCAAGTTCCTGCTCGTCATCGCCGCTGCCGTACAAACGGATATGGATTTCGGGAAAGCGGGCCCGCAGACCCAGTTTCAAATCGCCGAAGTGCGCCGCAAACCCCCCGATTCGCTCGTTGACCACCGATTCCGGCAAACCGAAGGTCGACAGGCTGCGGATACGGTAGCAGTGCCGCGCACCGTGCATGCTGCGGATACGCGGAACCACCTGCTCGTCCAGCATGCGGCGCATTTCCACGGGCACTCCGGGCAGAAAGAAAAAGCGGCAGCCGCCGATGGCGGTCTCGAAACCGGGGGCGGTGCCCAGAGGATTGTCCAGACGCGTAGAGCCTGCCGGGAACAACGCCTGTTTGCGGTTGGAAGCGCTCATGGGGCGTTTGTGGGCGGCAAACCAGGCTTTTATGGCGGCAAGCGCCTCCGGATCCAGCACCAGTTCAACACCCAGGGCCACGGCCGCCGCTTCCGAAGACAGGTCGTCCACCGTGGGGCCCAAGCCGCCGGTGACCACGGCGATGTCCGCCCGCCGGCTGATCTCGTGCAGCACGTCAACAAGGGCCTGCAGGTCGTCTCCCACACAGGTATGGCGTATCACCGCCACACCGTTGGCTTCCAGCACCTGCGAAATGTGTGCCGAGTTGCTGTCCACCAGCGCTCCACTGCGAATCTCGTCTCCGGTGGCCAGGATCTCGGCTTTCATCGAATTTCCCTCCTGCGGCTGTCTGAAGGCCGCCGGGCGGATGCAGGATCAAAAAATTATGCCGGGCATCTGCCGGCGGATCCGTGCTCTATAGCACATTCCGGCAATGCGCAAAACGAAAAAGCCGGCTTTTCGGCGCGCTTCAATCCACAAGCAGCGGCACGCTGCGCCCCGCTTTCAGATCCACTAAGCCTTCTTCGCAGATGCGCAGAAAAGGAATCGCCGCACCGGTCAGCGTCACCAGGGTAAGCAGGGGGTCGGCAAAGGGTGCCCCCAGCTGTGCGGCCGTCTTGTTAAACGCCGCCAGCTGATCGGCCAGCACCGGCATGGGTTCCGGCGAAAGGATGCCGAAAAGCGGCATGGGCACTTCGGCCAGGATTTCCCCTTGGGCACCGGCCACGGCACCGCCGCCCAGCCGGGCAATCCGGTTGACCACCTGCGCCATGTCAGCCGCGTCCGCCCCCACGACGACAATATCGGAGCTGTCCCAGGCCGCACTGCAGGCCAGCGCGCCGGCCTTGAGCCCAAAGCCGCGGATAAATCCCACAGAGCGCTTTCCGGACACACCGCTGCGGTCGATGGCCGCCACCTTGAGGATGTCGGCCGCGGTGTCGCTTAAAAGCACTCCGCCAGACGGTTGCATGGCCACGTGTGCCGCGCGGGTCACCAGGTCGGTCACCATTTCCATCACCCGTACCGTGACCGCCCGGTCTCCGTCTGCCCGCACCTCGAAATCCGCGGCGCGCATCTCCCGCGTAAGCTTCACGGTTTGGCAGCACACGCGGGGGTAGACGTTTTGCCGCGGAACCGCCCGCACCCGGCCGTTCTCCACGATGACGCGGCCCCGGCTGATCACCGTGTCCGGCGCGATAGTGTACGGGTCCGGAATCACCACCAGGTCGGCCTGGCGGCCCGGGGCGATGCCGCCGATGACGCTTTCCAGCCCGAAGTGCGTGGCCGGGTTTAACGTCGCCATCTGTACGGCGGCCACCGGCCCCCAGCCGCAGTCGATGGCTTTTTGCACCACCGGCCGCATATAGCCTTTGCTGATCAGATCACCGGGACTGACGCCGTCCGTGACCAGGATCAGCCGCCGGCTGTCCGCCAGTCGATGCCGGATGCCGGCGATGGCGGCCAGATCGCGCCGGATGCTGCCTTCGCGGATCATGACATACAAACCCAGCCGCAGGCGCTCGGCCGCCTGATCGGCGTCGATGGGCTCGTGGCAGGAAGAAATCCCGCTGGCGGCGTAGGCCGACAGCCTGGCGCCGCGGGCGCCGGCCGAGTGGCCCTCCAGGGTTTTGGCCGTCCGCAGTGTCGCCTGAAAATTTTCCAGAAGCGCATCCGGAGTCTGCAGCAACGCCTGCCAGTACGTTTCCCCCAGGCCCAGGATGTCCGGCCGGCGGACCAGTTCCCGCAGCGTTTCCGCTGCCATGCCGTCGGTCCGTCTGCTTATGGACACGTTGGCCGGGGCCGTAGCCAACAGCTTGACGGGCTGATCGCGCAGCGAATCCAGAAAGGCCAAAAGCCCCGCTTTGCCCGTCACCGGATAGATCTCCATGGTCTCGGTAACGATGGTGGTCGTGCCGTCTGCCATGGCGTAGGGCAGAAACCGCTCGATGGTGTAATACCACGCCAGGTGCGTGTGCGCATCGATCAGGCCGGGGATCACCGTGCGGCCGGCGGCGTCGATGACCCGGCCGGCCGGCGGACGGTCCGGTTCCAGATTGCCCACCGCGGCGATCCACTCACCTTTTATGGCGATGCGGCCGTCGTCGATGATCTCGCCGCTGTATACATTGACCACACGGGCGTTGATAATTTCGAGGTCCGCTTTTTCGCGCCCCAGGGCCACCTGCATGAGCGTACGCGCATCCCGCCTGGCGGCCATAGCCGCTGCCGCATGCCGAATATCCGTCTGTTTCCGTTTCATCTTTTTGGCCCCCTTGCAGATTCCCGATATACCCAGCAGGATGCACGCAAAAGGCTTTCCCGGCAACCATTTGCCGAAGCTATACGGGAAAACATACGCTCCTCGATGCTGCATGCCACAGAAGCAACCCCGCGCCCAGGTCCACTGCGGCTCAGCACAGCCCGGTGATGTCGCCGATCAGGCGCTGTGTCCAGCGGTACCGGTTCTGCAAACTGCACACGGAAGCGCGGCTGCGCCGCAGATGCGCGAAATCGTCACCGCGCCGCATGGCCCCCATGAAAAATCCGGCATAATCGGCAAAGCCGCCGATGGCCTGACCGCCCACGATGAGATTTTCTTTCATAATCAGCCTCAGATAGTCGGAACCCTTTTCTCTTTCCACGATTGTAAGCTCGCCCAGCTGGCACTGGGTCGACAGGGTGGATTTTCCGAAAGAGACGGCATGCATGCGGCCGAAATGCACGCGCGCAAAGGCGTAGGCACCGGCGTAGCTGACCGGATCGCCGGAAAGGTTCGCAACGACGACCGCCGCCTGGTCGATGGCGTTGTGTTTGAGCTGGAACATGACGTCTTCGCCGGTGCAGGCATCCACGGTTTCGATGCAGTCGCCGCAGGCGTAGATATCGGCCACATTGGTCTGCATGTGACGATTCACCTTGATCCCGCGCTCGGCGGCCACGCCGGCGGTTGCGGCCACAGATCTGTCGGGCACAACCCCGGTCGCCACCACCACCGCATCGCAGTCGATGCGCCGTTTGTCGGTGACAACGCCGGCAACCGCACCGTTTCCCTCGATGGCGAGCACTTTTTCGGACTTGAGCACCCGTACGCCGCTGGCGGCAAGCGCAGCTTCGAAGCGCTGCGCGGTCTCGCGGTCAAACAGCGCCGGCAACACCCAGTCCAGCAGCTCGATGACCGTCACCTCACAGCCTTTCTTGTGCAAGGCTTCCGCCACTTCGATGCCGATGGCACCGGAGCCGATGACCACCGCCCGCCGGCCGCTGTGCCCACGCAGCTGTTCGGCGGCGTCAAGCTGTTTGCAGTTGAAAACACCCGGCAGCCGGATACCTTCAATGGGCGGGATGAACAGCTGCCCGCCGTGGGCCAGCACCAGCTTGTCGTATGGCACCTCGAACCCCTGTGCGGTGGTCACCCGCCTGGCCCGGGGGTCGATGGCAACGACCCGCTGGCCGAGCATCAGGTCGATGTTCCGGCGCCGGTAATCTTCCAGGCTCTTTCGGAAAACAGCCCCGCGCGACACATCTCCACCGATAAAATAGGGCAGTGCGCAGGGATCGTACTCCGGCACTTTCTCGGCGGAAAGCATGCAGATCTCATGGTCCCTGCTGCGGGCCCGCATTCCGAAAGCGACACAATTTCCCGCGATCCCGTTTCCGACAACCACAATTTTCATGGCATGCGCCCCTTTCTGTGCGCCCTGGCGCCGGATGCGCCGTAACGCGCCGAGCGGACCCTGTCGGCCTGCGCCCTGGTGGACTGCAAGCTGCAGCGCTGCCCGTCATCTATCCAGAGGGCCCCTTCGGTGCGGCAGGCCGCCACGCACCAGGGTCCATCTTCCTGGTCGGCGCACATATCGCAGGTCATCGTCTGGCCCGTAAACGGATTTACGGCCGGACTGGCCACAGGGCAGATGTAAACGCACGCCCGGCAGCCGATGCAGCGGTCTTCATTGGTGACCACAGACCCGTTGATCACCCGCACCCGCGCATTCACCGGGCACACCTTGATGCAGGGGGCGTCTTCACAAGCCATGCAGACGACCGGCACGTTGAACGCGGGGTCTTCAAAACAGTGTATGCGGATGCGGGCCAGTTCCGGCCGACAGGCGCCATGGTGCGCCATGGCGCACGCGATTTCACAGCGATGACATGCCGTGCATCTCTGAGGGTCGCTGGCTATCCACTGCGTCGTCATTTCAGTCCTCCGGCCAGCTCCGGGGACATGCCCGGAACATCGGTTTCGTTGCCATATGATTCATTATAATGAACTATCGATTGACCATTGGCGGCCACTCCGCCGGCACCCGGCGGATCTGGGCACCTTGGCGTTTTCTGCTGCAGGAAATTTTGCGTCCATTTACAACCATCTATAATATATCTATAATTATATTTATAAAATGAGGCTGCAGGCAGATTATACGTTTTGCAGCATATCAAAATTTCCAGAATATACAAGCTTTTTTCTTGACGTATGAGATCAATATCCGATATATAGTTCGCTATATTGAATTATTGGCGCGCTGTGCCGCGAACCAGATGATCATACAAACCACAGGCCCGACATGCCGGCAGATCTCAATACCGCCGGGGCGCCCGCTTACAGGGCGCCCGCGGTTCACAAAGCTTTCCAGTTGCTGCACGCCGTGGCCCGGTCGCCGCAGCGCCTGGGCATCGTCGACCTGGCCCAGCGGCTGGGATACAGCAAGAGCACGGCCCACGGCATCGTGCACGCGTTGCTGCGGGAAGGCGCCCTGGCCCAGGACCCGTCAACACGCAAGCTCTTTCTGGGCCCGGCCATCGCGGACCTGCTCTTTTGCGACTGGCACCCGGAAACGGCCGCGCGCACAGCGCAGCCGATCTTAAACGCCTTGCGGGAGCGAATCCACAAAACCGTATTTTTGGGCGTGCGCATGCGCCACCGCGTCCTGATCATCGCCGCGGCCGAGGCCCCCGAGGGTCTGCGCATCTCCGCACCGGTGGGCATCACCATCCCGCTTTTGGCCGGTGCCGTCGGCAAGGTGTTCATGGCCGCCGAAGACCCCCGGCGGGCCCGTCAGCTGATCGCTGAAATCGGCCTGCCCCGTTTTACGTCCCGCTCCATGACGGACATGGCCACGTACCTGTCCGAACTGGAGCAGGTGCGCAGCCGCGGTTACGCGGTGGACATCGAAGAATACATCGACGGCGTGCGGGCCGTAGCCGCGGCGCTGCAAAACCGGCGGGGCCTTGCCGCGGCGGTGTGGGTCGTCGATTTTTCCAGCGGCATGCCGCGCGGGCAAATCCGGCAGATCGCCGCTGCAACGACCGTTGCAGCCGAGGAGCTGCGCGCCGAGCTGGACCGCCAGCCAACGATTGCCGCCAGCGATCATTGACGGCTTCAAATGCAAGCGAAAGGAGTATGACATGGGTCACACAGGAGAAAAGCAGTCGGCCGCCGAAAGCCTGCGCAAGACCAGAACTTTCGGCAAAGTGCGCTGCCACAACCCCAGCTGCATGGGCCGGATCACGCCCGCGCCCGGCGCACAGCGCGTCAGGTGCCCCACCTGCGGCATGGAATACCGGCTGATATGGGTCAACGAAACCCTTCCCCGCATCCGCGGGCCGGTATGGGAGACGAACCGCAAAATCGCGCAGCAAGCATGGGCCCGCCGCCAGGCGGCCGCAAAGGAGGTCAAATAAAATGGCGTTAAACAGGAAGATAGCCTACATCGATCTTTCGACGAACACCGTGGAAACCCGGCCCATACCCCTGGAGATCCGCAAAAAATTTTTAGGCGGCCGCGGACTGGACGCTTACCTGCTTTACAACCACGCGCCGGCGGGCTGTGACCCCCTGGGGCCGGAAAATGTGTTGATCATCAGCGCCGGAATCCTCACGGCGACCTGTGCGTCGGCCAGCGCACGCACCCATATCATGGCCAAATCCCCGTTGACCGGACTGCTGGGCAGCACCAACATGGGCGGCTTTTTCGCCCCCGAGCTGGCCTGGGCCGGATTCCATCACCTGGTCATCAAAGGCAAGGCGGCCGGGCCGGTTTATCTCTTCATTCACAACGGTGAAATCGAGATCCGCGACGCCGCCCACCTGTGGGGCAAAACGACCACCGACACCCAGTGGGCCATTCGCAGTGAGCTGGACGACGAGGAAGTCAAGAGCTGCGTGATCGGTCCGGCCGGTGAAAACCTGGTGCGCTTCGCCAATGTGATGACCGGCATCAAGAACGCCGGCGGGCGCACCGGCATGGGCTGTGTGATGGGTTCCAAAAACCTCAAGGCCGTGGCGGTGCGCGGAACCCTGGACATCCGCCTCGCGCATCCGGCCCAGGCCCTGGACTTCAATAAAAAATTCATCGACCAGATCACCAGCGCCAAGGTCAACCAGATTCAGGGCAAGCTGGGCACCCCCTTCATCTGGGGGGCCACCAACTGCTGGGGGGGGCTGCGCACGAACAACTTCCAGTACAATCAGCTGGAGGACGCCGACGACATCGAGCCCGAGCGGCTGGATGAGATCGCCACCGAAACCATGGGCCCGCACCACATGGCCGCCTGCTTCGGCTGCCAGGTGCACTGCCGCGCACAGTACAAGATTCCCGCGGGGCCCTATGCCGGAAAATACGATGAGGGTCCGGAGTACACCTCGCTGGGGGCCTTCGGCGCCGAGGCCGGCTGCCGCAGCGCGGTCACCGTGCTCACCGGCAACCACCTGGTGGACCAGTACGGCATGGACAACCTGGAGACCGGCAGCCTGATCGCCTGGGCCATGGAGCTTTTCGAAAAAGGCATCCTCACGGCCAGGGAAACCGACGGCCTGGACCTGCGCTTCGGCAACGACGAGGCCCTGCTGGAAATGGTCCACCGCATCTGCGCGCGCCAGGGATGGCTGGGCGACACCCTGGCCGACGGCGGCATACCGGCGGCTGAAAAAATCGGCAACAACGCCTTTGATTATCTCATCCAGGTCAAGGGCATGAACAACCTGCATTCGGACGAACGTGCCACCCCGGCCCTGGCGCTCAACGTGGCCACCTCCTCCAGGGGCTCCGACCACCTGCGCAGCCGGCCGGCCATCGACCTGTACCACCTGCCGGAAGAGGTGCTGCGCAAGATCTACGGCACGCCGGTTCCCTACGACGGCCCCCTGAGTTCGGACCACACGTCATACACCGGCAAGCCCTGGATGGTTTTCTGGCAGGAGAACTGCTACATGGCCGTGGACTGCCTGGGGATCTGCAAATACCACACCGTTTTTCTGGGCGCCACGCTGCCGAACTTCGAGGACTGGCCCCGGGTCATTGAACTCAACACCGGCCTTAAACTGTCGCCCACCGACATCTGGCAGATCGCCGAGCGCGGCAACATGCTCGAGCGGCTCTTCAACCTGCGCGAGGGCCTGACCCGCGATGACCCGAAAAAAGGGGACACCCTCAACCACCGCTACTTCGACGAACCCTGCCTGCGGGGGGCGCCGGATGTGATCGGCCTGTCCATCGACCGCGACAGGTTCAACGCCATGATCGATGAATTCTACGAAATCAAGGGACTGGACAAAAACGGCCTGCCCGAACCCCGGACTCTCGAACGCCTGGGGCTGGCGCAGGAGCCGTCGCACCAGCTGTAGATCGCCTGAAAGGAGCCTGTCAATGCAACCAGCGACCATGAAAGTGCTGAAAATCGATTTCGAAAAATGTACCGGCTGCCGGCTGTGCGAGCTGGTGTGCGCCGTGCATCACGACGGCGTGTCCAATCCGGCCCGCAGCCGCATCCGCGTGGTGAAGTGGGAGTCTGAAGGCCTTTACATCCCCATGGCCTGCCAGCAGTGCCAGGATGCGCCCTGCATGCAGGGCTGCCCGGTGGGCGCGATCACGCACAACTGGGAACAAAACCGGGTGGAAGTCGACTACGGACTGTGCATCGGCTGCCGCACCTGTGTCGCGGTGTGCCCCTTCGGGGCCATGCACTTCAACACCATCGACCGCAAGGTCATCAAATGCGACCTGTGCAACGGCGACCCGCAGTGCGTGCGCTTCTGCGAGGTCAAGGCCGTCACCTTCGTGGATGCCGGCGATGAGAGCCTGGCGCGCCAGCGTACCGCCGCCCGGCGCCTGCACACCGCCGAAGGGAAAGCCGCCGCGCTGCTTTAAAGCCCTTAGCGACGACAAAAAGGCAGCGCACTACGGTGTTTCGAGCCGGTGCCAGGGGACATAACAGAAAGGCTGCCGGCCGCAAACCCGTAAAGGATGTGCCCGGTTGATCAGGCCGCCTGCGGCCCGCTGGGCGCGGAAAAAGGCGCCGCGCCCGCCCCTGCCGGCGATAAAGAGGCCATGACGGAAAACGCCCTCGGCGGGCCTGCCGGAATCCATCGGGGGACATGGATGGGCTCACTTGCGGCAATTCGATGATTCCGTTCCCTGGGGCGTCAACCGGTCGAGGCGTTCTTTCAGCTCCTTTTCGCGCTGCCAGCGGACGGTAACGTCACGAACAATGGCCGCGGCGCCGCATACGCCACCGGCTGCGTCCTGCAAAAGAACCAGCGAAAACTCCACCGAGATGCGGCGGCCGTCTTTACGCCTGGCCGGTACGGCCAGCAGCCGGCCGGCGTAGCCGCTGGCACCACCGGCCATGACGCGCTCGTAGCCCCGGGTGTGCCTGGCGCGCAGCTTGGGGGGAATGATCAGCTCCAGGCTTTGGCCCACGATTTCCGCGGATGCATAGCCGAACAGGGCCCCGGCAGCGGCGTTCCAGAAGCGCACGACCCCCTGCCGGTCGGCGCACACGACGGCATCCGTGGTTCTTTCGATAATCTGGGCATACAGCCAGGCGGGATCAAAATGCGGCATCATGCAATCTCCTGTACACAGGCGGCCATCAGACGCAGTTGGTTGAAACCACCGGGCACCTTCTCTTTTCCTGAAGCCGACCAAAACGGCACGCAAGCTTCAATCGTGCTGCCGGAAGCTGTGGAGCGCCGGTTTCGCCGCAGACCCCGCGACAAATATCCATCGTTTCCTCTCTGGTATCACTGCCGAACGAAAATCTCCTCCTTGAGCATGCAGCAGGCGATACGGTAGTCCGGGACCCCGGCGGCGTCATAGGCCAGGTTTTGCGGCTGGACCAGGCGGTTGATAACGCAACCCTCCGGGATGTCGAGGGCAAACAGGTGGCTTTCGTTGATGGGCGGCATCTCCACCAGGCGGTTGTTTTCGATGGCCAGGGCGTTAAGCGGGTAGTCCTCGCACAGCGGGCAGCGGTAGACCCGGCCGTTGGGAAAGACAAAGTAGTTGTCGGCCACCCGGCCGGCGCATTCAAAAAGCTCCCCGGCGGTCAAAAACACCTTGGGATAGGTGACAATGACGCCCTGTGCGGCGATACGCGCGGCCGCTGCGGGTACCGTGTCCAGCCACTCGCGCCGCGACAGCTGCAACTGCCGTGCGCGCGCATCTTCCGCCGAGGCACCCCGCAGACCGATGACCTGGATGAAAAAGCGTGTTATGCCCAGGTCCTTCACCAGCGCCGCCATGCTCTCGAGCTCGTGCAGGTTGAGGCGGCTGACGGTGTAGATCAGGCTGGTGGCAAAGCCCTTGGCCGCCGCCCGGCGCATGCCGGCGATACAGCGTTCATAGGTTCCCCGCCCCCGGATGGCATCGTTGGTGGCGGGCGTGGCGCCGTCGAGGCTGAAACTGAAAAAGTCGATTTCGCCGGGATCCACGCGCTCGAGGATATCGTGAAACAAAAAGCCGTTGGTGTCCACGGTAACAGACCCGAAAGCGCGTTTGCCGGCATAGCGGATGACGTCTGCCAGCTCCGGGTGCAGCGTGGGTTCACCGCCCAGTAAAATCAGGTTTGCGGATGGGGCTCTTGCGGCGAAAATATCCAGCCAGCGCCGGATCGTATCGATGTCGAGGGTATTTTCGCCGTGCTGCGCGACGTTGATGTAGCAATGCCGGCAGGCAAGATTGCACGCCGTCAGCAGGTGGAAAAAGACGTTGCTGCAGTTACGGGAGAAGGCCACCGTGCGTTTCTGCATGCGCGCCTCCATCAGCAGCGTTCCAGACAGTCCTTGGTCAGGTTTTCGTCGAAAGGCACCGGGTAGCAGCCGTCGAAACAGGCCTTGCAGAAGGTATTTTCCGGATCGTCCATGCCGGTGGATTCCAGCAGCCCCGGCAGGCTGAGGTAGTACAGGGAATCCAGGTGCAGAAAATCACGCAGTTCCGGCACCGACATCTTGGCGGCGATGAGCTCGCCGCGCGTGGAGAAATCGATGCCGTAGTGGCAGGGGAAGCGGTGTGCCGGTCCGCTGACGCGCAAATGCACGTGCCGCACGCCCAGTTCGCGCAGCGCGCGCACGCGCGTGCGCACGGTGGTGCCGCGGATGATGGAATCCTCGATGATGATGATATCCTTGCCCTTGAGCAGGTCCTTGACGGGGTTGAGCTTGACCCGCACCCCGAAATCACGCATGCTCTGGGAGGGCTGGATGAAGGTGCGCCCGACGTAATGGTTGCGGATCATGCCCATTTCAAAGGGAATGCCGGAAGCTTCCGAGTATCCCAGCGCCGCATAGGTGCCGGAATCCGGGAAAGGCATCACCAGATCGGCCGATACCGGCGCTTCTTGCGCCAGTCGCCGGCCGTGGGCCTTGCGCGTCTGGTAGACATTGTGGCCGTAGATCGTACTGTCGGGACGTGCGAAGTAGATGAACTCGAAAATGCAAAAAGCCCGGCGACGGGCCTGCTGCGCCTTGATGCTCTTGACGCCGTTTTTACCGATGATCACGATCTCGCCGGGGTCCAGTTCCCTGACGAAGCGCGCCTCGACCAGGTCCAGGGCGCAGGTCTCCGACGCCAGCAGGTAGCTGCCGTTGAGCTCGCCCAGGCACAGCGGCCGGAAACCGTGGGGGTCTTTGATCCCGATCACCTCGCCCTCGTTGGTGAGCATGATCATGGAAAAAGCGCCTTTCAAACGCGATGCCGCCCGCACCAGGGCCCCTTCGAATCCGTAGGTCAGATTTTTAACGAACAGGTGCAGGAAGACCTCGCTGTCCATGGTGGTCTGGAAAATGGAGCCGCTTTGCTCCAGTTCGTCTTTGAGCTCGCGGGCATTGACCAGGTTGCCGTTGTGCCCCACCGCGTAAGAACGCTTGCGATGGTGCACCACAAAGGGCTGGGCATTGCCCAGAATCGAGCTGCCGGTGGTGGAATAGCGCACATGGCCGATGGCGCTCGATCCGGAAAGCTGCTCCAGGTGCGGGTCGTCGAACACCTCGGACACCAGCCCCATGCCCTTGTGAAACACGATGCTGTCGTCGCGCGTCACGGCAATGCCGGCGCTCTCCTGGCCGCGGTGCTGCAGGGCGTACAGGCCGAAATAGCTGAGCCGAGCCGCTTCGGCATGGCCAAAGATGCCGAACAGTCCGCAGGCCTCGCGGGGTTTTTCGTGTAAGTCCATCGCTTGGCACCTGTCTGTCGAAATGGGGTTGTGTGCATGCATGCCCGCCGCTTTTCCATCAGCGCCCGGGCCGCGTGTCAGTCATGATATTTTTGCAGCGTCTGAATACCGATACGCCGGTTTTTGAGGGCTTCGATGCCGCGGCACATGGCCATGGCACCGGGAATGGTCGTGACGTAGGGGACACGATACTTGATGGCCGCACGCCGGATCTCGAAGCCGTCACGCCTGGTTTCACCGCCACTGCCGGTGTTGATGATCAGCTGAATCTGGTTGTTTTTCACGGCATCCACCACGTGCGGCCGGCCGAAAGAGACTTTGTTGACCACGCGCGCCGCCACCCCGTGGGCATATAGAAACTGCGCTGTGCCAGCGGTGGCCAGCACGCCGAAGCCCATGTCGCGGAAGCGGCGCGCCGCCGCCAGCATCGTGGGCTTGTCGCGGTCGTTGACGCTGATAAACACCGTGCCGCCGGTGGGCAGCGTCAGGCCGGCGCCCAGCTGGGCCTTGGCATAGGCCGGCCCGAAGGCCGTGTCGATCCCCATGACCTCGCCGGTGGACTTCATTTCAGGCCCCAGCAGGGTGTCCACGTCCGGGAAGCGGTCGAAGGGCAGCACGGCCTCCTTGACCGACACGTGCGCCGGCACCCTTTCGGTGGTCAGACCCATCGATTCCAGGCTGCGGCCCAGCATCACGTGGGTGGCCAGTTTGGCCAGCGGCACACCGGAAGCCTTGCTGACAAAAGGGATCGTGCGTGACGCCCGCGGATTGACTTCCAGCACGTAAAGCCGGCCGTCTTTGACGGCGTACTGCACGTTCATCAGGCCCAGGACATTCAGCTCGGCGGCCATGGCCCGGGTAGCCGTGGTGATTTCGGTGATGCTCGCGGCGCTCAGGCTGATGGGCGGCAGCACGCAGGCCGAGTCACCCGAGTGCACCCCGGCCTCCTCGATGTGCTCCATGATGCCGCCGATGACCGTCCGCCGTCCGTCCGATATGGCATCCACATCGATTTCAACGGCATCTTCCAGGAATTTGTCAATGAGCACCGGGTGGTCGGGGGAAGCTTCGATGGCCAGGCGCGCAAAGTTTTTCAGCTCCTCTTCGTTGTAGACGATTTTCATGGCCCGCCCACCCAGCACAAAGGAGGGCCGCACCACCAGCGGATAGCCGATGGCGGCCGCCACGTCCAGGGCCTGCGCGACGCTCCGGGCGGTACCGTTTTCGGGCTGCACCAGGCCGAGTTTGTGCAGCATGCGCTGAAACTGCTTGCGGTCCTCGGCACGTGCGATGCTCCCGGGAGTCGTTCCCAGGATGGTAAAGCCGGCGGCGGAAATGGCTTCGGCCAGGTTCAGCGGGGTCTGCCCGCCGAACTGCACGATCACGCCGTCGGGTTTTTCGGCCTCGGCGATGTGCAAAACGTCCTCGGCGGTCAGCGGTTCGAAGTAGAGCTTGTCCGAGGTGTCGTAGTCGGTGCTGACCGTTTCCGGGTTGCTGTTGACCATGATGCTCTCGACACCGGCCTCGCGCAGGGCGAAGGAGGCATGCACGCAGCAGTAGTCGAACTCGATTCCCTGGCCGATGCGGTTGGGCCCGCCGCCCAGAATCATGACCTTGTGTTTCGCCGACACCCGGGCTTCGTCCTCAGACTCGTAAGTTGAATAATAGTAAGGTGTTTCGGCTGCGAATTCAGCGGCGCAGGTGTCCACCAGCTTGTAGACCGGGCGGATGCCGGCTGTTTGGCGGCGCTGGCGGACGGTTTGGGCATCCGAGCCGCAGATGTGCGCGATCTGCACGTCGGAAAAGCCCCATGACTTGGCCTGCCGCAGCAGGGGCGCGGGCAGATCGCCGCCGTTTCCGGCCATTTCCTGCTCCAAGGCCACGATCTGCCGCATCTGGTCCACGAACCAGGGGTCGATATGCGTGATTTCGCTGATAGATTCCGGTGACATGCCGACCAGCAGGGCTTCGCGCAGGTAGAAGATGCGCTGCGAGTTCGGCATGGCCAGGTGCTGCCGGATCTCCTTTTCAGCCGGCGGCCGGCCGGTGCGGTCGACGATGTCCCGGCCGTCGGCCCCCAGCCCGAAACGGCCGGTTTCAAGGGAGCGCAACCCCTTTTGCAGCGCCTCTTTAAAAGTCCTGCCGATGGACATGGCCTCGCCCACGGATTTCATGGAAGTGGTCAGCAGGTCGGGGGTCTCGGGAAACTTCTCGAATGTCCAGCGCGGCACCTTGACCACGCAGTAGTCGATGGTGGGTTCAAAAGCAGCGCTGGTCTTGCCGGTGATGTCATTGGTGATTTCGTCCAGGCGGTAGCCTACCGCCAGCTTGGCGGCGATCTTGGCGATGGGGTAACCGGTGGCTTTGGAGGCCAGGGCGGAGCTGCGCGACACGCGCGGGTTCATCTCCACCACGACCATCTCGCCGTCAACGGGGTTTACGGCAAACTGCACGTTGGAGCCGCCGGTGTCGACGCCGATCGCGCGCATGATGGCGATGGCGGCACTGCGCATGTTCTGGTATTCGCGGTCAGTGAGGGTCTGGGCCGGCGCCACCGTAATGGAGTCCCCGGTGTGCACGCCCATGGCGTCCACGTTTTCGATGGAGCAGATGATCACGGCGTTGTCGCTGGCATCACGCATGACTTCCAGTTCGTATTCTTTCCAGCCCAGCACGGATTCTTCGATCATCACCTGCCCGATCAGGCTGGCCTCCAGGCCGGCCTTGGCCACCTGCTCCAGTTCCTCCGGATTGTAGGCCACGCCGCCGCCGGTGCCGCCCAGAGTGAAACTGGGGCGGATGATCACCGGAAAACCGATGTCCGCCACCACTTCGCGCACGCCGTCCATATCGGTGGCGATGCCCGAGCGGGGCACCCGCAGCCCGATGCGCGCCATGGCCTGCCGGAAAAGATCCCGGTCTTCAGCCTTCTTGATGACCTCCACCGAGGCGCCGATCATTTCAACACCCAGCTCCTCCAGCAGGCCGGTCTCAGCCACTTCCACCGCCGTGTTCAGGCCGGTCTGTCCCCCCAGGGTGGGCAGCAGTGCACAGGGACGTTCGGCCGTGATGATGCGCGCCAGAATGTCGGGCGTCACCGGTTCGATGTAGGTGCGGTCGGCGATTTCCGGGTCGGTCATGATGGTGGCCGGGTTGCTGTTGACCAACACCACTTCGTAGCCCTCTTCACGCAGGGCCTTGCAGGCCTGGGTGCCGGAGTAGTCGAACTCGCAGGCCTGGCTGATGATGATCGGTCCGGCGCCGATGATCAGGATCTTTTTAATGTCGGTACGTTTGGGCATGGTATGATCAGCTTCTGCGGCCGGCGGCCATCATCTGCCTGAAATCGTCGAACAGGTAGCGGGCATCGTGGGGGCCCGGGCAGGCCTCGGGGTGGTACTGCACGGCAAAAATCGGGTATCGCCGGTGCCGGAACCCCTCCAGCGTGTCGTCGTTCAGGTTAACGTGCGTGATCTGTACCGCATCCCGGCCGAGACTGTCGAGATCCACGGCAAACCCATGGTTTTGGGAGGTAATTTCGATGCGCCCGGTGGCCAGGTTCTTCACCGGCTGGTTGGCGCCGTGATGGCCGAATTTCAATTTGAAGGTCCGCCCCCCCAAGGCCAGTCCCAACAGCTGGATGCCCAGGCAGATCCCGAAAATCGGCCGGTAGCCGACCAGCTCCCGGACGGCGGCAACGGCATAGTCCAGCGGCGCGGGATCCCCGGGTCCGTTGGAGAGGAAAATGCCGTCCGGCTGCATGGCGCGGATGGTCTCGGCAGTCGTATCGGCCGGCACGACGACCACCTCGCAGCCGACGGCCTCCAGGCACCTCAATATGTTGTACTTGATGCCGAAATCAAAGGCCGCCACGGCAAAATGCGTATCGCGCCGCCGCCAGACGGAAGCATCCGGCCGGCCGGCCGGCACGTGCAGCGGGCAAACCCCGCCGGACTGCCAGCGGTAGGCCGCGGATGCAGTCACCTGGCGCACCAGGTCCCGCCCCTCCAAGGGCGGCATATCGGCAAGACGGCGCAGCTGTGACCGGGCATCGAGGTCTTCCGTGGAGACAAAAGCGCGCATGGCGCCGGCCTTGCGGATGTGGCGCGTCAGGGCGCGCGTGTCCAGCTGCTCCACGCCCAAAACCCCCTGCTGCTGCAGGTAGGCACGCAGACTGCCTTCGGCGCGCTGGTTGCTCGGAAAATCCTGGTATTCCCGCACCAGGAAAGCCTCCACCTGAATGCGGTCGGACTCGATATCGCGGGCATTGACGCCGTAGTTGCCCACCAGCGGATAGGTCATGGCCACCATCTGGCCGCGGTAGGAAGGGTCGGTCAGCACCTCCTGGTAACCGGTCATACTGGTGTTGAACACGACCTCGCCGCCGGCTTCACCGGAGCCGGTGAACGATCGGCAGCCAAAGCTGCGGCCGTCTTCTAAGGTCAGCAATGCGCGCATGGACATACCTGATTACGGCCGCCTGGCGACGGCCGGTTTGTCATTCCGATGGTTTCGCAGACAGCTCTACAGCATGCAGCGCGCTCAGTCAATGGGATCATTTTCCACCAGGTTCCAGATTCCGCAGGGGCAGGCCCCGGCACAGAACCCGCAGGCGATGCACTTGTCGGCCGCCACCACGTATTCATACCCGCCCCCGTCGGGTTCCACCCGGCTGATGGCGGCTTGGGGGCAGATATTGACGCATACGCCGCAGTCGCGGCAGGCGCCGCACGAAGAACACTGGGACCCGCAGTGGTCCAGGTCTTCGAATTCGGTCAGGCGCGGATCGAAATATTCCAGCGTGATGCGCTTTTTGTCGATCACCTGGCGCAGGTTGGTGGTCGGACGTTTGCCCGCCAGCATCTCCGCAATCGCCTCGGCCGTCCGCCGCCCGGCGCCGATGGCCTCGGTCAGCAGACCCGGCTTCACGACGTCGCCGATGGCGAAAACCCGGGGATCGGAAGTCTGGCCGAATTCGTTGACGGTCACGAACCCACGCTCGGTGGCGATGGTCTCGGGCAGAAAGCCGAGGTCCGGCACATCGCCGATGGAAATCACGACGGTATCGGCAGGCAGAATCTCGCCGTCGCTGAGCTTGACGCCCTCCGCTACGATCTTTTGGGTAAAACAGGGCCACCGGAATTTGGCGCCGGCGGCCTCGGCGGCCTCGCGCTCGGCGCCGAAGGAGGCCGGCTCCTGCACGTCGATCAGGGTCACGGCTTCGGCCCCCAGCCGGAAAGCCTCGCTGGCCACGTCGCAGCCCACGTTGCCGGCGCCGATCACCACGACCTGTTTTCCGATTCTGGCGTCGTTGTGCTTGGCGGCGGCCAAAAAGTCGTTGGCCGTCAGCATCCTTTCGGCACCCGGGATATCGAGGATGCGCGGCTTGCGCGCACCGGTGGCGATCACCACGAAATCGTAGTCCGCCGCAAGCTGCAGAAAATCCTCGCGGCGCATTTCCTGCTGCAGATGGACATGCGGCAGCACCTTGCGGATACGCTCCAGTTCCGAGGAAACCACGTCCACCGGAATCCGGGTGGACGGAATCAGCGTTGCAATCTTGCCGCCCAACACTTCGGACAGATCGTAAATGACGGCCTCGTGCCCCTGCAGGCGCAGCTGCCAGGCCACGGAAATGCCGGCCGGGCCCCCGCCGATCACGGCCACCTTTTTGCCGGAAAGCGGCGGCAGCTCGGGAAGATGCGCCTGGATGCTGGCGCGGCCCAGCTGCTTGACGTCCACCGGCGCCATGAGGGCCGCCTGGCGCGTACAGGCCTGCATGCAGGGGCTGGGGCACAGGTAGCCGCACACCGTGGCCGGAAAGGGCGTATAGGCCAGTGCCAGGTCAACGGCTTCGTCCACGCGGCCCTCGCGCACCAGTTGCCAGCGCTCCTGCACCGGAATACCGGTGGGACAGGTCCCTTCGCAGGGCGGCAGGTACTTGCGGTTCTCCCACAGTGGTACGAAGCGCCGCATCTCGCCGCTGGGCACCAGTTCGATGGGGCCGCGTTCGATGGCCGTCAGGTCGCCGATCAGTCCGCCGCGCCCCAATTCGGCATCCCACACCTGATTTTTAAACTCCGCCATGGACGTCAGGCGGCGGCCGCTTTTTTCCTGGGCCGAACGCGCCCTGAGCAGCTGCCACTGGCGGCGCTCACTCAAGCTCTTCAGCAGGTCCAACCGGTGGATGGCCTCCAGGAAATGCGCCAGGTTCTCAACCAGCCAGCGGTGGTCCGCATCCGCTATGGGAATCAGCTTGGCGTCGGCATGGCTGAAGCCCTTGATGGGGCCGCGGAAAAAGACCTTGCCGCCCACCATGCCCACCAGCGGCCGGTAGCCGAGGACATTTTCCGGGTCCTGGGCATCAACCCCGCAGACCACGGCCACGCCGCCGGCCATGAATTCGCCGAAGTAATCCCCCACCGAACCCAGCACCCACAGTTCCGGCTGGGAAAAACGCGGGTTGTGCTTGGTCATGGTCATGCCGCGGGCCCCGATGTTGCCGGCGACATAGACCTTTCCCTGGGCCATGGCATTGGCCACGCCGTTGGAGGCATTGCCGTGCACAACAATACGCGCGCCGGCGTTGAGCCAGCCCACATCGTCCGATGCCGGTCCCAGCACCTCGACGGTGGTGTTGGCGTACCCCATGGCGCCCACCCGCTGGCCGGGATAACCGCCGATGCGCACGGTCACCGTATCGTCGCCGGCACGCCAGAGGCGGCCGCCGATACCGTGCTGGCCGAAGGCCTGAACCTCGATAAAACGCCGCCCGTCGGCGACGGCCTGTTGAATTTTCTCTTCCAGCACACGGGACTCTATGCGTACGCCGTTTTCTTTTCCCGATATGCGGTGATAAATATTGTCACTCATGAACTTTCTCCACGCAGTAAACCCCGCGCTCCGGGGTGCCTTGCGTCCCGTGTCCCGTTCTTCAAACCACGTACTTGATCTTCAGACGCTGAGAGATGTGGTAGTCGTCGACCCCCAACGCATCCGCCATGCCGACGGGCAGCGATGTGGACCGTCCCAGGGGCGCGATGATCTTCTTCAGCTCGGTGTCGAAGCTCAGGAAGACATCCACCACCCGTTGGGCCACCGCCTCGATGTCCAGGCGCCGGTAGAGGCGCGGATCCTGCGAGGTGATGCCCTTGGGGCACAGGCCGATATTGCAGATGTTGCAGCGGTCGGATTCAGACCCCAGGCAGCCGGCGGCGGCCTGCATGATGTACTTGCCGGTCTGCACCGCGCTGGCGCCCAGCATGATCAGCGCCGCCGCGTTGGCCGCCAGGTTGCCGCTCTTGCCGATGCCGCCCCCGGCCATCAGCGGAATTTCGTTCTGCTTGCCCAGCGCCACCAGGTTCAGGTAGGCGTCGCGCACGTTGCTGGCGATGGGATGCCCCATGTGGTCCATGGACACATTGTAGGCCGCTCCCGTGCCGCCGTCCTCCCCGTCCATGGCCAGCCCGGCGGCATAGGGGTTTCTCACCAGGTTGTTCAACACCGCCAGGCTGGTGGATGTGGCCGATATTTTGGGATAGACCGGCACCCGGAAATCCCAGGCCATGTACATGGACTGGATCATCTTGGCCACCGATTCTTCGATGGAGTATTTGGTCTGATGGGTGGGCGGACTGGGCAGGCTCACACCGGGCGGCACACCGCGGATGGCCGCGATCAGCCGGTTGACCTTGTACCACATGAGCAGCCCGCCGTCTCCGGGTTTGGCCCCCTGGCCGTACTTGATCTCGATGGCGCAGGGATCGACCTTCATCTCCGGGATGGCGTGAATGATCTCGTCCCAGCCGAAATAGCCGCTGGCGATCTGCAGAATCACGTTTTTCAGAAAGCGCGACCGCAAAAGGCGCGGCGGGCAGCCGCCCTCGCCGGTGCAGATGCGCACCGGCATCCCCAATTCGTCGTTCAGGTAGGCCACGCCCATCTGCAGCCCTTCCCACATGTTGGGCGAAAGGGCGCCGAAGGACATGCCGCCGATGACCAAAGGGTAGATTTCGCGCACCGGTGGAATCCAGCCGTGGCGGTTGAAAAAGTCGATATTCTCCTCGGGCGGCAGGATTCTGCCCAGCAGGGTGCGTAGTTCGAATTCGTGCCGGCCGGCATCTAAAGCCGGGTCGGTGAGCATGGAAATGCGGATGAACTTGATGCGATCCAGCAGGGTTCCCGGCGCGTTGCGGCGCCCGCCCCGACGGCGCGGCTGCCCGCCGCGGTCCATGTGAAAGACGAGCTTGCTGGCCTCGTCACTGCGAACCGGGGCGATGGCATCGTTGGGGCAGACCATGCTGCACATGGCACAGCCCACACAGCGGTAGGCCGGATCGGTCTTCTGGCGAATGCCGTAGTAAACCTTGTAAGTGTGCGCCGGTTTTACCGCGATGCCCAGCGGCGCTTCCACGATGCGCTTGCGAAACACCCCCAGCTCGATGGCATTGACCGGACAGACCGCCGTGCATTTGCCGCACAGCGTGCACTTGTCCAGGTCCCACAGGATCTGCCAGGGCAGGTCCTTGACGCTCAGTGTGGAAGGGGTAATGGTTCCGTTTGCCGGCATATGCTAACCTCCTTGCGGTCGGGTCCGACGATGGCCGTATCCAGGTACATGGGTTGAAAATCCGCGCTTTTGTCGCGGTCGGGGATGGCCGCATCCAGGCCGCAGATTTCGGATGAAAAAGCGTACATGCCGGGACGGCCGCCCACCACGCCGGGCCGCAGCTTCTTGCGGTCCTGCACCAGAAACAGCGAATGGTCATACAGGCAGCCGATGACGCAGTTGGGGCCGTCGATGATCATGCGGCGGCAGCTCTGCTTCAGCCGGCGAAGGAAGTCGGCATCGGGATGGCTGCCGATATCCTGGTCGTTCAAGGGCGTAATCACGTGCTTGTAGGCCTCGATACCGAGCCCCAGCTTCGACAGGGTGTAGTGCAGGATGTGCGTGAAAACCTCGGAATCGGACTGGTAGCCGCTGTAGCCGGCAAACCCGCGCGATGTCAAAAACTCGCGAATGGGCACGAAGGCCGTGTTCTCGCCGTTGGTCATGGTTGAAAAACCCTGGATGAAGAACGGGTGGCAGGCGTACAGGTTGATCTCGTAGTTGGTGTTCTGCCGCCCCTGGGCCATCAGCACGCGCGCCTTGAGCTCCCTGCGGCCGAGATCGAGGTATTCGGCCACCTTGAGGGGATCGCCGATCTCCTTGATCATGATGACGTCGGGCCAGAAAGAAAAAACGATCATGTCTTCCTTTTCCTCGCCCATTTTGCGCAGCTGCAGGCGAATTTCCAGCAGGTGGTCGTAGAGCTGCGCCTGGCTCAGGCCCTCCCACTCCTCCGGGTATTCGTAGGCCCGGATCAGGTAGCTGTCCCGCTTGGGCACGCCCGGCGGCGGATTTTTCGGCACCTTGATGGTCAGCTTGTACTGGGTCATAAAGCCGATATCCATCATGAAGCGGTCCAGGCGCTTGATACCTTCCTTGGAAAAAATGCCTGACAGGATCGGCGCATTCTTCAGCTCCTCGAAGGGACCCGAAAGGTCGCGCATGAACAGGCCCACGCCGGAGCCGTCGTGGCCCTCGCGCATGACGTCCAGGGCTTCTATGGCCACCATGGGCGACAGCGGCTCCTCGCTGGTAATGGCAAACAATCGGCACATCGCTGGCTTCTCCTTTTATACGGTGTCGAAAACGGTCTCCAAGCGTGCTTCATCCGCTAAGGAAGGCAGGACGCAAGGTGTCGGCGACCTGAAATACGAATATATGGCCTTGACAGGAGGGAAATTATGGATAGAGGCAATTCGTATGCCAAGAACGTGGTGTCTCTGTATAATATAAATATCAATCGGTTACACGCAGCGTTGCTCCGAAACCCACCTCGAAAATAACAATTTTGTCATAATATTAGCCGATATATTACAAAAGTGGTTACAGGATAGAAAATTTCGCGGAAAAAAACAAGTGCAAATCTTCCCCAAACGATGCCTCCATACGGCCCCGGCGCATCCGCCATGCAACAGACGTCTTTACAATCGGGCCAACTTGTGCCATCCTGGTACGGTCATGCTGCAGGAACTGACGATCAAAAACTTTGCCATCATCGACAACCTGCGGATTTCCTTCGACAGCGGAATGACCGTTTTAAGCGGTGAAACCGGTGCCGGCAAATCCATCATCATCAAGGCCGCCAATCTGCTGCTGGGCAGCCGGGCAACGGCCGAAGTCATCCGCGCCGGCGCCGAAAACGCCGAACTGGAGGCGCTGTTTCAGCTCGCGCCCGAAAATCCGGCTTTCCACGCCATGCAGGCGCAGGGCTTCGACCCGGCTCAGGGGCTGCTCATCCGGCGCATCATCTCGCGCAACAACCGTCACCGCATTTTCATCAACGGCCGCCTGGCCACGCTGCAGATGCTGACCGCCCTGACGGAGAATATCGCCAGCATCTCGGGCCAGCATGCCCACCAGGGGCTTTTGAAAGAAGCACTGCACTTAGAGCTGCTCGACCGCTTTGCCGGCCTCGGCACCACGCGCGACAGCCTGGCGCGCAAATTCAAAGACATACTGCCCATGATCCGGGCACGCACGGACCTGCTGCGCCGCCGGCAGGGCCAGGACGAGCGCCGCGCGCTGCTGGAGTTTGAGAAAGAGGAGATCCTGCAGTCTGCTGCAGCCCCCGGAGAAGACCGGCGGCTGGAAGAGCAGCGCCGGCGGCTGAAACATGCCCGGGAAATTCTGGAGCTGGTCCACGGCGGCATCGAATCCCTCTATGGTGACCAGGGGGCCATTGCCGACCGGCTGGGCGAAGTGCGCAAATCCATGGAAAAAGCCGGCCGCCTGGACCCGGCGCTGACGCCGGTTGCCCGCAGTCTGGCCGAAATCGGCTATCAGTTCGAGGATGTGGCCCAGGAGCTGCGGTCCTACATGAACACCATCGAACTGGATGAAACACGCCTGGACGGCATCGAGGCGCGCCTGGACAGGTTGCACAAACTCAAGCGCAAGTACGGCGGCAGCCTGGAAGCCGTGCAGGCGCACCTGGATAGCATCGAGAGCGAACTTTCCGCAATGGCGCATCTCGGCACGGACATCGCCGCACTGGAGCACAAACTCGAACGCGACCAGGCCGAACTGGCGCGCCTCGCCCGCCGTTTGTCCCGCCGGCGCCACGATGCCGCATCCCGTCTGGCCGTCCAGGTGGAGCACGAACTGCACGCCCTGGGCATGGCACATGCGCGCTTCGATATCCAGCTGCGGCCCATCCCGGCGGCCGAAGCCCCCGATCCGCTGTTGACCTGTGAGCAGCGGGCCGTCACCGAAAGCGGCACCGAACGGGCCGGCTTCCGCATCGCCACCAACGCCGGCGAAGACCTGAAGCCCCTTGCCAGCATCGCCTCGGGCGGCGAACTTTCGCGCGTCGTGCTGGCGGCCAAAGCCATACTGGCCGGCACCGACGCCGTCGAAACCATGATTTTCGATGAAGTCGACGCCGGCATCGGCGGCGGCGTGGCCGAAGTGGTCGGTGAAAAGCTGGCCGCCCTGAGCCGCCGCCACCAGGTCATCTGTATCACCCATCTGCCCCAGATCGCCAAATTTGCCGACCACCATTTCCGTATCTCCAAATTCGTGCGCCGCGGCCGGACCTGCACCCGCTTCGGTCTGCTCGACGACACCCAGCGCGTGAATGAAATGGCGCGTATGCTGGGCGGCCGCGAGATCACCGAAACGACACTGGCGCACGCACGCGAGATCCTGGAGGCCGCCGCCCGCCGGAGCCGGCCGGCGGCCTCTTGACAAGCGTACCCGGATCGTTGGAAAACACCACCAAGCAAAACCAACACCCACAGGAGAAGCACGATGCCCATATATGAATTCAAGTGTCTGAAGTGCAACAATATCTTCGAACTGCTGATGATGAACCAGGATACGGCCCAGATGCAATGTCCACACTGTAAGTCCGAAGATTTCGAACGCGTCATCAGCCGCACCAGCTACGCCATGGGCAGCGACGGCACATCGGCGGGCGTCAGCCGCCAGACGCGCAACTGCTCCGGCGGATCCTGCACGACCTACGACATCTCCGGACACGGGGATTAGGGGACGGAGGATACGCTCGTGGCACCTGCACCGCCGGCATACGTGACGGCCCTTGCAAGCGGAAGGCTCGCCGACCGGGTGCGCACGGCATACCGGGCCCTGAAGCACTGCACCCTGTGCCCCCGCAGATGCGGCGTCAACCGCATCGAAGGTGAGCTGGGAGTCTGCCGTACCGCAAAAAACGCCGTTGTCGCCAGCCACCATGCACATTTCGGTGAAGAGGCCCCGCTGGTGGGCCGATCCGGCTCGGGAACCATCTTCTTTTCATACTGTAACCTGGGGTGCATCTTCTGCCAGAACGACGACATCAGCCACGCCGGTGCGGGCCAGCCGGTCTCCTCCCGGAAGCTGGCGGAAATGATGCTCGATCTGCAGCAGGCGGGTTGCCACAACATCAACCTGGTCACCCCCTCGCACGTCGTTCCCCAGATCCTCGCGGCACTCGAACTGGCTGCCGAGCACGGCCTCGACATCCCGCTGGTGTACAACACCGGCGGCTACGACCGTCCGCAAACCCTGCAGCTGCTCGACGGCATCGTCGACATTTACATGCCCGACTTCAAATTCTGGGATCCGCAGGTGGCCGAACAGGCGGCCGGCGCCGGTGATTACCCCGACTGGGCCCGCCGCGCGGTTATCGAAATGCACCGCCAGGTCGGTGACCTGGTAATCGACGCAAAGGGCCTGGCGCGCCGCGGCCTGCTGCTGCGCCACCTGGTGCTGCCCGGCGGACTTGCCGGCACCGCGCCCATCATGGAGTTCATCGCCGCACGGATCTCCCCCAACACCTATGTCAACATCATGCCGCAGTATCGCCCCTGCGCACGGGCCGGAGAAATAGCAGCCCTGGCCCAACCCCTGGACCCACAAGACTACCGGCAAGCGGTTGACACTGCCCGCCGTGCCGGTTTGACGCGTCTGGACCGGCCGCGGCGCACCTTTGTGCTGCAGTTCTGAATTCAATTTTGCAGGCATCGCCCCGGCCGCATATACAAGGCGCAAGGCATGCGGCTGTGGCGGGCTACCGCCAATGCCCCGCAACGCGGCTAAGGCGGTGAAATCGGCGCTCCCGCAGGGTAGACACTTTTGGAGTAAAAATGGCAGGTTTCCGCATACACCCCTTGAGCAAAAAACGCCGGCTTTAATGCAAAAGTAACCAAAAGGTTATGTTCCCAAGCTACAGTTTTCAAAATTGCCTGGGCAGGATTCAGTGCTGAGCCCGGTGGTGAACACAGCACGGCCGGACATTAAAACCACCGTTTGGGGCTTGATTTGGTGCTTATTTTCCGCTACGTTGGCAGCGCCCGGCAACGAAGGACCCGGCAGGTGGGAAGGCGATTTCAGGCGCAACCGCCGCCGCTGAAGGAGAAAAGTACCGTGAAGACAGGTTGCAGGCTGATGATACTGGCGGCCACGGCCCTGGTCTTGATTTTCTGCTATACTACGGCTGCAGCAGCGCAACGCATGGCCGTCGCCGTTTCCAAGGCCAACGTACGTTCCGGTCCGGGCAGCACCTACGATGTGCTGTGGCAGGTGGAACGCTACCACCCGCTGCAGGTCATCAAAAAGACCGCCAAATGGGTGCGTTTCCGGGATTTCGAAGGCGACGAGGGCTGGATCAGCCGGGACCTGCTGGACAAGACGCCGACGGTGATTACCCGCAAAAAATGCCATGTGCGCTCGGGTCCGGGGAAAAATTTCCCGATTGTCTTTACCATCGACAAGGGCATCCCCTTCAAGGTGCTGGGGCGCAAGGGCAAATGGACTCACATCGAACACGCCGACGGCGACAAAGGCTGGATATTTAAAACGCTCGTCTGGTGACGGAGGAACATGGCCAGGAAAAAAATACCCCGTAAAAAGCTGTTGAAGGAACCCGACGAATTCCAGACCCTGTCGGCCAGGGCCATCGAATGGGCCGGCGGCCATCGCACCCAGCTGATCTGGACGGTCAGTATTGTACTGTTTTTGGCTGCAGGTTATGCAGCGCTGCGGTTTCATACGGCGCGCACCAACGCGCAGGCGCTGGCACTGCTGGAGCGCAACATCGCCCGCTACCATCAGGCGCTCAAATCCGACGGCGCGGCGAAGGCCTACGATGCGGTGCGGCCGGCCTTTGAGCAACTGTTGACGCGATACGGCGGCAGCACCTGCGCCCAAAGGGCAACGCTGTACTACGCCAATATCAGTTATGCGGCCGGCAAATACGACCAGGCGCTGGCGCTCTATCGCAGGGAACTCGACGGCTTCAGGGACAGCCCTTTGCTGAAAAACCTGATTCGCTGCAGCGTGGCCTATGCCCAGGAGGCCGAACGCACCTACCCGCCGGCCATTGCGTCCTTTCAGCAGATCTTGAATGCACCGGTGACGTCGCTGAAGGACGAAGCACTTTTCAACCTGGCCCTCGTGTACGCCGCCACCGGTGATGTCGCCAAGGAACGCGCAGCGCTGCAGAAGATCGTCTCGCAGCACAAGGATTCGCTTTATTTTGAGCTGGCTTCCGAAAGAATTGCCGAGCTGAAATAAGGATCGCGGCACCCGGCCGGGGTCGCCTGTCTGCTGCGAGCACCCCGCGCGTGACGCATGCTGCCCGCGGTAGAGGGCTCTCAGCGTTTCGACCGCACATCGAGCTTGTACTTTTTGATTTTCTGATTCAGCCCGCTTTTGCCGATGCCCAGCAGCCGGGCGGCATGTGCCTGCACGTTGCCGGACATTTCCAGCGCCCTTACGATCATCAACTCCTCCACTTTGGCCAGCGTTTCGGCCAATTTGGCATCGGGCGGAATGCTGTCGATGGGCAGACGCGCGCTCAAATGCGTCCGGAACTGCGGCGGCAGATCCGATACCCGGATGACCGACCCCGGGCACAGGATCACAGCCCGCTCGATGGTGTTTTCGAGCTCGCGCACATTGCCCGGCCAGCTGTACTCGTAAAAAAGCCGGTAGACCTCTGAATCGACTTCTGTCACCGGGTCCCCGGATTTGCGCTCGGCCGTATATTTTTCGATAAAATGCTCGACCAACGGCCGGATGTCCTCGCTGCGTTTGCGCAGCGGCGGCAGCGCCAGATGCAGCACGTTGAGACGAAAGTATAGATCCTCACGGAACCGGCCGGCTTGCATTTCGGCATGCAGGTCCTTGTTGGTGGCGGCGATCACGCGGATATCCACGGGCACGGGATGCACGCCGCCCACCCGCTCCAGTGTCCTTTCCTGCAGCACCCGCAACAGTTTGACCTGCAGGTTGGCGGACAGCTCGCCGATTTCATCCAAAAACAGCGATCCGCCGTCGGCCAGTTCGAAACGCCCCTTTTTCATGGAAACGGCGCCCGTAAAAGCCCCTTTTTCGTGGCCGAAAAGTTCGCTCTCCAACAGGCTTTCGGCCAGGGCGGAACAGTTGACGGCCACGAAGGGCCGGTTGCGCCGGGGGCTGTTGAAGTGAATCGACTTGGCCACCAGCTCCTTGCCGGTACCGCTTTCGCCTTCGATGAGCACGGTGGCGGCGGTGGGGGCGACCTTTTCGATGGTCGCAAACACCTCCCGCATGGCCGGGCTCTTGCCGATGATGTTGTCGAACCGGTAGCGGGTCTCCACGGCATGGCGCAGGCGGCGGTTTTCCTTTACCATGCGGTAGAGGGCACAGGCCTTGCTGACGTACAGCACCAGGCGCTCGTTCTCGAAAGGCTTGAGGATGTAATTGTAGGCGCCCTTCTGCATGGCCTCCACGGCCTTTTCCACCGTGCCGTGGGCGGTCATCATGATCACCGGCAGGTCGGGATCTTTGGCCTTGATTTTCTCCAGCAGCGCGATGCCGTCCATGGCGGGCATCTTCATGTCCGTTACGACCAGATCCACATCCGATTTTTCCAGGACCTCCAGCGCTTCCGCACCGCTGTTGGCCGTCAGGGTGTCGTAGCCCTCCTCGCGCAGGACCGTGCTTAAGATCAGCAGGTAGTTTTTTTCATCGTCGACGATGAGCACAGAATCCATGGCTGCTCCTCCGCCCGCTAGCCGTGCCCGCCGGTTTGCAGCGGCAGGTCCACACGGACCCGCGCACCGCCGGAAGCACGGTTTTCGATGACGATGCTGCCGCCATGGGCGTCAATGATGTTTTTCACAATCCCCAGACCCAGGCCGGTGCCTTTTTCCTTGGTCGTAAAAAAGGGGTCCCAGATTTTTTCTTCGATATCTGCGGGAATTCCCTGGCCGGTGTCTTCAAATGAAATGTGCACGCCCTGGGCATCGGCACGGGCCGTCACCGTGATGGTGCCGCCCGCGGGCATGGCCTGCATGGCGTTTAGCAGAATATTGAGGAAGGCCTGATAAAGCATGGCCGTGTCGGCCTGGATTGGCGGCAGATCCGGCTGGATATCGGTCTGGATGGCGCAGCCCTTCTGCGTGTCCTGAGAAGACAGGAAGTTGATGTTCCTGTCGATAATGGCGCCGATTTCACAATCTGCCAGATCCAATTCCCGCGGCCGGGCAAAATTCAGGAAGTCGGTGATGATGTCGTTCAAACGCGTGGCCTCCTGAACAATGACGTCCGGAATGGGGTTGCCCGGTTCAATGGCCGCCATTTTCTTTTTCAACAGTTCGGCTGAACTTTTGATGATCCCCAGCGGGTTGCGGATTTCATGGGAAATCGCTGCGGTCATCTCTCCCAGCGCGGAGAGGTGCCGCGCCCGGTTGAGCTTCTGCTCCAGCTGCTGCCGTTCCAGGGTTCTTTTCTGAATAATGCCTTCTCCCCTTTTGACGACGAAGATCAGCACCACCAGCAAAACACTCATGACCAGCGCCGATGTCAGAATCACGAATACCTGGTACCTGAAAATCGTCTCGTAATCCTGGGTGACGTCCTGCACGATCTCCACAACCCCCAGCACGGGCCCCGAAATCCGTAAAAACTCACGTTCGGCGCGCAGGGGTGCAAAGGTGATCAGTTCGCTCTTTTTGGGAATGCCGAAGGGAATTTTCCACAAATAGCCCTGCTGGACCAGTTTATAGCTGGTCTTTCCGGCCACGGCCTTCTGGTAGGCTGCGCCGCCCATGTTTTTTTTGCCCACCAGTTTGGGATCGAAACTGTAGGAAATCGTGTTCTGCATATCGTAGATGTTGACCATGGCCACCTTGAAACTGTGCAACGTGCTGCGCACCACGTCATCCATACGCTGGAACTGCTCGGGATTGCGCAGTTCGATCTTGCCGTATTTCAGAACGATGGGAACGATAAACTGCAGGAAAACCTGGTGGTTGAGGTTTTCCATCAGCACCAGCGCGTAGGCCTCGCTCTTTTTGAGCTGCATGGAGCGCGCCCAGTGGATATTGAGCAGCGAGATGGCCAACGTCCCGATGAATACCGCGATCAGGCTCGAAAAGGTAAAGTACTTGACCAGCCGGAAAGGTTTGCTTTTATCAATCACTGTCTGCCCAGATCCGCGTGCAGTCTGGTGCTGCGCCGCAAAGGGTTTATCGCCGTCCGGTACGGATCCCTATCCTGGCACTTCATAGGGTGCGCAAATTTTTATGTCAAGTCCCGGCTTTTTTGGCCGATACAAGGGACTGAAACCTTCGAAAAACCATCCCACGGCAGAAAAAGGGTCTTCAGCCGGCACCCTGCACCCCGGCGGCCGACGGCGCGACCCGGCTTAAAAGCGCACCAATGGCGTTGATTTTGAGCCGGGAATGGTCATACATATAAACTATAGCATAATTATCGATAATTTTGCAAAAAAGTTCTTGACATAACAAAAATATTGTGTAATGCAGCGCAAAACTACCCATTTTCCACTCCTGCCTCCGGATTTCAGGTATGCAGTCTGTCAGGTACAAAATGAGCAGGCGAATCACATGAGCAAAAACCGCTTGAAGGCCGTGAGAGAATCCCTGTTGATGAGCAAGGCAGAACTGGCCCGCAAGGCTAATGTTTCCCCCATGACCATCGCCCGCATCGAAAAGGGCGCCGCCTGCCGGCTGGAAACTAAACGAAAAATCATCCTCGCGCTGGGTTTAAATCTGGCGGATAAAAAGAAAATTTTTCAGGATTGAGGGACTGTCATGCTTTTTGGCCCCAAGAATCATCTGGTCGGACTCGACATCGGCTCCCGGACCCTGAAGGCCGGCGAAGTTTCGGATCTGAAAAAAGGCGGCACGCTGAAGGCTTTCGGCATGGCGGACATCTCCCCCGGCCTGATTGAAGACGGCATGGTCAAATCACCGGAGAAAGTGGCCGAATCCATCCGGCAGCTTTTTTCAGACCATCACATCAAGGAACAGAACGTCGCCGTGGCCATCGGCGGATACTCGGTAATCGTCAAAAAAATCGACGTCCAGACCATGACCGAGGAACAGCTGCAGGAGAGCCTCCCGCTGGAGGCGGAGCAGTACATTCCATACGACATCAACGACGTCAACCTCGATTTCCACATGCTGGGCCAGAACGAACAGAATCCCAATTTGACCAGTGTGCTTTTGACCGCCGCCAAAAAAGACATGATCGACGACTATGTGGCTCTCGTTCAGATGGCCGACCTGAATCCCTGTATCATCGATGTCGACGCCTTTGCCCTGCAGAATATCTTCGAACGCTGCCATCCGGTCGGCGAAGACACCATTGCCCTCATCGACATCGGGGCATCCAAAACATCGCTCAACATCTTGCAGAAAAACCAGTCGCTGTTCATGCGCGACGTATCGCTGGGCTGCGCGCAGATCAACCAGAAAATCGCATCCATCTCCGGGTGCTCCCTGGAGGAGGCTGAACAGATCAAGCTCACCGCCAAGTCTGAGAAGATGTCCGCCGACGACATCCGCGAGGTGGTTTCCGGAGTGGTGGGAGACTGGTGCAAGGAGATCCGGCGGGCACTGGACTTTTTCTCTTCCACTTACCCCAGCGATCAGATCAAACAGATCGTTTTGAGCGGAGGTGGCGCCAATATTAAGGAGTTTCGGGAGCTGCTGGGGGTTGAGACTTCCGCCGAGGTCCGCACCATCGACCCCTTCGGGGCCTTTGCGGTGGACAGCGGCCGTTTCGACACGGCCTACCTTGCCCAGGCCGCACCCCAGGCAGCCATATGCATGGGCCTCTCGATACGAAGAATTGATGACAAATGATACGAATCAATCTGCTACCGTTTCGTGCCGCGCGTACCAAAGAAACCGCCCGAAAACAGGTCGGGATTTTCGTTCTGACCCTCGTCGTCATCGGCGGTGCCCTGTTTGGCGTCCACCTTTACCTGCAGACCCGTGTCAAGGACCTGAATACGCAGGTTGAAAACAGCAAGCGCCAGCTCGCCAAATACAAGAAGATCAACCAGGAAATCGCCGGCATCAAAAAAAAGCTGGCGATTCTCAAACAAAAAACCGAGGTTATCAAGAGCCTCGAGGCCAACCGCCGCCAGGCGATCGAGCTGCTGGATGCCATGACCGGGTTGGTGATCAAGGACCGCATGTGGTTCACGAAGTTTCAGACCAGGCAGAAACCGGCTCCAAGCGTCGAAATCGAGGGCATCGCACTGGACAACAAGACGGTGGCCGATTTCATGACCCGGCTCGAACACGCGGGTTTTTTTTCCAGCGTCAACCTGAAAAACCTTCATCAGCAAACGGTCAAGGGCAGTGACCGGATCGATTTGAAACATTTCAACATTTCCTGCGGCTGGAAGGTAAAACAACCATCCGGCACAGGCAAGGCTAAGAAGAAATGAAAACAGGCGCGGCAGCATCCGAATCCAAAACGGCACTGGCTGAAAAAATCGATCAGCTGTCTAAACCCCAGACGATTGCGATCTACCTCGTCTGCATTCTGCTGATGGCAGCCGGCTTCGGCTACCTGTCCTATTATCCCGCCTATCAGCAGATCAAACGTCTTTCCAGCGAGTCCCAAAAGCTGGACCGGCAACTGGCCAAGGCACGTGCCAACGCCCGTCAGCTGAAGGCCTATCGCGAACGCATCCGCCTGGCCGAAGCGCGTTTCGCCATGGCCAAGAAAGTGCTGCCCGAAAAGCAGGAAGTCCCCTCGCTGCTGGCCGGTGTTTCCCGGGCGGGCAACAGTGCCGGGCTGCAATTCACTCTCTTTGAGCCCAAAAAAGAAGTTGTCAGGAATTTTTACGCCGAACTGCCGGTATCGATCCGGGTCATTGGAAATTACCACAAAGTCGCCATGTTTTTCGATAAGGTTTCGCGCCTGGCGCGCATCGTCACTATCCGCGACATCACCATGAAACCGCAGAGCAACAGCGTCCAACTGGCGACTGCATGCACCGCCGTGACCTACAAATTTGTCGAAAAGAAACAGGTCCCTTCGAAAAAAAAGGGAAAACGGTCGAAAAATAGACGCAACCGCACCAAATAGCAGGAAAGTCACTGACAATGCGTAAATGCCGTATTATTTTCCGCCCCCTTGTCTGCCTGCTTTGCCTGGCTGCAGCACTGGCAGCGGGTTGTGACCGCAGCGAGCCGCCTCCGCAGCAGCCCAAGGTGATCCACAAGAAAATCACCGTTCCTGCGACCAAACCGGCGACACCGGCGGCGGTGCCCCACGCAACGGCGGCTAAAATCAAGCCGGCGCCTAAAGCTGCCGCGCCCAGGGTCTTTCTTGCCAAGACCGCACCGGCCAAAGTCAAACCGTACAATCCGGTGGGAAAAGTTGATCCCTTCGAGCCGTTGTTCCGCCGCAAGGAACCGGCCCCCTCGCAGCCCACGGCCACTGTTAAACGTAAAAAACGCATCCCGCACACACCGCTTGAGAAGGTCGACCTGAGCCAGTTGAAACTCACGGGCATCATCCGCTCGCCGGAGGGCAACAAGGCCCTGGTGGAAGAATCCTCGGGCAAGGGCTATATCATTACCGTGGGCACTTATATCGGTATTCACGGTGGCCGCGTCACCAAAATCCTGCCGGATAGAGTGGTTGTAAATGAAGAGACCGAAAACGCCTTCGGCAAAATCAAAAAAGTCACCCGTCAACTCAAACTCCAGAAATCTTCAGGGGAATAGTGCTATGGATGCGAAAAAGGCGATGCGCTGCATAACCGCGGTTGCAACAGTTTTTTTGATGTTGTCGGCAGTCCTTCTCAGCGGCTGCGCCGTAAAAAAAGAAGCGCGCAACACCGCCGCGGCGCAGCAGGTGCCGTCCGCCTCAACAGATGTCCGGATGATCACCGCCATTCACACGGTTGACAATCCGGATGCGGTCGACCTGTTCATCGATGGCAACCAGTTGCTCACCTACACTTCGGTAAGGCAGCCCCTGCCGCTGAAAATGGTGCTCTACTTCCCCGAGACCCGGTTCGCCGAGGATCTTGCCGCCCGCGCCGCCGACAACGAAATCATCGGCGGCGTAACGGTCATCCGGCCGGATGACAGCGAAGCCACCTCACGGGTCGAGATCAGTCTGAAGAAAGACATCCCCTGTACGATCACGCGCGCAGGATCGGGCCTGAAGCTCTCCTTCCCCAAGAGCATGCGCCTGGCCGCGGCCCAGGAAAGTGCTCCCGCAGCCGATGTGCAGACCGAAGCGGCCGATGCCGGTGAAACCAAAGCAGCAGACGTCCAGAAAAAGCCGGCGGCCGTGGAAGAAACCGACCTTGCCGACGGTGCCCGGAAAACGGATGCACCGGAAGCCGTATCCCCGAAACCATCCGCCGCCGAAAAGCCGGCCACAGACAAAAGGACTGCTGCCGCCGATTCCGAACCCCAGGCCGCAGAACCACAGACAGTCGCGGCTGAAAAACCGCCTGCACCGGAAACCCTGCCGGCAGCCCCTGCCAGCCATTTTGAATCCATCTCGGCCCAGCCCGGGGACCGGGGAATCTCGGTGAAACTGACGGCCGACGGCACCATCACGCACTTCAAAACCTTTACGCTCAAAAATCCGCCGCGCATCGTCTATGACATCCCCAACCTGAAAAGTCCCTACCAGCGCGAACAGCGCATCGTGGTAGACACCCCGTGGGTGAAGCGCATCCGCCATTACGGCAATGCCGACAAGCTGCGCCTGGTGCTCGATACCGAGGACAGTTACTTGTCCGATTATGCGGCCACACCGGCACGAAACGGGCTCCTCATCCGGGTGGGCGCGCCCGCTTCGACGGCTGTGGAGGCCGGCGTGCAGCCGATCCCCACCGCCCAACAGGAAACCCCGGTTGCCGCAAGTCCGCAACCGCCGGTCGTCGCCCGGGCCGAAACCCAGGCGGTTGCCGGTGCTGAAAAAGCGTCTGCAGGACGCGCCGCTGAAATGGTCGCCCAGGCCGAAACCCGGAAGCCCGGCGGGTCTAAAACCGCCGCCCCCAAGGCCGTTTCCAAGGCGACCGCCTGGCTCGACCAGCTGGATTTCACCAGCGAGGAACTGGGCAAATCCACGATTACCATCGGCACCACGCGGGCGGTCGAATACAAAATCCAACAGGAGGGCAAGCGCCACCTGGTGATCAGCCTGCCCAACGTGAAGATTCCGGATTACCGCAAGCGCCCGCTCATTACAACACGCTTTGCCAGTGCGGTGGACCGCATCATCCCCATTCAGACCGCGGGAATGAAAAAGCGTGCGCTGATCTCCATCGAACTCAGAGAGGCGGTGCCGCACCGCGTGGAACAGAAAGGCCGCCTTCTGCTGGTGCATTTCGGCGCGTCTTCCATTCCGCCCAAGCCTTTTGAAGATGCCAACCTGCCGGCCTGGGAACAGGTGGCCAAGACCACGATCACTGATATCGACCAAAAAATCGCCGCTGCCGGCAGCGCATCACCGACCGCCGCCGCCAAGGGCGCCGCTGCACCGGCCAAGGCCACCGGCCCGCACGCGATCATGCGCCCGGTGAAAAAGTACACCGGCGAAAAGATCGCGCTGGACTTTTTCGAAACCGATATCAAAAATGTTTTCCGCATCCTCCGGGAAATTTCCGGCAAGAACTTCGCCATTGACCAGGATGTCACCGGCAAGGTGACGCTGAGCCTGGAAAAACCGGTGCCCTGGGACCAGGTGCTGGACCTGGTTTTGAAAATGAACCAGCTGGGGATGGTCAAGGAAGGCGACATCATCCGCATCGGCACGCTGCAGACCTTCCGCAAGGAAGAGGAGCTAAACCGTGCCAGGCTGGTCGCCGAACAGAAAACCAAGGAACAGAAGAAAGACCTGGCCCCGCTGATGACCGAGTACATCGAGATCAACTACTCCAACGCCAAGAGCGATATCCTGCCGCACCTGAAGAAAATCCTGACCAAAGACCGCGGTCAGCTCAGCGTCGATGAACGCACCAACCAGATCATCCTGACCGACACGGCGCCCAAGATCCAGCAGGCCCGGGAAATCGTGGCGCGCCTGGACCGGGTGACCCCCCAGGTGGGCATCGAGGCACGCATCGTCGAGGCCACCACCTCCTTTGCGCGCGAAATCGGCGTCCAGTGGGGTGTGGAAAGCGGCATCGCCTCCACCGGTACGCAGCCATACTCCAACAGCCGCATCGGCGGCGAGGGTGACAGCGGTTTCGGCACCGCCGGCGATCCCAGCCAGGCCAGCTTCCTGGCCGGCAGCGGCGCGCCCGGCACACCCGGCGTCGGTCCCCAGCGCGGCTTCGACACCCTGGGCGGCACCTACGGCTGGGATACGGCCGTCAATCTGCCGGCGTCGCTTTCCGCCGGCGCCATCGGCTTCAACTTCCTGCGCATTGCCGGCACGCCCTTTCTCTTGAACGCCAAACTCATGGCCGCCGAATCCCAGGGTGAGACCAAGATCATCTCCGCCCCCAAGATCGTCACCATGGACAACGTTGAAGCCCTGATCAAACAGGGCGTGCGCTACCCCTACAACAAGCTGGACGAATCGGGCAACACGGTCACCGAGTTCGAGGACATCGACCTGGTGCTGACCGTTACCCCGCACGTGACCCTGGACCACCGGATTTCCCTGAAACTGCACATCACCAAAAAGGACCTGGGTGACGTGATCCTTGGCCAGCAGTCTTTCACCAACAAAGAGGCCCAGACCGAACTTCTGGTCAACGACGGCGACACGGTGGTCATCGGCGGTATCATCAAATCGCGCAAATCCGTCGGGGAAAAGGGCCTGCCTTTCCTGTCCAAGGTCCCGCTGCTGGGCTGGCTGTTTAAAAACCACCAGAAGTCCGACGACAAGGAAGAGCTGCTCATTTTCATCACCCCGCGCATCGTCCAGCTGGAGTCGCGCAGCCGGCGGGCTGTTTCCGGCGCCCTTTAAGTTGCCGCTGCCCGGCGGTTGCCGGCGCGCAAAACGGCGCCATGCCGCGGCCTGTTTGTTAGTAAAGCACCCGGGCCCCATAGGCCAAATATTTAACCTGAGCAAACGAACGGAAGGGAAACACATGAAATTCAAGCGTGCTGCATTTGCAATCCTGTTGGTTGGGGCCCTCGCGCTGGTGGGATACCTGGCAGGGTGCGGTGCCAAGGGCGGAACGGGCACTGAATCCGACGGCTTCATCGAGCTGACGAGCAATCTGGATTCGAACTGCGTGCAGCCCCTGGAGCGCACCTCGGCCAAAATCACCGCCACTGTCGTTCAAGGCAACGGCAACCCGGTGCCCGTGGGCACCCTGGTGGTCTTCCGCCTGACCCCCGCCATCGCCACCTTCCCCAATGGCCAGCAGGTGTTTTCCACCCATACCACCGATGCCACCGGCGTGGTGGTGGTCACCGTGATCTTCGGCAACCAGCAGGGCGACCTGGCGGTGACCGCCGAGTCCATCGGCAAAAAATCGCGCCTGGACATCTTCCTGTTTTTCGACTCCTCCAAGTGCCCCGGCGCAGACACCGGCACCGGCAGCGGCAGCGGTACGGACACCAGCACAAGTACGGACACCAGCGGCGGTTCGGGCTCCGGCAGTGCGGCCCTGAGCACGTCCATCCTCTTGAGCGCCCCAAGCCTCGCCATGAGCACCAACGACGCCCAGACCGTGACGGCCACGGTGCACGACGCCGACGGCAACCCGGTGCCCATGGGCACGAACGTGACCTTCTTCACCGACCTGGGTACTTTTTCCAACGGCCGCCAGGACATCACGGTGGCCACCGCCGACGAAAACGGCACCGCCAGCACGGCGCTGTTTGCCGGAAGCACGCCCGGATTGGCCACTGTCTACGCCTCCTCCGGCGGCGACAACCAGGTCATCAACGTGGAGATACTGGCGCGCTGAAGCACAGGCCGCCGAAGTACACCCCGAGGGCTGCGCCTTGTCGGCGCAGCCCTTGTGCGTTGGACGCCAGCCATACAGCCGTAAGCGCTTCGGAGCCGCCGGGGCAATGGCCCGACCGCCGCCGGTTTTGCGTATCTTCTCAAAGACCTCTGGCATCGGGTTATCACCTGAATCTTGCACAGACAATTTTGAAAACTTATAAAATTGTAATGTTATCTCATGGTTGTCTATGGATGCAGCGCGATATTTTTCAGCGTCATTGGAATGTTCGGAAACCTTCCATTTTGACTTCAAAATTGTCTGCCCTGCGCGAGCGCCGATTTTA
>Ga0256841_1000175_pt1 | contig 70973 bp, 54 predicted proteins | sample 356308metaG_FD_185971 | JGI IMG/M metagenome (GOLD analysis project Ga0256841, IMG submission 185971) | Hydrothermal vent microbial communities from Mid Atlantic Ridge, Atlantic Ocean - 356-308 | ecosystem: Environmental > Aquatic > Marine > Hydrothermal vents | place: Atlantic Ocean: Mid... | reverse complement strand
AGGGGTTCGAGAGCCAAGGGCTCGGGAACAAAAAGTCCCAACAAGCAGGCTTCCAGAAGAAAGAAGGTTTCTAAAGCCAAGAAGAGGAATGCTCCGACGAACCTCGACTGCCTCTTTCGGCCGCGTTCCATTGCTGTGGTAGGGGCCTCGAGAAATCCCCAATCCATTGGCTATGAGATTGTTGCCAATCTTGTCGGTCAGGGGTTCGTGGGGCCGGTTTTCCCGGTGAATCCCAAAGCCAAAGTTGTCCATTCCATCCCCTGCTATCCCACTCTCGAGGCGATTCCCGAACCGATTGATTTGGCCATTATTGTTGTTCCCTCGGTTTTGGTCCCCAAGGTGGCGCGTGATTGCGCAAAGAAGGGGGTGAAGGGGATTGTGATCATCTCTGCCGGGTTCCGGGAAATCGGAGGCAAGGGCACAGCTCTTGAAGAAGAGGTGCTGCAGATTTGCAAGAAGGCTGGGATGCGGATGATCGGTCCTAATTGCATGGGGATTTTGAATACCGATCCGGGAATTCGGATGAATGCTTCGTTTGCTGCTTCGGTGCCCATTCCCGGAAACATCGGTTTTGTCTCTCAATCGGGAGCATTGGGAGAGGCCATCCTTTCCGATGCCCGGGAGATTGGGCTTGGGATCCGGATGTTCGCGAGTGTGGGGAACCGTGCGGATGTGGGGGCGGATGACCTTTGTGAATACTGGGCCAATGATCCTGATGTTCGCTTGATTCTCCTCTATCTCGAGTCCTTTGGAGAGGCCGAACGGTTTCGTCGGATCGCAGAGGAATTGAAATGTCACAAGCCGATCATCGCGGTCAAATCGGGACGGACGGTTTCGGGAGCGCGGGCTGCCGGCTCACACACGGGGAGCATCGCGGGGGAGGACAAGGCTGTGGAGACCTTTCTCTTTCAAACCGGGGTTCTCCGCGCGGAAAGCCTGAGGGAGATGTTTAACCTTGCCGGAGCCTTGCTGCATCAGCCGATCCCTCAAGGAGATCGCGTGGCTGTGGTGACCAATGCGGGCGGTCCCGGGATTTTGGCCACTGATGCCTTGGAGGGGAGGCGGATTCCCCTTGCGACGTTCAAGGCTGCGACAAGAAGGCGGCTGGAGGCCGTCCTTCCTCCCGAAGCCAGCATCCAGAATCCGATTGATTTGATTGCTTCGGCTGGTCCCGAGCGTTACCGCAAGGTCCTTCGGACGGTTGTTCGTGATCCTGGTGTGGATTCGCTTCTCATTTTGTTTGTTTCTCCCGTCATGATTGATGCGGAAGCGGTTGCAAGGACCATCCTGGAGGAGACGAAGGGGCATGGAAAACCTGTGGTGACCTGCATTATGGGGAAAAAGAGGGGGGATGAGGCTGTAGAGCTTTTGAAAAAGGGAGGCATCCCTGTGTTCAGCTTTCCCGAGGAAGCCGCGGATACGATCTCGGGCTTGATCCGCTACCGGCAGATGTGCGCTCGGGAGACGGGGGTGCCCAAGAGTTACCGAGTCCATCAGAAAAAAGCGAAGCGCCGCTTGGATCAGGCCTCTGTGGATTCCGATGGATGGGTTGAGGGAGCTGTGGTCCGCGAGATCCTTTTCGATTACGGGATTCCCTTTGTTTCCACAGTTACGGTAAACAGTCCTGAGGATGGGGTGGCGGCGGCCCATAGGGTCGGCTTCCCCGTTGCAATCAAAGCGACCGGACCTGGCTTGGTTCACAAATCTGACCTGGGGGGGGTCGTGGTAGCCCTCCAGAATGGGGACGAGGTTTTTGAGGCGATTCAGGGGATGAAGCGGCGCTTGGGACGCAGGCGACCCGAGCTTTGTTTTGAAGTCCAGGCCATGGCCAAGGGACATCGGGAGCTTCTCCTGGGGGTTACTCGAGACCCCTATTTTGGCCCCCTCTTTGCCCTTGGTCTTGGGGGGGTTCATGTTGAAGTTCTCAAGGACGTTGTGGTCCGGCTAGGACCCCTTCGGGATGTTGACCCCTTGCAAATGATGCAAGGTTTGCGGGGAAAGGCTCTTTTGGGACCCTATCGGGGGACTCCTGGAGTTGACAAGGCCAAGATCCAGGAGATCCTTTTACGCTTGAACCAGCTTGTCATCGATTTTCCGGAAATCTTGGAGTGTGAATTGAATCCCTTGATTGCAGCCCAAGAAGGAATCCCAACGGTGGCCGTGGACGCAAGGATTCGCCTTGGAGGATAGAAAGGGGCCTGGGAATGTAGGTGGGCTGCGGTAAAAAGGTCGCATTGGGCGCACGCTTTGTTGGAGGAAAACTTGGATCCAAAAGTATTGGCAAGATACAACTCGGTCGAGGGGGCGGATAGCTACCGGGCTGAGTACGAGACGAAGCTTCACCGAAAGCTTTCCCACAAGCTGGAACGGAAACTTTTCCAAAAGCTCTTTGCCAGGACAAAGAAGATCGGTTCCCTGGTGGATATTCCCTGTGGAAGGGGGCGCCTGCGCGAGATTTTCCTGGAGAATGCGGAGCGGGTTGTGGAAGGGGATTGGTCCTTTCACATGCTTGAGGGCAACCGGCGGGATTATGGAGGAGATGGAAGGACCCCCTATTTTCGAGCCTCGGCCCTCCATCTCCCTTTGGCCGATCGGAGCTTTGACTGCGTGGCGAGCATACGTCTGAATCATCACATTGATGATGTGGAGGAGCGAGAACAACATGTACGCGAGCTTCTTCGAGTGGCGGACCGCTACGTGATCTTCACCTTCTTCTCCTTTCATTCCCTCAAGAATCTCTGGAGGAGGGCCAGGCGTCCTTTTAATGGAAAGCGCCCCAAGCGGACCTTATCTCTCAGGAGGGTCAGGGAATTGGGGGAAGAAAATGGCTTTCGACTGCTCATGGCCCCAACGCTTTCCAAGCTTGGATCCGGGCATCGCTTCGCTCTCCTCGAACGTGTAGAGAACTCTTAATGGCACCGTCCAAAACGAAACCGGACTTCAGTCTCGTGGTTCCTCTGTATAACGAAGAGGAAAACGTGGACGCTCTCATCGACGAACTTGAGGAGGTTTTGGTGCCTCTGGGGTCTTTCGAGGTCCTCGCCGTTGATGACGGAAGCTCGGATCGGACCCTGGCCTTGCTTTTGGAGCGCCAGAAAACCTTTCCGCAGCTCCGCATTGTGAAGCTGGCCAAAAACTCGGGGCAAAGCACTGCCATTTGCGCGGGCCTGGATCAGGCAAGGGCTGATATCTTTTTAATGATGGACGGAGACCTGCAAAACGATCCGCGGGATTTCCCCAAGATCTTGGAAGCTCTGAAGGATGCCGACGGAGTCTCCGGGGCCCGGGTCAACCGCAAGGATCCCTGGATCCGGCGGATCTCTTCCAAGATAGCCAATTTTGTGCGCAACAAACTCTCCGGGGATCACGTGATCGATTCCGCCTCCGGAATCAAGGGATTCCGGCGAAGTATTCTTACCCAAGTTCCCCGTTTCAATGGGATGCATCGTTTTCTCCCTACGCTCGTTCGGATGGTAGGGGGTAAGGTGGTCGAGGTCCCCGTGAACCATCGGGAGCGGAATGCAGGGACGGCAAAATATGGCGTGGGGAACCGGGCTTTCCGCGCCTTTCGGGATCTCCTTGGAGTTCGCTGGCTCAAATCCCGCCTGGTGTTGTACGAGTGTGAACTTTTGTGTGCCGAGCAGACCGAAACAAAATTTGAAGATCCGACCCCTGGGAGAGAAGAAGTATGTTGAGTGCGTGGATTTCGTCAACACATCCCATTCTCGCCTCTTTCATCGAAGAAGCCCCCAAAACTCCCTGGATTTGGTGGCTGATTGGGGGGATTGGGCAGGTCGCTTTTTCCTCTCGTTTCCTCGTGCAGTGGATTGTTAGCGAAACCGCCAAAAAAAGTGTCATCCCGACCGCCTTTTGGTGGCTTTCTCTCGTGGGATCTTCCCTTCTTTTGTCTTATGCCATCTACCGACAAGATCCCATTTTTATTATTGGGCAGGCGACTGGCTTTTTGGTGTACACCCGTAACCTTGCCTTAATTCAAAAAGAAAAAGCAGCGGGGACTTGATGGGCCGGAGTTGGTTCGAAGGTCTTCTCTTCTTTGTTCTGACTCTCCTTGCCTGGGGGCCTTTCCTTTCTATCGGGGTGTTTGAAGGAACCGAAGCCCGCAGGGCGGTGATTGCCCGGAACATGGTCGCCTCGGGGGACTATGTGCTTCCGACCCTTGGGGGTGAAGCTACCCTCACGAAACCCCCTTTTCATTACCAGGTTCAAGCTCTGGCTATGTCGATTTTTGGAAGGACCCGCTTTGCTGCGCGGCTTCCATCCCTGTTGCTCTTTGGACTTTTTTTTGCCCTTCTTTCGAGGTTCTTGGCAGAGCTTGGTTACCAGCGTCGGGACCGTTGGTGGGTCTTTGCCTTCCTTCTCTTCCATCCCCTCCTCTTCAAATTCGGGATCTCCGCCGAGATGGATGGAAGCTTTACGGCTCTTTCGGGGCTTGCCTTGCTTTTGTTAGCCTCCCTGCTGGGCAAGTCAGGAGAAAAGGCGAAGAGCCTTTCTTTTCTTGCGGCAGGTCTGGTGGGTGGACTTGCTGTCATGATTAAGGGGCCGATGGCTCCCATTGTTTTTCTTGGCCCCGTCATATTTCTCTTCAGAAGGAAAAGGTTCACTGGCCTTGCGCTTTGGATGGCAGGTCTTTGTTTTCCCCTTTTCCTCTGGTTGGTTTTTCTCTTCACAAGGGGGATGGACGGAGGGCAACTCCTCGCCATTTGGGAGAGGGAGACTTTGGGCAGGAATCGTGGTTTTCCTCTTTGGCATTTTTTGAAGACCATTCCCCTCTTCCTGTTGGGGGTGCTTGCCATGGGGCTGCCTCCATTGCTCCTGTTTCTTGGTGGATGGAAACGCCCATTGTCGGGAGCAGATCCTCGGGTGAAATCTTTGGCCCTATCCTTTGGGATCGGAATCGGAGCCATCCTTTTTATGCCCCACCGCCCAACCCGCTATGTCCTCCCCGCCTTGCTTCCGGGCTTGATTGCTCTCTTGGATGTATGGAAAAGAGGGCGAATCCCCTCGTCAACCCCTGACTCGGCGCTCCCTCTTCGTCTGAGCTTGGGAGGCTTGGGCTTCTTGGGAGGAGTTGTCCTTCTCTTTGCAGCTCCTCCTTGGATGCAGGTTCTTCCCTGGGTCTTATTTCTTTTGCCCTTGGCTGCCCTTTTCCGGGGTCCCAACGCTGTTGTTCTCGCCCTCGGGATCTGCGCAGTGCTTTTTTTGGGAGTGGACCGCAAGGCATGGTCAGCCGTTCCCAAGCGGAGCCCGGTGGGGGGCGTCCAGCACCTGTCCCGGATCGTCGGCAAGCAGCCCGTTTTTGCATGGGGTCATGTTCCCCCTTGGATTCTATGGAAGTTGGGTTCCCGTGTTCGGCAAAGTGAGTTTTTTGTTTCTCCTTATCGAGGAGAACCCTGGATCCTCTGGGAGGAGGGTGTGGTGGGTGAGCATCCCTTTCCCGAAAAGGTCCAAAAGATGGAACGTTTTCGGGTGGCCCGCAAAACTCTTGTTCTTTCCAAAAGGACTCCCCATTGAGCCGCATTCTGATCCTTCGGCTCTCCAGCCTTGGAGACATCGTTCAGGCTCTCCCCTTGGCGGGGACTTTGGAGGAGGCGGGGCATCAGGTCTCTTGGCTTCTGGAGGATCGCTTTGCCGGTTTGGGGCCTCTCTTGCGCGCTGGAGTCCTTCCGATGATTTGGAAGAGGGGATGGAGGGGGGCGTGGAAATTAAGGGGCCAAGGGCAAAACCGGTTTGATCTGGCCTTGGACCTCCAGGGCAACTTCAAGAGTGCCTTTTTGGGAAGGATCCTTGGCCTGAAACCAATCTTTGGGTTTGCTCGGAATGAGCTGAGAGAATCCCTTGCCGGGATGTTTCGCCAGGAGCGTCTCCCTCCTTCTTCAAGCTTGCATATGGCGGAGAGGGGGTGGGAGTTGGCTTGTTTTGCCCTGGGAAAAACTCTTCCCCCTCTTTCTCCCCCGCCCCACTTGGTTCCGACTCCCGAGATGGAAAAACGTTTGCGGGCGATTCTTGTGGAGAAGGGCATCTCTCCCTCTGCTCCCCTTTATGTCCTCGTCGCCGGCGCATTGGAGGACCCTCGTGTTTGGCCTCTTTCTCAGGTCCTCTCCCTCTTTTCAAGATTGGAGAACCCCAGCCTAGTGCTCCTGGGACCCAGAGAAGATGCCTTGGTTCTTCCCCCTTGGGTTCCCTGCTTACGGCAGCGTGGGTCGCGGGGGCTTGAGGACCTGGTCGCTCTGGGGGCACATCTTCGAAAAACCGGTGGAAAGGCAATCGGACATGATGGGGGAGCCATGCATGTTCTGCATGCTACGGGGGCTTCGACCCTTTTTCTCTTTGGTCCACAGGACCCAAGGAGGACGGGGCCAAGGGGTGGGGATGTGCTTGTGAGCAAGGATGATCTTCCCTGCAGACCTTGCCTGAAGCGGCAATGTGCCCTTGAGAGTGGTCCCATTTGCATGGAGGGGATTACGGTTGAGCAAGTCCTGGCCTTCCTGGGTGCGCCCAGGAGCTTCCCAAAAAAGAAGGACTCGAAGGAAGGGGTCGAGTGATCTCTAAATAGGTTCTTCTTGCACTGTCCCTTCTCTGCGGGCAATCTCAATGTTTGAGGCAAATCATCTGAAGAAACCTTCGGCCAGGAGGTCGATCATGTTCAGGAAAATCCTTGTTCCTACGGATTTTGGTCCTTGCTCCGAGTTGGCTATTGGGTTCGCAAAAAGAATGGCCAGCCCAAAAGGAACCATCCGGCTCCTCTATGTTTTGGATGAAGGGGTCGTCCTTCCCTTTGATGGGGTTTTAGATGTGGGAGATCTCGAATCCTCCGCGATGGACAGCCTCGAAAAACTGAAGAAGAAGCACTCCCGCGGCAAATGTAAGATTGAGATCGCATTGAAGGAAGGGACTGTCCATGAAGCAGTCTTCAAAGATCTCCGAGAGAATCATTGCGACCTCTGCGTTGTTGGGAGCCACGGGCGCAAAGGGCTGCGCCGACTTCTTCTAGGTTCGGTTGCCGAGCGTTTGGTTCGGGGAGCTCCTGTTCCGGTCTGTGTGGTCAAGTCTACTCTCCCCAAGGGGCGGAAGATCTCCAAAATCGCTTTCGCTACGGATTTTAGTGATGCTTCTTTTATTGCCTTTGAGACATTCAGGCATCTTGTCCACGAATCGGGTGCAAAAGGCTTTGTTCTTCATGTATTGGAAGACTCTGCCTGGATGGCTGATTTCGCAATTCCCACGGCAGCCGTGGAGGAAAATTGGATCAAACTTAGGGAACACCGGAAAGCCCAGATGGCGGAACTTCTCCAAGGGCTCCGCTCAGAAAAATTGAAAGTGGAAGGGAAACTTCTGAGTGGACAACCCTGGACGGCTCTTTCCTCCTTCCTCAAAAGAAATGAGATCGATCTGCTGGTCCTGGGGACTCATGGGTATCGAGGCCTTGACCGCTTCTTCATGGGTTCTGTCGCAGAGAAAACGGTCAGAATGGTCGAATCCCCGGTTTTGGTGGTTCCGACTTCCCACAATTGATCCAGTTGTAGCTCCCGGGTCTTTTTGCCCGGGGGTTATCCTTTGGGGTTGGGGGCGGTACTCATTGGGGACGAAGTGTGAGAAGGAGAGGTCCGTGAGTTCCCGAGCAAGCCCCTGTCATTTGGTCATATGCGATAGGAACTCGGTTTCTCAAAATTCCCAAAAGAAACGAGGCCTCCTACAGCTCTTTTTCATAAGCGGATACGGCCTTTAGGAGGTCGGTGGAAGTAATAATCCCAACCACCTTGTTGTCTTCAGTGATGATCACCCTGTGAACCTTTTCTTTGAGCATACGCTGGGCCAATTCCCCCACACTGGTGTCGGGAGAGGCCGTCAGAGGGGATTTGCTCATGATTTCAATGATTTCAGTCTCTTCGGCCTTATGCCCTTCTGAAAGATCTGTAGGAAGATCCATGTATTCCCCGTCCTCCGTCATCGTGTGATAAGTGGGTGCGCAGGCATCGTAGTCTTCATCCGTCCAGATCTGAAAGATATCCGAACGGGAAACGACACCGACTACCGTTCCTTCGCCATCCACAACCGGAGCTCCGTGAATTCCCTCTTCATTCAGGAACTGGATTAGGTCTTTGACCGTCATGTTGGGACGGACGTAGGCGACGTCTTTTTGCATCAAGTCCTTTGCGGTGAGGACTCCCATGGCAATTCCTCCATTGGATTGGGGAGAAAGCATTCCTCCCCCTTTTTTGTTTTTGTAAACTCCGAAAGTTCTATGAATCTGGTCCTGATCAAGCCGCGTTTCATGAGGCGTCTTCTTGCTTAGGACGTGATCTCATAAAGAAACAGGCTTAAAGGAACTCGAGTTCATGAATCACGCGAGTTAGATTACCTTCAATGACGACGAAACCTAGCAAGGAACTGGAGGTTTTTCCAAACCCCAATCCAAATCGTTCCTATGAGATTCAGCTTGACTGTCCTGAGTTCACCTGTCTCTGTCCGAAGACTGGGCAGCCTGATTTTGCAAGGATCGAGATTCGCTACATTCCTGATCAGCTCTGCGTGGAGCTCAAAAGTTTGAAGCTCTACCTCTGGTCCTTCCGGAATGAAGGGGCTTTTCATGAGGCAGTCTCCAATCAGATTGCGGATGATTTGATCGCCGCCCTTCACCCTAGGCGGCTTGTTCTCGAAGGCCACTTTAAGGTCCGGGGAGGAATCAGGACCCTTGTTCGAGTGACCTATCCTTCTCCCCAGATCCCTTCCGAGTAAGTTCCTGCGTTATTGGATGGTGATCTTGAGTCCCATCGTTGTCGTTATTCCAAGTCCATTGGCTCCTTTGTCAAACACCAGGGCCTGGAAGTAGAGATTGATGCCTCGTAAAGAACTTAGATTGGGGATGGGCCAGGCAAAGTTTGCGCTGCCGTTCCCGGCTCCGGTCCCCTTGCTGAGAGCGACTTGGCTGAGGTCCAAGGAAGCTCGGAGGGAGCATCCCTTGGCCCCCAGGAAGCTGAGGTCCAGGGGGAGGGGGATGGCACCAAAGCTGGTGTTGGAGAATCCGAGGATGTTCATGACCGCCACGGCTGGTGGGAGGTTGTAGGCTTCAATCGTGGTGGTTTGGCCCAGGGCAGCGTTCTTTGCGCTCCCAATAAGAGGAGCAAAGCCTTTCGTTCCTTTGCAGGAGCTTCCATAGGGAAAGATCTTGGAATCGTTCACGAAGATTCGGAAAGGAGTTCCGGGAAGGTTCGTGTTGGGTCCATACCAAGCCCAGGAGTCTCCCGAATTCCGTCCATTTCCATCCACAGTGTTTCCAACCATGGTGATCTTTGCCAGTCCGGTTTTCTTGGAGCTGAAACTGAAAGTCCAGCTTCGGTTTAGGCTCGTGTTGTGCGTGATCGATTTGTTTGCGTTTCCTGTTCGCGTGCTGGTTCCCGGAGTGAAGGTTCCGAGGTCCGTGTCCATGCTGAATCCGCCACGAGTGCTGTTTTTCACTCCCCCCAGGAGAGTAACAGTCATAGGGGATTTGGCTCCGAGCTGAATGGAAATGTTCGTTTTTATGACAGGGGTCACGACCCCTCTCTCATTGGGGAATCCGGTTCCATGGCAGGAGGCTTGGCCGCAGGCAGGAAAGGCTTTGGTGACATTCTTCGGGATTTGGAATTCGCCTTCGATCACGCCCTTACCTCTTCCCTGAAGAAAGGAGACGAGCAGAAAGCCGGATCCGACCAGAAGAAAGGAGAGAGAGAGACTCTTTTTTAGATTTCGCATATTGGAATGACTCTGGGGATGAGGGAAGGGATTTGAGAATCCTTCCTATTCTATCATTTTCTTTCCAATGACAAGGTGTCTTCTTGCTTGTCATTGTTTTTTTACGTTTCTGCCTTTTGGATCCATCATTTCGCTCCATCCACCGGGCGATTTTTCTTCCCTACCCCCCACTGATGGGCGAGGCCTTCAGTCATATAGGATCATAGGGAGCTTTTTCGGTTTTAGGTTTTCTTCTTGGGAACCGTTTTGGAAAGGATCCGTTGTATCCTGATTCTTGGTCTCCGGCCCCCTCTCACTCTTGATTCCCGAGGATGCAATGTCGTTTGGAAAAGCTTTATGGAATGGGCTTGCGCTCCTTCCCCTCCTCCTCTTTCCCAGCTCCCAGCAAAATCCTTGGCAGGAGGCTGTGTATTCCTTGATCGGGCGGGATTACGATGCGGCGATTCGGCTTTTGGACGCCGCTTTGTCCAAAGCCAAGGGCCAGAAAGGAAGTGAGACCAAGGTCCAGCGCTTCCGCTTTTTAGCGGCGAATGCTTTGCTCGAAGCCGGTCGTTATGGGACTGCAATCCAGCGTTTTGATGCTCTCCTTCGGCAAAGCCCAAATGGGCGTTATTCTGCTTTGGCTCGCTTTGGCAAAGCGGCCGCCTTGGAACGGAGTCGATCCTTTGAGCCTGCAGCCCGCATCTATCAGCAGGAGTTGCAAAGACTCCTCAACCCCTCTCGCCGGATGGACTTGGCCAAGGTTTATTTAGGTTTTGTGGATCGGGCATTGGGGCGCATTCCCAAGGATTATTTAACAGCAATTCAATTTTTGGATCTTGCTCGAGGCCTCGGTCTCTCTGCCCAGGACACTCTTGCCTTCCAAAGGCGTGCGGCTGCTCTGGCCTTTGAAGCCAAGAAATATGGCCAGGCGGGGGACCGTTACTTGGAACTTTTCCAAAGAATCCAACGGCGCGAAGGGAAAAAAAGCGCTCAATATGAACGCCTTCAATTTGCCAAGAGTCGGATCCGTGGGGGGCGTGACCTCCAGCGCGCACGGCTTACCCTAGAAACCCTGTTGCGTGAAGGGGCAGAACCCCAATCTGATCTCCACTTTGAGCTGGGCTTGGTCCTTGAAAAACTCGGGCTTTGGAACCTGGCAGATGAAGAGTTCACAACCTTTGTCCAGAGCTTTCCAAAGGACAAGCGTGCTTCCGCAGCCCTGTTGAAGGCTGCACGCGCACGTGCCTCCGCTGGTCGCATCTCCGAAGCCTTACGAGCCCTGTCCCGCCTCTTTGAGTCCTTCGGCGACCATGCCTCCGGCTTGATCGCGGACGCCGCCGCCCTCAGGGGGCGTTGGCTCGAATCCCTGGGTCGCTACGACGAAGCCATCGCCGCCTGGAAAACCTTCCTCCAACGCTTTCCCTCTCACCCCAAATGGCGAGAGGGTCAACGCGCCATTATGAACCTCGAATATGCCAAGGCTCTCGCCGCACGCCGCGCTGGCCCAAAAAGCTTTGACAAGGCCAAATCCCTTTTTCTGACCTTTGTCCAGAGCCATCCCTTGGACCGCCGGAATCCGAGCATTTACATTCTCCTCGGAAAAATGGAGGAAGAGCGTAAGCAGTTCGAGGCTGCGAAGAGGCTTTACCGAGATTGCGAGCGCAGATTCCATGGAAGCAAGGAAGCGTCAGCCGCTTCCTATTATTATGCCCTGATTCTCGAAACCAAAGAGTTCAAACTTGTTGACGCTGCCAGAGCCTACCAGAAGGTGGGTGGGGCTTATCGCCGTTTGGCCCGTCAGCGGCTTTCTGCCTTGCGCCGGAAAACCCTCGTGGTCAAAACCGAGAGGGTTTTTCAAACCGACGAAAAACCCCACTTGCTTGTCCGTAGCCGAAATGTCGAAAAGCTTCGGCTGCGTTTGTATCACTTGGATTTTGAAGACTATTTTCGCGGGACGCTTGGATCCTCGGGGATCTCTTCTTTAGCCATCGAAGCCATTTCTCCTGACCGCTCCTTTGAGTGGAGGGTCAAAAACTACCAGGCCTACCGGGAGTTCGAAAACAAGATTGAGATGCCTGCCGGAAAACCGGGCACTTGGGTTGTTAAAGTAGATGACGGGGAACGCGAGGCCACCTCTCTTGTGCTTGTCTCGGACCTTGCTTTGATCCAAAAAGTGAGCACAAATGAGGTCTTTGCTTTCGTAGAAAATACCAGGACACTGGACCCGGCCCCAGGTGTTCGTGTCCTTCTTTCCAATGGAAAGCAAATCGTCGCCGAGGCTAGGACGGATGCAAAGGGAGGCTGCCACTTTCCCCTGAAACCCGAGCAGCGAGGGAAAAACTGGAGTGTCCTGGTTGTCGGCAAAGACGGCGTGGCTTTCAGTGACCTGCACCCTTTGGGGACGAGTGGCCAAGCGCGGAGTTTTGTTCCGACCAGTGTGATATACACCGACCGCCCCAGCTATCGACCGGGGGATTGGATTGGGGTCAAAGCTGTTTTGCGCGATGTCATGAATGGAAGCTACGTATTACCGGAGGAGAAAGAATATCGACTTGCTCTGGTAGATCCTGGCTCCCGCAGTCTCTTTGTGCATGAGCTCAAGCTTTCGGAGTTTGGGACTCTCCATACCCGCTTTCGTTTACCAAAAGATCTTAACCTTGGAACTTGGATCCTTAAGCTGTTTCGGAAGAAGGATCGCCGCTTTCTTGCTTCTTACAGGGTTGAGGTCCTTGATTTTCACCCTCCCAAGGTGTCGCTGGAGATCGTATTGCCGCATCGTTCGATCACTCGTGGCGAGCCTCTTAAGGGAAAGGTTCGGGCGCGCTATTTCTTTGGTGGACCGGTTCGTGGTCGCAAGATTCAGGTTCGTTCTACTCTGCTAGAAGGGCAGAAAGTCTATGAAGGCGTGACCAATGGAGCGGGGGAGTTCAGCTTCCGCTTTGAGACGGACCCAAGGCGTCCCCTTAGAGACATCGTTCTGATTGCCTCTATACCCGAGGAGGAAGCTTTCGGTCAAAAAATCGTTCCTGTGAAACAGACCGGATTTCAGTTGGATCTAAAAATTCCCCAGGGGATCTTCCTTGCGGGGGAGTTCCTGGAAGCGGTTGCGAAAGCAACAGACTTCGAGGGAAAGCCGCTGGTTCGAGAACTTGAGTTTACCCTCATGCGCTTGCTTACCGTTGAAGGACGAGTGGAAACGCGGGTGGCTGCACGCCAAAGCCTCAAGACGGTGTCAGGGCGGGGGATTGCTTTTGCAAGCTTCAATCTGGGGGAGGGGGGAAACTACCGTCTTGTCGTCGCAGGCAGGGATCGTTTTGGACATCGGGTCGAGGCTCGCAAGGAGTTTTTTGTCTCAGGCAAGGAAGACAAGATCAAGCTGCGGCTTCTTGCGCGAACCCAGCACGCGCGGGTGGGGGACCAAGTTGAACTGCGTATCGTCAATCGCAGTCAACCCAGGTTATGCCTGTTGACGACCGAGGCAGGCGGAGTTTTGGACTTTGAGCCTCGGGTCATTGCTTCGGGCGTCACAACGATTCGCCTCAAGATCGAGCAGCGCCATGCTCCCAACTTCGCCTATGCCTTAGCTATGGTTGACAAATCCAAGCTGCATGCGGCTCGCAAGGAGTTTACGGTCTCTGTTCCCATGGATGTAGAGATGAAGCTGGGTGCCAAAGTTCTTGCTCCAGGCAAGAAACTGGGGGTGGACATCCAAGTTCGAGACAGCCAGGGTCGACCCGTAGAGGCTGAGTTCTCGCTCGCTGCAGTGGACGCAGCTGTTTTGCAACGCTTCAAGGATCACAGTCCGGGCCTCTATCAGGTTTTCTTCGGTCCCAATGTTCGTAGGGATACGAAGGTTCTGACGAAGAGCTCCTGTACGTTCCAACTCAATCCTCCCACCCGCTTGGTCAACCTCAATCTCCATCGAGAAGAGAGGGAGAAAGCGAAGTCGGGGGATAAACCCTGGGGCCCCGCCGATGCTTTTGGGGGCTCTTATGGACCCTCTTCCCCAGGCCTGAGGGTAAGGGCTGGAAGGAGAACAGCTCAAAGGAGGGGGGCAGCCAAGAAAATGGGGGAGGACCGGAAGCTTGATAAGGAAGCCCAGAATTTTGGCAATCTAAGCCAAGGGATGCGTCCCGGCTCAAATTGGGGAGCAGGCAACGGTCTTGGGTCCGAACAACTTTCGAGCCTTGGGTCGAGGTTCGGATCTCAGTTTTTGGGAAGGTTCACACAGGAAGACCCGAACCGAGTTCTTCCTTCGGATCTTTCGGTTTGGCGGGCCGTGGTCCGGACCGATGCCAAGGGGAGAGCACGCCTCGAATGTATGCTCCCCAAACGGGCTGGAAAATGGTCTCTTCGTCTCCGAGGGGTGGATAAAGGAAGCCTCTTTGGCGAAGCAAAGGCGGAAGTTCAAACGCGCAACCCCATCGTGTTGCGTGCTCGTTTACCTCGAATCCTCACTGAAAAGGACAGCTTCGAGGGCGAAATTGAAGTGCACAACCGCAGCGAGGAGGAAATCCGAGGAGAACTTCTCTTTACTCTTGATGGAGGGTCTTTGCGGAGGAAGGCCCTGCGAATTCCCGCTGGCTCCATGGCCAGTGTCTTTGTGGATCCCAAGGCTCTGGGCCTTGGGGATGGAGCTCTCCAAGTCGGCTCCCACGCCCTACAGATTCGGGTGGGGGAGGAGAGCGTGACCCATCCCTTTTTCGTGTATCCCTGGGCCTTGCCCGATCAGATTGCGAAAGCAGGAATTTTCTCTGGTTCCCGGAGAGTCCGCCTCAACTTAGGAAAGGGGCCGCATCGAGACAGAAGGTTGGTGATTCGTGTTTCACCACCTTCGATCGAAGTTATCGTTAGAGATTTTCTCTTCTCGAGTCGGATTGCTCCGCTTGCCTTGACGACGGATCGGGCTGCGATGGGTTTGGGAGCCCTCGGGCTCTGGCAAAAGCTGGGAGGGGAGCGGAGTGATGCCCTCCTCTCGCGAGCGCTTAGTGATCAGGTTCGAAATACTCTTGCTTCCTTGATCAGCGCGGAGCGAGGGGGGAACTTCGCTTGGATCGGCAACCGGAGCTTAGGGGACCTGCCCGAAACCAACCTGTATCCCTGGTTGTTTTTTGAGAAGGCTTTTAAGGCTGGTTTTGCCGTGGATCCCCTGGTTTTCGGGCGTGTTCGCAATCGGGGAATGGCATGGCTTCGTTCCTCTTCTTTGGAACAAGCGACCCTAGCTTTTTTGGCTATGGCCGAAGGGGGAATGGCGGACTTTGCGAAATTCAATCAGCTTAGGCGAGGGCGCCAGGGGATGAGTGCTGGTGCGTTGGGGCGCTTAGTTCTGGCTGCCCTTCGGATGCGTCGGCCGGGGCTGGCTAAAGAGTTGTTGCCCCTGCTCGAACAGAAAGTCGGGAGAACCCCCAAGGATGGGGGGACAGGCGGGGACCGATCTCTGGCTTGGGCTTATCTGGCCCTTGAGGAGGCCGAAGCGAATCCCGAACTTAGGGCAAGAGGCGAGTCCTGGGCCTTTTCGAAAACAGCGGCGATCAACAGGGAAGATCGTGTGGTTGCGGCCCTTGTGAGTGAGTTCCTAGCTTCTCGATACAAGAAACTGGGCCAGGCGGCTGCCCGGGTTGAAATCAATCTCGGACATGGAGTCTGGACTCAGAGTTTGTCTCTTCGCGATCACCCCCAAGGCAAGGTCTTTGAAGTCCCATCCAAGTTTTTGAAAGGTGGCGAGGTCCTCGTGGATTTCGTAAGCTCGGGTTTGGGCAAAGTCGCATGGTCCGCCCAGCTTTCGGCTTGGACTGTGGGGATGCCCAAAGATCGCATGGGAGATCCTCATATCAAGCGGGCCTACCTCCAAGCCCCTCCGATCGTAGATGGCGCAGTTCTGAGGGAGGGTTTTTCCATCATGGGGGAAGGTTTTCAAACTTGGGAAAACAAAACTGATCGTGTGGAAGCGGGACGGCAGATTATAGAAGAATTGGAGATCAACCTTCCCGAAAACAAACGCGAAGAGTTTCGCTATTTTATTGTGGAAGAGAATCTGCCTGGGGGGGCCATGGTTCGGCGCGAAGAGATTCAGGGGCCTTTCCAGTTCGTGGAGATGAGAGGGGGAAGCATACGCTTCTTCTGTCGAGCCCAAGGAAAGAGCAATTTTGTTTTTCGTTTCGCCCTGCGAGGAGTTTATTCAGGTACCTATCATATTCTTCCCACTCGAGTCGTGAGCCTTAGAGGCAACGGCAAGCCTCGCTTCGGAAGTCCCCTTGCACTGAAGGTGGTCAAGGACGGCAAAGCATCCAGGGTTCCTCGCAAAGCCACTCCGGATGAGCTCTTCAACCTGGGCTTGAGACGGTTTGATGCTCTGGGACGAGAAGGGCTTCGGAAAAACCCCTCAACTCTTCCTGGCGTCGAGGAACCTCTGGAAGCCTGTATGAAGCAGTTCGGCAAGGAGATGAAAAAGGGGCCATTTCTCGAAATCGCCAAACGCTTGCTGACGGTGCGCCTCATCCGAGGAAAGGGCAAACCCATCCTCGAACTGTTTGAAGCTCTCAAGGATCGCAATCCGGACTTTGTGCTGGGCTTTGATGATATGGCAGCAATTGGAAACGCTTACTTCAAAGCTGGCGAGTTTGAGCGGTCCCTTTACGTTTTTCAGGCCGTGGCGGAGACGCTGTTTCTACGAGAGGTTCAGGTGGCGGGGACCCTCAAAAACCGAGGTCGCGTCCAAGATGCACTAATGGTTATGGGCCGACTTTTCCTTGAGTTTCCGGGGCTTTCGGAGATTCGTCGGGCCATGTATTCGCTTGCACAGGGTATGAATGCTTTGGCCGAAAAGCGGAAACAGGCAGGACGCTTGGATCCGAAAATCGGCAGCGCGATGTTACTAAAAAAACAGGCGCGGGACCTTTGCTATGAGTTTCTCCTACGTTTTCCCTCCGATGGAGATGCGGATGAGGTCTGCTATTCTCTGGTCAATATTGCCCTCGAAGCCCAGCAGTGGAAGGAGGCTCTCGCCCTCTTAAAGCGGGCGACCAAAACCTATGCGAGTTCGCCTTGGTTTGACGATTTCCTATACCTGGAGGGTTATGCCCGTTTCCTGCAACGAGACTTTGCTCAGGCCAGAAAGGTTTTGGATCCTGTCATCCATGCGAAGTTTCTCTTGAGCGGTGGGCGGAAAGGGCCCAGCCCCAACCGTAAGCTGGCCCTATTCTTGGAGGCCCAATGTTACCACGCTGAGGGGGATCCTGCTTTAGCCCTTCCCTTTTACCATAAGGTCGACAAGGATTTTGTAGAAGCCAAGGAGGCGGCTGCTTATTTCGAGAGAAAGAAATTGCATCTTCCCGAAACCACTGTGGTTGCTCCAGATGAGAATCCTTCGATTAAGCTGCAGACTCGCAATCTCAGCAAAGTAGAAATCCTTGTTTACAAGGTGGATCTCATGCGCCTTTACCTGCTCCGGCGCTCGTTGTCGGATATAGGCAATGTCCGACTTTTTGGAATCAAGCCGACATTGCAGTTGAAAATTCTTTTGGAAGGGGCGAGACCTTATTTGGATTTCGAAAAAAAGGTTTCCCTGCCCTTGGGATCCAAGGGTGCGTTCTTGGTGATTGCACGGACTGGTTCCCTCAAGAGTTCCGGGCTTTTGCTTCGCACCGGGATCCGAATCGAAGCTCAAGAATTTCCAAGGCAGGGAAGATTAAGGCTCAACGTGACTCAGGCCGGCCAAAGACTTTCTGGTGCTCGAGTGAAAGTCTTGGGGAGTGGCTCTCCAAAAATCCAGTCTGGTAAGACAGACCTTCGGGGAGTGTTTGTCGCCGATGCTTTGGCGGGTCATGTAACCGCCCTTGTTGAGTCGGGGAAGACGTATGCCTTTTATCGGAGCAAGCAGAGCTTTGGATTGCCGTTACCGAGTCCCACGGGGCAGGTCCCTATCCGTGCCAAATCGAAGGTAAAACCGGTGCAGACAGATCTTCTTCAGATGAACAACATCCAGCTACAGCGTTTGCAAGAAAAGGGTGGTGAAAGTCTCAAATCGCTGTTCCGCAACAAGCAGAAGGGGGTTGAGCTCAGAAGGACTAAATAATTCCGGAGAGACAACCTAGAGAAGGTTTTCTGCGCGACCTCCGCGTAGGTTTTTTTTCGGGCCGATCCCCGGCTGGGTCTAATTGTGACTTCGTTTCACCGAAGAAGGTGGTTTGAGGGCGTGATAAGCCTTATCGACTTCGCGCTTTGCTAGCAGGATGTGTCGAAAGACGGAAACACCTAATACCTTCACGTCCAACACGACTCCTTCGCTGATGACATCCACAATGGGGTCGGCGATGGCAGCATTTTGTGCGACCTCGACGTTATAGTCTCGAATGATCGCTTGTTGTTTGATCACCGAAAGATTGCCCCGTGGCCCCGCGCCTCCATTTCCTGCCCTTCGCAGTTTCGCAAGGAGCTTTGCCAGGTGGAAACTCTCTTTTTTCAGAAGAGGGAGGGCCTCCTTGGCTCCCAGTTCTCTCAAGGCTCGGGCTGCGCGAATATGAAGAAGAGGATACTGGGAGTGAAATCCTTGGCCGATCACTGGGACAGCTTCGGCTCCAAGGCCCTTTTTTCGCACCAAGTTGAGGATCCTTCTGCGTGTTGGACCCTGGGGGTATTTGAGGGCGAGCCTGTAGCAGGCCCTTCTGGCTTCTTCATCTCCGAGGAGCAGGGCACGTTGGGCTGCATCCTTTTGTCGTGATAGCCCATTTCCTGCGTTTTTTGCAAGGACGGCGAGGATGGGCCGGAGGGTTTTCTTGAACATGCTTGTCTTGGCTCTTTTTCTTTCTTTTCTTTCTTTTCTTTGTTTTGCAGTCTTGGCTTCCATTTGGAGAAGTTTGCCAAGCGCGCGAGGGACCAAGTGGTTGATGGCTTCTCTTCGGGTATTTTTCAAGCTGGGTCGCAGCCCGATCAATAGGGCGCGGGCCCGCTTTACGGGATCCACATTTTTGTTACTTGGGTCCATAAGGGAGTGAATGGCCAGAGCCTCGACCCGGTCTAAGAGTTTTCGGTTTTTGACCTGAGGGTGATCTCGGTAAAAGCGGCCGAGTTGATCCCAACCATTTCGATCCAAGCCTTTCTCGAAAAGGAGGAGAATGCTTTGGAGTTGGCGGAAGCTCGCGGGAGCCTGACTCGCTTTCTCAAGGCTGAGGATGGCTTGGGCGGCTTTGGCTTGGGAGGAGCTTTGTCCGGGAAGAACTCCGCTCAGAAAAAGGGGAATGGCCACGATGGGGATCCTTTTCATTTTTCTTCCATCGGATACAGAAGCTTGGGGACAATAGAAAGCCAGGATACACTATCGAAGCTCCGGCTGTGTTCATGGAACTCTCCATGGGCAGATTTCCGGAACAATCTTTCCCGGGAGGGAGGTCGATGACGATGAAAACATTGAGGTTTTCCGCCCTAAGGGGTGGCAGTTTTGCGCATTTGGGGGGGATGATGGGCCTTTGTTTCTTTTTGGGCCTGGGGGGGATCCGAGCACAGAACCCTTCTATCAAGCCCATCGAGCCGAAGACCGTTCGTGACTTGGTCGAGATCGCCAAAAAGGCTCAAAAAAAACTCCTTGGGTATGATTTGCGCGCAGAGATTCTTCTTCGGATGCCGATTCCGGGTCGGAAAAAGCTGGAGGAGACTCTTGGGAAAGCCCGGATTCGTTTCGATCGGGACGCTCAGGGAAAAGAACGTTCCCGGGTGCTCTCACAACTCAAAACCCCTCTAGGGACGATGAGCGTGGAAACTCTCCGTAATTCCAAGGGGGTGTTCATCCATCAAGCCAGCGAGAATCGAGGCGAGCAATGGTACAAGATTGGCCCGGAACTTATGGCCAAGTTGGATCATGCCAAGAAGGTCTTAGGTAAAGATCAGAGTTCTCCTGGGGGAGGGGGTATTGGAAACTTCTTTAAGATCTCTTTCTTAGAAGCCTTGGCGAGGACTCATGACCTCAGTCTCAAATCCAAAATGGATCTGATGGGGGTTTCCTGTTGGGTTGTTCACGCGACTCCTAAGGAGAGTTCGACCAAGGGGGAAAGGCCTGTCCTCCCTTCGGCTGCAAGCGACATGGACCTCTATTTCGATGCGAAGAATTTCATTTTGCGGAAGATGATCCAAACCCTTCGAGGGAAAGATTTGTTTACCTTGACGGTTCGGAGTTTTGTTCCGAATCCCAAATTTGAAAAGCAGATTTTTTCGGAATCGAGTTTAGGGAAAGGAAAGTTTCAGGACATTATGGAGGATCCCATTGCCTCGGCCACGATCCGGGCGACTCTCGATCGGCTCCGCAACGCAGAAAAGAAAAAGTAGAAAACCGCCTGGAAACCCCGTCTGCGGGTTTTTTGGTAAAAACGCTTCCAGCGTTTTGGAACATTCAGAGGTTTAGCGCTTTGAAACCTTGGGCCTTCTCAAAAGCCCGGAGGGCTTTCGACCAAAAAACCCGCGGACGGGTTTTCCACGGGGTTTTCCACGGGTTTTCCCACGGGGGCTCGCTGCCCCATTGCCTTCCTAGGGTAGGATTCGCACCTGTACCGGGTTGCTGGCAAAGCGAGTTGTAAGGCCGGGTCCTCCCAAGTCCAGAACGGCCATGGAGAGGTTTTTTCCCACCAGTGAGCTTGGGAGTAGACCTGCCGGAATTCCGAGGGTCGGGGCTGCAAACCCGAAGAAACCCACCTTCCCAAAGAAAGAGAAAAAGGGAGCTTGATTGATCAGGCCTAAGGCTTGGGTGCTGAGAAGGTCAAAGTTGAGAGGCAGGCGGACGCCATTGGAAAAGGGGGTCCCAGGAGTCGTGCCTGACATTCCGATAAAGGTGATGTAGTAGCTTCCGGCAAATTTGGCTCCTGGCCCATAGGCCATCCGGACGACACCTCCCTTTGCGGCAGAAAGACTGGACTGAGTCGGGGTGAGAGTGGATGCCCCCCCGAGCTCGAGGGTTGTAAAGGTGATATGTCCGGCGCTATCCCGGATTTCCAGATTCACCCTGACTTTTTGAGGGCTTTTTAGGATCCAAGTTTTGATGCCGGGGTTGGAGAAACTTGTCTCGAAACGCCCATCTCCGTCCAAATCATAACGGGCAAAAAGCTGAGAGGGGGGAAGGGAGGCGTGTCCTGATCCCCTTGAATCAACAGTTCCCAGCATTCCTTGGGTTTGTCCAATCAGGTCGGCGAGGGGGAGGTCGGGTCCTTTGCTTGCATAGCGTGCAAGTCCTTGGAACCAATCTGTGTGACTTCGAGCCGTGAAGTAGCGAAAGGCCATGTAGCCATCCGCACCACCTTTCATGGCACCTCTGGCACAAGCTTCCACAGTTGCCCGAGTGGTCGTCTGCCCCTTGCTGTTCCATGTTCGGATCGCGGGGATGACTCGACATCTGCTTCGAACTTTGTTGACAGCGGTTACCGCATAGCCTGCTGCGGCTTGGACATAACCTTCCATGTATTTCAGGTTATTCCCATAGACATGCCCGTTTGCGGTATAGGTCATGGGCAACAAGCAATCGAGGCGCTTAGCCATATCTTCCCAGTTTTGTCCATAATTCTTAGTGAGATAGGAGAGGGTTTGGGAATAGGTCCGGAAGGTGTTGTTATAGCTCCCTCCATCCAATGCATAGGCTCCTGCGATGACGAAGGCGTGGAGTTGCCTTGGCCCGATCTCCTTTCGGGCAAGGTCGAGAAAACGGTTAATTTCACTTTGGTTGTGGTTTCCTCCGAACCAGCGAATGTAATCCAGTGCGAGGCCGTCCATTCCATAGAATGGCTTCCCCTGGCGATCAAAGCTGTTAAAGAGGTAGCGGAGAAGTGTATGTGCCAAGAAATCTTGGTGGTTCCGGTCACTGGGGTAGGGGCCTTTGCTATTGAAGACCGTGATCACTCCGATGACCTGAAGATGGGCTTTGTGGGCTTTTTGGACAAAGGTTTTCAGGTGGACACGAGGGCGAATGCTTCCGTATTGGGTTTTCCAAGTCCCCACTTCGTCATAAATGTGGAGGATCCCTTTTTTCGAACCTGTCGTATTCCAGACGCTGATGTAAATAGTGTCTAAGCCTGCATTGACGGTCTTGGCAATGATCTCGTCGGTATAGGCTCCGTCGATGTTTCCAAAGAGCCAGGGCCAAACACCCATGGCCGAATCCTTAGAGGTGGGAACTGTCTGGGCACTTGCTCTTTGCCCTGAAAAGAAAAGGACCAAGAGCAAGAGATGGGAGGTGAGGAGCGAAAAGGGAAAGAACTTCATAAACACCCAAGGTTTGAGAAACTGGAAGGGAAAAGCATAGCAAAATCCTTTCCCCATTGCGGCTGGAAGGAGAGGATAGACCTATGATTCGCATCTCCCGGATGATTCCTCCTTCCCTTCTGCTACTGGTTTTTTTATGCCTTCGTCCGGGGGATCCTGTTCCTCGTTCCGGTCCCATACTTCAAGGAGTTGGACCCCATGGGGCCGTGGTTTTGCTCCATCGTCCAGGGGAAAAGGCTCCTAAGTTGGAGCTGTATCGAGAAGGGGAGAATCCCCCCATCCAAGTTGGAGGGAAGCATGGCCTTGGAGGTCGATGGGAATTTCGGCTTCAGGGCCTTCGCCCCTCCACTGAGTATCATTATTTGGTCTCTTCGGAGAATGGCAGCAAACTCTTGGGCTATGGGAGCTTTCGATCAGCTCCTTTACCCGGGGAGGGGCGGGTTCGTTTTGCAGCTTTTGGCGATTCGGGGAAGATTCCAGGTTGGGCCTTTGTAAGGGACAGCGCTGGAGTACAGCCTTCCTCGTGGCTTCAAAAAATCTGGCCTGGAAAGGGTTCGCAGGGAATTTTAGCGAGACGGGTTTTGCAGATGAAACCTGACTTGGTGCTGCACCTGGGGGATCTTGTTTATCCCTGGGGGCGTTGGGAGCACTACGCCCTTGCGGTGTTCGATCCATTTCGCAGATTGCTTGCGCGTGCGGATTTTCGGCCCACCCTGGGGAATCATGATTTAATCACCGAGAGGGGGGGACCGCTTTTCCGAGCATTTCTTCAACCTACTGAAAAACATCGCTATTACTCTTTTGTAAGGGGGCCTGTCCGATTTCTTTGCCTCGATGCTTTTTCGAGTCCCATCGGTCGGGAGAGTGTCCAGTTTGCTTGGATGAAGCAGACACTCAGGGAATCCCATGAAGCATGGAAGGTTGTTTACCTTCATCGTCCCTTCTTTACGGCTTCGCGTTCGAGAAAGGACTCTGAGAATGATCAACTCAGAACCTTGCTGGATCCCCTTTTTGGAGAGATGGGAGTGACACTTGTTCTCTCCGGGCATGACCATGTCTACGAGCGCTATTCTCCAAAGTCGGGAGTCCAGTATGCCGTTGTCGGTGGTGGAGGAAAGAGCCTCTATCAGCTCCATCCTGATCCCCTACTCAAAAAGAGTTGCCGTTGTTTTAGCTTCGTTCTGGTGAACGCAGGACCGCAGGAGTTTTCTTTTGAGGCCTTTTCTATCGATGGAGAACGGATTGATGCTTTTCGGATCCATCGTTAGAAGGATCCTCCGAGGATGCTGCGAAAGGGCTACTCGTTTCGTTTGAGGACCACGTTGAGGAGGTTGCTGTCATTGGCTCCTAGGTGGATTTTTTTGGTTTGATACCCTTCCTTGATGATCAGGATAAGGAGAGGGATCTTTGTTCGGAGCCGTTCCAGGAGATAGGTTCCATCCTTGCGAGTGAGAACTCGGACATTGCCGAAAAGAAAACGCCCATTGTGGTTCATTTGTCCATTGGGGACGATGGGGAAGAATTCATTTTTTGCGTCCGGAATCCCTCGGAGGAGGGCGCCACCGATGGGTTTTCCTTCCTCATCCATAACCTTCCCATGGATGGCTCTGCCTGGCCCGAGGACGACGCTGAGTTCCAGGTCCTTGGACTCTGGAGGGACTTCGAGAACACGGACCAAGGGTTCCATGCCAGGAAAGGCGAAGCAGAGTTCGTAGCGTCCGGGAATGAGAGCCGGGATGCGGTATTCTCCCCCTTGATCGATGGGCCAAGAAGGGGTTTCGCGGGCAACGAGGAGTTGCCAGACCTTTTCGGGCCAGAGCCGGAGGACATGGACCCGGCCCCCCTCGGCGTTGCCGCCCTTTTGAAGCCGAACGAGACCCGAGACCGAAGAGAAGGGGCCGGCTTTGAGATCGGGGATTTTGCGCTCTCCTTTGTCTGCGATTCCCTGTGCGATTTCGACGGGTGTCCCATTGGGGAGTAGGGTCCGGATCCAATAGCGCCACCTCTCTCCAAGCTCGGCAATCTCGAATCGTCCTTCTGCGTCTGTGGTGGTTTCCCAAGGGATACCTCCCAAAGTCTCTTCTCTCGAGGCGGGTAGATCCGTTTCGCAGAGGATACGAAGGTGCGCCAAAGGTTTTCCCTGTTTGTCCAGGATGCGCCCCGTGACCTTGTGACCCGGGAGAAGGGTCAGTTTGGTGCTATTCTCCTTGTCCTTTTCGAGGCTGTTTCGGGGCGTGGCCCCAAGGATAAAGCCCTTTTTGATGAGGATGAGTGGGTTTTCGGCCAGGTCCTTCCGATAGAAGATGCGGACATCCCCTTTTGCATCGGTTTTTCCGAGATTCTCAAAGGTCCAGGGTTTGCGGACGATGGCACCCGGGATGGGTTGGCCTTTGGGGTCTTGAACATGAACCTTGAGGAAGCCCTTTCCGAAGGCCAGCTTGGGCTTTTCGACCGGGGGTTCCTTTCCAGGGTCCATTTGGATCAGGAAGGGCCGGTTTGCATAGGTGATCGTTTTGAAGGGGAGAAAACCCTTGGCTTTCGCCGTGACCAGGAACTCCCAACCTCGGGGGACAGGAATACGAAACCTTCCGTTTTTGTCGCTTTTGGTGGTCCAGGAGGGGAGCTTGGGGAGCTTATATTCTCTCCAAAATTCGTAGCTGGCCACTCTGCTCAGGTCCACAGTTGCCTGGATTTCGATTCCTTGAAGTCTTTGACCTTCCGGGGAACGGACCTCACCCAGGAGAGCGCCCTGTTTGAGAACTTGGGCGTTTGCCCGGAAGGGGAGGAAGGCGAGGATGGCCAACAATGCATAGATCATTTCTGGTGTTTCCCTTTAACAAACTGGAGTTCTGTTTCCGTAAAACCGGCACGGCGCCTCCCCTCTCGGTCGATTGCGACGGGACGACTCGGTTGAAACTTACGGGAGATGGAAAGGAAATGGGAGGCGGGGGAGAGATCCCGTTCCCGACAGACCCGCCGAAACCATTTGGTCCCAAGGGCGACATGTTTGATTTCGTCATAATAGATGCCTTCAAGGATCCTTGCAGATTCTTGATCTCCGGCACCGATGAGCTGTCTGCGGATCTTATGACTGACGTCGAGCCCTTTAGCTTCGAGGATCCGGGGAACAACGGCGAGGCGATCACAGAGATCTGGGTAGGCACGAGCGGTATGCCAGAGTCCAAGGTGAACGGAGCGAGTGCCAAATTCCTCCCCAAGTTTTTCAAGCCTATGGATGAGGCTTCGCGCATGGCGGACCTCTTCTTCGGCGATAAAAAGCATGTCCCGATAGTAGGACGCATCCTTCCCCGGGAATTCGAGGATGGCGAGGATCGGCAGTTCGATCGCGGAGAGTTCGATATTCGCAAGGGAATGGAGAAGGGCTCGGCGTCCTTCGAGTTGGGTGAGTTTAGGGCGCTCTCCGATCTCTTCGGTTGCAAGGACCTTCCAGGATTTGGGGCGGCCGGGCTTTGGGGGAATGGAGGGGGAATCCCCATCTACAACCTTGAAATTCCGGACCTTGCATACCTCTTCGGCGAGACGGAGTTTCCGATCAATCTCCGGTTCCATTAAAACGCCGAGCAAGGCTTCCCCCATGGCATCTTCGATCATTGCTTGTTACTGTTTTCGTTCCAAAATTATCGCACGAGGAGAAGAGATGGGAAAACCTGTGCGCAAACCGATTCTTTCCATGAACTCCTGGACGATCCAGGACAGCGAAAAACTTTACCTTGTCTCCGACTGGGGGAAAGGGTACTTCGGGATCTCAGCTCGAGGAAACCTGGAGGTGCGGGTCGGAAAGGGAGGCACGCAGCCTATCGACCTTTATGAACTCACCATGGATCTTGTGGAGAGGGGGCTCACCCCTCCTCTTTTACTGCGTTTTGGGGACATCCTCGAGGATCGGATTCTTCGCGTGAGTAAGGCTTTTCAGGTTGCCATCTCGGAGTATGGCTTCCAGGGAGGGTATCGGGCTGTCTTTCCGATAAAAGTCAATCAACAGAGGCATGTTGTGGAGGAGGTGGTTCAGTTTGGCCGTTCCTTGAGTCTGGGCCTCGAGGTGGGGAGCAAGCCCGAGCTTTTGATTGCCCTTGCGATGCATGGGGATCCAGAATCTCTGATTATCTGTAATGGGTTCAAGGATGCGGATTATATCGAGATGGCTCTCCGTGGTCGGCAACTTGGAAAAAAAATCATTCTCGTCCTTGATCGCCTTGCTGAGCTTCGGCCCTGCCTGGATATCGCAAAACGCCTTGGAGTGATGCCCTATTTGGGAGTTCGGGCCAAACTCAATTCAAAGGGAGCGGGTAAGTGGAACGAATCTTCGGGAGATCAATCCAAGTTCGGATTGGCGGCTTCGGAATTGCTTCAAGTTTTGGAAACCTGCCGGCGGGAAGGCTATCTGGACGGGGTTAAGCTTCTTCATTTCCATGTGGGGTCCCAGATTACGGATATCCGGGCCATCAAAGCAGCCCTTAAGGAGGCGAGTCGGATCTATGTCGAGTTAAAAAAACTGGGAGCTCCCATGGGATGGTTCGATGTGGGAGGCGGGCTTGGGGTGGACTATGACGGTTCCCAAAGCAATTTCCACTCATCGATGAATTACAGCCTTCAGGAATATGCAAACGATGTGGTTTTTGCGATCGAGGAGGCTTGTGACAGGGAAGATCTTCCCCATCCCCATATTGTGAGTGAATCAGGGAGGGCGCTTGTTGCCCATCATGCTGTCTTGGTTTTTGACGTGGTGGGGATGTCGAAGGGTCTGGGGGAGGACGCCGGCCCACGCCCAGAGGAAGGGGATCCTGAAATCCTCCACAAGTTTTACGAACTCCTTTTGGAGGTGAGTCCCAAGAATTACCTCGAGACTTATCACGATGCCGTTCAATTCAAAGGAGAGGCGAACAGCCTGTTTAATCTCGGGTTTTTGGGCCTCAAGGGGCGGGCTCGTTGCGAAAACCTTTTTTGGGCTGTTTGTCGACGGGTGTTTCAGTGGGCAAGCGAAGAAGAGGTCCTCGCCGAAGAGCTTGAACCCTTGCGGAGAAGCCTGGGAGCCACCTGTTTTGGGAACTTTTCAGTGTTCCAATCCTTACCGGATCATTGGGCAGTCAAGCAACTTTTTCCCATCATGCCCATTCAAAGGTTGGGGGAGGAGCCAAGCCAACGGGTTACTGTGGCTGACTTGACCTGTGATTCGGATGGAAAAATCGATCGTTTCATTGAAACACATGGTGTAGCGAATAGCCTTCCTATTCATCCACTGGAAGAGGGACAACCCTATTTCCTCGCTGCTTTTCTTGTGGGCGCATATCAGGAAGTGTTGGGAGATTTGCACAACCTCTTTGGGGATACCAATGTTGTTCATGTGCAGCTGGATGAGGAAGGGGATGTTGATTTGGGGAAGGTTGTGGAGGGGGATACCCTCGCTGAGGTTTTGAGCTACGTACAATATGATCCGGAGGACTTGGTTCTTCGAGTCCGGCGTGCTGCGGAAAGGGCCTTAAAGGAAGGGCTCATCGAAAAAGGAGGAGTCCAATCCTTTCTCCGTTTGTTCAAAGAATCTCTTCGTGGGCAGACGTATCTGGAAGAAATTTGAAAGGATTCTTTTTCTCTCTTCCTTTATTCACAGAAGCCTTGGGGCTCGGGTTTGGGCTGACTCGATCCCGGAGCAAAAAGGCTATCCGAATGAATCGAAGGGATGATGCATGTGGGAAAAGGAGGAGGAATGTTCCAAAAGAAAGGGGGTATTTGGGGCTTGGGGGTATTGGAATACGTCGCGGAGGGGCGGGTTCCCAGTGTTTTTAGGGGAAGTGGGTGGGAGCGATGGAAAGTCTTGGCTGCGCTTGCCCTTTTTCGCTTTCGAGAAGAATGCGTTCATCAATGTGGGAAAGATTTTGCGATTCGGGTCCTTCGGGGAGGGAGCGAACTCTTGGGAGAGGACTCGCGTCCAGTCTGGGTTCTGGAGAGACGTCTCGAAAGGATGATTTTGGGAAACATGGGAAAGGGGCGGCTCCACCCGCAAATTCCCAAAGAGGAAGCGAGTGGAGCCCTTTGGCTTATTCGATCGGAGGCAGATCGCCGAGCCCGGCGCTGTACTCCTTGTCGATTTTTTCACACTCAGCGGCAAGGCCGGGAATATCCCGCTCGCCCGAGGGGGTGACGGAGACGGCATACCGGACGATTCCATCTTTATCGAGGATGACGGTAGCCCGATCGTCTATGCCAGCATCCTCAAGGTAGAGTCCGTAGGCTTTACCTACTGCTCCCTTGGGGTTGAAGTCCGCGAGAAGCGGATAGCTAATTCCACCCAAGCTATCAGCCCAGGCCTTGTGGCAAAACTTGGAATCCACAGACACACCTAGCACGTAGGTGTGAGCCGCAGCAAAACGATCTTTGATCGCCTCTGCTCCGGGGATTTCTTTGCTTCAGGTAGGGGTGAAGTCGAGTGGATAGAAAAGAAGCATGACGTTTCCCTTGCCCAGGAGGTCCTGGAGGTCAACGGTTCGGCCCAAGTGGTCCTCCAGTTTGAAGGTGGGGCCTTTTTCTCCGATTTGGATCATTGTCATTCCTGTTTGATGAAAGAAATTGGATAAAGGAAATTCTTAAAGGTCCTGCAGCCTACCTTGACCTACCTCCTTGATTCCATTCTTGGTAGACATCCGCAACATCGGTCGGGGTGTCTCAGTCGAAATCCAGGAGGAGTTTTGGCGGCTCTTTTGCCGCATTCCCGTGCCTTGAAGACTCTATGTATTGAAGGCAGCCAACGATACTGAAAAAAAATGATCCCGCCGAACGGGGGGGAATGGGGGGAGTGTCCGGCGGGATCAGGGGAATATCATCATTCAATGTAGTTCTTTAGATCCCAAGAATGCCCAATCACGACCCTCAAGTCACGTCAAAACTGGAACAGAAATTACCTTTGAGAACTTGGTTTGCAAGCCTTTGAGAAGATTTATCATAAAGGAAAAGTTCTGCCATCTTTCGTTTTTTTCCAAGCTCCAAGGGTCTCAGGGTATTGATGGCATCTTGGAAAAGCCCTTGAGGAACGAAACCTCACCCTTCTTGCCTTGCTGGAGAGTTTTTTTAGGACTTTGCATTTATTGACCACCATCTTGGGAATCCATCCCTCTAGGGGGAGATACGAAATCCAGAGTCCGCCGGAAGGTGGTCAATCAGAAGATTGGAGGGGAGCCAGTTTGGCAGTAAAGGCTCGGAGGAAGGGGGCTTCTTCGAGAATCTTGTATCCCTTCAGCTCTTTCCGAGTTCGGGCGATTCCGGAAAAGACCTCAATCACCCAGTCAAAATGGCTTTGGGTGTACACACGGCGGGGAAGAGTAAGGCGGACCAGGTCAAGGGCTGCGGGAGTGGGTTTTCCGGTTTTTTGGTCGGTCCCTCCAAACATGAGAGTTCCGATTTCGACTGCCCGGATCCCTCCCCTTAGGTAAAGCTCGCAGCAGAGAGCTTGCCCGGGGAGTTCTTCGGGGGGGATTTGGGGGAGCCAGGCTCGAGCATCCACATAGATTGCATGGATTCCGCAGGGTTTCACAATGGGGATGCCGAGAAAGGTTAAGGCGCGTCCCAGATATTGTGCGCTCGCGAGGCGGTATTCGAGGTAGTCTTCATCAAGGACTTCACGAAGGCCTTGGGCAAGTGCTGCCATATCTCTTCCAGCGAGACCCCCATAAGTGGGGAAACCTTCGGTGAGGATCAGGAGGTTTTTTGCTCTGGACGCAAGATCGTCGTTGTTGAGGACAAGGAGACCTCCGATGTTGACGAGTCCATCTTTTTTCGCAGAAATGAGACATCCGTCCGCATAACTGAACATTTCATGGGCTATCTCATCGAGAGGGATCTCTTTGTAGCCAGGTTCCCGCTTTTTAATAAAAAAGGCGTTTTCGGCGAAACGAGCTGCATCGAGAAAAAAGGGAATCCCTTTCGCCTTGTACCTTTTTGCAACTTCCCTGATGTTTTCCATCGAAACAGGTTGGCCCCCGGTTGTATTGTTGGTGATTGTGAGAAGGCCCAAGGGGATGTCTGCGGCAGGGGTTTCTTCTAAGAAACCGTCCAACTTTTCAAGATCCATGTTTCCTTTAAAGGGCTCTTCCTTTCCCGGATCCAGTGCTCCCTCGACAGGGAGGTCGATCGCTTCGGCCCCAGTAAACTCAATGTTCGCACGCGTTGTGTCAAAGTGGGTGTTGTTGGGTATTTTTTTTCCTTCAGCGCAAAGAGTTTGAAACAGGATACGCTCAGCGGCTCTTCCTTGGTGCACCGGGATAACATGCTTATAACCAGTAAGCTTTTGGACGGTTTTTTCTAAATCGTAGAACGATTCACTCCCTGCATAGCTTTCATCTCCCATCATCAGAGCCGCCCATTGTCTGGTGCTCATGGCCCCTGTACCCGAATCTGTGAGAAGGTCGATCAAAACTTCTTTTGCATGCAGGGAGAAAAGATTGAAGTGGGCGCGTTCTAAGGCCTCTTTTCTTTCCTTTTCCGTCGATATATGCAAAGCTTCGACAGTCCGAATCCGAAATGGCTCGATAATCGTTTCCATTTTACTCCTCCAAAAGCGGGGTCGAAGATGGATCCTAACGGTGAATCACTCTTTTCCGAGCGTCAACTCCTGTGGTGGAATGTCGCTTGGGTGCGACCCGGATCCGAACAGGAGTCTCGGGGAGTGAATCGTTTTTTCTACCGATTCTTTGCCCTTTGAAAAATCCTGTGGGCCCAAGATTGTTTGTTCGAGGTTTTTGGGACTCCTCTTTTTCCTTATGAGTGGGTCCCAGTGGCAAGATTCCCTCTTAGAGACCTCCCTCTTGAAACATAGCCGTTTGAGATGCCATGATCCCCCTGGTCCCCAATCCTCTGGACGAACTTAAGCGAATTCAAAATTCAAGAGAGTTAAAACGGGGGGAAATGAGCTCGAAGGAACCTTTTGACTCCGCGTTTGATTCTAGTGAGGCCCTTTTCTTCATCCAGACGTTGGAACATCCAGTTCAAATCCGTGACCTCCCGAATGGAAGTTCGATGGATGAGAAAGTTGTTCAGATTGGTTTTTCCTCGGCTGCAAGAATAAGCCTTCTGGACGCCTAATTTTTTTAAGGAGGCAAGGACACGGCGATCGAAGGATCCGAAGGGGAAGGCTGCTTGGCGACAGGAGGACCCTTGAATGCTTTCTAAAATTTCGAAGGATTCTTTTATATCCTTTTCTCGAGTCGCTTGGTCAACCTTGGCCCAGTCTAGATGGTTGTGTCCATGACTGCCGATCTCCATTCCTTCTTCGGAGAGAATACGAAGCTGGTCCCTTGTGAGGAACCCAGGTTTTCCCAGCATTCCTGTTAAGGGGAAGAAAATTCCAGGGAGCTTCCTCTCAAGGAGGGCTGGTAGGGCGATATGAAAATCCGAGTCAATCCCATCATCAAAAGTAATCAAGGTGTCCCCCCGTTCTTTCGCAATATCGAGGGTTTGAAGAAACTTCTCCCTCTTGACCCAAAAGGGAAGATCTTCCTTCGGGCAGTCGGCTGGGGGTGTTCCGATGCCATGAAACACGAGGACAATGTCGATCTTCGGGTTTTTCTGTTTCATAATTTTGAAACCCCAGCATCCACATGGGACCTAACCCGTGGTGGGTGAGGGGAGACTTGACCTTATCATCGGTTGTAAGAGCTGGTGGAGTTAAAACCTTCAGGGATCATCAATCACCTTCAGTTTTCATGCTTCAGCGTCACCTGAAATTTTTTTTTACCAAGACTGAAATGGTTTGAATCCTTGGGCATTTTCCAGGTCGCAAGGACTTCAAGGAGGGGATTGCATCTTGGAAAAAACTTCTTTGAGCCAATTCTTTTCTTCAGACCCTTCAAATAGGGGCCTTCTAGGACTTTGCATTTTCTTTGTACCATCTCATGAAAAAAAATAGGGTTCAGGGGGGCCAAAGCCTCCTTGTGACTGGACCGCTGAAAACAGAAGAAGAATATAAAGAAAAGCGTGGTTTTCTCGCATAAAATCTCTTTCTTAAGCGGGTCGGAGACCATGGTTTTTTGAGGGTGGTGAAATCTCTTGAGGGGGAGCTGTGTCTTTTCGAAAGATGAGTTAGGGGGGGCCGCTATCTTTTAGGTGTCGGTTTCCTCGGACCGGTTTTTATGGCATCCCAGAACGAAGAGGGTTCCTTTGCCAGAGATCATCATCAGTGAACATTCTAGGGAGTGGGATGAACAATTGTCTTCCTTCCTGGATGCCAGTGTCTACCAGACTTGGGGATATGGAGAAGGGCGAGGTTCTGAGACCCAAGCTGTTCGCCTGAGAATTGAAGATGGAGGCCAGTGCCTGGGCCTGGTTCAGTTGCGCCAGAAAACCCTGCCCGGTCTCAAAGCCGGGCTTGCCCATAGTTATTTTGGCCCCGTAGTTCGCAATTCTTCAGAGGATTCCCCAGAAGAGACTTTGCTTCGGTATCAAGCGGCTCTTCGAGGGCTAATTGAAGGATGGATTCGGCCTCAAGGCCTTCTGCTTAGGCTTGTGTCGCATCTTCCCGAAGATCTTTATCCCGGTGTGGGGAAAATTCTGAAGGATTTGGGGTTTCGACCCTTGGAAACGAGGCCTTACCGGACAATCCTTGTGGACCTCCGGCCTGATTTGGATGTCATCAAAGGGGGGTTCCGCTCTCGATCCCGAACCATGATCAATAAGGCCCTGAAGCAAGGGATCCAGGTCGAAGTGGGTGAGGATTCCTCTTACTTCGAACGATTTGAGGCCCTATATGACGAGATGGTAGCCAGGAAAGCATTTCACTCCAACCTTCGTGTTTCGACCTTTGCACGGGCACAAGAATTCCTTCGAGGGAAGGATCGAATGCGAGTTTTCTTGGCCACCTTTGAGGGAACCGATATTGGTGGGCTTGTCCTTTCGGCGATGGGGGACATGGGGATTTATCTCCTGGGGGCGACTCGAATTTTGAAGGAGTTTCCCAACCATAATGGATCGCGGCTTTTGCATTGGAAGGCGATCGAAGAATGTAAGGTGCGTGGCCTTCGCTATTATGACCTTTGTGGGATCGATCCTGAGAAGGATCCGGGGGGATATCGTTTCAAAAAGGGGTTTAGAGGCCAAGAGATCGTGTATCCCGGGACCTTCGAATGGGGAGGCAGCCTCCTTTCCAAGGCGGCCGTTCGGGCGGGAGAATTGGTTAAAAAACTCCGTGGGGGATAAGACCCCCGCTATCCTAGGATGATGGGATCTCAATCGAGCTTTTTTGGGCAAGAGAGTCTTGAATGGCAAACATGACTTCGTGCACGTGGCTGCAAGCTCGAAGGTCATTGTGGGGGCGATTACCGCTGCGGATACAGTTTACAAAGTATTGAAGTTGATCCATGTAGGGGTGATCGGAGACATCCCCGGAATCTGGCATGGCGGTGGGAAGGGTGGCCCATGTTCCGGCTTTGAGCCCCGGCCAATCGAGGCTCGAGACCTTGTCACCCATGATACTTCCTCGTTCACCTTGGAGGAGTACTGGAAAGGTATAAGGTTGCCTGCATTCGATGCTGGTGGAGACCTTCCCGATGGCTCCATTTTCAAACTCGAGAAGAACCGAAACGTTGGGTTCATACTCGTAGTTTAAAGGATTGTTAGGGCTGGTGTTTGCCATTGCCATGACGCGGACGACTCTTTTGTCCATGAACCATAAAAGCCCGTCCAGGGCATGACAGCCTGCTGTTAAAAAAGCATCACCGCCCATTTTTTTGGTCCGATTCCAAGGGTATTGCGGGTACCAGGGGCCGATGCCGTGGAAATAGGCGGTTTCCCCATAAAAAACCTCACCGATCAAGCCTTGGGAAAGAATGGCTTTGATGTTTTTGAAGAGACCGATCCAGCGGAGTTCAAAGCAAACCGAAGTCTGGACTTGGGCTTTTTCGACCTCTTCTAACATTTCGTAAAGCTCCTGACGGCAAAGGGCGACAGGTTTTTCGATCACGATGTGTTTCCCTGCCTTTGCTGCGGCTATGCATTCCTTGGGGTGCATTGGGTGAGGGGTGCAAATGACCACAATGTCGATCTTTGGATCTTCGAGAAAGGCCTTCTGGTTTCCATAAGGGACGGCCCCTGTAAGCTCATGCTCGATGATTTTCTGGGCTGCCCGTTTTTGGGAGCGAGAGAGGATCCCTTTGATTTCGCAGCCTTCGATCTTTTTAAAGTTTTCGATGTGGGCCCCGGCGACCCAACCTGTCCCGATGATCCCAATCCCGAATGACTGTGACTTCATTTTTTTTCTCCAGTAGGATTCTTCTTAAAAATCGGATCTTTTTGAGGATTCGTGGTTTGTTGTTTCGTTGTCAGGTGCTCCTTGGGTTCCTCCATAATGTAGGGAAGGATGCTTAAAGGAATGGGGGTTTGAATCTTTCCTTTGCGGCCAAGGTCCCAAATGGCGCCGGTATGCTCCAGCCTTCCAATGAGGGCTTTTCCTTGGTCCACTGATAAGACACTCAAGCTTGTTGCCAGAGCGTCTGCGTAGGTGCAATTCCGATGGAACACCGTGACCGCTTTGGAGTCTACGAGGCCCAAGCCTGTCTTTGGGTTAACGATATGGGAATAAGATTTTCCACCAATGATTACGTGACCAAATCTATCCCCGGAGGTTGCTACGGCTCCTTGAGCGAGGTAGATCCTCTTGCTGATGGTTTTTTCTCTAGCTGAGATGCCGATCTTCCATCCCGGAGCTCCTGGTGGAGGGGCGGAGGCTGCAATGTCTCCGCTCCCGTCCACTAGGGCGGAATCGATTCCGTTTTCCCGAAGGACGAGAAGAGCTTGGTCTACTGCATAGCCTTTGGCGATTCCACCGGGGTCGAGCAGAATCCCTTTTTTTAGGAACTCAACGGTGTGCCGGGCATGGTCGAGTCGGATCCATTCGGATCCCACTCGGGCCTTAGCTTCAGCAAGGGCCTTTTCTGTGGGAAGTCTGTGACTTCTGCGGCTACGCTTCCAAAGCCCGCTGAGAGGGCCGATGCTGATTTCAAAAGCCCCTCCACTCAACCGATGCATTTTTTTCGAGATCGCTAGGATTTGAAAAAGATCGTTGCTCACGGGAAGGGGAAGTCCGGGTTCGGCAAGTCTGCAGAGCCTCATGAGCTCGGAATCGACTCGATAGTTACTGAGAGCATGGTCGATCACGGCAATTCTTTGGAAAGCACGCCTTGCGGCTACGCGCGCTTTTTTGGAGTCCAGGGAAAAAAGAACGATCCGGAATTCCATCCCCATGGATTTTTGGGCAAACTCATATCGTTTAGGCTGGGGTTTGGGGGGGGCTTCTCCTGGGTAAATGCAGGAGAAGGAAAGGATCAAAAGAGCCGTTTTTGCGAGATCGCTTTTGGGGTGGATCATGATCAGATGGAAAGTCCTTTGTTGCCTTTTGGGGGTTGTTGTGGCCCCTCAGGAATCTAAACCTTCGAAAACGGTTGTGGTGAAAAACTTTCAACCATACCGACAAGAGATACCCGGAACTCGCTTGTCCTTCGACATGGTTCCCATCCCGGGAGGGACGTTTTTTATGGGGAGTTCCAAAAAAGAGAAAGGCCATCAACCCGATGAAATGCCGCTGCACAAAGTAAGAATCTCTCCTTTCTGGATGGCAAAGTTGGAGATCACCTGGGATCTGTACGAGCAATGGTCCCTCGATTTGGATCGACAGAACCGAGAAAAGGGGACGGGTAAAACTAGAGCGAATCAAAAGGCGGATGCCGTGACTCGGCCCAGCAAACCCTATGTCGATATGAGTTTTGGGATGGGAAAGAAGGGTTTTCCGGCAGTTTGTATGACCCAAAAGGCTGCGAAGACCTTTTGTCAATGGTTGAGTGCGAAAACAGGGAAAACCTATCGTTTGCCTACTGAAGCCGAATGGGAATATGCTTGCAGAGCCGGAACCCAGAGTGTTTGGAGCTTTGGCTCAGATCCCAAAAAGCTTGGAGACTATGCATGGTTTGAAGGAAACAGCAAGGAAGCCTATCACAAGGGTGGATTGAAGAAGCCCAACCCTTGGGGCTTGTATGACATGCATGGGAATGTGGCCGAATGGTGTCTCGACCAATATCTCCCCAAAGGATATCCCAAAACGAAAAAAGGCGAGATTTTGGTCAATCCCTTTGTCGCTCCCAAAACTCTTTATCCTCGGGTTGTCCGGGGAGGGTCCTGGGCGGATGGACCTCTACTTCTCCGATCCGCAGCCCGCCGAGGGTCAGATCCTGATTGGAAAATTCAAGACCCCCAGATCCCCCAGAGTGAGTGGTATCACACGGATGCACCTTTTGTAGGGTTTCGGGTTATCCGTCCTTATCCCCATCCTCAAAAAATCAGAAAATAGCTCATCTCTGCCTTGAGAGAGCCCTCGTTCTTCGTAAGAGTTCCTTTCAATTCTTCTCTAGGATGGTGATTCAAACTTTTTTATTGGATTAGGATCGAGAGATCCTTGGTTTTTGATCCAAGTTTTCCTACGTAAGAACGGGCTTGTGATGCCATCGGTTTAAGAAAAGGCGAGAATGTGATCGAGATCCTTTGCGATTTTGGTGAGACGCTCCCTGTTTCCTCCCTGGACCTCCGCCGTGATCACGTCTTGATAGCCAACTTTTGCAAGTTCGCGCATGCAGGCTTTCCAGTCGATGTCTCCTTGAAGGATCTCCACCCCAAAACCTTTCTTGAAGCTCCAACCCTTGATGTCCACTTTTACAATGCGTTTCCCAAGGATCCGGATCCAGTGGGTTGGCCATCCGAATTTGCGCATATTTCCGATGTCGAGATAAGCCCCGATCCAAGGGCTTCGAAACTCATCAAGATAGTTTCTGAACTCCAAAGGGCTTTGGAGGAAGCCGTTCCAAACATTTTCAATGGCGATTTTTACGCCGAGTTTTTCGGCGAGGGGAAGGGCTTTACGGATTTCCTTCTGGGAGCGCTTATAGACCAGGTCATAGGGGATGTTTTTACGAACGATCCCCGGAACCAAGAGGCAGGTTGTGGCTCCATAATCATGGGCGTCTTGCAATCCTGTTCGGAGTGCTTGGAGCCCCTTGGCCCGGACCTTCGGGTCTGGATCGGAGAGGGTATGACGCCAATGAACAGAGTCGATCGTCCCATGGATTCGTAACCCTGAAGCTTTTTTAGCTGCGAGGACTTCCGAAGTGGAGTATGGGTTGGGGCTGTCCAATTCGGTTGCATCAAAACCAATGTCCCGGAGGAGGCGGAACTTGTCTTCGAGAGTTTTTCCTTCTTGAACCATGGAAAGTTTGCAGGCCTTATAACGAGGACCACTCTTTGAATGGGGAGCTTGGGTTTTGTCTTTCTGTTGAATCCGATTTCGAAAGGGGAGAGTGGAAGCAAGGGGAAATACGGCAAAGCCGCTGAACTTTTGGAGAAGTTCTCTGCGAGTCAAGGGGGTTTCCATCTATTCCTCCAGGGGGTGATGTTATGATTTCTCGAGGAGAGGCTTCGCCTCGTTCGTCTTTATCATGCCGCTTTAAACTGTTTGGAGAAAGAATCATGAACCACTCTGCTCCCTCGAATATGGATTCTCATTCTGAGCAAACCCCAGGGTTTGGGCGTCGAAGTTTTCTCCGAGGGTCTCTTGGGGTGTTGGCTTCGGGGAGCCTCCTTCCTTCCTCTCTCTTGGCGGCTAAGAGCTTTTCGGACGGATCGGAAGAACTCAAAGTTGGGTTGATTGGCTGTGGTGGAAGGGGGAGTGGGGCTTCGGTTCAAGCCTTGAGGGCGGACAAAGGAACGAAGTTGGTCGCGATGGCAGATGCTTTTTCAGATCGCTTGGAACGAAGCCTCAAATACCTTCTTCAAACGAATGTCAAGGATCGCATTCAAGTCCCAAAAGAACACCGCTTCACTGGTTTTGATGGCTATAAAAAGGTTTTGGAGCTGGTGGATGTGGTCATTCTTACATCTCCTCCTCATTTTAGACCTGAGCATTTGGCGGCGGCCGTTGCTGCGGGAAAACATATTTTCTGTGAAAAGCCTGTTGCTGTGGATGCTCCAGGGGTTCGCTCTGTCTTTGAGTCCTGTCGGAAGGCAAAGGAAAAAGGACTCTCACTCGTTTCGGGGCTTTGTTGGCGCTACCACAATGGGATGCGGGCGACTTTTGACAAGATCCATGAGGGTGCTATCGGAGAGATCCGAACCATTCAGGCTACTTATAACACGAGCGGGCTTTGGCACCGGGGCTTCAAAAAAGAATGGTCCGAGATGGAGAATATGGTCCGCAATTGGATTTATTATACTTGGCTATCCGGAGATCATATTGCTGAGCAGCATATTCACAGTCTGGACAAGATCGCTTGGGCCATGAAAGACGAGTATCCGGTCAGGGTTACTGCGAGTGGAGGAAGGCAGGTCAGGACGGACCCGAAATATGGAAATGTGTATGACCACTTCAATACGGTTTATGAGTTTAAAAATGGAGTAAAAGGCTTCGCTTCCTGCCGCCAATGGAACGGGGCGGCGAATGACGTCTCAGACCATGTTTATGGAACTGAGGGTATTTGCCATATTTTTCAGCACCAGATTGTGGGCAAGCATCCATGGAAGTTTAAAGGTAAACACAACTCTATGTACCAGGCGGAACATGACGCCCTGTTTGCGAGTATTCGGAAGGGAGATCCCATCAATAATGGAGATTACATGGTAAAGAGCACCCTCATGGCCATCATGGGCCGGATGGCTGCTTATACCGGCAAGGTGATTTCGTGGGATGATGCTTGGAATTCAAAGGAGCGGTTGGGACCGGAAACTTATGAATGGGGGCCTTTCAAACCGAAACCGGTGGCTCGCCCCGGTATCACTCGATTTTTCTAAGGAAGAAGTTACGAATCCAAAGGTAGGGGCCTTTTTTGATTTCCCCTCCACCATGGAATTGGAGGCCAATACTTCCTTCCTTGGGTCTTTTTTTGAGGATGGTTTGCGGGAGGGCTTTGAGATCCAGGTCTTGGAGAATCCTTCCGTTTAAGTTGGCTTTCAATCTGTTGCCCTTTATTGAGAGCTGCAAGCTGTTCCAGGATCCGGGAGGAAGGAGAGCAGAGAGGAGCGGGGGGGCAAGGCCATAGAGGCTTCCACAATGCTGCCAAGGTTTTAACTTGGTCTTATGGCTCTTCTCCCAGTTCCAATCATCGAGAATCTGAAGTTCATATGCATATGAAAAAGCTCCTTTGGGGCCGGGGTTTCCAAATAGGAGGAGACCCGAATTCGCGGAGGGGCTTAATTTGAAATCCAGTCGTAATTCGAAGTTTTTATACCTGTGTTTGGTCCATAGTTTGTTTCCCGCTCCTTCCGCTGAAAGAGTAAGAAGCCCCCGGTTCAGCTTGTAAGGCTTGGGGCCTTTGCCTTCACGAGTCCAGTCATCAAGGTTAGTCAGCATGGGCCGCCAACCAAGTGAAATGGCTTTAGGGGTGGGCGAGAGTCTTCCTGCCTGATCCCGCTGAAAAAGATTGAGGGAATCAGGAGGAAGCTCAAGGACTTGGATGTTTTTGAAACGAACTTTATTCTGCCACCAGGTTTTTTTTGCTCCATGAACCTGGAGGCCGATCTTCCCCAGAGGGGAAAAGCCTTGACTACTTTTCTGTTGATAATCACCTATTTTTCTTCCTCTCACCCAGGTTTCAATACGAGGAGGAAACCCACGCGATCGAATGATCACTCTGTTCCATTTGTTTTTTTGGAACAGCTTCCATCCTTTTGAGTTGTGTTGTAACCAACCGTCTGAATAGATGCCGCCGATTTCGCCTCCTGGGCGATGGTCCAAGGTGACCTGCCAGCCCTTACGGCCCAGGCTTCGTGATTCCATTCCAATAAAAATGCCTGAATCGAAGGGGTAGTCGATTTGAACATCGCAAGCAAATACAAAGTTGGCATAGGCCCGTTGAGTATAGAGCAAGCCTCCTTCTCCTTTGGGGCCCACTTGTCCGACGATGCATCCCCTCTCCACTGACCAAAGAGCCTTGCCGTCATAACGTCCTCCCTGCGTGGTCCATCCCCGAAGGGATTTCCCATCAAAGAGTTTGCTCGCCCCAGAGAGGCTGGGAGGGGGGGGACCTTGGTCTGAAGTTGCTGCGTTTGGGAGAGCTTGGGAGGGAGAAAGGCGGGGGAATACGAGAGAGGAAAGGAGGCTCAGGCCTGTGACAAATCCGCGCATATGAAAGCTCAAAGGGGAAAGATAGGACGAAAAAGGAGCCTAGGAAGGCCCTGGATTTGGTCAAGGGGGAACTGCGACAAAAGGGCACCTGGATGGGTCTTGAAGGTCTTCTTTTGAGGTAGATAGTGGCCGATCCAAGAGAAGAGATCTTTCCATTCCGGGAAGAATGGAGATGTAAAAATCCGGTGGAAAAGAAGGAAGAAAAAGCAATGCAAGCTCAGCCCAAAACAGAAGGCGGGATTCTATTCGAGGAGAGGGTCGGCCAGGAAACTTCCTCCAGAAGGGATCCCCGCAAAGATGTGGATGCCTCGACCAAGCCAAGCTATGTGGTCGTTGGGGTCCTGTGCCGAGTTTTTCCTCCATTGATGGGGGAGGTTTGTGAGTGCATCGATTCTCTTCCAGGAATGGAATCCTTTTCTCTCGGTGAAAGGGGGAGAGTGGGGGTGCTGATTGAAGCGGGGAGCTTTGACCAGGCCCATCAGAGGCTCCAAGAAGAACTCCTTCAAGTGGAGGGAGTGCAAGCCGCTTGGCCTATCTCGACCCAATGGGAATAGGAGGCGAGGCCCTGAGGCCACATGAAGTTTTTTAAGGCACAAGTTGAGATCTCTTTATTGGAACAAGCTGCAAGAACTTTGGGAGCTGGAGGTTTTCTCGATCCCAAAAATGGAAGGACCCCTTCGGAGAATGAAAAATGGCAATGAATCGTCGAGACTTTCTTAGAACGTCCGCCATGGCGGCCGTCGCATCTGTCGCGGAAGGTAAAGCTCTAGCCTCCTCGACCCTGGAATCCTCGGAGGTCACTTGGCACAAATCAGTTTGCCGCTTTTGTGGGACAGGCTGTGGTGTCATGCTTGGGATTCGAGACAAAAAGTTGGTAGCCCTGAGGGGCGATCCCAAGCATCCAACAACCAAAGGCTTAGTTTGCGCTAAGTCTCTCTTCCTTCCCAAGATTGTTCACGCGCCCGACCGCCTGAAGCACCCCATGATCCGGAAGAATGGGAAATTCGTTCAGGCTTCATGGGATGAAGCCATGAAGCTGATCGGGGATCGATTTGCTGATTCGATTCGGAAACATGGACCTGATTCGGTCGCTTATTACGGTTCGGGACAAGCACTTTCTGAGGAAAGTTATTTGGCGAATCGGATCTTTAAGGGGGGGATTGGCACAAACAATGTAGAGGGGAATCCGAGGCTTTGCATGGCTTCTGCGGTGGGGGGCTATGTTTCGACCTTTGGGAAAGATGAACCTATGGGTTGTTATGACGATATCGATCATGCGAAGGTCTTTTTCCTGGTCGGTTCCAACACAGCTGAGTGTCACCCCGTGATTTTTGACCAGATTCTTGCCCGCAAAGAGGCCCATAACGATGTCTTGGTCATTGTTTGTGACCCCAGAAAGAGTCCGGTGACATCCATTGCGGATATCCATTTGGACCCGGTTCCCGGGTATGACTTAGCAGTGTTCCATGCGATGGCGCATGTGATCGTCAAAGAGAAAAAATATGACGCCGATTTTATTGCTAAGCAATGCCAGTTCAAAATCGTAGAGAACGGTCGCCCCAAAAAGGTCGACTTTGAGGGCTATGTCAAATTCTTGGACCAGTACAGCCCGGAACAAGCGGAGCTCATCTCGGGCGTCCCTGCACAAAAAATTGTGGAGGCGGCTCGACTCTTTGCCAATGGTCCGACCATGACCTTTTGGACCATGGGTTTAAATCAAAGAACTCGTGGAGTCTGGGCCAACAACTTGATGCACAATCTCCATCTGATTACTGGTCAGATCGGGAAGCCGGGGATGACACCTTTCTCTTTGACCGGCCAACCCAATGCCTGTGGCGGGGTTCGCGACACTGGTTCCCTTTGCCATATTCTTCCCTATGGGAGATCGGTAAAAAAAGCGAAGCATCGGGCTGAGATGGAGAAGATCTGGGGGGCCAAACCAGGCACGATCAAGCCTAAGCCCGGCAAAAATACGATTGAGATGTTCCGAGCCCTGGGTCGTAATGAAATCAAGGCCATGCTGATTCTGACCACCAACCCGGGGCAGTCTTTACCCAATTTGACTCCTTATAGGGATGCAATGGGGAAAGCCAGGCCGGGTAAGCCATTTATTGTGGTCCTTGATATCTTCCCCACACGGACGACAGAACTCGCGGACGTCATTCTTCCTGCTGCAATGTGGTCGGAGAAACTCGGGGTCTTTGGCATGTCCGAACGGCGCTATCAGTATCAGCCCGCCCTTGTTACTCCTCCGGGTGAAGCCCGGCCTGATTTAGAAATCCTTCTCGATTTCGCCGGGTTGCTCGAGGAAAGGGGGGTCATTCCGAAAGGCTATGTCTCTTCCAAATTGAAGACATGCGATGATGTTTGGAATGAGATGCGCCATGCGTCTAAGAATACCGCCTATGATTTTATGGGGATGACCAGGGACCGTCTGAAAAAAGAGCGGGGCATCCGTTGGCCTGCCCCGACCATCGACCATCCCGGAACCGCCCGTCGCTTTGTTAAGGGCGAAGATCCGATCTTGGATCACGGCCCCTATGCGGATGACTCTTTGAATGAAGGGGATATCAAATTCTATGCAGCCAAAGACTATCGGGCTACCGTTTGGCTGAGACCGGCCTTGGGGCCGGCTGAACCTGTGGATAAGGAATATCCCTACATCCTCTCCACCGGTCGTGTCCTGGAGCATTGGCACACGGGAACCATGACCATGCGCGCTCCTGAGCTAAAGCGGGCATATCCCGAAGCCTATATCGAGATCAATCCCGTCGATGCAAAGAAGTTAGGTCTGCGAAATCGAGATATGGTTCGGATCACCTCGCGCCGTGGAGAGGCGTTGATCAAGGCCCGCATTACAGGGATGCCCCGAGTAGGGATGGTGTTTGTTCCCTGGTGTTGGGAAGACACGAACTCTCTCATCAATCGAGTGACCATTGACGCTTATGACCCAGGTTCGAAACAGCCTGAATTCAAGATCTGCGCTGTCAAACTGGCAAAGGCCTAATCCTGGAGGACGATATCATGAAAGCGAGAATCCCCATCGCCTTCCTAGGCATCCTTGTGATTGGTTGCGCAGCTTCAGGGGGAGATGCTCTCCTTCCCGCTACGCAGAAATCCCAGTCTAAGCCTGTGGTCCAGAAAAAACGGACGAAAGCATCCAAGCTGGTAGTTCCAACAAAACAGGGCAAGGTTGTTTCTAAAAAGGATCGCAAAGGAAAGGTCCAGGTGACGAAAAGGAAACCGGGGCCTTTCGAAGGCAATGCATTCCCACCCACCTTGTCGGATCTCCCTTATCATCAGAAGGGTTGGAAAAAGAATGATTGTCTTCGCTGCCATGAAACTGGTGTGGGGAAAGCCCCCGAGGTTCATCATAAGGGGATGCCCAAACGTCTCTTGACTGCAAAGTGTCGCTCCTGTCATGTGAGAATCCCCGGTTCCAAGGCCAAGGTCATTAAAAAAGACCCAAAAGGGTTTCTTGGGAATGCTTTTCCTCCGATGATTCCCAACTCTCCTTCGCATAAGGGAGTATGGGGGAATAACCGCTGCCTCCTTTGCCATGATTCCGGGATTCGAGGGGCTCCTATCGTGAAGCACAAGGAGATGCCCAGAATCCTTCTCAAAGCCAAGTGCCGTTCTTGCCATGTGCAAGTCCGTGTCATTGATGTCAAAAAGGAGGGACACTAATCCTTCCCCGGATCCCATTTGAAGAATGAACATCAGCCGACGAAAATTTTTAGGGGGTTGCGGCCTTCTCTTGGGAGGAAGCTCAGGGTTCATAAGCTCTCTGCTTTCCGGGAGTGGTCCCGTCGCTTTGCGTCCTCCAGGAGCGAGGGAAGGAAAGGAATTCCTCGCCACATGTATTCGTTGCGGCCAATGTGTCGAAGCCTGCCCCTATGACAGCCTTAAGTTGTTTGGTCTTGGGGGCGGGCTTGCGATGGGAACCCCCCATGTTGAGGCCAGGAAAGTTCCCTGCTACCTCTGCACAAATGAGGACGAACTCAAATGCATTGGAGCTTGTCCTTCAGGAGCACTGGAGCCAGTTGAGGACCGTTCCAAGGTTCGAATGGGGACAGCTGTTATCAATCACAAAACTTGTTTTGCCTTCAATGGAGTGACCTGCCGGGTTTGTTGGCGCGTTTGCCCCTTTCAGGGAACGGCACTTGTCTATGACAAACGCATGCGGCCAACCATAGATCCAAAAGCTTGTGTGGGTTGCGGGATCTGTGAGGAAGCGTGCATTACAGAAAAGAGTTCCATCGTTGTTCGTCCCGCGAATTCGAATGAGGGAGTTGGTTAAGGATGAACGCCAAGAGCCCAAAGAGGAAACATCTGAAGATCCATACTATTTTGCGGCGGACCACGGCTTTTCTGTTCTTGGTTTTGCTTGTTCTTGGGGCTTTAGATTGGATTTCCTGGTTCCGAGGGGGGACGACCGGAACAAGAATTTTTGGGATTGTTCCTTTCACCGATCCCTTGGCTTCGTTGGAGGTCCTTCTTGCCGGAGGTGTGACAAAACCCTTGATTTGGATTGGGGCGGGATTGCTCGTCCTTCTTGCTTTGCTTCTTGGGCCTGTGTTCTGTGGGTGGATTTGTCCCCTAGGCTTTGTCCTGGATTTGAATGAAACCTTGAGTCGAAAGGTTCGGCACCGCATACACCTTAAGGGCAGAAAAGGGTTACCCCTTTTGGAACCTCCAGATGGCTTGCGTTTCCCTCTCCTTCTCTTTGTTCTGTCCTTCAGTCTCTTCGCTGGATTTCCCCTTTTTCAGACATTCTCACCCATTAATTTTCTTGGATGGGGAATCGTTTTTGGAGTTTGGGGGGGGCTTCTTGTTCTCCTTATTCTTTGCATCTTGGAGTGGGTTCTTCCCCGGTTTTGGTGCCGATCGCTTTGTCCCCTTGGTGGGTTTTACAGTCTTCTAGGGAAGGCTGCCCCTTTCCGTATATGTATTTCCAAATCCAGGGCGGGAAAGACACTTTGCGGGCTTTGCACGACCCATTGCCCTATGGGGATTCAGGTCATGGAAAACTTTACGACTAAGGGTTTTGGAAGTATCGCCGATTCACGTTGCACTCGGTGTGGGGCATGCATCGATGTTTGCCCTAAAACAGTTTTAACACTAGGGTTCTGCGGAAAAGGTAAGCCTTTGACCCAGGAATTGGGGCCTGCTTTACCTTGCCGGGAATCGTCCTTTAAGAAAAACGAATCCTGCCTTTCAGGAGGTGCACATGGCACCTGAACAGAATGAATTACCGAAGATGGATTCTCCCGAGAAGAGACCCTTGCAATATGGCTCAGGTTCCTGGCTATTAGGGCCTTTATTTCTCGGAGTTGCGGCATGGTTTTTTCTGGGTATGAAATCCCCTGATCTTCCCCCAAAAAAACTATATCCAATTAATCAGTCTGCAATAAGCACAGCTCCCCGCAGAAAAATGATTGGAGTCCAACCCCCCAAGATTCATATCAATGGTTTCGACCGGACTTGCAACGACTGTCATAATTCATTCAAGTCCGAGACCCCTAAAATCAAAGGACGACTCCAGCACAAAGAGATAATCTTGGAGCATGCTATTAACACTTCTTGTTTCTCTTGTCATGACCAAAAAGATCGAAACTATTTAATTTCTCTTAAGGGAGAAAAAATCGAATACCCAGCAGTGGTGAATCTCTGTGCCCAATGTCATGTCCGAATACATCGTGATTGGGTCAAAGGAAGTCATGGACGGAGTAACGGATATTGGGATACCCGAAAGGGGCCCATGAAACGTCTGAAGTGTACACAATGTCATGACCCTCACCAACCCAGGCATCCCGCGATGGATCCTCTGAAACCTCTCCCGGGTCCTCACACGCTCCGCATGGGGGAGCAAACAGAGCCGAGGGAGGAAGAGAGCGAGGATGTTCTTTATCTCTTGAAGAAAAATGGATCCGGGGGCTTTGGCCCCAAAGCAGGCAAGAAGGAGAAGCGATGAGCGGCGAACAAAAAATGAACCGAAGAAGCTTCCTGCGTGGAAGCCTTGGAGCGGCGGGAGGGATGGCCGCAGTGGCAGCAGCGCTGACTCCCCTCAAGGATTTAGACCTCAGTGAGATGACGGTCGACCATTTCTTACAGAAGCACTACAAGGAAATGAGTCCGAAGGAAATCGACCAAGTCATTGAACGGATCAGCAAGGAAGTGGAGGAGCGTTACGACCTTAGGCCCGAGCTTAAGGACGTGAAGCCCATGGATGGGGTGGAGTTTACCTACCTCCTGAATTTGGGTCGCTGTATTGGTTGCCGCAAATGTGTGCATGCTTGTGTGGCCGAGAACAACCAGAGTCGGAGTCCGGAAATTCAGTATATCCGTGTTCTTGAGATGCCCCGCGGAAGTGTCAATCTCGAACACAGCAATCATCACTATGGAGATAAAAAGGTTCCTTCAAAGGACCATTTCTATATGCCTGTGCAGTGCCATCAGTGTGATAACCCGCCATGTGTCAAGGTTTGTCCGGTTGAGGCTACATGGAAAGAAGACGATGGGATCGTTGTCATCGATTATGACTGGTGTATTGGATGTCGGTATTGCGAAGCCGCCTGCCCTTATTGGGCAAGGCGGTTCAATTTTGCCGAACCGGAGATTCCCAAGAAAGATCTGAATCCCAAGATGGGATATCTGTCCAATCGCCCAAGGCACAAGGGGGTGATGGAAAAGTGTCATTTTTGCCTTCATCGGACCCGTGAAGGCAAGCTCCCAGCCTGTTTGGAGGTCTGCCCGGTAGGGGCCCGCAAGTTCGGGAACATCAATGATCCCAATAGTGAGGTCGTTCAAATTTTGAAGACGAAACGAATCTTCATCCTTAAGCAGGAGGTCGGGACCAAGCCCCGGTTCTTCTATTACTTCGACGAAGATTATGGCTTCGGTGATTGAGGGGCTTGCACAATGAAAGACTATCTCCGTTTTTTGCGACGTTGTTTCCGAATCAGCTTTGTCGGAGATTGGCGTTACTACCTTTGGATGTTCCTTTTGAGCGTGGTGGCCCTTTTTGGTCTCAACGCTTATTCGCAACAGCTTGTCCATGGTTTACAGACTACGGGGATGACAGACCAGGTTTCATGGGGGCTTTATATCGCCAACTTTACCTATCTAGTGGGGATGGCAGCTGCTGCGGTCATGCTGGTGATTCCGGTTTACATCTACAAGAACAAGGATCTTCACGATTTAGTGATTTTTGGGGAACTCTTCGCTGTTGCCTCAATCCTGATGTGTCTCCTTTTCGTGACCGTTGATCTTGGACGCCCCGACCGGTTCATTCACTTATTCCTGCGGTTCAATTGGCCGATCTCCATGCTGACCTGGGACGTGTTGGTTCTCAATGGTTACCTTCTTTTGAACCTCCATATCTGCGGTTACCTGATCTATTGTGCCTACCGGAGAACTCGACCGGGGAAATGGTTCTATATACCCTTTGTCTTTGTTGCGATTTTTTGGGCCATTTCTATCCACACAGTAACGGCCTTTCTCTATAGCGGTTTGGGGAGTCGGCCTCTTTGGAATTCCGCTGTTCTTGCCCCACGTTTCTTAGCATCTGCCTTTTCTGCGGGACCGGCCTTTTTGGTTTTGGCCTTGCAGGTCATTCGTCGTTTCTCCGATTACAAAGTCCCCGACGGTGCTCTTCAGATGCTGCGGAAGATCATCACGGTAGCCTTGTCGATTAACATGTTTCTCTTAGGTTCCGAGATGTTTACTGAGTTCTATACCCAGGCCGAACACTCTGCCTCTGCCCAATACCTGTTCTTCGGACTTGCGGGAAAACATGCTCTTGTTCCCTGGATTTGGACGGCTATTGGGATGAACTCCCTTGCCCTTGTCCTTCTATTCTTTCCCATTTCCAAATCTCTGAAATGGCTCAATCTTTCCTGTGCCTTAATGATTGTCGGGATCTGGATTGAAAAAGGGATGGGTTTGATCGTTCCCGCTTTCATTCCCAGCCCCCTGGGAGAGATGGTGGAATACAAGCCAACGACGAATGAGATCTTGGTCAGCCTTGGGATATGGGCCTTTGGTCTTCTGGTTTTTACGATCCTGGTAAGGATCACGATTCCTGTACTTTCCGGGCGCTTGACAATTGATTCGGTCCATCCGGCTGAATTGCCAAACGCCTTTTCCACCAAAACCTTTAACTAAGGAGTAGGTTCGATGCTTCGATCGATCGCCGCATTGAGGCGCGCTTGCTTGCTTCTCTTAGCTGGTCCGGCCATGGTTCTTGGAACCACGACCGCATTGGAGGCCCAAGCGATTGGGTTGCCGCAGATCAGTCCTGAGAGTAAGGAGTGCATCCAGTGCCATAGGAAGCAGAACCGCGGGCTCTACCAGCAATGGGGGAGCAGTAAGCACTATCGTGCGAACGTGGGCTGCTATGAATGCCATCAGGCTGAAAAATCCGACAAGGATGCTTTCAATCATTATGACTACACGATTGCAGTGATTGTGAGTCCTAAGGATTGTTCAAGGTGCCATAGTCAGGAAGTCAAAGAGTTTCAAGATTCTCACCACGCGAGTGCGGGGAAGATTCTTGGTTCTCTCGACAATGTCCTCGCCGAAGTGGTCGAGGGAAACAAGGGGTTGATAACCCCAGCCTTTCCGATGGGTGTCTCCGCGGCAGCGGTCAATGGGTGTTGGCAGTGCCATGGTGCCCCGGTGAAGGTCTTGGCCAACGGCAAGTTGGATCCAGCGACTTACCCCAACAGTGGGATTGGCCGCTTGAATCCGGATGGTACGCAAGGTTCTTGCAATGCTTGCCATACAAGGCATTCCTTCTCTGTGGCCCAAGCGCGACATCCGAACACCTGTGGTAAGTGCCACCTTGGTCCCGATCATCCCCAAAAGGAGATCTATGAAGAGTCCAAGCATGGCATCAATTTCTTCGCAAATGAAGATAAGATGAACATGAGTTCGGCGAAATGGATCGCAGGTGAAGACTATTGGGCTGCTCCGACTTGTGCTACCTGCCATATGTCCGCCACCAAAAACCAAAAGGTGACTCATGACATTGGTATGAGGATCAGTTGGAACAATCGTCCGATTACTTCGGTTCGTCCCGAAATTGCTGATGCCAAAATGGGTTTGCCCAGTGCGAATGTGCCTTGGCAAGTTCGTCGGCAGAACATGAAGGATGTTTGCAGTGCTTGCCACAACAAGAATTGGGTAGAAAATTTCTATGTCCAATATGACGGATTGGTGAACCTGTACAACACCAAGTTCGGAGCTCCTGGAAAAGCTCTTTATGCTCTTGCAAAACCTTTGCGTCCTCACAAGGCCCCTTTCTCCCATAAGGTCGACTGGGTTTGGTTTGAAATTTGGCACCATGAGGGGCGCAGGGCACGCCATGGCGCTTCGATGATGGGACCCGATTACACGCACTGGCACGGGACCTATGAGGTTGCCCAGCATTTCTATGCCAACTACATTCCCATTTTGAAGAAGCTGGCGAAAGATGCCATCGCTTCAGGGGATCCGAAAAAGATTGCCGGCGGGAAGAAACTGCTTGCCAAGATTGATGAGGTTCTCAACTCAAAAGACCATCAGTGGTTCCTGGACAAGATGAGTCCGGAAGAGGCTGCAAGGAGGAAGAAAGCTCGGGAAGAGTTCAAAAAACGTTACAAGAACTGAGGCATCCCTTTTCTCCTTGCTTCATGAACTCGCTTTGTTCATGAGCTTGTTTTCCTTTCATGCAAAGGCCTAGGCCTTTGCATGAAAGATCTCAGGAAATGGGTTTTATCCCATGGCTTTTCCAAGCTGTCGTCAATCCCTTTGGATTGCTTCAGCTTGGAAAAAGCCAAAGCATTCCTAGATTCTGGTCTTTGGGCAAAATACTCTTCAGAGAACGCGAGAGGATGACTAAGGTAGTTTTCAGGAATGAGCGAGTCTGACAATCGATATCAACCCACCGAAGAGGATGGGAAGCTTGCCCTCAGGGAGCATGCGATTCTTCGAGCGATGGAAGCGAGGCATAGGTATGGGGATATTGGGGCGGAGGAGATTCTGGCTCTCCTCAAGGACCCTTCCCTTGTACGTTTTCCAACGATCCTTCGGTTTGACTCTGAACCCCTCGAGCCCGGTGAGTTTGCGTTTTCTGCTCCCCTGGGAGAGACTCCGAGTGAAGGTTTTTGCCTTTTTGTGCACCCCTATTTCCAAGACAAACCCGAAGCTCTTCCTTTTTTGGTCTCTTATCAGCTTGTGAGAATCAACTATGGAGATGTCGCGACCCATGAGGATGCCGAAGCTTTTGGGGCCGCCCTTCTGGGATTGGAAACGGAAGATTACTACCAAAAAGTCTGCGCTCTTGCTGATGCGATTCCCAAGCTATAGTCATGATCAAGGAACAAAAACTTTCTTCCGGTAGGGGGAGGGCATGAAGGCCTTGGGCTAAGTCCAGATAAAAAGGGATTCATTCATGGAAAAAAAGAAAGAGTTTCAATCCTCTCAGCTTGCTTATCTCCTATTCTCCCTTCTCTTTGCTTGTGGGGGGAAGGTCCGGGAAGCTGATCAGCCCAAGCAAACGAAGCAAGCGGTTGGAATGACGACGGGGGATAAGACGGGGAACGTCCTGCATGTACCTGAGAGCGTTCATAAGGTGAAGTGTGGATGCGCGATTAAGGGCATTGGAAAGTGTGGCGAATTTATCGAAATCGATGGCCGATATATTCCGATCCTTGGAGATTTAAACTTAGGTCCCATGCCCTTTTGTCACAAAACTGGTTTAAAGGCAAAAGTAAAAGGGAATGTCAAAGACGGGAAATTCGTTTTTGAAACGTTTCACCTGATAGGGCGGTAGTGTGCATTCTTATCCGCCCAGTGAATAAACATGGATGACGCCTTAAGATCTCGATGTTTGGCTGAACCCTGGATGTGAGTTTTTCTCACTTAAGAGTAGAAATTTTGGGGAACGCTCATATTCTTATCGCCCAAATTTCACGAACTGTGTTTTGACCTTTGTCCATTCTTGGAGATCATCGCAATGCATTCTCTCGTTAAAAGCCTTCTCCAGGGCTTGCTCTTTGCTCTTTTTCTATCCTTCTCTCTTGTGGCACAGGACCAAAAAACTCCTCCTAGCCCCCAGACCATCTCTATCCAAAATGCCAAAGTTTTGGAACTTAAACTTCGGCCTATGTTTAAGGATGATCTCAAGGTTGAAGCCGAGGCATGGCTCAATGAGTTAAAAAAGACTGTAGAGAAGGAAAGTCAGACACAAATTGATCTTCAAAATCCAAAAGCTTCGAATAAAGACGCCCTAAGAAAAACCCTTGCGGAATTGGGGGTCGAGAAGGCAAACAAGGTTGCTCTTCTGAAGGTAGCACTGAAAGCGTATAAAGCAAAAGGGGGGGACACCGGAGACTACCAAAAGTATTTGGACGAAGTTTCAGGTCTGAGTTTAGATACAAGTAATGCCTCGGGGTTTATCACCACTGCCAAAGATTGGCTTTTGAGCGAAACGGGTGGTATTGCCTTGGGAATCAATATTATCCTTTTCCTTATCGTCCTGTTTGTCTTTTCCATTGCTGGACGGATTGCAGCGGGTGTGACTGCAAGGGCCTTAAAAAAGTTTGGAAGAACCTCCGATTTACTCCGAGACTTTTTTACGAATACCGTCCGAAAATTGATCTTCTTTGTTGGGCTTGTTGTTGCCCTCTCTATGTTGGGGATCGACATTGGACCCCTCTTGGCAGCCATTGGAGCCGTCGGCTTCATCGTAGGCTTCGCTTTACAGGGTACTTTGAGCAACTTTGCCTCGGGTATCATGATTCTCCTCTATCGCCCTTACGATCTCGGCGATGTTGTTGAGGTTGCTGGATCGGTGGGGGGAGTCAGCGCAATGAGCTTGGTTTCGACAACCATAAAGACCCCTGACAACCAAGTTCTTGTGATCCCGAACAACTCCATTTGGGGGGGAACGATAAAGAACATCACAGGAAGTGATACTCGTCGCGTGGATATGGTCTTCGGAATTGGGTACGACGATAACCCTGACAAGGCCGCCAAGGTCTTGGAGGAGATTGTTAAGGCGCATTCCTTGGTTTTGAAGGACCCCGCTCCGGTCGTCAAGATGCACGAACTTGCTGATTCTTCTGTCAACTTTGTTGTGCGTCCTTGGTGCAAAACAAGTGACTACTGGGCTGTTTACTGGGATATTACCCGAGAAGTCAAAAAGCGCTTCGATGCCGAAGGGATTTCAATCCCCTATCCCCAGATGGATGTTCATCTGGACAAGCCTTCTTGAGGTCCTTCCCTCCCGACAAAGGAGGGTCTCGGGTTCTTTTTTGCGCGAGGCAAAAAGAAAGCGGGTTCCATCCGAATAGAATAGGGGGGCTGGGGGCGGTTTTCTTCTCAGCCCAAACCTTGTATCCATGAGGGGGAATGGCTTGAATGTTCCACGAACCCGCTTTATTCATCGCCTCGCTCTCTTTACAAGGTGTTATTTACCTCAGGATCATGCTTGAATGGATTCTCCTGGCCTTTGTCTAAGCGGGAAGGACCGCAAAGAAAAAGAATAAGGGTCCCTCATTGACAAGCTTTTCCGGAGCAAATCCCTCCTTGTAGACCGTTTATGCAACACTCCTCAAGGGTTTTGCATGCACTTGAAGTGATCTCTTGAATCAAGCGGTCCAATTCTTTTTCTTTTGCGCGTTCAGTCTGAAGGAGCCAAAAGCTTGACCTATCCGGGGGAACCATTGATGGTCCGGATGCTTAAGGTCCGGCAATGGTCAATCTGGTTTTCAAACATCCATAACACAAGGAAAAGCGAGTCCCAACAATGAGTGATTTTCGGTCCCAGCTCCAAGAGAAACTCGGCCTCAGTTCGGTCGATTACCATCCGAATTTGTCCAAAGAGGCTCTTTTCAAGGAAGCCTTAATCCACGACAGGGGGCGGATCCGGGAGGGTGGACCTGATGATGACCATAAGGCTTATCAAACGAAATTGGGCTTGGAAGGCCCTCTCGTCTTTTACACCGATCCCACTTGCACCGGCAGGCCTGTAAAAGACACCTTTGCTGCTGCTTGGCCTGAGTTTGAGGATAAAATTTGGTGGAAGCCCGATTTCCAAAAATACGATCCCCAGGCTTACCTGGCTCTCCGGCGGCGGGTTGTTGACTACCTAAACGCCAACAATACGAGGCTCTATGTCAAAGATGTTTACTGTGGAGTCGATCCGGAATTTGCCATCCCTGTTCGTTTTGTCGGAGAATACGCATCCCACGCGCTCTTCACACATAATATGTTCCCTAAGGGAGTCGAAGGGGTTTCCGATGAAGATGGGAAGCGTTGGACCTTATTGAATGTTCCCTCTTTCCACTGCGACCCCAAAAGAGATGGAAGTAAATCTGAAAGGGTCGTCATTTTGGACTTCAAGGACAGGGTTGTCCTCGTTTGTGGACGCGCGGATTATTGTGGCGTAAACAAAAAATCCTTATTTACGGTGTTTAATTATCTACTCCCTGAACAGAATGAACTTTCGATGCACTGCTCTGCCAATGTTGGGCGAGCCAATGATTGCGCTATTCTCTTTGGTCTTTCGGGAACAGGAAAGACGACTCTTTCGGCAGATCCCAATAGAAGGTTGATCGGGGATGATGAACATGCCTGGACCAAGGGTGGCGTGTTTAACCTGGAAGATGGCTGTTATGCAAAGCTCATAGACCTTAATAAGGAGGCTGAGCCGGTCATTGCCTCTGCTCTTTCCATGCCCGGGACTTTGATAGAAAACGTCCCAGCGCTTCCTGGCAAACCCCTTGATGAAACCGATCCTCAGGAGTTGGATCTCACGGACAGGTCCATTACCGAAAACACCCGCTTTTCCTATCCGCTTGATGCTAACCCCAATGTTATGCCCGGGGCTCGCGGTCCTCATCCCCAAACGATTGTCCTATTGACGGCGGATGCTTTTGGTGTGCTACCTCCTGTATCGGTTTTGACTCAGAAAGAGGTGATGTATCATTTTGTCTCAGGCTTTACCTCTAAGTTGGCCGGGACGGAGGTTGGTATCACCGAGCCGGTAGCAGCTTTCAGTGCTTGTTTTGGAGCACCCTTTATGGCTCATTTTCCCTCGGTATATGCAAAACTACTCGCCGAAAAGATGCAAGCCCATAAGACACGATGCATTCTTCTCAATACCGGTTGGTCAGGAGGCCCCTATGGAACCGGCCATCGGATTTCCATCAAGCATACGCGCGCCCTTCTGAACGCAGCCCTAAGAGGTGATTTGGATGAGGGCAAAGTCGAATTTGAAAAACACCCCGTCTTTGGGCTCCTTATGCCGAAGACCTGTCCCGATGTTCCTGCGGAAATTTTGAATCCAAGAAATACTTGGAAGGATAAAGAGGCTTATGATCGCCAGGCGCTGAGGCTGAAAGAGATGTTCCATGCGAACTTTGCAAAGAACGACTTTGCTTCTTTTGGAATCGAAGATGTCATGAACAAGTAGGAAGGAGAATACGAAAGAGACTGCCTTCTCCCCTCCCGCTCTGGACACAAATTTGTCCGCCGTGGCTCCGAATGATATCAAGGGTAGAAGCAAGTCCCAGGCCATGGCCGGTGAACTTGGTTGTGAAGAAGGGGTCAAAGATCTTGTCTAGAGTGTCGGAGCTCATGCCCTCTCCTTCATCCTCAACTTCAATCACAAGGGAGTCTTTGAGGGAGAGGTCTTCACCCCAGCAAATGCATTTGGTCCAATTCCTTTGAGGTTTTTCTTTTTCTTTTGAAGATCTTTGTCGGATCCGGATCCAAAGGTTCCCGGGTGCTGAGGACATCGCATCCACGCTGTTGAGAAGAAGATTCATGATGGCTTGTCGCATCCTTAAAGGATCTCCCAGGATATTGGGGACAGGTGCCTTTCTTTGGAAATGTAATTTGATTTGGGAGGGGACCAAAGGCTTGACAAGGGAGATAGTATTTTCGATGACTTCCAACATGTTGAGCGGGCGTTTTCTCCCCTTCCGTTTTCCAGCGAAATTAAGAAGATTTTTCACCAACTCTGCGGCGGCTTCGGTATTCCTAAGGATTCCTTCAGCCCATTCTCTCTGTTGGGTTCCTTCGGGAAGGACTGAGAGCAGAAGCTCGGTATGTCCCAGAACTCCGGCCAGGAGGTTATTAAAATCGTGGGCAATGCCTCCTGCAAGAAGGCCAAGGCTTTCGAGCTTCTCGGCTTCGAGGATTTTTCGTTCGAGGCGCAGGCGTTCGCGTTCAGCCTGCTTTTTTTCCGTGATGTCTTGAATGGTGCCAAAACGGCTGATCTCTTTTCCATTCGCATCTTTGATACTTTTCCATCGATCCTGAATGAAGCGAATCTCGCCATCAGGCCGCCGAATTCGAAGTTCGAGGTTGATGAATTCTTCCCCCTCTCTGGATGCTCTGGAGGCATCTTCCAACCTTGGGATGTCTTCGGGGTAGACCGTTGCACGAAGAAGGTCACGAGTGATTTTTTGTCGGGGAATTCCTGCAATCCGGAACATTTCATCTGACCACTCGTACTCTTCTGTTTCGATATTGTGGGACCAACTTCCGATTTTGGCGATTCTTTGCGCCTCGCGGAGAGCAGCTTCGCTCGCCCGGAGTTTGGTGTCGAATTCGGTTTCTCGACTGAGATCCTGGAGGATCCCAAAAGCTCTAAGAGGGGTCCCATTGGAAGCCCTTTCGATCCGGATCCGAGAGCGTACCTTTAGGATGTTCCCATCCTTTTGGATGATTCGGAATACGTGATCGTAGGCTGCGTCTTCCTCAAGAAGCTCTTTGTTCCATTGTAGAAAAAGGGACTTATCTTCCGGATGAATGCGAGAGACTACGAAAGGGAAGTCGGGTTGGATTTCTCCCGGTTCGAATCCGAAGAGACGGAACTGCTCATCAGACCAAAAACCCTTTCCTGTGATCAGATCTCGGCCGAAGCAGGCCATTCCGGCGAGTTGAAGTGTTTCGGCATAGAAATTTTTGGGAAAGTCTTCTTTGGTTGGATCGATTTCTGACAATTTCGTTTCGCAATTGGTTTAACTCTTGTGATTCATAAGTAGGGACCCGTTTTTTTCCGGATCTGCCCACATCTGGAGGTTTTTTTTCAAGATCCATGAGGTTTTCGAGTTCTCGCAGCTCAGAAAAAGTCTAAAGGATTCGAAATGTTTGGTCTTGAACCCAAAGCACTCTATAAGTTGAAGGAGATCAAGAGAAAAGGGGGTTACAACGAGAAGAATTGGAGTTCACCCAGTTCTCCGGGGAGTTTCGGGGAGGAGGGGAGAGCTTGTTGTTCCAGAGATTTGGCTGAAGCTTCAGCTTCGGAAAGAAATTGTTCATAGAGTTTTGCTCGTCTTTCTTGTGGGAGTGGATCATGCTGGAGAGGGCCAGTGGAAAGGGCAGCATCTAAGGAAAAATCCTCCACTAAATCCTGCCCTAAATGATGTGTCCATGTCCCGGAATCCAGTTCCAACTCATAGGCGGAAACAAAGAGCCAGCCCTTGTGGCCGAGAAAATCTACTGCCTTGATCACATAGTCCGCCTCAAGATCATCCATGATGAAGTGGAAACCGACGCGACACCATCCAGGTTTGATTCCCTCATGACCCATGAGGACTTGTTGCCGGTAGCGTTCTGCAAGGTCCTGGTTGATGTTCAAGAGTCGATGTCCATAAGGACCCGCACAAGAACAACCCGCCCTGGATTGGATTCCAAAGAGATCATTGAGGAGTACTGTGACCAAGCGGGGATGGAGGTAGCCACCTCTTGGGTCTCTGATATTGAAGGAGACGATCGCGACTCTTTTTTCGGGGTCAGGGTTTCCAAGAATCTCGATGTTGGGATTGGATTTCCATGTTTTAAAGGCTCGTTGGAGCAAATCTTGTTCTCTTGCCTCCAATCGCTCGGTCCCAATTCGCTCCTTTACTTCATAAGCCAGAGCCGCTTTCATCGTTTGTAGGACCCCAGGGGTACCGGCCTTTTCCCGTTGTTCGATATCTTTGACAAAGTCGTGGCCATGAGGCCCTACATAGTCCACGGTGCCCCCGCCACCCACTGTTGGATCCAGGCTGCAATCGTAGAGACTCTTCTTGAAAACAAGGATCCCCGCCGACCCCGGTCCTCCCAAGAGCTTGTGGGGTGAGAGAAAAATGGCGTCTAAGCTACGATCCTCTTCGGGGTTCCGGTTCTTTGCAGGATCGGGGCACATGTCGATTTTGACGTAGGGACTACTGGCCGCGTAGTCGAAGCAGGCAATGGCCCCATAGCGATGGAGAAGGGCGGCGATGTCGTGCACGGGGGAAATCATTCCTGTTACATTGGACGCTGCCGAAAAGGATCCGATCAATCGGCGACCTTCGTTTTCAGGGCGTTGGAGGAGAGCCTCGAGGTGGGCCAGGTCAATCCCGCCGTCTTCGGAGAGTCCGACTTCGTGAACCTCGGCCACTCCCTGTCGCCAGGTGACTTCATTGGAATGGTGCTCATAAGGACCCACAAAAACTACAGGCGCAGCCTGTCTGGGGAACAGAGGGTCCAAGCCCAGAATGGTACTCAAAAGTCTCCGGGTGGCGGGGGGGAGCTGAACTCCCAGCATCTGTTGACACTTGTCGATAGCGGCTGTGGATCCGGCTCCCACAGCAATCAGCCTCCCATCGGGGCCCGCGTTGACCGCATCCTTGATCATCTGCTCGGCCTGGTGGAGGAGAAGGGTCATGCTGCGCCCGGAGACATCATCCTCTGTGTGCGTATTGGCATAGCTTCGTTGGATATCCATAAGATATCGCTCGATGAACCGAAGGCATCTCCCCGAAGCCGTGTAGTCGCAATACACGAGCATCCGTTTCCCGAATGGGGTTTCAAAGAAGGCGTCGATGCCGATGCATTCCTGCCGCAGAAAAGAAAAGTCGAAAGCTTGCTCCATTTTGGAAAGGATTCTAACCAGTTCTTTTGCGTTTGGAATCTTCCCTTTTCAGGGGGGATTGTGGCGGGGGAGTCCGGAGATGAGTGGTTGGGGGAACCGGGGCAAAAAAAAGAGCCCCCTGTGATTCGTTTGAGGAGAGGAGCCTGTGGAAGCCCCAAAAGAGAAGAGTCACCCCCAACATTTCCATTTCTTCTTCGATTGCGGTTTCGACAACAATCCCCCAATCCTGTGAGGATTGAAAAAGGTTGGAGATCGTCTCCATTCCCAGGGCCCCCAAAAAAAAGACCGCGAAACCTAATAGGACAAGTCTCCCTCCTTGCTTGAGGGGGAAAAAACGTCTGAGGAAAAAGAATAGGACCCCCAGGCCGAGAACGACGGGAATGCCCAGGGCCAACATCCAAATCCCGGTAAGGTGGAACCAGGAATCTTGATAGGAAGCACCTAAGAACCGTTGGTCAGCGATTTGTCCCAACGATTCATGAATCTGGGCGACTTCATCGAGGGAGAAAGCAAAAAAAATGAAAGGAAAGCCTATGAGGAAAAAGGCTCCTTTGGCCTTTCTCTGCATTTGGTTTTGGAAGTACCGCCATGCCAGGATTCCGACGAGGGTCCATTGAACCGAGGAGAACCAAGTGCCAATGCTGGCTTCTTCGCCCAGGTTAAGGATGCGACTGAGGAAGTCTCCAAGATGTTGGTGCCAGTAGATGACAACCATCCCGAAAAGGAGGAAGAGGTCACCCAGGAGGAGAAGAAGGACGCTTTTGGGGATGGAGGAGGATCGGAACATCAGGATCCTTGAGGAAGAGAGCTTTGTGGTCTGGAAGAAGAATCGCCTATGCCGAGAGCTGAACTGCTTTGATTCTAGCAAAGAAGTGCTTTTTCGGTCTGCCTTGTTGTCCTCAGGGCTTAGGGACGAGCCCGGATGCGTCGATAAGCTCCATGGGATCGGAGATTGATCGTATGGAAGAAAAAATCTTGGTAACCGCAATTGTGTCCACATGGAACGCCGAGCGTTTCATGAGGGGCTGCATGGAAGATCTTTTGCGGCAAAGCTTGGGGGAGCGCCTTGAAATCCTCGTGATTGACAGTGCATCTCCAGGGAAGGAGGGGGAGATCGTTCGTGGGTTTCAAGAGGCCCGCCAAGAAGGGCAACCCGTGTTGCGATACTATCGGACGGAGTTTCGAGAAAACTCACACGAAGCCTTTAATCGGGCCATCCTCCTGGCGAGAGGCAAATATCTAACAACAGCCAACACGGATGATAGGCATCGTGTGGACGCATTGGCCCGCATGGCAGAGGTGCTGGAGGCTCACCCTGAATATGGGATCGTCTATGCGGATACTTTGATAACGCATGGGGAAAACGAGACCTTCGAGGAGAATACCGCCCTCAAGCGCCATGACTGGCCCGATTTCACCTGGAACGTGGGTTTGTCCTGTTGCCTGTTTGGGGCTCAGCCTCTTTGGCGAAGGAAAGTGCATCAGGAGGTGGGTTTGTTTGATCCCGAGCTTGTGATTGCCGGGGATCATGACATGTTTCTTCGCATTGCTTGGAACAGTGGAGCCGTGCATTTGCGGGAGAGTCTTGGTTTGTTCCTTGAGAGACCTGACAGCAATAGTGGGAGAGAGAGAAGAGAGCCTACCCTGAGGGAGGTTCATAAGGTCTTGGCCAAATACCGGCGCGAGAGGTCTGTGGAAGATATCTATACCGGGTTGGAGCACTCCAAGGATCCCTTTGATCGTGCCGCTTGCTTTTTTGAAAGTGGGAATCTTTGTGCTTTGGGGCCGTACACGGATATGGGTTTGGCCTTGGAGTTTTATCAGAAAGCCCTGGAGGGGTTTCCTGTGGATCATCCCAGGGCAAAGGAGCTGACATCGGCCTTCGCGAACAACTCAGCCTGTCTTTTGTTTTGCATTGGCAAGGACCGGGAAGCTTGGGCGGCCCTTCGCCTGGCCAAGGAGCTTCCCCAAGTGTCCATCAACCGGGAGCGGGTTCTTGCTGCACGTGAGCAGGGTACCAAGCTTTATCCTCCACAGTTGGCCTTTGCATCCCTGGAGAGTCCGCTGGTCAGTTCTTCGCGGGAGGCTCATGCCCTGGTCTGGGATGGCGACACCTGGGTTTCCCCTCAAATCGCTCCAAAGCAGATTCCTTGGGATGTGTATCAAGGGCCCAATGGGATTCCCATAAGTGAAGGCGAGCGCCGAGCCGCCCGCTTGGGCCTGCCTCGATCCCTGGCTTCGGAGATCTCCGCTCCTCTTCCTTTGCCCGGAGGCCGAAACATAATGATTTGTATGTATGGGTGGGAGGAGAGTGGGGGGGGGACCATCCTCCCCAGGGATGTGGCCCTAGCTTTTGCCGAGAGAGGACACAAGGTTACGGTGTTTTATGCAGGGGCGACCGAAAGGCCGGATTTACCTCCATATGGAACCGAGGTCCGGTACGAACAGGGGGTTGAGCTGATAGGTGTCTTCAACCGTCCTAGTCTTTTCCTGGATGGTCAAAACCCTGCCAGAGAAATAGACGATCCCAAGATCCTGTCCCTTTTTGAGGAAGTTCTCGATGCGAAGGATCCAGATGTGGTGCATTGCTTTAATCTCCACAACCTGGGAATGAGTCTTGCCGCCACGGCCAAGGAGAGGGGAAAGACGGTTGTCTACAGTTCCAACAACTATTGGCCCATCTGTCCCAGGATTTACCTCTTTCATGAAAACTTGCAGCTCTGCAATGGACCCGAGCCTTCGGGGACCAATTGCGCCAGTTGCTGCCATTGCCCTGAAGAGAAAGAGGGCTTTGCTCTGCGACGGACCGCGGGTCAAATGTTCCTCAATGAAGCACTTGATTTTCACCTTGCTGTTTCGGAGAGAGCCCGCGAGATTTACGTACAAAATGGAGCGGATCCAAGCAAGGTTTTCGTCCTCCACCAACAGCCCAAAAGTTTGGATGCCATCTGGAAGCAAGTGGGACGAACTCGGATGGAAACGCCTCGCCGAGAAGGCCCGCTCCGGGTCGGCTTTATTGGTTCTCTCCTCCCTCACAAAGGTCCCCAGGTTCTCCTCGAAGCCCTAAAAGGTTTTTCTCCCACTGAGCTTGAGGCTCATTTTTTCGGGCATTTTGAGGGTCCCTTCGCGACCTACCTCCAGGCGAGGGCCCCTGCCGAATCCTGCCAATTTCATGGGGCCTATCGCCCTGAAGAACTTCCCCGGATCCTGGAACAAGTAGACCTGGTTGTTGTCCCCTCCCTTTGGGAGGACTGTGCTCCCTTTGTTGTAGCGGAGGCCCTAGCGGCTCGCGTTCCCGTTCTCGGGAGCCATATTGGAGGCATCCCCGACTTCATCGAAGATGGCATCACAGGCCTGCTCTTTCCACCTGGAGAGATTCCGACCCTTCATAAAATGCTGCAGCGGTTCCTTCAAGAGCCTGGACTCCTCCCTTCCATGCAAGAAGCCATCCAAGGGCCGAGAGGTTTCGACTCTTACCTGGACCATCTTTGTGAAGTCTATGAACTCTTACTTGAGCCAAGTTTGCTTGAGTCTTGATCTTGTTCCATCCACGGAAGCTTGGAATGGATCCGATTGGGGGCAGATCATGGCTTGACCTCAAGCTGCGGCGAAACTGCGAAGCGGCTATCCCTGCAGCTTGCGCTTGAAGACCACCACAAATTCTTTACCGGAATCTTTGTTTTGCATGAGGTAGGCTCGGAGAAGATACCCTTTAAAGCCACTGTAGGACTGCGGGGCTTTCCCTGGAACTGCGAAGTCAATCTTTTCCTTCCCTTCTTTAAAATCGACCAAGGTCGCCGGCCATTCATTTCCAATCTGACCAAGGAATTGAAAACCCTCTTTGCTCAGCTCTTTTGTCAGGGCCGAGAGGTTGGGATAGACGCCATCTTCATTCGTGCAGGAGTTCTGAACACCAAGCAGAAGGAGAGTGGCAAGAGTTATGGATGGTTTGAATCTTTTTTGCATAAGAAAGTTTCGGTTTTTTTTGCATGTTTTCCGAACCGATTGGGGCAGGAAAAAAACCTTATGATCATGAGGGAGGCAAGAGAGGGGAAAAGCCGAGGGGAAGGGTGGATTGGAAGGACGGTGCTTGGCTGTGACTCCTGTCCCTGAAAATACAGAGAAGGTGGTACGCCCGACAGGGCTCGAACCTGTGACCTTCGGTTTAGGAAACCGATGCTCTATCCTGCTGAGCTACGGGCGCTTGGCGTCTTTTCTTGGGGTCCCTGCTTGGAGTCGTTTCTTGGAATCCATGCGTGAATCCGACAGGGGCGGGAAGATAGCGAATGAGTCAGAGGGATTCCAGTCTTAGGGGGACTTTGGCCGAAAAGGAAGAGGCCGACAGGGATTCTGTGGGCTGTGGAATACATAGGGGAGGGCGCGGGAGACCTCATGTTCGTACGGTTATGGATGACTGAAAAGCCCTTGACTGTGGGACCTAGGGAAAGCTTGAAGTCTGTCAAAGAGATGATGGACCTCAACGAAATCCGACGTATACCCGTTGTTCAGGATGGGAAACTCTTGGGTTTGGTGACCGAGGGGGACCTTCGTGTGCTGCCGCCTACTCGTCTCCAGGAGTCTGTCTCCAGAATCATGGTGACTTCAGTTCTCACAGTGTCTCCCTACGAACCCCTCGAAGATGCTGTGCACAAGATGAGATCTCACAAGGTAGGGTCCCTCCCGGTAGTCCATGAAGAAAAGCTCGTGGGGATTATCACCGATTCCGATATTTTCCATGCCATCGAGACTTTTATGGAAGCCGGCGCTGATTCTGCTCGGCTTACTTTTGATCTGGATGGATCCCAAAATGCCCTGACCCTCCTTGGAGCTCTCGTCGAGGAGTTCAGCCTGGAAGTCGACAACTTTGTTCTCCATCGGAGAATGGCCAATCCGGGGCGCAAGATGGCGGCGTTGAGGGTCCGCGGAAGCCGCGTTGAAGAATTTGTCGAGCGGCTTTGGAGCGATGGATACCGGGTTTTGCAGGTAGAAATCCCCGAGCACGAGCTTTGACCTACCTGAAGGTCTTGGCCTGATTTGACGAGAAGGGGAAGATCCCTCCTGGATTGAAGGGTATCCTTTGGAGATGAATTCTATCTCCCCCAGGTGCCTGATTTTGCTTGGAGCCATCTCTGTTTTCCTCCTGGGATCCTGCGGAAAGACCGGTGAAAGCGGCACAGGCGCTCGTGCAGGAGGCCCCGAGCTGCGGCGTGGCCAAGGGGCTCTCCAAGTCGAAAGCCAGGAAGCTCTCCTATCCTCCTTCTTGGCTTCAGATCCGCGGAGGGGAGGAGAGCCGTGGACTCGCGGCCCCGCCTCCATCCTTGGGGGCGAGATGGGGGCAATGGGAGAATCGGCTCTCCGAAGTCTTTACCTGGAGAGTGGCCAGGGCAGTTCTCTCCTCTGGTCCTCCTGGTTAGAGAGAAAGGCTCGTGCCAAGAACGCCCCCAAAGATCAGAATGGGAAAGCGGGCAATCTGGACGAAGTGCTCGGTGGTCTTCGTTTGCAATACGCTTTTCGGACAAATGCTCTTCCTCCTAAGGGGCTCGGCCAAGGCTACCTCCTTCCAGATCGCCTCCTCCCGAAACTTCGGGCGAGGGTGACAGGGCGGGAGGACTATGAGCATCTGCGCCTGCAGAATCTGCCTCAGGAAAGCCATGCGCTTCATCCTGGTCAGCTTGGATTTGGCCTCCTGGGCTTAAGTCGGGGGGCGGCCCTGCTTTTGGGAAAGGGACGCGGAGACCTTTACGGGAGGACAGCCAAGGAGGGCATGTTGGGTTTGCTCCTCCTGGAAAAGGCTCTTGCCATCGAACGGCTTTTGCTGGAGCAATGTGCTTTTGACGGGAAAGCCCTGTCCCGGATCGCCGATCCGGAGCGTTTTGATCCCTTGCTCAGCCCCCGGGTGTTTCCTGCTGTGCTGCGTTGGGCGGAAGAAGACCCAGGTTCCGGTCTTCCTTCGAGACCTTCGGGATTTGTGCCGGTCGATCGTGGGGCTCAACTGGCTGACCTTGCTGCCATCCTTCGGGGAGCGGCTGCCCTCGCATGGTTGGCGGACTCCAAGCAGCAAAACCCCCTTTTGAGGCGCTTGTTCGAAGGAGATCCTTTTGGGGAACCTCCCATCGGCGGCAGTGCTTCTGCTTCTTCCAGTTCTCCGCAGAGTGGGGAAGGGGGTGGGGGCCTTCCCAGCGGAGTGATCTCCTGGGAGAAACATACCAAGGGTCTTCTCCAAGGCTATTGCCTCTCTTGCCATTCGCCTCCAGGGCCTAATGGTGGATTTTCGGTCACGACCTATAAAAACCTCCTCAAGGGAGGGAACCATCAAAAGACCCATCCTATTGTGGTCAAGAAGGACCACGGGAAGAGCCTTCTCTGGCAAGTCCTGACTCCGACTCCCCCCAAAGGCTTTGATCGGATGCCTCAGTTTGGTCCCTATCTTAAGCCAAGTGAGATCCAGCTCATCGCAGACTGGATTGACGGAGGGGCTCTGGAGAAGGATCCGGGCGCCCGCGAGATCCGGCCTCGTCCAGGGCTTGACAGCTTGCAGGTGAGCCTGCGGATGATGGCTGCCTTTTTCCGGGATGCGAATTCGGGTGCCTTGGTGGACCGGGCAGATGTGGAGAGTAAGGGGGACACCGTTTTTGCGGACTCATTGGGAGCAGCCATGCAGGCTTTGGCCGAAGTCCTCGAGGTGCGGCCCGAGGAGAGTTTGGCCCGGACGTTGCTTATACGTGCTGCTGCCTTTGCGGGGCGGTATCTGCTTCGAAAAGATGGGGCCGTTTTGGAAAGCTATCATCTTCAGACAGGGAAAGGGGCCGCGCTTGAAGCGGACTTAGGCCCTGCGAGTCAGCTTCTGACGGGATTGCTCGAGGCATCACGCGTGTTGCGGCGGGAGGACCTTCGGGATTTAGGACTCCGTGCATCTGCGCGCCTTCGGGGTCGTGCCTTTGCCCAAGGTCAAATGGTGCGGAGTTTTGCGACGGGGGAGGCTTTCCGCCTCACGCCCCTCTTGGCATCACGGGTTTTGGATCTTCTTGCCGTAGAGGCGCGCGTGGGCACAGATCCCAAGGCTCCTCTTCGTTATCAATCTTTTTTCAAGCAGCTCAAGAGCCTTGGGTTGATTTTGGCGGAGTGGCCAGAGGCGGGGGAGACCTTTGGGGATGGCAACTCCGATAGCGACAGGGATGGAGTTCCGGAGGTGGGGACCGGCGGGGTTCCTCCGCTCTTCGCTTTTTCTGTGGAAAACAGCGATTTCCGCAATGGCTTGGGTCTCCCCCAACGTCGGATCCACTATGCTCGAAATGTCTTGCCCCTTCTATTGGACAAATGCGGGATTTGCCACGCGGGAGGGAACAAGCGAGGTGACTTTGCTCTCGATACCTATGGAGACCTCTTCAGAGGTGGGTCTTTCCGGGGGCAGGTACCCATTCTTGTTCCTGGAAATGCCGGAGCGAGTTTCTTCTACCAAAAAGTGGACCTACGCCAACCTGTGCTTGGAGTGCAGATGCCATTAGGCTTCCCCCCCCTCGGGACCAGCGGGCGTGCTTTGCTTCGCGCTTGGATTGAGGGGGGGGCCAGAAGAGATTGAAAAATGCTGGATTAAGAATGGTGGGATTGAAAAGTCTGGGGCAAGGGGGGATAGCAGCAAGGTTAAGGGCCATAGGGATCGCGCTGGGTCTTTTGCTGCTGGCGGTGTGGATCCACGATCCGCGAGGCTTGCATTTCAAAGCCGATGATTATCCGACCATCGCATATGCCCGGAATTTGGGAAATGTCCTCCATGATTTTTTCGGGCCGCAATACGATCTCAACTTTTTTGTTTTCCACCGACCCCTGATTACCCTCTCACTTTGGCAGGACTTCTTTCTCTTTGGAGTGAAACCCTTGGGGTTCTTCAGCATGAACCTCCTTGCTTTTGTTCTCTCCCTTGTGTTGCTTCAACGGATCATGGCCCTGTTTCTTGGTGGATGGCGGGGCGATGTGGTGGGGCTGGTCCTTGCCCTCCTCTGGCTTTTTCACCCCGTTCCGATTGCTTCGCTCGAATGGGTGGTGGGGCGGGTGGACACCCACGTAGTTCCATGGATTTTGGGGGCGGTGTTTTTTCATCTTCGGGCACGCCGGGGGGGAGCGCGATGGCCGGTCTGGGTGTGCACCATTTTGGGTCTTCTTACAAAGGAGTCAGCATTCGGGATCCCTTTCCTGCTCTTAGGTGTGGATCTTTTGGACTCTTCCATCCGGCTTCCCAAAGTTCGGGAACAAGGCTCGCATGTTTGGAACCGCTTCCCTTCCTTAGGCCTCCTGGTCCTCATTCCCTTGGATCTCCTGTTTCGGTGGGTCTTCTTGGGGCAGCTTCTTGGCGGTTATGGCTTCTTGAAGGCTGCTCGATTGGATGTTCCTGCCATTTTTTCGGGCCTTGCCAACACCCTTTCGCTGTCTCTTGTTCCTAGAGACACTCAGAATCCTCTCCTTCAATGGGGCCTTCCTGTCCTGTTGCTTTTGGGACTCTTTTGGTTTTGCTTCCGGGAAAGAGGCTCGTTTTTCTCCCGCATGGGGGGCATTGCTTTGGTGGGGATCGGCTTGTTCGGACCCTTGGCCTTGCTCTTACCTTCCATGCGCGATCCCGCTAATCAGCGTTACGCTTATCTGGCCTGTTTGGGCCCTTGGCTTGCCCTTTTGACTTTTGTGCCCATGGGTGGAGAGGGAAAAGGGTTTATGTTTTCTCCGATTCTTCTTCTAGGTTTGCTTGGCCTTGTTCCAGCCCAGAAACGTGAGCAGAAACGGATGGCTGTGCATGATCGTTTTGTCATCCAAACGGTCAGCCTACTCCGTAAGGCCGCAGAGCTGGAGCGCGGAAAGAGCCAGGATCTTCCCTTGGTGCTCTCGGGAAGGGCCGAGGCAGCTTGTCATCCTCAGCGTTTTCTTTGGGGACTAGGTTCGGTGCTAAGGTCCCCCTTTGTCCGAGAGGAAGGGCTGCAGCGCCAGGTGATTAGTTTACGAACTTTGCATCCCAGTGCTCTCCCTGTTCCTGAGAAGCTGGCGGGAGCCGGTTTAGGAGTCTTGGTACGCGTTCGCGAGAATGGAACAGCTGTTCAGCTAATCCCCAAGAAGCCCGAGCCTGTTCGAGAAGCCCAAGCCTTGGGGTTCAGAGGGCGTTTGGGGGTGGACCTCCAAGATCGCGCTCGGGTCCTGGGTGATCGTGGGCCTGGCTTTGCTTTGGGACCCAAGTTTGAGAGAAAGGTTGCCCTATGTACCAGCCTTGGATCCTTTCTGCTCCGACTTCCTCCCCGCCCTCGGACGCGTTTGACCCTTTGGGAATTGCTCACGACCCCAATTCGATCAGAAGGAGCACCCCTCCCGGGCCTTTGGATCCTCTGGAATGCATTTGACCTTTGTCCCGATGAACCTCTACAGATGTTTTGGCGAGAAGGTGGACACTTGGTTCATGCGAGGCTATGGGTGGAGCGGGCCTTTACAAAGAGGATGGCGAAAGCTGCAGGAGGGGCAAAGAAATGAAGGGCTTTCGGCTTCTTCTTTGGCTGGCTTGTTCGGTTTGCCTCCCTCTGAGGGCCGTGCTCTCCTTGCCTGCTCAGGAATCTTTGGCTGCTCTTGATTTCTTAACCCTGAAAAAGAAAGAATGGAGTCCCGAGCGGTTGAAGCTACTGAGACGTAGGGGGCGGATCGTGGGCCTTGTGCTTCGGCAACCCTCTCCCTCTCTCCAGGGCCTCGAGTTGCCCTTCGCCTTTCCCTTCCCTTCTTCCTGTTCTCGGATTGAAGTTTGGGAACCTCCCGGTGGAAGAGGACTTCTTCTGTTCAGTGCCGGGGTGCGGGAGGATCTTTGGGTCCACGTGATTCGAAAGAAGGGATCTTCTTTTCGTGGATACAGTCGGAGGATTGTAGGGGGCCGTCTCCCTCCTCTTCGCTTTGCCCCCATGATGGACCGAGCCGGAGAGACACTGAGCTTTGTCTTTGAAGACCTGAGTGGGATCCATTGTCAGGTTTTTGGTTTTTCCGATCGTGCGATGCGGGTTCTTTTCAGTCGAAAACTCGAGAGCTTGCCAAAACAGGTCCATCTCCAAACTGCTTTGCAAGATCCTTGGGTCCAAGTGCGGGCCGATGGTGCCAGGTGGCGAGGTCCGGGTGAAAAGACTTATCGGGAAAGTTCCTTCAAGAAAGACCGCTTTCTGCATCCCCTGGCTCAATTCCCCATACCTTCGCATGAAGTTTTGGATCTTGGGGGAATCGCGGAGGATGGGCGAGGCAGCATTCGTTTCTGGTTGGAGAATCCCGGTTCTCTCCCCCTGCCGCTTCAGTGGTCCTTTCCCAAGCAAAGGGGATGGACGCTCTCCGTGAAACCTCAGGCGGGAACCTTGAGGCCGGGAGAGAAGCGTTTTTTTATCCTTGAGGTGGAGGACAGTGGGGTGGGTGGTAAGCCCCGGCTGGAGCTTGGGATGGTTGCTCGCAGTCCGAGCGGAGGGGGTGATCCGCTTGTGGAGATTCCGGTAAGAGCTTTTAGAACATCGATTCCCGATCGGACCCCTCCCGAACTGAATCCTAAACGGATCCGACTTTTCTTCGCTTCGGGGATGCGGATCGGGATCCATGGACTCGAGGCTTCGGTACAGGACAGCCATCCTCCCATTCGGGTGGGAGGGGCGGGCGGGAAGGAAGTTGTGGCGGAGCGAGATGGCTCTTTCCGTATGTTTGTGCCCAGGATCCCCGATGGTCGGATTCTCCTCTGGACCCAGGATTCCCTAGGAAACCGTAGTCGTCCGATTTTAGTGGGTCGCCTTTTAGATCAAAAACCCCCTCGGTGGGACCCTTCCAAAGTCCGCCTTTCCCTTCCCGCAGCGGGGACTGTGCAAGTCTTTGGATCCCCCGGAGCTCTTCAAGACGAAACACCTCCGTTGGAACTCGAAGTGAAAGTTGATGGAAGGGTTCTCCCCAAATCCTTCCAGGTTCGTCGCGATGGCTCCTTTCGCATTCGCATGAAAGCCAAGCCCGGCCAGCGCATTTCCCTTCTCGCACGGGACAGTTCGGTTCCTTCCCGACGATCCCCCCCCCTTCCGGTCGGGATTGTCCTTCCCTATTGGGAGCGGAGTGGCCCCAAACAGATCTTGCTCCATGGTCCTCCCTTCGCTCCCTTTGAACTCCTGTTCCGGGTTGGAAAGGCGAGAGTCCTCAAGAAAAAAAAGGGCCTTTTGAATGCCAGTGGAATGGCCAGTTTCGAACGCTCCCAAGAGAATTGGGAGCTAGGGCGTATCCGAGTGCAGGACCCTGCCTCGGAACGCTGGTATGTCCTTAAGCTGAGATAGAGGACGATGCCCTGCTTTAGGCTCTCTCAACCGACCAGGAGGAAACACAAAGCCCCCCAGAGAGGGCCTGCTCCGGGAAAGAGGTTTTCCTAAGTGGCTCCCGGGGTTTGGTTGAGTGGTGTGAAATGAGAAGTCACAACACGCCAGTCTTTCCCGGGAAAGAGGACCAAGGCCATACTGAGGTGCCCACCCGATTCCACTTCATGGCCTGTGGGGTCAACCTGGAGAAGATTCCATTCAAGGACTACTGAACAGAATTTATCCTCAAAAACCTGAATCCTCGGGTTCTTAAAGGAAAGCTTGACGTTGTCCAGGTAGCGGAATTCCTGATCCAAGGCTTCCTCAAAGGCTCCCCAACCTTGGTCCAAGCGACCAGAGTGATCGATGTGAAGGAATTTGGGATTCGTCCAGAAATAGGATCTAAAGGTCTTGAGATCCTGGCTGTTGAAGGCTTGGCGAATTTCCCGGAGTCGGTCTTCTATGGCTTTAATTGTTCCTGAGCTCATGGTCCTCACTGATGCTCATTGCCTGGGAGGTGGAATCACTCCCACGTCCCTTGAATAAGGTTTCGGATGAAGCAAATTGACGAAAGTTGGCTGGATCACTGAAAGGCACCCGGCCCAACGCTACGATTCGAAGCATTGTTAGGGCGGACTATTGGTTTTTTAAACCCTTGTAGAAGGGTTCCTTTTCCTTTTCATAGCGGATCTTACCGAGGACGATGGCGGTCTCAACGAAGGATTTGTAAGAGAGAGGGTCTCCATCCAGGATGAGGATATCGGCATCTTTCCCGACTTCAAGGGATCCAATCCGGTCCTCGACCCCCAAAATCCTGGCCGCTTGGAGGGTAATGGTAGAAAGGGCCTTCTCATTGTCCATTCCACCTCGGACAGCGATGCATGCGTCCATAAAGGGAGTATTGAGGTCACGCCCGAGAAGGCCTCCTCGCCCCATCCCATTTCCCCCGAATCGCCCCGGTGGAGGGACCACGGTAAGGGTGACGCCCGCCTTAGTCAGAATCTGGGGACCCTCAATGTTCGAACCGTTTTTCTCAATGCGGGTAGGATCGGGATCTCTATGGACTCGAGGCTGCAAAATGCAAGAGGAATGGGTGCCCGCGATTTCATCGGGAATGATCCAAGCTTCCACGGGCCCGGACAGGATGATTCCTTTCCCAAAGAGTTTGGCAAGGCGTAGGGCCTCTCGAATTTGAGGGACGGTTTCAGCCCCCGAAATAAAAAGCTTGGACTTTCCTTCAAGAATGGGGAGGAGGGCAGCCACAGACTTGTCCAGTTTGGGGGCCCTTACCTTTTTATCTCCGGCAGCCTTTTTGGTTTCGTAGGCAGCCTTTTCCTTTTGGTATTTTTGAGCCTTCGCTTTGAGATCACGAAGTTTCTTCCAGGCCGATGGACTGTTAGGGACGGACATCGCTTTGAGGGTGTTTGCTTTGACCAGGATCTCCTCCATGGCTTTGGGGATCAGCCTGAGGACTGCAGAGTTTCCTGAGGGAAGAGACCCTCCTCGGGTGGGGAAAAAGAGATAGCTGGTAATCCCCACAGCGAGCGCTCTCCGGATGGTCTGGTCATAGGGGTTGTAGTAGTCCAAAAAGTCCTTGGAGGGCCGCCCTCGGAGTCCGAAGGCG
>Ga0256841_1000174_pt1 | contig 71364 bp, 66 predicted proteins | sample 356308metaG_FD_185971 | JGI IMG/M metagenome (GOLD analysis project Ga0256841, IMG submission 185971) | Hydrothermal vent microbial communities from Mid Atlantic Ridge, Atlantic Ocean - 356-308 | ecosystem: Environmental > Aquatic > Marine > Hydrothermal vents | place: Atlantic Ocean: Mid... | reverse complement strand
TTGCCCAGATTGTTCGAACGGACAAAAGCCGATGTTATTCATCGACTTGCAGGACGTTCGGGCAAGCTGGGTGAAAAGATCCCGGGAAAAACCGGATAGCATGACAGGTACGAACTGTATCCAGCATAATCGTCACGCAACATTCTGTAATTCATGGTAAAAAACCCATATTTTGCGCATTCTGGTGAAATATGCGGGTTAAGAGGTTCCTGAATTTTCCGATGATTGGAAAACATTCAGCGATTTCAGTTTAACTGTCCGTTGAAAAATACGGTTTTTCGACAGCCTGTGTGCAGTATAGGGATATACCGCCATTTTCAGTGGCTGCAAGCCATTGAAAATGAAGGAACCGGAAAAGCGCATTTTCCGGTTCCGGAGTTGAACAAAGTCCAGGAAAGGACTTTTTCAACATCCTGTTAAAGCAATTTGATATGGAGCATTTCACCATGACTTTTGCAAGGCTTCTCCAACGCGCAGCATGCCTGATCATGCTGATCGCCCCCTGGCACGCTCTGTTTGCAAGCGAGAATGCCGAGGCGCTGGCCAAAAAACTCGCCAACCCTCTTGAATCTCTGATCAGTGTGCCTTTTCAGCTTAACTATGACGGTAACATCGGGCCGGACGAACACGGGAAAAGATGGACGCTGAATATCCAGCCCGTGGTGCCATTCTCAATCAATGAGGACTGGAACCTGGTGTCGCGCACAATCCTCCCCCTGATTGATCAACACGATGTCGTGCCGAATGCCGGAACCCAGTCCGGCATCGGAGACATTACGCAAAGTTTTTTCCTGGCACCGGTCAAACCAGCAACCAATGGATGGCAATGGGGCGCGGGCGCGGTTATGCTGCTGCCGACTGGAGCAGATGATTTTAGTAGTGAAAAGTGGGGAATAGGTCCTACCGCTGCAATGATCAAGCAGCAGGGAGCCTGGACCATAGGGGGTCTGTTCAACCATGTCTGGTCATTTGCCGGAAACAATGATCGCCCTGATATCAGTGCGACATTTCTCCAACCTTTTATCACCCACGTCTCCTCAAATGCCGTTACCACAGGCATTCAGACCGAAGCCACATATGACTGGAAATCCAATCAATGGAGTGTCCCCATACTGGCCTTCATGAGCAAAATCATAATCATCGGCAATCAGAAAGTCAGTCTGGGCGGTGGTATTCGATACTGGGCCACCAGTCCCGACAACGGCCCTCATGACTGGGGTGGAAAGATTTCTGTGACTCTCCTGCTTCCCAAATAAGAAGCAGGGAATGGTTCCCGTTGCCATTCAATATTTGAGGGCATCTCGAAAAATCGAGATGCTCGAGTGGGACAGGGATGCCCCACCATTTTCGATCACTACAAGTGATTGAAAATGGGAGCAAAGAGGAAATCGCATTTTCTCTTTGCGATGAGAATAATCCCATGGACGGAATTTTTCGAGGTTCCCTTGATGAGGAAAAAAACATGATCATGAAACGATTTGTCTGCACAGTATTTCTGTTTGTTCTATTGTTATTCACCGGTAATGGCATGGCCGCTACACAGCAGGCCAAGGCCATGGAGCAGACCAAAGAACGGCATATCGTATTCAAGAACGTCAGAATCTTCGATGGCAGCCACGAAACACTGATCGACGGCAAAAAGCTGCTGGTGACCAACAACAAGATCACCCGCATCGCCGCCGACCTGGAAATACCCGGTGATGCCCGGGTCATCGATGGTGGCGGCCGCATACTCATGCCAGGGCTCATCGACGCGCACACCCACCTGATGGTCACCGCCCCCTTCGAGGATGTCATTTACAAGCAGGAGCCGACCTATGTAGGGGCAGTCGCAGTCAAGGCCGCCAGAGCGATGCTGATGCGCGGTTTCACCACGGCGCGTGACGCTGGCGGGCCAGTCTCCGGGCTGAAACGGGCCATCGACGAGGGGATCGTGCCAGGGCCGCGCATATTCCCTTCCAACGCCTTCATCTCCCAAACCGCGGGACATGGAGATTTCGATTCCGCCAATACCTATCTGTCACCCTATTTCACAGGGGCACTCAACAAGGCTGAAGTGTATGACTGGGTGAAAATTGCAGACGGCGTACCCGAAGTCCAAAAGGCAACACGCGAGGTGCTGCGCTCCGGCGCTTCTCAGATCAAGGTCATGGCCAGCGGCAGCATCACTGGCGCCCATGATCCCATCGATGTAACGGAATACACACTCGAAGAACTCAAGGCCATCGTCACCGAAGCCGCACACTGGGGAACCTATGTCATGGTGCATGCCTATTCCGACCAGGCAGTGCGCAATGCCATTGAAGCGGGAGTGAAATCCATTGAACATGGCCTGCTGGTCGAACCGGAAACTCTGAAGCTGATGAAAGAGAAAGGCATCTGGCTCTCCACCCAGTGCATCAGCTACAGCAAGGAAGCCAGCGAGCTGGGGCTGACGGGCACGCCAGCCGAAGCCAAGTTCAACGAAGCCAAGAAAGGCGCGGAACGCACCTATGCCCTGGCAAAAAAATATGGTCTTAAGTTGGCCTGGGGAACCGATACCTTTGGTTCACTGGAAATGCAGGCCACTCAATCTGAAGAATTCCGCGCCCGCGCCAAGTATTTCAGCAGCCCGGAGATTTTGCGGCAGGCTACTTCCCTGAATGGCCAATTGCTGGCCCTCAGTGGCAAACGCACGCCCTACCCGGACGGCAAACTCGGCGTCATCGAAGAAGGCGCCTATGCGGATCTGCTCATTGTCGATGGCAATCCGTTGCAAGACGTGACCCTGCTTGCCGATCCGGCCAGTAACATCCATTTGATCATGAAAGACGGCGAGATTTACAAAAATACGCTCCCGCAAGAATAAAGGAACCAGAGAATCAAGATGCGCTGTAAGGAGGTATTTGCTTGCCTGTTGCTGTTCCTGGGCTTGTTTACACAGGCCGAAGCCACCCCCGCTGGTCGTAACGGACACTTCAACAGCCCTGATTCTGTCGGGCAATTGCTGAAAAAGCAGCGCCAGCAGGAAAACGCCAGGGATTTTCCCCATTCGATCAAGGAGTGGAAAAGCCAGCTGCAAAACGATTATGGCCTCAGTCTTGCCGGGGATTACAACAGCATTTTCTTTCACGCCAGCGAAAGCCCGCAAGAAAACGAGACTGGCAGCGGCGTGTTTCGCATCTATGGCGCATGGGAACTGCTTGGAAGAGGAACAGCCAATTCCGGTTCCGTCATTTTCAAGGTAGAGCATCGTCACAGCTACACCGATATCGCCCCGACGGATTTTGGCTTTGAAGTTGGATACCTGGGACTGGTGCAATCCACGTTCAGCGATCAGGGGCTGCGTACAACCAACCTCTATTGGAAACAAAAGGCAGCCGATGGCAAATTCGTCACCTTTGCTGGTTTTCTCGACGTAACGGATTATGTGGATGTCTACCTTCTTGCCAGTCCCTGGGAAAGTTTCAACAATCTGGTGTTTGCCACCGGATCGGCCACCATTGCCGGGTTACCTGACGGCGCCCTGGGGGTCATGACAGCCACCTGGCTTACCGAAAGGCTTTACCTCGTCGCAGGAATCGCGGATGCCAATGCCTCTCCCACCGATGTATTCCGCGGTTTCAAAACGCTGTTCAATGATTTCGAAACCTTCAAATCTCTGGAACTGGGTTTGACCACCGCTCGGGAAAGCGTCTTTTTCAACAACATCCATGCGACCTTGTGGCAAATCGATGCGAGAACAAAAGCCGGTACGCCCAGGGGTTGGGGCGCGAGTTTTTCGGCAACAACCACGCTTCAGGATCAATGGCTGGCTTTCCTTCGGGGCGGCTGGTCAGATGAAGGAGACAGCCTGCTGTCCCGCTCCCTGAGCATCGGAGCCGGTTATCAGGAACATCAGGGCAGCAGTGTTTTCGGCATGGGATTGAACTGGGGCAAACCTAACCACAGGGGCTATCCGGACGCAAAAGAAAATCAATATACGGCGGAGTTGTTCTACCGCTGGCAGCCCCTTCCCTATCTGCAAATCACTCCCAGCCTTCAGTTCATTGTAAACCCGGCATTGGCGCCCGATACTGACTCGACATTGGTGTTTGGAATAAGAATGCACATGAGTCTTTGACAAGATTTCTACCCCATCTTTCCATCAGAAAGGAAAATCAAAACTTGTAAGCCGCGTTCAGATAAAAATAGCGGCCCGGTTCATTCATGAGAATGACGTCGCCACCACCGGCATCCAGCAGGGTCAGATCCTTGTAAGTGTTGCTCACGGCATAGGTTTCATCGAACACGTTGTCAACGCCAAGCACCAGATTGATGTGTTTCGTCAGTGCATGCTCAACCTTGAGGTTGAGCACCGCCCAGCTGTCCAGTTCCTGTTCGCCATTGTCCGCGTCATAGCGGGTCCAGCTGTCGGATGCCACCACCTCGGCACGCGCCAGGCTGTCTTCCATGTAGTTCCAGTTCAGAGACAAGCTGCCTTTGAGAGGCGGAATCTCCGGCAAATCGGTGTCCGTCTGTCCCGGCTGCGCCTTGTCTTTTTCCCCACGCTGATAGGCCAGGCCAAAGTCCAGATAGAGCTGATCGGTAAAGTTGTAGGAGCCGTCGATGGAGAAACCATAGATGGTAGCGTCCACATTATCAAAACGCTTCATCATCTTGCTGTTGTTATAGATGATGAAATCCCCCAGCCAGCTGTAGAAGACCTTGGGTTTCAGATAAAGGTTGCCGGAATGCAGTTCCAGACCCAGATCGATTTCGGTATTGGTCACCTGATCCAGATCCGGGTTGCCTATCATCATCCCGCCCATCATGGGCATCCAAAGGTACAATTCACGCGCATCCGGAACCCGTGCGGAACGCCCGATGCCACCAAACAGTTTCATGCCTTGCTGGAGTCCATAAGTGCCAAAAGCATAGGCACTGAAGAAGGAGTAATCATTGGAAGGCTGCATGTTGCCGGCAGGTTCTATGCTGGTATCGTCATAGCGTGCGCCCAGTTTCAGATTCAGATTGGCGATGTTTTTTTCAACTTCCAGAAAGACCGCGGCATTGTCCGTATCCACGTCGTCGATGCTGATGAAGCCATCGATCACGGATGCCATGCCTTTGCCATGAAATACACCATCCCAGTTGCGGCGGCTGAAATCCAGCCCCAGGGTCATGGCGGTGCCATCACGCAGATCCCAACTGTTCTTGATCTTGGCGCCCTGCATTTCCGTTTCCAGATGGTGAATTTTCTCGTTCATTGAATTCGGGCCGGATGAAAGCCGGTAATGGGTGGACATGGGATGTCCCACCTGGGAGCTGTAATAATGGAAACTCAGCTCCCTGGACCAGTCGCCCAGGCCGCTGATGACATATTCCACATCAAAGATATCGGAATCATCGTAGAGCGCATCCATGGGACTGGATGGGTAGAGAACGTCATCACTGCGATTGGCAGTGTAGCTGAATTTGAGTTCCTGGTTTTCAGTTACATCGACGTACAGCTTGCCCATGAAGGTGGATTTTTCATAGGCTTCCCGATCCCGGTATCTTTGCTGATAACGTCCCTTGCTGGCAGGATCATAGTTCTCGATCTGCTCGGCGAAATCATTGCCATCACCGTCCTCATACTGATCGCTGATCTCCGTTGATATGCTTGCCATGGCACGCACGCGATCCGTGCCGCCACTCAACGTGGCCGCGCCTTTCCGATAATTCCAGCTGCCCACATTCAGACTGACTTCGCCCTGTAGTCCTTCTTCCGGTTCCCTGGTAGTAATCTTCACCGCGCCGCTCAAGGTACCGAAATTTTCCACATCATAAGGACCTTCGGTAATTTCAACCGCTTCGATATTGTTGGTAAGAATATGGGAGGTGGGCGGATCCATGCGGTTGGGACAGGCGCCATAGATCTTGCCGCCATCGATGAGGATATTGATATTGTCCTTTTTCTGGCCACGCAAAATAATGTCATTGGCAATCCCGCTGCGGCGTACCAGGGAAACCGAAGACACTTTTTTTGACAAAGCGTCTGCAAGGTCGGCAGATTTCACTTCCTTGCCGGCAATATCATCGAGGCGGGTGCCCTCGACAACCATTTCCGGCATTTCTTCGGTTTCATCTTTGTTTTGCTCTTGCTCGGCAGCCACACCGGCTGCATACAGACTGCCACATACAATCAAAGGTACGATTTGTCTTTTTTTCATGGGTTCTCAATCTCATGGCAAGGGAAGTTAGAACTTCAGCATATAAAGCAATTCTTATGCCATGAAATATTTTCCTTGAAATTCAACAGATTGACAGACATGTGCATTTTCTTTTGAATCGGCGCTGCGTGATTTGCCACAAGCAGTAGCGTCATATGGCGCACTAGGAGTCTGTCGGATTTAACGCTGATCGGCTGCAAATCCCTGGAGGGCGATTAACTCAGCTTATCGAATTCGTTAAATAGACTGACTATTCGCCTCATTCGATAAACTGATTGAATTCGCCCCCAGTGATTTTCGCTTCGATCGGTCAAATCCGACAGACTCCTAGCCCGGATTATTCATGAATAATCCGGGCTAGAGGAGCAAAGAATTTTGTATTGCCGAAGTGCATATTGACAAATTCCCATGCCTGGCAGATATGAAATGCTTTATATTTGCCTTGGGTTATTGTTTCCACCAATTACCGCCAGAGGCATGACGTGAAAATCGCCATTACCAGCCAGAACTTCAAAACCATTACCGGTCATGCCGGAAAGACAAGGCGCTTTCTTCTCTATGCCGACGACGGAAAAGGCAGAGCCACCGAAATCGACCGGCTGGATCTTCCCAGGGAAATGTCCATTCACGAGTTTCGCGGCAACGAACACCCCCTGCAGGCCGCCGATGTACTTATAACAGCCGGTTGCGGCGACGGCTTTGTCCGGCGTATGGCCAGCTGGGGGATTCAGGTGATCGCTACCGGTGAGACAGATCCCCGGAAGGCAGCTCAGGCTGTACTGGACGGACGCCCATTGCCCCCTCCGACACCCCATGAGCACTGATTCGCGGAATCGGGGTCCAAACATTCAGGGCATCTCGATTTTTCGAGATGCCCTTCAAAACATGCCCTGTCTTTCCTGGGGAATCGCGGTAACCACATAGCGCAAGGGACCGCCCGGCACCAGGGCATCGAAGGGATAGCAGGTAATCAGGTGCAGCACCGAGTCACCTGTTTGGCGCAAGACACCGGTGTCCTCCTGCGACACCACCTCCATCCCCTCTACCCGGTACCGAAGATACCGGCCATCCGCGCGCTGTATAACCAGCTCATCTTTCTTTTGCAGTTTCCGCAACCAACGAAAATGCGTATCCCTATGGCCACTGATAACACTGTTGCCCTGCTCTCCCGGAAGAGCGCTGCCCGGTACATGGCCAGGACCAAAAGCCAGGGTTCTTCCCGATGCACCCGCAAGCACGATCTGATCCACTCCCAAAGCCGGAGCCTGCAAGCGGGCAACCGGCCAGGTATCCGCCCAGGACCAGGGACGGGGTTTTTTCGTCCCGATCAGACGCTGTTCCCAGGCATCAGCAATCAGATACTGGGCCAGCACGGCCTTGGCGTGAATCCATGCTCCCTGACTGAAAGCCAGGACAGAGAGCAGCAGCAAGCCAACAAGCAAAGGCTTTCTCATGCCCGCTTCCGCCACAGCATCAGGAAGGACAGCACGCCAAGCAGGCCAAGCAACAAATACAGGTTTGCCGGGGTAGCGGTTTGCGGCAACCGGCCAAACAGGGCATCGGCGGACCATCCCTGTGGCAATCGCACTGGCAGGGCACGCTTTTCCAGTGGCGAATCCAGCGGACGGACCGGCGTCTTGTCCACAGCCACAAGGCTGGTAAAACGGCTCACCAGATGATGTTCCAGCGCCACCTTTTGGATGCGCTCACGCCAGCTTTGCGCATTTCCCCGCATCATTTCCCCCATCATGCTGCGGATGTAATGGCGCGCCCAGAGTACATGCAGACCGGGACGCTCCTGCCCCCCAAGCAGATGCAGTTGCTGTGACCAGTCATCTACACCCGCTTTTCCGGAAATCATGAGTTTGTTCAAAGGCTGCTCGCTGCGCACGGATACCAATACCGGTTCACCCGCATACAGATCCGGCACGGTTTCCGGCCATTGCTGCACATCCTGCCCCCAATGCAGCCGAATGTCGGTAACGGCGGGCGATTCCAGTTGCAAAAACAGGCGCTGCATTTTCTCCCCCACTTCGTCGATATTCCCGATATAGGTATAACTGCCCCGCCCATGCTCGGCAGCCCGGGTCATGAAATAGCCATTTGGCGCCGAGCCTATACCCACGGTAAACAGGCGGCTGTCCCCCAAACGCTGACGGATCAGCGTGAACAAGGCATCTTCGTTACCCACATCGCCATCAGTGAGAAACACCACCTGACGCAGACGATCTCCATGAGTCTGGCCGTCCAGCGCAAGATCCATGGCCTTGATCATCTCCGTGCCGCCATCGGCATGCAGACCACGCACCCAGGCCAGGGCCTGGCCTCGGCTCGCATCATCGACCGGCATCGGCCGGGGAAATAACGCGGACGCTTCATGATTGAAGCGAATGACATTGAAGCTGTCCCCGGGAGAAAGCCTCAGCAAAGCCAGTTCTACCGCCCGTTTGGCCTGAACGATGGATTCGCCTTCCATGGAACCGGACACATCCACCACCAGTATCACTTCCCGCGCCGGCGGCGTGGGCAAGCGTTCTGCCGGCGGCGGAACCAGCATGAGCAGACCATAATGCGCGCCTTTGTATTCCTCGCTGAACCAGGCTACCGAAGTATCGGTTCCGGGAGCATACTGCCACTGCAATACGAAATCCCGGTTGGCGGGAATCTTTCCCTGTTCCAATCCAATGCGATATTCGCCGTCGGAAACTTCCGACACTTCCACGGAATGATAGGGGCTGTCCACGAAAGACAGAGGCAGCCCGGCATGCAGATGGATATCCAGCACCACGGCATTGCTCTCATTGCCAGGGTCAATATCCACTGGCGGCGTGATACGGGATGCATCCGGCACCTGATCCGTATCCGCAGCCCAGCCCAGGCCTCCCCCAACGGTTTTTTCTTTCCCCGCGAGGGGAACTCCCGGAATATAGCGGGGGCCAACAACCATGGGAAAACGCAGGGAAAACAGACCGGCATCATATTGCACCGTCTGTTGATATTCGATTTCCACGCGTATGCTTTCGCCCGGCGGGATATTGGCCACCGAAGCAGTGAACATATTGGGTCGCTCTTGTTCCAGCAAACTGGCCTGACGACCCTCCTCACGCGCCCTTGCATACTTCTGCCTGGCCTCTTCCCGGGGGTGTATCTCTCCTTCGACAAAGCGTTCGCCTATCCACAGGCGCAGATGATCCACTGCGGCATCATCCGGCAGGGGAAACACATAGATACCTTCCTGCCATTGATTCGTAGTGTTGTGAAATTCCTGATTGACCCTGACCCGGGCCAGAATGCCACTGATTTCCATGTCTGCCCGGGTTTCCAGCAGGGGGGCGACAGTTGTCTGCCCGTTCCCGGCGTCTCTCATGAACAGACTGCCCTGCTTCACCGATTGCGCCGAAATCGGCTCCGCGGAAACGACCCCGGACCAAAGCATGATGGTCAGCATCATCCAGAGACTGAAACCCAGGCCGCTGGCCCAGGCAAGCAACAGGGTACGCAACAGCCAGCTTCTCATTTCTCTTTCCCCTGTCCTATTTCGGAACGTGGGCTGCGTCTGACGGGAAATTTCTGCTTCCGGATGGAGCGGGAAGCTACGGGCGTCAGCCTGTCCACTTCCATGATCTGGGCAAAAGTCTGCAGCCAGCGGGCGCTGCGTTTGGAATTGATGATGCTCATGATGAATCCTCCGTAATTGAACCAGCGTGCCATCCATGGCGGGAATGCGGGCCTGCTGCCCTGCGCCGGTATGCAGGATTCATTCAACCCGGATGAAATGCAGCTCCAGGGATAAAAAATGACAAAACGGAGAAACAAAATGGCAAACTGGTGACAGTGTCCGCAGAAATTGTCCGTCTTACTCTCGCCCGCGCCAGAACCTGCGCACAAGATCGCGCATTCCCCTGCGGGCGTCCACCATCAGCGCCAGCGTGTGCTGATAGACATCAGATGATTTAAAACGCAACAACAGGCCATATACCCAGGCAATCAATGAAAAACTCAGCAATTTTTCCTTGTTGGCAATAAAGATGTCGATGGCCGGGACAGCCACCAGCCCCTTGGAGGCATACATCAGCAGAGCGCTCTTCCAGTATCCTTCTGCCGCCAGCGCCGCCGATGCCAGCCCCAGCAACTCCATGGGAACAAACAGGGAGAGATAGATGCACAGCACCAGATACCGGTTCTGCCGGGCGGCGAAGGCATTGATGACAGCCATGAGCCGAGGGTAGTAACGACGGAAAGCGAGCAGATCCCGGAGAACTTCCCAGACTTCCTCGAAAACCAGAAAGACCAGAACCAGTGCGTAGAGCAGCAGCTTACGCAGCCACAACAGCGCAAAAGCCAGACCATCACTGCGACGAAAACGCCTGCGGGTTTCCGCCAGCGCCCTTAACAAGGCCCGGCCCGTACTTTTCAGCACGATTCTTCCCTGTCTCGACGAAACTGCCGGAACAGACCACAACGCCAGCGGCGCATGACCAATGTCATGTTCCCACCGTTTCTGTCAGGGAGAGGCAGATAGGCATCATTTTCACAAAGTGCATTGAACGCATGCGCCAGGGATTCGCGCTTGCGCCGAAACACTTGCATGGAATTGTTGAGCAGCATGCCGCAAATATTCTCTGGAGCTTTGCAGCCCGTAAGCGGAAAATACAACTTTCCGGCTCCTTCATGTTCAATCATCTCCGGCCTTCCTGGCGCAATCTGTACATTACCCGGTGAGCGCTTATAATACGCCCATTGACCCCTGCATGGAGCAAGCACTTGTCCCAGGTAGACCAGTTCGAAAGTGTTTTTCGTTCGGCTCTGAAGGAAGTTTATACCTACGACCCCCTGATAATCAGATCCGTATTGCTGATCACTGACCTGCAAGGCGACGCGGCAAGCGCTTACCAAAAAAAGATTGAACGCTTCCTGCAAAAATCCCGTGGCGTAAACCACACGGATTATTTCCTGGTGCAAGGTGATGAATTCAGCACGACCGGTGAGCTGCTGGATCTGGTCGCACAGTATGCGCCTGACCTGATCTTTACCTATCGCAATCTGCACAGCCGCGCCTGGCGCTTCCCTCATTCCCTGGGAGAGCACCTGGACGTATTGCTGCAAAGAACCTCGATTCCGGTGATGGTGCTGCCGCATCCCGAGGCGGGATATGCAGCGGAACATGCTTTTGAAGACACTTCGGAAATCATGGTGGTAACGGATCTTCTGGCGGTGAATGACCGGCTCATCAATCATGCCGTGGCATTCTCCCAGACAGCGGGCAATCTCTATCTGTCACATGTGGAAGATGAGCGCATTTTTGAACGTTATCTCGACGCCATTTCCAAAATCGATGTCATCGATACGAACCTGGCCAGAAAACGGTTGCGTCAACAACTGCTCAAGGAGCCGGAGGACTATTTTCACTCCTGCACGGACGTTCTGACAAAGATCTTCCCCAGCCTCAAGGTACGTTCCCTGGTTATGTTTGGTGAACTGGTGGAAGAATACCGGCATCAGATCGAGTCCCACAAACTGGATCTGCTGGTACTCAGCGCCAAGGACGAGCGCCGACATGCCATGCATTCCGTAGCCTACCCTCTGGCAGTGGAAATACGCCAGATTCCGCTATTGATGCTGTAAAGGAAGCGTCCCATGGAAACCACTGCCCACCATGCCGTATCTGCCGGCGTTACCTATCTGTTCGCACTGATTCTCATGGCCATGATCCTGGCGCTGGCCTTGGAGGAAAAGCTGCATGCGAAAAAATCCCTGATTGTGGGTTTCTTCGCCATCGGCAGTCTGCTGCTGGCTTCCATTTTCGATCTCATGCCTTTCGGTGACATCATCATCCCCGGCGGCCAGCGGCTGCACATGCCTGTGTATATAGAAGCCGTAGACTGGGAAGTCATCGCCATCATCATCGGCTCCAGCCTGTTTGTGGATGTCACCTCCCGCTCCGGCCTGTTCAGTTGGATTGCGATCAAGCTCACCAAGGCTTCTTCCGGCGACCCGCTCAAACTGCTCTGGTACTACGGCGGCATGACCGTGTTGTTCTCCGCCGTTCTGAACAATGTCACCGCCATGATCATCGTCGGTTCTCTGACCGGTGTTTCCCTTAAAAAGCTCGGGCAGGGAAAACTGCTGCTCGGCTTTCTGCTCATCGAGGGATTGCTCACCAATGTGGGCGGGCTGCTTACTCTCATCAGCTCCGTGCCCAATATCATCGTGGGAAATGCCGCAGGCATCAGCTTCGTGAGCTTCTTCCTCAAGGCCAGCCCCTATGTGCTGGTGGCCACTATTGCCACCTTGCTGCTGGGTGCGAAAATGTTTGCCATTCACTCCCTGCAATCAGAACTGGAGAAACAACGTGCAGCGGAACTGATACAGGGTTTCGATGAGCGTGACGGCATCCGTAGCCAGGGGTTTTTCTGGTTCTCCACCGCTGCCCTGGCCGCTTTCATCCTGGCTATCGCCACTACCTCCATTACTCCGGTAATCAGGGATCTGGGCATGGGTTTCGTCGCCATGGGTTTTGCCGTGCTGGTGCTGGTGCGTTTCAAGCACGACGTGAACGAGTTCTATGAATCCATCGACTGGGATCTGGTTCTGTTCTTCATGTCTCTGTTCGTGGTCATCAATGTCATGGAACATGCGCAGGTGCTGGAACTCATCGGTCGGGGTGTGGCCTGGGTGATAGGTGACGGCAAAAGCCATACGGGTACCGCCGCGCTACTGGTATCTTCGTCTATATTCAGTTCGGTGACCGACAACATTCCATTGGCAGCGATGCTGGCGAAGATACTCTCAGGCCTGGGCATCCCGGGCGACTCCTCCCTGTGGTGGTCGGTGGTATTCGGCGCCAACCTTGGCGGCAACATCACGCCCATAGGCAGTGCATCCACTCTCGTGGCGGTAACCATCATTCACAAATACCAGATCAAGCTGAGTTTTGCCGGATTCGTGAAGACCGCCCTGCCTTTTGCCATCATGCAAATCGTTCTCGCAAGCGCATATGTATTGATCATGCTCTGATTTGCGCCTGGCGCAATCCGTCAACCGCCACGACGAATATCGTTGTCACATCAGACGAATCGGCTCTTCTTCGACAAGTTGCAACAGACGTGATGCCAGTTGAATACCGTACTCGGTAAACTGCTCAAGGTCACCCGGAAATTCATCAGAGCCCATATCCCGCTCATCTTCGCCATAAATCACGCGAACCCGGTAACGACCATGTTCCCTCTGACCCGGAGGATTCTCCTCCGAGGTAATGTACATGAGAGGTTCTGTTTCGGACACATCCACAAATGCCATTATGTATTTGTAGTTCACCGGATCGTTACTCTGAACATCGCCCAGCACGACCACGGAGAAATTGTCGATTTCGTAGCGCCGCCTGGGGACAGCCGTTTTGATATGGGGTGCTTTCACATCATTCTCCGCAAAAAGCATTACAGGGGATCTCGATTTTTCGAGATGCCCTACAAATACAGGGATTGAATTTCCCTGCCGAAACGCCCACTATAATAACATAGTAATTTACTCAACTATTGCCCGGACAATGAAAAATCATGAGTGCAAAACAGGATAGTGTCGATGATCTGGTAAAAGCCGGATATGAGCATGGTTTCGTCTCCCAGGTGGCGTCGGACACCCTGCCCCCTGGTCTGAACGAAGACACCATACGTTTTATATCAGGAAAAAAGAAAGAGCCCCAGTGGATGCTGGACTATCGCCTCAAGGCCTATCGCCACTGGCTGGAGATGAATGAGCCTGATTGGGCGCATTTACGCTACGATCCCATCGATTTTCAGGAAATTTCCTACTTTTCGGCTCCCAAAAAGGCCGGAGACGGCCCTCAGAGTCTGGATGAAGTGGATCCGGAACTGCTGGCCACCTATGAAAAACTGGGTATTCCCCTGGAAGAACAGAAGGCACTGGCCGGCGTGGCCGTGGATGCCGTGTTCGACAGCGTATCCGTTGCCACCACCTTCCGCAAGCAACTGGCGGATGTAGGCGTCATTTTCTGTTCCATATCCGAGGCGGTACACGAGTACCCCGAACTGATAAAGGAATACCTGGGTTCGGTGGTACCCCATACGGACAACTACTTTGCCGCCCTCAATGCAGCAGTTTTCAGTGACGGCACCTTTGTCTACATTCCCGAGGGCGTGCGCTGCCCCATGGAACTGTCCACCTATTTTCGCATCAATGAAGCAAAAACCGGTCAGTTTGAACGTACCCTGATCGTCGCGGACAAGGGCAGTTTCGTCAGCTATCTGGAAGGTTGCACCGCACCCATGCGCGATGAAAACCAGCTGCACGCGGCCGTGGTGGAACTGGTCGCCCTGGAAGATGCAAAGATCAAGTATTCCACCGTACAGAACTGGTATCCCGGTGACGAAAACGGCGTCGGCGGCATCTACAATTTCGTCACCAAGCGCGGTGATTGCCGGGGTGACCGCTCCCACATTTCCTGGACCCAGGTGGAAACCGGCTCGGCCATCACCTGGAAATATCCCAGCTGCATTCTGCGCGGAGACGATTCCGTAGGCGAATTCTATTCCGTGGCCGTGACCCGGGGTCATCAACAGGCGGATACCGGCACCAAGATGTATCACATGGGAAGAAACACCCGAAGTACCATTGTTTCCAAGGGCATTTCCGCCGCCCACGGCCAGAATGCCTATCGTGGTCTGGTGCGCATGGGCGTGAAAGCGGAAAATGCGCGCAATCATACCCAGTGCGACTCCCTGCTGATCGGCGACCAATGTGGCGCCCACACCTTTCCCTACATCGAGGTACGCAATCCCACGGCCAAGGTGGAACATGAGGCGACCACATCCAAGATCAGCGAAGATCAACTCTTCTACTGTCGCCAGCGCGGCCTGAAGGAAGAGGACGCCGTATCCATGATCGTCAATGGCTTCTGCAAGGAAGTCTTCAATGAACTACCCATGGAGTTTGCCGTGGAAGCACGCAAACTGCTGAATATCACCCTGGAAGGCGCGGTGGGATAATTTTTCACCGTACCGCGATGGCGGAAACAGAACAGAATTTGGAGTAACAGAACATGCTTAGCATCAACAACCTGCACGTCGAAGTGGAAGGCAAGGAAATCCTCAAGGGACTGAACCTGGAAGTCGGCACTGGCGAAGTGCACGCCATCATGGGGCCCAACGGTTCCGGGAAGAGTACCCTCTCCTACGTCCTGGCCGGAAGGGATGGTTATGAAGTCACCCAGGGCGAAATCCTTTTCGACGGAAAAAATCTGCTGGAAATGGAACCGGAAGAGCGGGCCTGGGCAGGCATCTTTCTTGCCTTGCAGTATCCCGTTGAACTGCCGGGAGTAAACAACATGAACTTTCTGCGCGAATCCCTCAATGCGGTGCGCAAGGGACGTGGCGAACAAGAGCTGGATGCGGTAGCCTTCATGAAGCTGGTGCGGGAAAAGGCCGCCAGTGTGAAGCTGGATGAAAAGCTGCTAAAGCGCAGCGTCAATGCGGGCTTTTCCGGCGGCGAGAAGAAGCGCAACGAGATTCTGCAAATGGCCATGCTGGAGCCCCGCCTGGCCATTCTCGACGAAACCGATTCCGGACTGGATATCGATGCACTGCGCATCGTAGCCGAGGGCGTAAACCTGCTGCGCAGCGCGGAGCGCTCCATCATCATGATCACCCACTATCAGCGCCTGCTGGATTATATTGAACCTGACTTCGTTCATGTGCTTGCCGATGGGCGCATCATCCGCTCCGGTGGCAAGGAACTTGCCCTGGAGCTGGAAGACAAGGGTTATGCATGGGTACTGGAGGAGAACGCGGCATGAAGCATTCCGCCAGCAACTGGATTACTGACATTTTGCAGCAGCAAGACCTTCCCCCTGTCAGCGACTGGCTGAGCGAGCTGCGCCGGAAAGCCAGGGATCAGGCCAACCAGCTACCCCTGCCCAGGCGCAAACAGGAAGCCTGGCGTTACAGCCGGGTGGATGCGTTGCTGAAACAGTCTTTCACGCCAGTGGTGCAACCTCCTAACGGCAGCGGCCTGGAAATGCCGCAAAGCCTCAGTCCACATGTTCTGGTGTTCGTGGATGGCTGGTTCAATCCAGCCCTGTCCCGGATTTCCGACCTGCCACAGGGCATGGTGCTGGGCAGCCTGCGTGAACATCTGGATGATGCTTCGGTAAAAGCCCATCTGGGCAGCCTGGCCAATTCCGGGGAAAACCTGTTTTCCGCCCTGAACTCGGCACTGATCAATGACGGCCTGTTGCTCAAAACCGGGACCGGGACTGAAGTGGAAAGCCCGATCGAAGTCTTCTACCTGAACAGTCAGGCGGAACAGCCCTTGCTGAGTCAACCACGCAACCTGATTCTTGTCGAAGAAAACAGCAAGCTGACCCTTGTCGAGCATTTTCTGCCAGGTATGGGCAACGCCTACTTCCACAACAGCAGCACTGAAATCCATGTAGGGGAAAAAGCGCGTTTTTCCCATTACCGGATTCAGGATGAGGCAACGGATGCCTGGCATCTGAGCAACATCCACCTTGTTCAGGCAGCCAGCAGTCATTATCACGGCATCACCTTGTCTTTTGGCGGCAAGTGGGCGCGCACGGAATACAAGACCCGCTTTGCTGGAGAGCAGGCGGTTTGCGACCTGCGCGGCCTGTACCTGGTGGGCGACCAGCAGCTCAGCGACTTTCACCTGGATATCCACCACGACCAGCCGGCCTGCCACAGCCGGGAACAATTCAAGGGGCTGCTGCATGGCAAGGGGCGTGCGGTATTCGATGGCCGTATTCTGGTGGAACGAATCGCCCAACTGACAGACGCACAGCTGACCAATGACAATCTCATGCTCACCCGGGATGCGGAAGTGGATACCAAGCCACAGCTGGAAATCTATGCCGATGATGTCAAATGCAGCCATGGCACCACCGTCGGCCAGCTCGATCCGCAGCAGCTGTTCTATCTGCGCACCAGAGGGATTGAAGAACAGCAGGCCATCCATATGTTGTGTGCTGGCTTTGCCGGAGAGATCATCGAACATATGCATCTCCCGCATTTGAGAGAACAGGCAGGCGAACGTCTGCGTCGCACACTGGACAGGTTATGACGGACACAACTGAACTGAAGAACAGGATTGCGGATGCCATAAGAGGCATCTACGATCCCGAGATTCCGGTAAACATCTATGATCTGGGGCTGATTTATTCCATCGATGTGGACAAAGAGAACAAGGCCACGATTCGAATGACCCTGACCGCCCCTGCCTGTCCCGTGGCAGGCATTCTGCCGGGACAGGTGGAAAACGCTGTCAAAGCCGTGGAAGGCGTAAGCGACGCCAGCGTGGAGCTGGTTTGGGATCCGCCCTGGAGTCAGGAAAGAATGAGCGAAGAAGCACAACTGCAACTGGGCTTGTTGTGATCCCCGGGCGATGCTGCAGCAAGCCAGGACAACATCGCAACAGACGAACGACGATTTGGAGAAGAACATGAGCATACAACTTACGCAAAACGCCGCGGCGCATGTAAAAAATATGCTCGCGAAGCAACAAGATGCCATTGGCCTGCGCCTTGGCACCAAAAAGGCAGGTTGCACCGGTTTCGCCTACGTGGTGGATTACGCTGACGCCATTGGCGAAGACGACCAGGTATTCGAAAGTCACGGCGTGAGGATTGTGGTGGATGCGGAGAGCCTGCCGCGCATCGACGGACTGGTGGTGGACTTCGTCAAAAACAACCTGCTCAATGAAGGTTTTGAATTTCACAATCCCAACGTAAAGGACAGCTGCGGCTGTGGAGAATCCTTTTCCGTATGAGCATGAATCTGGATGAAATCGTCGAGATCTTCGATATCCTGGGCGACTGGGATCAACGTTACCAATACCTGATAGAACTGGGCGAAAAACTGCCCCCCATGCCTGAGGAACTGAAGACCGAAGAAAACAAGGTAAAGGGTTGCATGAGCCAGGTCTGGGTGAGTGCCTGGCGCGACCCTGCCGATCCCGATCACATCCATTTCCATGGTGATTGCGACACCAGCATCATCAAGGGCGTGCTGGCGCTGCTCATCCAGCTACTCGATGGCAAGACCCCCGAGGAGATTCAGCATCTGGATGTGGACGAGTTCTTCAGCCGCCTGAAACTCGACGAACATCTTTCCCCAAACCGGCATTTCGGCATCTACGCCCTGGTAGAACTCATGAAGCAGCAGGCCCTCTCTCTGGGAGATACCGCCGCTGGATCCCGATGAGGCTTAACAATTCGTTTTAATGCTGCCCCACATACAAGGCCGTGATGTAATCCATCTGTTCCAGAATCCTGTCCAGGGAACGGGTCACCAGAGATGGAATGAATTGTCCGCCATGCAGACTGAAGCTGATTTTGAAGGTGTTCCAGTCCTTTTTCACCTTGGCCAAGGCCGCATTGATGTCGGATGTGTTTTCCGGTGCCTGCTCGAGAGTATTCAGGGCATCACTGAATTCCTGCACGGCCAGATCATACTCCTTGCTGTATTCTTCATTATCCAGGCCCCAGGCCTTGAACACATAATACTTGGCAACCCGTTGTGACAGCATGCGCTGACGGTCTGCGATATTGATCAGCCGCCCCTTGCTGCTGCCAGCCCGTTTTTCCAGCAGATGGGTAAGCTGGTCGGAAAACTTGAGCATCTTGTCTGCTATGGCATTGACCTGCGGAGCCTGGTCAGTATTGGGTCTGGTCTTTACCAGCAGATTATAGGCGAACCAGAGCCGGTTGATCTTGCCGATAATTTTCTTCTCTTGCGCCGTTTCGACAAAATCGTTCAGTTCATCCAGATTACTGTTGAACTGCCTGATAGTGTCATCCATCTGTTTCACCGCACTGAGCATCTTGCCTTGCCCGACCAGGGCATAGGTCTTGACCATGCGCTGACTGAGCATGCGTTGCTGGCCGGCTCTGCCAATGGCGTCGTTCATGCTGAGCGCTGAAGCATTCAGAGGCAAGACAGACAACAAACAGAACAGGAGCAGCAGAACGGCGTGGCTGGATTTGTTATTCAATGTTCCGTACCAGAAAATCAGAAAGGCGCGATTCTAGCAGCAGCCATCCGCATATACCATCCTCAAGTCATGGTATTGCCCGTGCGCTCGCACAAAAATTGCGCCCCATCTGATCCTGGTCAAATTCCCCTGATGAAGTTCAGAGGATCTCAAAAATTCCTTCCATGGAATTTTTCTCGCCGCAAAGAGAAAATGCGATTTCCCCTTTGCTAACATTTTCAATCACATGTAGTGATTGAAAATGGTGGGACACCCCTGTCCCACTCGGGAATTTCGATTTTTCGAGATGCCCTTCACTGATTCAGCCACGCCGTCAACCGTTCCCACCTTTGGATCGTTGTTCGCAGTACCAGCCGGAAAACAGGAGAAGCACAATGTCCAGAAGCATCAGAAAACCTGTCACCATCGCCGCCACCCTGTTGCTCATGGGGTGCAGCAATCTCAGTACGGCGGAGTATCAACCAGCCATGGAAAGAGCGCTGGATGCCCTGCTCGCAGCAGAACGTGCGTTGCAGAATGCGAGCCATGACAAGGGCGGCCACCGCGCCGCAGCGCTCCGGCATGTACGTGCCGCGATCCGGGAAACACGCAAGGGCATGCGCTATGACAACCGTCATTTTCGATTTCGATAAGCACATGCCATTGAAACAAAGGAACCGGGAACGCACATTTTCCACTCCCGGCGCTTGATAAAGTCCACGGAAGGACTTTTTCACCATCCTGTTCACCGGGCCGCAATTCAGGCAGGAAAGAAAACCGTCAGCTTCAAACCGCCCGCAGGTGATTTTCCTGCTTCCAGGCTCCCCCCATAGAGGCTGACGATTTCCTGCGATACGGTAAGACCTATGCCCTGCCCGCTACTGCTTTCATCGGCTCGTTGTCCTCGCTGCAGCAACCGGGGCCAGCTCTCCGGATCGATTCCAGGCCCATCATCCTCGATGATCAGCCATAACCCGTCACCGGTTTCTGTGCGAACCGCAATCTCGCCATGCGCATATTTGAACGCATTGTCCAGCAGATTGCCCAGCAGTTCCATGAGATCGGCTTCATCCCCAGGGAAGACCGCTTTGGCAGACAACTGATGATTCACGCGAATCTTCTTCTCTGCGTAGATCTTTTCCAGGGTTCTCAGCAACCGCCGGATCGGATCTGCCACCGGCACCGGAGCCACCAGGGTAGAACGGGCAGACACTGCCGCTCTGCGCAGCTGATGCTGCACAATATGATCCAGCCGTTGCAGCTGCTCATCCGCAATACTGCGCAAGCGGGCGCAGGAAATCGTCTGATCCTGCACCACACTTTTCAGATACGCCATGGGTGTCTTGAGGCTGTGCGCCAGATCATCCAGACTGGTGCGGTAACGCTCCTGCACCGCGCGTGAATGCTCCATCAGGCTGTTGAGACTGGAAACCAGACCCTCCAGCTCCACGGGATATGCCCCCTCCAGACGAGAATGCAGTCCTTTGCGTATGTCCTCCAGATCTTTCTCTACCGTGCGCAGGGGACGCAAGCCCCAACGCAGAATCCATCCCTGAGCGAGCAACAGCACCAGCGCCATGCCTCCCAGCCATGACCACAGACTGCGGCGAAATGTCTGCAACTGCGTCTCGAAAGACGACACGTCCTCTGCTACCACATAGTTATAACGCCGGGTTACGCCATTGTTGTCTTCCCAGCCAATTCCCTGAGAGAAGACAAACAGGTTCTGCCTGCGCTCGAAGGCCGTATCGCCCGGCGAGAGAAACACCTCCTGCGGCAGGACATGCCCCAAAGACGAAGGAGAACGCCATAAAAGACGTTTGTCTTCCTCTCGCACCAGCGCATAGAGTCCCGAATCCGGACTGGAAAAACGCGGTTCCGCAAGATCATCCGGCATCAGCATACTGCCGTTCTCATCCACATTCGCCGCTGCAAGCAAGCCATAGACCACGGATTGCAGTTTGTCCTTCAATTCATTCTCGAGGCTCGCACGGAAGCCTTGCTCCAAAGCCATGCCGGTGGCGAACAGAAACCCCGCCAGCACCAGCGTAGCTGCGGCCAACAGGCGAAAGTGGATGGAATTCATGACTTGGGGGATTTCTCCAGACAAAAACGATAACCTCGTCCGCGCAAGGTTTCTATGGGCTTGATGCGGCCGTCAGGATCGAGTTTGCGTCGCAGGCGGCTAAGCAATACTTCCAGAACATTGCTGTCCCTGTCATAGTCCTGATCGTAAATATGCTCAGTCAGTTCTGACTTGGATATCACTTCACCAGCATGCAGGGCAAGATACTCCAGTACCCGATATTCATAGGCAGTGAGCTCCACTGTCTGGCCTGTCATCTTCACCTGTTGCGCCATGGTATCCAGTTCCATTACGCCAAAGGAAAGCACCGGACTGGCCCATCCGCCACTGCGCCGCAGCAGAGCGTTCAGTCGCGCCAGGAGTTCTTCAAACTGAAACGGCTTGACCAGATAGTCATCCGCGCCTGCCTCCAGCCCTTCCACCTTCTCCTCCCAGCGTCCGCGGGCAGTAAGAATGAGAATGGGAAAATCCCGGCCTTCACGGCGCAAATGACGGATGATTTCCATGCCAGGCATGCCGGGAAGCCCCAGATCGACAATGGCGATATCCACAGGCAGTTCCCGCCCCAGATACAGACCTTCGCTGCCATCAACGGCCCTGGCTACTGCGTAGCCACTGGCTTCGAGTTGCCGGGCCAGCTGTTCCCGCAACGCTGAATCATCTTCTATGAGCAGCAGATGCATGTCTGAGTCAACGCAAAATGTCGCCAGTATCAGGGTCGATACGCAACCTGCGCACCACGCCATCAGGAGTCAAGAGGCGCACCCGGTATTCCGAGTCCCTTTCCTGTGCGGACAAAACCCGTCCCCCGGTTCGTTTTCTGATCCGACTCACTGCTTCTTCGAGACTGATGCCGTGACGAAATTCCCGTGGAGCAAAGCTCCTGGCAGCGCCAAAATGGCGGTCGCTCTTTCTCGCATGTTCCCGATTCCGATCTCCTGAATGAACGGGAAACGACCACAGACAGATACTTGCCAAGAGCAGCATCAGACTCTTTCTGAGTTGAACATTCATATCCTGCATTGTCCTGCAACATGACCCCATTTGGCCTATTATGCCAAGAGGCGAGGTTCCTTGTGGCAGATACTGCACCAGGCTGGCTTAACCCGGCCTGAACAACCTGCTTGAGACACATATTAGTATATGCTAATATTCTTCCTGATTTGCCCGAACCGCAGTTTGTGTCGGCAACGAACCGGATGAAACCCTGCGCCAGCCAACATCATGTTTTGGCCAGGTATATTCAGAACATATTCTTACTGCCCTGCGGAGGACATTCCATGAAAACAGCGACAAAAGCACTCGCCACCCTGCTATTCACATCCACCCCCCTTGCTTTCTCAACCCCGGCACAGGCGCAACCGGGTTGTGGCGACGGCAGCAATTCGGGACGGCATGATCTTGCCCCTCCTCCCTGGATTTTGCACAGACGCGACCGCCCGGGTTATCCCACAGGCCAGGCTCCTGCCTGGATGCGTCCCCAGACGCCAGCAAAGCAGACAACCACTCCGGTTGCCCCACGCTTTCCTTCCGCCATGCCGCTTTATGGTTCCGTCCCCTATCCCTACTATCCCGCACCTGGCTGGAGTGCGCCCTACGGACGCCACTACCTGCCTTGGAGCAACAGCAGTAACTGGGGCCCCATGGACGGTCTCATGGATGGCGACAGCCGCATGAATTTCGGCTTCAACGGAAACCTGTCCGGGCGCGGCCATGGAAATGCTTACAACAGTTATCGGGGTTCCTGGTGGGATACTCCGGTACTGCCCCTGTTTGATGTGCTCCCGCCAGAGCAAGAGCAGAAAACAGATGCGCCTGCCGCAGCTGTGAGCAATGACGACGACCAGGACGGCGTGAACAATCTCTCCGACTTGTGCGCTAACACGCCAGCCGGCGCCAAGGTAAACGCCTTTGGCTGCCAGGACACGGACGCCATGATCCTGCGCGGCGTCAATTTCCACACGGATTCAGACAAACTGACCGATGATTCCATAGCCATTCTTGATCGTGTGGTCAGTACACTCAAGGCTCATCCGGAAGTAAAACTAGAAGTGTCCGGCCACACCGACAGCCGGGGTGATGCCGCCTACAACAAGGATCTGAGTGAACGCCGGGCCATTTCCGTCATGAAGTATCTGGTGGAACATGGCGTGGATGCGGACAACCTCATCGCCCGGGGTTATGGCGAAGAACGCCCCATCGCCAGCAACGACAGCAAGGAAGGCATGGCCGAGAACCGGCGCGTGGAGCTGAATCGCCTGGACAAATAGAAAAGAATTTTCTCAATCTCCGGCCATCAGGAAAAAAGGGATGTAGCGCTCGCCGCATCCTTTTTTCTCGCCTTACAACGACTGAATGGCCGCCTGACACAGAGCCAGCAAGGAAGCAGGAAAGATGCCGTAATAGAGCATCGCCAGGCCATTGACGGATATGGCGATATGCGCATCCGCGCCGGCACTGATGGGCGCCTGGGTAATGGGTTTGTCGAAATAGATGGCCTTGACCACGCGCAGATAATAGAAAGCGCCGATAACGGAAAAGGCCACCGCGACCAGAGCCAGCCAGAGCATGCCGGCATTTACCAGGGCATCCAGCACGAACAATTTGGCGAAGAAACCCACGGTAGGCGGCACTCCCGCCATGGAAAACATGATGAGCATCATCATCAGCGCCAGCCACGGACTGCGCTTGTTGAGTCCCTTGAGGTCATGAATGTTCTCTGCCTCTACACCCTTGCGGCTGAGTATGGCTAGCACACCGAAGCCGCCCACGGCAGTCAGGGCATAGACGATGGTATAGAACATGGCGGCGGTATAACCCTTTTCCGGGCCTGCCAGCAGCCCCAGAAAGATGAATGCCACATGAGAAATGGTCGAATAAGCCAGCATGCGCTTGATGTTGTCCTGAACCAGCGCGACGACATTACCCAGCGCCAGGGACAACAGGGCGAGAATCATCAGCATGCCCTGCCATCCCTGCCAGCCCATTTCCGGGCCCAACCCGCCCAGGCCCTGGGCAAGAATACGCATGGCCATGGCAAAGGCCGCAATCTTGGGAACACTGCCAAGGAAGGCGGTAACCACCACAGGCGCCCCCTCATAGACATCCGGCGCCCACATGTGAAAAGGCACGGCGCCAAACTTGAAGGCAATACCGATGAGTACGAATACCAGCCCGAAGGTGAGCACCGTCTTGTCCGTCTCTCCACTGGCTATGGCCTTGGCCACGCCGGCAAAGTCCAGCATGCCGGTACCACCATAGATCATGGAAATGCCATACAGCAACATGCCTGAAGCCAGGGCGCCAAGCACAAAATATTTCATCGCCGCTTCCGAGCCTTTCTTCGACTTGTTGTCGAAAGCCACCAATGCATACAGACTCAGCGCCAACAGCTCCAGACCCAGGTACAGGCTGAGAAAACTTCCCGCCGAGACCATGATCATCATGCCCAGAATGGCAAGCATTCCCAGGGTATAGAACTCGCCCTTGAACATGCCCCGCTCGAGCAGATAGGAACGGGCATAGACAAAGGCAAAGACGCCCACGCTGAGCAAGGCAATCTTTAGCACATCACTCATGGCATCCCGAACATAGGCGCCATCCATCAGGGTCTGGCTGTGATCGGCGCCGCTTGCCATTACCGCGGCAATGGTGACGACAAGAGCCGCCAGGGAAAGGCCATAGGTAAAGAAGCGCTTGGCCTGATCCAGAAACAGATCAACGATGAGAATGACGGCAATGGCCGACAGCAGCACGATTTCCGGCAGCAGGGGGAGCAATGTCGATGCGTTGTATTCCATCAGCTGGAGACCTTAAAGTTTGGATATGGCAATATGATTGACCAGGTTGGTGATGGAAGCGTCCATGACTTTCACCAGTGGTTCGGGCCACAGCCCCAGGGCAAGAACCGCCAGGGTCAGAGAACCCAGCACCAGTACCTCCCTCTTGTTTACGTCCTGCAGGGCGGCGACACGCTCGTTGCTCACGTCGCCGAAGATCACGCGCTTGACCATCCACAGGGTATAGGCGGCGCCCACGATGAGCGTGGTGGCCGCGAGGAAGGCAAACCAGAAATCCGCGCGGAAGCTCGCCAGAATGACCATGAATTCACCCACAAAACCGGAAGTACCCGGCAGGCCGGCATTGGCCATGGCAAAAAACACCATGAAGGCGGCGAACCATGGCATGCTGTTCACCACCCCACCATAGTCGGCGATCTCACGGCTGTGCATGCGGTCGTAGAGCACGCCCACACAGAGGAACATGGCGGCGGAAATGAAACCATGGGACACCATCTGCACCATGCCGCCCTGCACGCCCAGGATGGATCCCGTCTGCACCTGGGGGTTTGCCGCAATCATGAACACCACGAAGAATCCCAAAGTAACGAACCCCATGTGGGCGATGGACGAATAGGCAATGAGCTTTTTCATGTCCTTCTGCACCAGGGCCACGAAACCGATATAGACCACGGCAATGAGAGACATGGCAATGATCAGCCAATCCAGTTCATTGCTCGCGTCGGGAGTGATCGGCAGACTGAAACGCAGAAAGCCATAGCCGCCGATCTTGAGCATGATGGCTGCCAGGATCACCGAACCGCCGGTAGGTGCTTCCACATGAGCATCCGGCAGCCAGGTATGCACCGGCCACATGGGTACCTTCACCGCAAAGGCGGCAAGAAAGGCCAGAAAAATCAGGATCTGTTCCGTCAGTCCCAGCTTCAGGGCATGGAAGCCGAGAATTTCCATGCTGCCGGACTGGAAGTACATGTACACCAGTGCTACCAGCATGAATACGGAACCGAGGAAGGTATAGAGGAAGAACTTGATGGTGGCATATACCCGGTTAGGCCCGCCCCAGATACCAATGATGAGGAACATGGGGATCAACATGGCTTCCCAGAACACATAGAACAGCATGGCATCCAGAGCGGAGAATACGCCGACCATGACCCCTTCCATGATGAGAAAAGCCGCCATGTACTGGGAAGGCTTGTACTGAATTACCTGCCAGCCGGCAATGATCACCAGAATGGTTATGAAGGTGGTGAGCAGAATCAGGGGCATGGATATGCCGTCCACACCGAGATGATAGTTCACGCGAAAACTCTCGATCCAGGGGAGATTCTCCTCAAATTGCATGGCGGCCGTGGAGGCATCGAAACCCGTCCACAAGGGAATGCTGAGCAGGAAGGTCAGCACGGCGACCGCCAATGCCAGCCAACGGCTCACATTGGGCGCCTTGTCGCCACTGAACAGGACCAGCAGGCCACCCAGGACGGGCAACCAGATAATCGCACTCAAAATTGGCCAATCTGCACTCATTATCTTCTATCCAATCCTTATCAGCGAATCACGAACCAGTACACCAGACCCAGCAGACCCAGAATCATGGCAATGGCGTAGTGATACAAATAGCCGCTCTGCAACCAGCGCAGCGTCTGGGCCAGCACGCCCACACTGCGCGCCGAACCGTTTACCGCAATGCCGTCGATGAGGGTACGATCACCCACGATCCACAAGCCCTTGCCCAGCAGCAGGCTGCCCTTGGCAAACACCGCCTGGTTGAAATCGTCGAAACCATACTTGCGATTGAGCAGGCCGTACAGCCAGTCGAAGCGAATGGCCAGATTGCGCGCGATATCCGGCTTGAGCATGTACACATAGAAAGCCACCGCCAGACCACCCATGGCCAGCCAGAATGGCAGCGCCATGACCCCATGACTGACGAAGCCGATCTGGTTGTGATAATGCTCGCCGATCTCTCCCAGGGTGTCATGGGCGGAAGCCACATGCAGCACGCCCTTGAAATAATCGCCGAACAGCATGGGTTCGATGGTCATCCAGCCGATCATCACGGAAGGCACGGCCAGCAGCAACAGGGGCACCGTGACCACTGCGGGAGATTCCTTGATGTGTTCCCGGGCATGCTCGTCCCGCGGCCCCTCACCATGGAATACGATGAAATACAGACGGAAGGAATACAGCGCGGTTACGAAGACACCCGCCACCAGCAGCCAGTGCGCATAGCCGGAACCGGCGATCTGGGAGTGCCCCACCGCCTCGATGATCGCATCCTTGGAGAAAAAGCCGGAGAAACCGGGAAAACCGATCAGCGCCAGGGTGCCCAAAAGGAAGGTGAACCATGTGATTTTCATGTATTTGCGCACCCCGCCCATGTTGCGAATGTCCTGGTCATGATGCATGCCAATGATTACGGAACCGGCCGCGAGGAACAACAGCGCCTTGAAGAAGGCATGGGTCATGAGGTGGAAAAGCCCCGCCGCGTAGGCAGACGCTCCCAGAGCGGCAACCATGTAACCGAGCTGGGACAGGGTGGAATAGGCAATAACCCGTTTGATGTCATTCTGCACGATACCGATCAGCCCCATGAAGAAAGCCGTGGTGGCGCCAATGACCAATACAAAACTCAGAGCCGTCTCCGACAGTTCATACAGCGGCGACATGCGCGCCACCATGAAAATACCGGCGGTAACCATGGTAGCGGCATGGATCAGCGCGGAAATTGGCGTGGGGCCTTCCATGGAGTCCGGCAGCCACACATGCAAGGGTACCTGAGCCGATTTTCCCATCGCGCCTATGAACAAAAGAATGCAGATCACGGTCATCAGCGACCACTGGCTGCCACTCCAGATGCCAATGGTCTCCCCGGCCTTGCCAGGCGCCGCATCGAATACCTGAGCGTAATCCAGACTGCCGAAATACATGGCGACAGCGGCAATGCCGAGAATGAAGCCAAAGTCCCCTACCCGATTCACGAGAAAGGCCTTCATGTTGGCAAAGATCGCCGACTCCCGCTTGAAATAGAAGCCGATCAGCAGGTAGGACACCAGCCCCACGGCTTCCCAGCCAAAGAACAACTGCAGGAAGTTGTTGGACATGACCAGCATCAGCATGGAAAAGGTAAACAGGGCGATATAGCTGAAGAAACGTTGATAGCCTTCCTCATGGGCCATGTAACCGATGGTATAGATATGCACCATGAGGGAAACAAAGGTCACCACGGTAATCATCATCGCGGTGAGATTGTCCACCAGAAAGCCGACATGCATCTCCAGACCATCCACTACCATCCAGGTATAGATGTTCTCGTTGAACACGGGAGCCGCCTGAAAAACATGCAGATAAAACACATAGGCCGACAAGACAAAGGAAAGGCCCACACCCAATATGGTGGCCCAGTGCGCTCCCGCCTTGCCAATCTGATTGCGAAACAGGCCGGCAATGATGGAACCGGCAAGAGGCGCCAGCACCAGCGCAAGATACAGGGTTTTCATGTCGATATCAGGCATGACGCTATCCCCTCATGCTGTCGAGGTCATCGACATCGATGGTTCTGCGGTTACGGAACAGCACGATGAGTATGGCCAGCCCTATGGCCGCCTCCGCTGCTGCTACCGTGAGAATAAAGAACACGAACACCTGCCCTGTCACATCTCCCAGGAAATGGGAAAAGGCCACGAAGTTGATGTTCACCGCCAGCAGCATCAGTTCGATGCACATGAGCAGCACGATCAGGTTCTTGCGATTGATGAAGATGCCCGCGACGCTGATGACAAACAACAGGGCGCCAAGAATCAGGTATTCAGACAGGGATATCATCAGCCCTTCTCCTCCGCCGCCATTGTGACGATCTTCAGACGATCCTTCTTTTTCACTGCATGCTGCTCGGTGACATTCTGGCGCTTGGTCTGGGGCCGTTTACGCAGGGTCAGGCTGATGGCGGCAATCATGGCCACCAGCAGAATCACCGCCGCGACCTCGAGCGCATACAGATGTTGGCTGAACAGGGACAGCCCCAGCTCCGCCGTGTTGTTGTAGTCTGCGGGAGCAGGTTCCGGAGCAGTATATTTTGCCAGACCAAAATGCCTGGGCCCCAGCACCAGAGCCATTTCCATGAACATCAATGCACCCACCAGCATGCCCAGGGGCAAATGCCGGACGAAACCGGCGCGCACCGTAGCCAGATCGATATCCAGCATCATGATCACGAACAGGAACAGCACCATCACCGCTCCCACATAGACCAGCACCAGCGCGATGGCCAGAAACTCCGCCTCCGCCAGAAGCCAGATGCCCGCCATGTTGAAGAACACCAGCACCAGAAACAGGGCCGAGTGCACGGGATTGCGCCGGGTCACCACCATTACCGCAGCTCCCAGCAGAATCACGGCAAACATGTAGAACAGAAATTTCTCGAAGCTCATGTCTCTATCACCGGTATTTGGCCTGCGCGGCGCGATCGTCGGCCAGTTGCGCCTCATACTTGTCGCCCATGGCCAGGAGCTTTTCCTTGGTCATGATGTAATTGCCTGCCGCCTTGTCCGTGTCTTCGAAGTGATACTCGTACAATCGCGTCTCCACGATGGCGTCCACGGGACAGGACTCCTCACAGAACCCGCAGAAGATGCACTTGAACAGGTCGATATCGTAACGGGTGGTGCGCCGTGAACCGTCTTCCCTGGGCGCCGCCTCGATGGTAATGGCATTCGCCGGACAAACCGCCTCGCACAGTTTGCAGGCAATGCACCGCTCTTCCCCGTTGGGATAACGCCGTTGGGCATGCAGACCACGGAAACGTGGCGATACGGGCGCTTTTTCCTCGGGATAGTTCAGGGTGAACTTCTTGCGGAACAGGTAACGCCCGGTCACGCTCATGCCCTTGAACAGTTCCAGGAGGAACAGGGAGCGGATGTATTGAATCACGGTTTTCATGTTTCAGCTCCTCCTCACTGGTACCAGGGGCCAATGTCATAGACCTGCATGGCGCCAGCCACGATGATCCAGACGATGGTGATTGGAATGAAAATCTTCCACCCCAGACGCATGATCTGATCGTAGCGATAGCGCGGGAAGGTGGCGCGGAACCACAGGAACAGGAACATGAAGACGAAGGTCTTGGCCACCAGCCAGACGATGCCAGGCACCCAGGCAAACCAGGATTCCATGAAAGTTCCCTGGAAGGGAGACAACCAGCCACCCAGGAACATCAGCGCCGTGAGCGCGGAAATCAGAATCATGTTGGCATATTCCGCGAGAAAAAACACGGCAAAGGCCATGCCGGAATAATCCACATGAAAGCCGGCTACGATCTCCGATTCACCTTCGGCAACATCGAAAGGCGCGCGATTGGTTTCCGCCACCCCGGAAATGAAGTAGATGACGAACAAGGGCAACAAAGGCAACCAGTACCAGTGCCAGATTCCCCCGGACTGACCTTCCACGATCTGCCCCAGATTCAGGCTCCCGGCAGCCACCAGCACACCCACCAGGGCAAAGCCCATGGCGATTTCATAAGACACGATCTGGGCCGCGGAACGAATGGCGCCAAGGAAAGCATATTTCGAATTGGAAGCCCAACCAGCGATGATCACGCCATACACGCCGATGGAAGTCATGGCCAGCAGATACAACAGACCGGCATTGATATCGGACAGTACCAGTCCGGTATCGAAAGGAAATACCGCCCAGGCCGCCAGCGCCGGGCCGATACTCAGCAGGGGCGCGATGAGGAACAGGGTTTTGTCCGCATGAGTGGGCAGAACAATTTCCTTGAACATGAGCTTGAAGGCATCGGCAATCGGCTGCAGCCAACCTTTCGGCCCGACCCGGTTGGGGCCGAGACGAATCTGCATGTAGCCGATGATCTTGCGCTCGGCATAGGTGTAGTAGGCCACCAGCACCATCAGGGGAGCCATGATCACCACAATTTTCAGGATGATCTGAATCCAGACCGGCAGCCATTCATAGATTCCGATGAGAAAATCCATCACGCCTTCTCCAGTGAAACCGCGCCGAAACCTGCCCCCAGCAATTCACTGCCAGGTACCCCGGTGGGCATCCATACGCAATTGCCAGGTACCCGCTCATCCACGGCCAGTGGCAAGGTCAGTTCACCTTCGTTCTGCCTGAGCATCACCGAATCGCCATCTTCCAGTCCCAAGGCCTGGGCCAGCGCCGGATTCACCCGCAAACTGGCTTTCCAGGCATCCGGCGTATGCTGCAAGGCCTGGGCCCTGCGCACCAGCATGTCCGTATGATACAAAGGCGTACCGCCTATGCGTTGCAAATCGCTTTCCTCCAGCCGCAGGCCAGGCGTGTCCCCCTCAGGCAGGCGGTTGTCGGGCTTCACGCCGCTGATACTTTTCAGCATCTCCTCGCGCACATCTGCGACGCTCTCATAATCGAAGCCGTCCAGATCCGCCAGATTAGCCAACACCCGCAATACTTTCCAGGCAGGCCGGGATTCACCTGCAGGACGGGCGCAGCCATTGAAGGACTGCAGATCCCCCTGAAGATTGACGAAACTGCCAGCCGTTTCGAGGAAAGTTGCAATGGGCAATACCATATCCGCATGTTCCCGCAACCAGGGACTGACATGGCTGCTCAGGGCTACCACCCTGGCCTTGCCAAGCATGGCTTTCATGGCCTGGGGATTGCTGCTGTCAAATTCCGGTTCGACATTCAGCAACACGCAGGCATCCAGCCCCTGATGCAGCATGTCGCCCAGGGAAAGGCCATCGTCAGAAGCGGCGCGAAGCATGGCGGCACCGGTACTGTTGGCGCCCTCGCCGACGAAGCCCAGGGTCACCCCGGCAACTTCGGCAATATTCGCCGCCAGGCGACGCAGAACAGAAAAGTCCGGATGAGCCTGGGCGACACTGCCCAGCAGCACCAGTCCCTGATCCGCCTTTTTCAGGGTGTCGGCTATCTGTTCATGAACAGCGTTGTCCACAGCCCGCACCCCGGCAGTATCCGCGCCCAGTGCTTTGGCGATACCGGCGAGCTGGCCGGCCATGGCCGCCGGCGTACAGACGACCTGGCTGCCAAGGCTGAAATTGAAATCATAGTCCACGGGATTGACGGCCATGACCTGCGCGCCCGCCAGGGCTGCCTTGCGCACCCGATGATTGAGCAGCGGCTGATCCTTGCGCAACCAGGAACCGATCAGCAGTACTGCCTGATTGTTTTCCACTTCGGCAAACTTCTGTCCCAGCCAGGGAAGTACAGGATCGGCAGCGCGAAAATCGCCCTGTCCCAGACGATGATCGATATGCTTCGAACCCAGGCCGTTCAGCAGCCCGCGCAGCAAATACAGCTCTTCCATGGTGGATCCGGGTGAGGCCAGCGCCCCGAGTCGATTCTTGTCTGCGTTCTTGAGGAGATTGGCTGCATCCAGCAGGGCTTCCTGCCATTCCACTTCGACCAGCTTGCCGTCCTTGCGCAACAGTGGCTTTTCCAGACGATCACTGCTGTACAAGGCCTGATAACTGAACCGGTCGCGATCGGACAGCCAGGTTTCGTTGATCGCCTCGTTGTCTTTCGGCACCACGCGCATCACCTGATGATTGCGCACATGCACATGAATGTTGGAACCCACTCCGTCATGACCGGCGATACTGTCATGGGTGGTCAGCTCCCAGGCCCGGGCGCGGTATTGAAATGGCCTGGATGTGAGAGCGCCCACGGGACAAAGATCGATAATGTTGCCAGACAGCTCGGAACTCACCGCATGTTCCACATAAACCCCGATCTTCATGTGCTCGCCGCGACCGGTCGCCCCCATCTCACGAACTCCGGCAATCTCGTCGCCAAAGCGTACACAGCGGGTGCAATGAATACAGCGGGTCATCTCCGTGGCAATCAGAGGGCCAATGTCTTCATTCCTTACCACCCGCTTGCCTTCGACAAAGCGGGACAGGCCGCTGCCAAAACCCATGGCCACATCCTGAAGCTCACACTCCCCGCCCTGATCGCAGATGGGACAATCCAGGGGATGATTGATGAGCAGGAATTCCATGGTGCCTTTTTGCGCCTGACGCGCCAAAGGCGAACAGGTCCAGGCCTTCATGCCATCGGCCACCGGCGTGGCGCAGGCCGGCAGCGGCTTGGGCGCATTTTCCACTTCCACCAGGCACATGCGGCAATTGGCCGCCACGGACAGCTTCTTGTGGTAGCAGAAGCGCGGCACGGTGATACCCGCTGCGTCCGTCACCTCGATGAGCATCTGCCCCGGCGTCGCTTCCAGTTTCCTGCCATCGACTTCGATGGTAATGGTCTGCTGATCGGCCATGCTGCTAGCGCCCCCCTACCATGCATTTCTTGTGATCGATGTGATACTGGAACTCTTCGCGGAAATGCTGGATGAAGGCGGCCACGGGCATGGCTGCGGCATCACCCAGGGCACAGATGGTGCGTCCCATGATGCGCTGGGTGACATCATCCAGGAGATCCATGTCTTCAGGACGCCCCTCACCATTTTCAATGCGGTGTACGACCCGGTGCATCCAGCCGGTGCCTTCCCGGCAGGGAGTGCACTGGCCACAGGATTCCTCATAGTAAAAATAGGAAATGCGATCCAGCAGTTTGACCATGCATTGCCGGTCATCGATGACGATCACCGCCCCGGAGCCAAGCATGGAGCCGGCCTTGGCGATGCTGTCATAATCCATGTTCAGATCCATCATCACTTCCGCCGGCAATACCGGCGCGGAGGAACCGCCGGGGATCACCGCCTTGAGCTTGTAACCGTCCTTCATGCCGCCAGCCATTCCCAGCAACTCGGAAAAAGGCGTACCCATGGGAATTTCGAACACCCCGGGATTGTTGATATTGCCGGAGATGGAGAACAGCTTGGAGCCGCCGGAGTTCTCCACGCCCAGATCCCGGAACCATTCGCCGCCCTGACGGATGATGTCGGGAATGGAAGCCAGGGATTCTGTATTGTTGATAATGGTGGGCCGCCCGTAGAGGCCGAACATGGCCGGGAAAGGCGGCTTGAAACGCGGCTGTCCCTTCTTGCCCTCGATGGATTCGAGCAAGGCGGTTTCCTCGCCACAGACATAGGCGCCGCCACCCAGATGAGTGTGGATGTCGAAGCTGAAGCCGGAGCCGAGAATATTCTCACCCAGCAGACCGGCTTCCCTTGCCTCCTCCAGAGCCGCTTCAAAACGTTCGTAGGGCTCCCAGAATTCGCCGCGGATATAGTTGTAACCGGCCGTGCCGCCAATGGCGTAACCGGCGATAATCATGCCTTCGATCAGTGCATGTGGGTTGTAACGCAGAATGTCGCGATCCTTGAAAGTGCCCGGTTCGCCCTCGTCCGAATTGCAGACGATGTATTTCTCGCCCGGTGCGCTGCGGTTGATGAAACTCCATTTCAGCCCGGTGGGAAAGCCAGCCCCGCCCCGGCCGCGCAGCCCGGAAGTCTTGACCGTTTCAATGATCTCTTCCTGGGAGATCTTCTCCTTCAGGATCTTGCGCAACGCCTCGTAACCGCCTTCGGATTCATAGCTGGACAACAGCCAGGGGCGATCCAGGTGCAGGGTGCGCAGGCAGACTTCATTCGCCATTGTCTTGCTCCAGGCTGTCGAGAATGGAATCCACCAGTTCCGGCGTCAGGTTCTCGTAATACTGCTTGCCGATCTGGAACATGGGTGCGCCTCCGCAGGCGCCGAGGCATTCCACTTCCTTGAGAGTGAACCTGCCGTCTTCGGTGGTCTGTCCCATCTTGATTCCAAGGCGTTTTTCCAGATGTTCAACAATATTCTCCGAACCGCAGATCATGCAGGATACATTGGTGCACACACAGATCTTGTGCCGCCCCACTTCACTGAGTTCGAACATGGAGTAGAAGGTAGCCACTTCATAGACAGCTATCGGAGGCATGTCCAGGTAGTCGGCCACCTTGTCCATGAGTTCCTGCGTCAGGTAACCGCCATTGTCATCCTGCACAATACGCAGCGCCGCCATAACCGCGGACTGCTTCCACTCGTCAGGATACTTGGCCACCCACTGATCGATTTCAGCGCGGATTTCCGGAGAAAACAGGTTTTCCTTGTCTTCCCGCTTGTCGGTACGGGCCCAGGGCTCACAACGAAGACTCATCAGCGGTCGATCTCCCCAAAAACAACGTCCATGGTGCCGATCACGGCCACCACGTCTGCCAGCATGTGTCCCCTGGTCATCTCGTCCATGGCCGCCATGTGAGCAAAGCCGGGGGCGCGAATTTTCAGTCGATAAGGCTTGTTCGCCCCATCGGAAATGATGTAACAGCCAAACTCACCCTTGGGCGCTTCCACCGCAAAATAGGCTTCGCCCTCGGGCACGTTGTAACCTTCGGTGAACAGTTTGAAATGATGAATCAGGGCTTCCATGTCGTCTTTCATTTTCTCCCTGGGTGGCGGCGCCACCTTGGGATCGCCCACCATCACCGGGCCAGGATTGTTCTTCAGCCATTCGACACACTGCTTCATGATGCGGTTTGACTGGCGCATTTCTTCCACCCGAACCAGATAGCGGTCATAGGAATCACCGTTACTGCCCACGGGAATGTCGAAATCCACCTTGTCATAGGCGGCATAGGGCTGCTTCTTGCGCAGATCCCAGGCAATACCGGAACCACGAATCATCGGCCCGGTGAAACCCAGCTGCCGGGCCCGCTCGGGCGTGACCACGCCAATTCCCACCAGGCGCTGTTTCCAGATGCGGTTGTCCGTGAGCAGGGTTTCATATTCGTCGATATAACCGGGGAAACGCTCGGTGAAATCCTCGATGAAATCCAGCAAAGAGCCTTCCCGCGCCTGGTTGCGGTACTTGATATCCTTTTCGCTGCGCAGATGTTCCTTGGTATAACGCGGCATCTGGTCCGGCAGATCCCGGTATACGCCGCCGACGCGGTAATAGGCCGCATGCATGCGTGCGCCGGAAACCGCCTCATAGCAGTCCATGAGGTCTTCCCGTTCACGAAAAGCGTACAGGAACACAGTCATGGCGCCCACGTCCAGGGCATGAGCTCCCAGCCACATGAGATGATTGAGGATTCGGGTAATCTCGTCGAACAGCACACGGATATACTGGGCGCGCTCGGGAACTTCGATGCCCAGCAGCTTTTCGATGGTACCCACATAACCGTGCTCATTGCACATCATGGATACGTAATCAAGACGATCCATGTAGGGAATGGAGTGATTGAAGGGCTTGTGCTCAGCCAGCTTCTCGGTGCCCCGGTGCAACAGGCCCACATGAGGATCTGCACGCTCTATCACTTCGCCATCCATTTCCAGCACCAGACGCAGTACGCCATGGGCCGCGGGATGCTGGGGACCGAAGTTCAGAGTGTAGTTACGAATCTCAGCCATCGGCCTGCTCCTGCTCTTCCTCTTTCACCGGATCGCAGCCTTCCTCATATCGATAGTCGTTGCGCACCACCCTGGGCACCAGGGTACGTTGTTCGATACTCACCGGCTCATATACCACCCGGCCCTTGTCTTCGTCATAGCGCATCTCTACCTGTCCGACAAGAGGAAAGTCCTTGCGGAACGGATGACCGATGAAGCCGTAATCCGTAAGTATGCGGCGCAGATCCGGATGCCCGTTGAACAGGATACCGAACAGATCGAAGGCCTCGCGCTCGAACCAGTTGGCGCTGTTCCAGATACCCGTAACCGAATCCACCATGGGATAGTCCGCGTCCAGAAACACCTTGACCCGCAGGCGGACATTGTGCGCCAGAGACAACAGATGATAGACCACGGCAAAACGGCTTTCGGCCTCGAACTCCGTGACCAGCTCACGTTCGGCTCCGCGGCTGAAACCGGTATTGGGCGCATCTTCTGCGTTCCATTCCGAATGCCCATAGGCCGCATAGTCCACGCCACAGACATCGATGCATTGTTCGAAACCAAAATTGCTGTTGCTGCGCAAAAGCTGCATCACGGGAAGCAGCTGACCCCGAGGCACCACAAGGGTCATCTCGTTGAGTGCGCGACTCCATTTGCAATCCGGAAAATCTTCTTCCAGGTAATCCTCGAACGCTTCTTCCAGATCATCCAGGCGCTCTTCCAGGCTCATGCGTTTTCCTCAACCGGCTCGGTGCGCGCAATGGTATTGGTGCGCTTGATCTTGTTCTGCAACTGTACGATGCCGTACAACAGTGCTTCCGCCGTGGGCGGACAGCCAGGCACATAGACATCCACGGGCACGACCCGGTCACAGCCACGCACCACGGAATAGGAATAGTGGTAATAACCTCCGCCATTGGCGCAGGAACCCATGGAAATGACCCATTTGGGATCAGGCATCTGGTCATAGACCTTGCGCAGAGCCGGCGCCATCTTGTTCACCAGGGTGCCGGCAACGATCATCACATCGGATTGGCGGGGGCTGGGACGAAAGATGATGCCGAAACGATCCAGATCATAACGCGACGCGCCTGCCTGCATCATTTCCACCGCGCAGCAGGCCAGACCGAAGGTCATGGGCCACATGGAGCCGGTACGCGCCCAGTTGATTACCGTGTCCAGGGAGGTGGTAACAAAACCTTCCTCGAATACGCCTTCTATTCCCATTCCAGCGCTCCTTTCTTCCACTCATAGATGAAGCCGATCACCAGGATGCCGAGAAAAATCATCATCGCCCAGAACCCTGTGGGCCCGATCTGATCCAGCACCACGGCCCAGGGGAAGAAGAAGGCAATCTCCAGATCGAAAAGAATGAAGAGAATGGCCACCAGATAAAAGCGCACATCGAATTTCATGCGCGCATCCTCGAAGGCTTCAAAACCGCATTCATAGCGGGAGCCTTTTTCTTCGTCAGGATTGCGGGGAGAAAGAATGAAACCAGCACCCATGGCGGCGATGCCGACAAACAGGCCGATGACGATGAATATCAGAATTGGCAAATAGTTTTCCAGCACTTGGAAGCAGCCCCCTGGTGTTATTCTACTTGTCACACATCAACCGCTAGTTTATTTCAGCACGCACTTGAGGTCAAATTTATGAATTTTCATAAACAACTGTTTTTACAGGAGAAATAATCACCTTATTGCAGGCATAAAAAAACAGTATCCAGTTTCCCGGATACTGTTCAAAGATGGTGCCGAAGGCCGGACTTGAACCGGCACGGCTTGCGCCACTACCCCCTCAAGATAGCGTGTCTACCAATTCCACCACTTCGGCATAAAGTTGTTGTCGCCAGTGTTACTCAGCAGGCTTCGCGGGTTCCGCCGCCCCTTCCTGGCTTGCGGCGGGCGTCGGCGTTTCCACGGCGGGAACCGCGTCGGCCTGGACATTATCCTCGGGCACGACGGGCACCTCACCACCAGTGGCCGGAGCCACCGGAAGATCCGTTCGGGCCGGAGGAATCTCGGCCGCCTGTTCCGCGGGCACGTCCACCATGAGACCGGAATCCCGCGCGGTGTTCAACGCCATCCAGGCCAACGCCAGGCTGGTAATGAAGAACAGCAGGGCCAGAATGCCCGTGGTGCGGCTGAGAAAATTGGCCGACCCGCGCGCGCCAAACACCGTGGCGGAAGCTCCGCTGCCGAAAGCGGCGCCGGCATCCGCGCCCTTGCCATGCTGAATCAGTATCAGGCCAATGAGCCCGATGGACAGAAACAGATGAACCATTACCAGAATCGTATGCATTTGCTTTTTTTCTCTCTTACTTAACGTCAGTCGTTGGCTGCAGTACAGATGCCGAGAAAATCTTCGGCTTTCAGTGAGGCGCCGCCAATCAGCCCTCCGTCGATATCCGGCTTGGCCAGCAGTTCCGCGGCATTGTCCGGCTTCATGCTGCCACCATAGAGAATACGCAGCTTGTCAGCCACACCGGCACTGCTGTTGGCCACACGCTGGCGGATAAAGGCATGCACCTCCTGCGCCTGCTCCGGACTGGCAGTGAGACCGGTACCGATAGCCCAGACAGGTTCATACGCGATTACTCCTTCACCCAGCATATCCACGCCACAATGATCGATCACCGCGTCGATCTGGCGCGCCACTACTTCTTCGGTAACACCAGACTCGCGTTCCTCCTGGGTCTCGCCGATACAGAACAGGGGCACCAGACCAGCCTTGCGCGCCGCGGTAAACTTCTGCGCCACCAGCTCATCGCTCTCTCCATGATAAGTGCGGCGCTCGGAGTGGCCAATGATTACATACTTGCAGCCAAAGTCGGCAAGCATGGGGCCGGCAATCTCACCAGTATATGCGCCGGATTCGTGTACGGAAAGATCCTGGCCGCCCCAGGCAATGGGCGTACCATTGAGCTGAGCCTGGACTTCAGGAATGAAAACAGCAGGCGGACAAACCGCGACTTCAGCTTTCCGGACACCATCAATACCAGCTTTCAGACCCGCCAACAGCTCCTTTACGCTTGCCAGCGAACCGTTCATCTTCCAGTTTCCAGCCACCAATGGTTGACGCATGCTTATAAACTCCTGAAGTGGAATGACCCGACCTCGCGGGGTTCCGGAAAAATCAAGCCGCGTAGTTTACCAAGTAAAGGGAATTTTTCAATCTTTTAATCCGCTCTCCCACTCGTAATTCAAGGAAGCAGTAATCCAAAGAAGCGGTTGCACGAATGTCCAAAAAAGCGCAGGATGAAGGAATACATCAAACTATTACAACCATCTCAAAGCAGCAAGGCAGTATGACTCCCAAGGAACTCGACTCCGTTCGCAATCATGTAAGTTCAAAAGTAATCGGCCAGCACAACCTCATCGATGGCATGCTCACCTGTCTTCTGGCAGACGGACATCTGCTGGTGGAAGGGATGCCCGGGCTGGCCAAGACCACCGCTGTCAATGCGCTTTCCGAAGCGCTGGAAGGCGATTTTCACCGGATTCAGTTCACCCCGGATCTGTTACCCTCGGATCTTGTTGGCACTGACATCTACCGTCACGAAAAAGCGGAATTCGAGTTTCGCCCCGGCCCCCTGTTCCACAACATCCTGCTCGCAGACGAAGTAAACCGGGCTCCGGCCAAGGTGCAGGCCGCTCTGCTCGAAGCCATGGGCGAACGTCAAATCACCGTCGGTCAGAAGACTTATCCCCTGCCCGAACTGTTCATGGTGCTGGCCACCCAGAACCCCGTGGAACAGGAGGGCACATATCAGCTGCCGGAAGCCCAGCTGGACCGCTTCCTCATGCAGGTCGTGGTGGATTATCCATCCCATGCGGAGGAACTGGAGATTCTGGAACTGGATCACAACCGTCAGCAAGACAAGGAAAGTACCGCGCCCACACCCCTGCCCCAGAAAACCCTGTTTGCCATGCGCCGCGCTGCCGCCAAGGTGTTCATGGACCCCAAACTCAACCAGTACATCGTGGATCTGGTGCAGGCCACGCGCAACCCGGCAGCCTATGACCAGGAACTGGCGCGCTGGTGCCGTTTTGGCGCCTCGCCCCGGGCCAGTCTGGCGCTGGCTCGCTGCGCCCGGGTGCGTGCATGGATGGATGGAGAAGAATTCGTGGCGCCCGGCCATATCCAGAAAATCGCCCCGGACATACTGCGTCACCGGGTGCTTCTCAGCTTCGAGGCTGAAGCCGAGGGGATCACCGCGGATGATCTGATCCAGCGTCTGCTTTCCCTGGTCGCCATTCCCTGAGAGACTCATGAGCCTCAAGCCTGTTCTGGACGACCTGCTGGAATTGCGCCACCAGGCGCATGCCCTGGGCATGGCTTCCCATCATCTGGTCAACTCTTCCTTTGCCGGCCTGTATGCCTCGGTATTTCGTGGTCAGGGGCTGAATTTCGAGGAAGTACGCGAATACCAGGAAGGGGATGACATCCGCAACATGGACTGGAAAGTCACGGCGCGCACCGGTGATCCGCACCTCAAGGTGTTCCGTGAAGAGCGGGAACGCAGTGTAATGCTCTGCGTGGACAAGGGATCACACATGAATTTTGGCACCCGGGGCACATTCAAGTCCATTCAGGCGGCGCGTGCCGCCGCCCTGCTCGGCTGGGCGGCCAACCATCAGCACGACCGGGTTGGCGGACTGCTGTTCGCCGATGCCCATCAGGAAAACCAGTGGTTCCGCGCCACCAAGGACAGACGCGCCCTGTGGCGCTTGCTGCGAGCACTGACCATGGATCCACAGGACGCCAGCGCCCCCGCGGAAGAACAACTTCCGGACATCCTGCGCAAGGCCAGCCGCGGCATAGGGACCGGCGGACTGGTGTTTGTCATCGCCGATTTCAACCGTAGCTGGCCGGATCTGAAAAAATCCCTGTCCCAGCTTTGCCAGCATCATTCCGTGGTTCTGGTGCCCGTCGATGACCCTGCGGATCGTGAACTGCCGGACATGGGATCAATCCTGTTCCGCGATTCCCGTGGCGAACTGTTGCGCATCTACACTTCCAGCAGTCAGGGACGTGAGGCCTATACCCAGGCATGGGAGATACGCCGTCAGGCACTGTTGCAGATGGCCGCCGGTCTGGGTATCGCGGTTATTCCCGTGGCTACCAATCAAGACGTACACAAGGCACTGATGCAGGGCCTGGAACGGCGTATGCGCATGAGGGCCTGGCTGTGAATCCGGATCTGCTGGCGCGTATGCGTGATATTCACGAACTGAACATGGATCAGGCCTCCTGGTGGCCCCCTGCGGCCGGCTGGTGGCTGCTGGCGCTGCTAGTGATTCTGATGCTGTTCCTGGCATGGTGGGGACTGCGCAACCTGATTGCCTATCCTCCCGGCACCTGGCACCGGGACGCACGCAACCAACTGGTCGCGCTGCGCAAGCTGTCCCGTCAGCTCACACCGGAACAAAGTCTCAGAGAACTCTCCGAGCTGTTGCGGCGGATCGCCATCACCCGCCTCGGGCGTGAGCAGGCAGCAGGACTGGTCGATGAGAAATGGCTGCAATGGTTGCAGGATCAGGATCCCGAAGGCTTTCCCTGGAAAGAAAAGGGACGCGTCCTGACCCGGATTCCCTATGCGCCGCCCGGACATACTCCGGTAGAGCAGGCCCAGGTCCTCCAACTCATCAACGCCGCCCTGGGCTGGGCCCGCTACGACAGGCAGCTCAAATCATGATGCAGTTTCACTGGCCCTGGATGATCTTTCTGTTGCTGCTCCCCGCAGCGCAATGGTTGTGGCGGCGCACTACGGCGGAAGTCGATCAGGATCAGCGTCAGCGCCATATCACCCTGCTGCATCCGCAACTGGATCTTTTGCAACAGGCTTTTAACGGCTCGCGCCCGCAAGGCAGCACCGGCACACGGCTGCACCGGTTGCTTGTCCTGCTTCTGTGGCTGGGACTGACACTCGCCCTCATGCGCCCCCAATGGCTACAGCCATACACCCAGGAACGCATCCAGGGCTATGATCTGCTGTTGGCCGTGGATGCCTCGCACTCCATGGAAGCCCTGGATTTCAGCGTGCAAGGACAGCAGGTAAGCCGAATTCAAGTGGTAAAAGGCGTCATGGGCCGCTTCCTGGAGCAGCGCAAAAATGACCGGGTGGGATTGATCATCTTTGGCAACCAGGCATTCGTGCTCTCCCCTCTCACACTGGACCGCCAGGCGGTCAGGGAACTGCTGGACAATCTGGTGCCGCGCATCGCCGGTGACGGCACCGCCATGGGCGATGCCATTGGGCTGGGAATCCGGAAACTGCGCGAACGCCCACCGGGATCCCGGGTACTCATACTGGTGGCCGATGGGGAAAATACCGCCGGCACCATTCCGCCCCTGGACGCCGCCAGACTCGCGGCAACAGAAGGGATACGTATCTACACCATCGGCGTGGGCAGCCACCGCAAGGAAGTACCCATCGTCGAGGAAGGCCGACTGGTAACGCGCACGGATCTGGGCTTCGATGAAAGCCTCATGCGCCAGATCGCTGAAGAAACCGGAGGAGCCTACTTCCGCGCCAACGATGCAGATGCCCTGGAAAAGATTTCCGCACGCATCAACGAGCTGGAAAAGACCCATGCCGAATCACGCACCGTATATGTGCCTCGCCCGCTGTATCGCTGGCCCCTGGGACTGGCCATGCTGGCGCTGTTGTTGCTGGGGCTGTTCCCCGGAGCACGTCTGAGAACCCTGGCCGGAGACAGACATGCCTGACGGCGGCTTTCATTTCGCCCAACCTCTGTGGCTGCTGGCGCTGCTGGCCATTCCCCTGATATGGCTTTGGCTGCGCTACAGCCGCACTTCAAGGCAACGGGGCCGGGAAAGCCTGTATGCGGACGAACATCTGCTGCCCTGGCTTACCGGCGAAGTACGCGGCAGATCGCCGAACAGCAGCCCGGTGCTGGCCATCTGGGGTCTGACCTGGATGCTCATGGTGCTGGCCATGGCCGGCCCGCGCTGGGACTATGAGCGTATCTCCGCTTTTCGGCCCGCAGCCGAGCTGGTGGTATTGCTGGACATTTCCGCATCCATGAACATCAGGGACGTACGCCCTTCCCGTCTGGCGCGGGCCAAACAGGAGATACAGGATCTGTTGCGCCTGAATCAGGGACTGCGAATCGGCCTGGTCGCGTTTGCCACCGTGGCTCATGTGGTTTCTCCCCTCACCGAGGACATGCAAACCCTGAAACGCACCTTGCCCAGTCTGTCTACCGATCTGGTGAAATTGTCCGGCAGCCGCCTGGGCAATGCGCTGGACAAGGCCGTCCTGCTGCTGCAAGGAGACAACAAAAACCTGGCCCGGCATATCCTGCTGATTACGGATGGTGATTTCGACGAGCCCGGTCTGTCGCAAAAAGTCGATCAGCTGCGTGAACAGAATATCCACTTGCACATCCTGGCACTGGGCACGGATGGCGGCGGTCTGGTACCCGAACGCTATGTATCACGGGGCCTGCGCACCCCGATATCCCGTCTGAACGAAGCTCAACTCAAGACCCTGGCCAGCCGGGGTGATGGTTTGTATCAGCTGGCCGGCTATCAGGAAAACGACACCCGCAAACTGCTGAACAGGATTCTGGCGGATGCCGAGCAACAACAGCTCAGGGAAATGCCCACTCGTGTATGGAATGAGCGTTTCTATCTGTTTTTGATTCCCGTGATCTTCCTCGTACTGTACCTGTTTGGACGCAGCAACCGTTTTTCCCGGAGGCTGTCATGAAAACCCGCTCTGCATTCCTGCTTTCCCTGCTATGCACATCGCCCCTGACCCATGCCGACTGGTTCAAGAACCGTAACTCGCATGCAGTGGAAAACTACCAGGCAGGGAATTATGAGCAGGCTGCCCGGGAATACTCCGACGCCTTCCGCCAGGGCGTGGCTCTGTACCGGGCCGGCCGGTATGAAGAAGCAGCACAACGTTTCACATCGGTAAAGAACCGGGAGCTTCGTGACGAAGCCCTGTACAACCTGGGTAACAGCCTGTTTCAGTTGAACCGTCTGCAGGAGGCCGCGGACGCCTACCGACAGGTTCTGAAAAACCAGCCCGAACATGCCGACGCCCGCTACAACCTGTCCCTGGTCACCGCCCTCGCTGCCGAGGCGGAGCAACAACGCAAGAAAAAGGAAGCTGAAAAAGAGCAGCAAAAAGAAAAGGAAAAGCAACAACAGAACAAACAGCAGCAATCCGAACAGCAGAAAGAAGAGCAGCAGTCTTCCGGGGACAAGGAATCCGAACAGCAACAGTCTTCCGGCGATCAGGAGTCCGAGCAGCAGCAATCCTCCGGGAACCAGGAATCCGAACAGCAACAATCCTCCGGCAATCAGGAGTCCGAGCAGCAACAGTCTTCCGGAAACCAGGAATCCGAACAGCAACAATCCTCCGGCGATCAGGAGTCCGAGCAGCAACAATCTTCCGGAAACCAGGAATCCGAACAGCAACAATCCTCCGGCGATCAGGAGTCCGAGCAGCAACAGTCTTCCGGAAACCAGGAATCTGAACAGCAACAATCCTCCGGCAATCAGGAGTCCGAGCAGCAACAGTCTTCCGGCGATCAGGAGTCCGAGCAGCAACAGTCTTCCGGAAACCAGGAATCAGAATCGCAACAATCATCACAAGATCAGCAGAACTCCGGAGAACAGGACGCCAACGAGCGGGAAAACACTTCTGGAGAACAGCAAAAGAAAGAATCCGGGAATGGCGACCAGGAACCGACGGAAAACCATCAGCAGTCCACCGGTGAGAAGAAGCAGGATCAACGACAGAATGACAACGGCAAGCAGGAATCCGACCAGCAGGATCAGACTGGCCTCGAAGAAAAACGCGAAGAACAACAAACCGGCAAAGACCAGCAGGCGGGAGACCAAAACGATCAGGGAAAGCAATCTGAAGAACAATCTGCCCAATCGGAACCAGCCGGCAATGATGCAGACAAGGAGCAAACAGGCGACCAGGATCAGGGCCAGGAGGAAAAAGCCGGAAAGGAATCAAAGGCCGGTCAACCTGCTGGAGACAACGATCAGCGCCCTGCTCCCCCGCCTCCCGGTGAGCAGCCTCCGCCCTCACACCGTCCTGGACCCGCAGCAAAAGAAAGCGAAACTTTCGATGCGCAAGACGCGGGCAGGGAACAAGGCGCGGTGGAGAAATTCGACCAGCAAGGCAATCAGCCAGACGAAGAATCCACCAGGAACAATGATAAGGAACAGGAAATGCAGGGCGCCGAGGCCGACAAGGCGGGCAATGGCGCCATGGGGCTCATGGAACAATGGCTGCAGCAGGCAGAAGGCAATCCCGCTTATCTGCTGCGCAACCAGTTCCTGCTGGAAGAACAGCGCGCCATCAGCACCCGCTCTGTCCCCCTGCGGGAACCCCGCCCATGGTAACAGGCGGAGCGGCTCCGCCTTCCGTCATGCCACAGAAGCTCCTCAGGGCATGTCGTCAACAACGCCTTCTTTCTGCACCGGCATCAGATCTGCCTTGCTCACGCCCAGCATGAGCGCGGCGCTACTGGCCACATAGATAGAGGAGTAGGTACCCACGACCACGCCCAGGATCAATGCCAGGGAGAAGTTGTGAATAATCTCGCCTCCAATGACGAACAACGCCACCAATACGATAAGCGTGGTCAGTGAAGTAACCAGGGTACGTGACAGGGTCTGATTCAGAGAGGTATTGATGACATCCTCGGAATCGCCCTTGCGGATCTTGCGAAAGTTTTCGCGAATCCGGTCGAACACCACGATGGTATCGTTCAGGGAATAGCCAATTACAGCGAGCACTGCCGCCAATACCGTAAGGTCGAACTCCACCCGGAAAATGGAGAAGAAACCAAGGGTGATGGTCACGTCATGCACCAGGGCAATGACCGAACCCACGGCAAAACGCCATTCGAAACGCACTGCGACGTACATGAGAATGGCAATCAGGGAAACCAGAACCGCCAGGGCGCCGTCTTCGGTAAGCTCGTCCCCCACCTGCGGACCAACGAATTCCACCCGGCGCAGTTTCACTTTCCCGGGAGACTGTTTGCTCAGGATGCCAAATACCTTGTCACTGAGTTCGGAACTCTTTATCCCTTCACGGGGAGCCAGGCGAATAAGGACGTCACGCGGCGTGCCAAACTGCTGAACCTGGGCTTCGGCAAAGCCGTTTGCCGCCAGTGCGCTGCGCACTGCTTCCAGATCGGCATCCTGGGAATACCCCACCTCGATAAGCGTACCACCGGTAAAATCAATGCCAAACAGCAGCCCCCTTGTGAGCAGGGAAGCCAGGGACAGGACCACCAAAGTGATGGAAAAAACCATGGCCAGCTTGCGCTTGCCCATGAAATTGAAATGCAGATTGGATGTCAGGGTTCTCATAGATGCTTACCGAATTCAGATGGCCAGTTTCTTCACGCGCTTGCCGCCGTATACCAGATTGGCCAGGGCACGGGTTCCCACGATGGAGGTGAACATGGAGGTGACGATACCAATCGCCAGGGTCACGGCAAAACCCTTTACCGGCCCACTGCCGATGGAAAACAGCACTATGGCGGCTATCAGGGTGGTAACGTTGGCATCCATGATGGTGCTGAAGGCTTTTTCATAGCCCGCATGGATAGCCGCCTGGGGCGTGCTGCCCACCCGCAGCTCCTCGCGGATGCGCTCATAGATGAGCACGTTGGCATCCACGGCCATGCCCACGGTAAGCACGATACCAGCAATGCCCGGCAGGGTCAGTGTCGCCTGCAGCAGGGAAAGGATGGCCACGATGAGTACCAGGTTGGCCAACAAGGCAGCGTTGGCGAACAGGCCAAAGACCTTGTAGTAGACCACCATGAAGATCATCACCGCCAATAAACCGATGAGCACGGAATTCAGGCCCTGATTGATGTTCTCCTGTCCGAGACTGGGACCAATGGTGCGTTCCTCGACGATATCGATGGGCGCCGCCAGGGCGCCAGCGCGCAGCAACAGGGCCAGCTCATGCGCTTCCTGGGGACTGTCCAGACCCGTGGTCTGGAAACGCGCGCCAAAGGGTTCGAGAATGTTCGCCACACTGATGACGTCTTCCACCAGACGCTTGATTGGCTTGCCGTCGGCATCCCTTCCCACCACGCGGTTTTCCTTGAACACCACCGCCATGGGCTTGCCCACATTGTCCAGGGTGACATTGCGCATGCGCCTTCCCCCCTTGCTGTCCAGCTGGATGGTAACCATGGGGCTTCCGGATCGCTGATCGAAACCGGAAGCGGCATCTGTGATCTGGTTGCCGGTAACAATGACCCGTTTCTTCAGCAGGATGGGGCGTCCATCCTCTCGCACACTGTACAGACGCGACCCCGGCGGCACCTTGCCGGTATTCTTTGCATCCATGGCATCGTGTTCGGTATCCACCAGGCGGTATTCCAGTGTGGCGGTAGCGCCCAGAATGTTCTTGACCTGGGTAGGATCCTGCACACCAGGCAGTTCCACCACGATGCGGCGATCACCCTGTTGCTGTACCAGGGGTTCGGCCACACCCAGGGCATTTACCCGGTTGCGGATGGTGGTGATGTTCTGTTGCAGGGCAAATTTCTTGATCGCGCGAATTTCCGCCGGCGGCAAGGTCAGACGCACCAGATAGCTACCACCCTCATCCACGCTTTCCACGCCCAGATTGCGAAACTCGTTGCCCAGCACATCATATGCCTTGTCCCGGGTTGCCGCATCCTTGAGCTTGACATTGATGCCCAGTGCATCCGCCTTTACTGTCAGATAGCGGATCTTGTTGCTGCGCAGGGCGGAACGCACATCGCCGGTATAGGCTTCCACCTTGTCCTTGATGGCGGCATCCATGTCCACATCGATAAGCACATGAATGCCGCCGCGCAAATCCAGCCCCAGGTTCATTGGTTTGCCACCCATGCCAAGAAGCCAACCCGGCACATTGGCTGCGGTAGTCAACGCGTATGAGACCGTTTCCGGCAGCACTTCGGCAATCACATGCTGTGCTTTTTGCTGATCCGTTGTGGAAGAAAAGTGAATGAGCATGCTGCTCCCCTTGTCCTCCAGTTCCTTGACCGATATGCCACTTTTTTCCAGGGCATCCTTGACCTTGTCTTTGACGGACTGTTCTATTTCAGCGCCACGCACACCGGAAACCGCGATGGCGGGATCCTGGCTGAAGATATTCGGCAACGCGTAAAAGAGGCCGATGGCCAGTACGAAGACAACCAGCAGGTTTTTCCACAAAGGATATTGATTCAACATGTCTTGGACTTATGGTTATGGGTTGGTGGCGGAAAAAAGCTCAAAGTTCCTTGAGGGTGCCCTTGGGCATGACAGCTTCAACTGCAGAACGGCGCACGGTAACCACCATGCCATCGGCAACTTCCACTTTCACAAAGTTTTCACCCACATCGGTAATCTTGCCCATGAGCCCCCCCATGGTCTGTACTTCGTCACCTTTTTTCAGGCTTTCCACCAGAGCGCGATGTGCCTTCTGGCGTTTGACCTGGGGCCGGATCATGAAAAAGTACAGGATGAGAATCAAACCGATGGGAAAGATCACATTGGCCAGGAGGCCATTGGGGCCGGCCATCGCCGCGGGAGCCGCCTCGGCAAGGGCATCGTTGATGAAAAAGCTCATTGTTTTTTCTCCACGGATGCCACCACAGGGGCAGCTTCCGAAATTTTGAGGAATGATGAAACGGAGTATTATGCCACAAATCCACTTCCGGGGACCTACATAAGCTCCAGTCCATCCACTTTCTGGAAGCCCCGGGGCAGTTTGTTGCCACGACGCCCTCTTTCTCCTTCATAGGCATTGAGATCGGCCGCTTTCAGATTCAGATGACGCTTGCCGGATATCAGCCGCAACCTGCCACCTTCAGGCACTACCAGCATGTCCACTACATATTCTTCCCGTTCGGCAACGCGTTTCCCCGGAATCCCGATGATCTTGTTGCCCTTGCCCCGGTTCATTTCAGGCAGATCGCTCAGGGGAATCACCAGCATCCGCCCTTCACTGGTTACTGTCACCACCCGGTCCGTATGCACATCGGTTACCGGACGGGCCTTGAGCACTTTCGCCCCCTTGGGCAGGGTAAGCACGGATTTGCCTTTTCTGGTATTGGCAATCAGGTTTTTCGCCTGGGTGATGAAACCGTATCCAGCATCCGAGGCAAGCAGCCAGCGCTGCTCGGGATCTCCCCCGAGGGCAGCCACGAACAGGGAACCGTCCGGCGCTGAAAAACGCCCGGTGAGCGGCTCCCCCTGCCCCCGGGCGGAGGGAAGTGTATGCGCCATCAGGGAATAGCTGCGTCCCGTGGAATCGAGAAAAATGGCGGGCTGGTTGCTGCGCAGGCGCACCGCATGGCAAAAACCATCACCCGCCTTGAAACTGAGAGCGGCAGGGTCGATTTCATGCCCCTTGGCGGCACGCACCCAGCCTTTTTCGGAAAGCACCACGGTAACCGGCTCGCTGGGCGTCAGCTCGGATTCGTCCATGGCCGATGCCATCTCACGCTCGACCTGGGGCGAGCGACGCGCATCACCATATTGTTCCGCATCCGCCTGCAATTCCTTGCGCACCAGGGTTTTCAGACGTTGCTTAGAGGCCAGGGTCTTTTCCAGCCAGTCCCGTTCCTTCGCCAGTTCTTCCTGCTCGGCGCGGATTTTCATTTCTTCCAGCCGGGCCAGCTGGCGCAACTTGGTATCCAGCACATAATCGGCCTGGATTTCCGTCAGCCCGAAACGCGCCATGAGCACCGGCCTGGGCTCGTCCTCGGTACGGATGATATGGATCACTTCATCGATATTGAGAAAGGCGACGAGCAAGCCTTCCAACAGATGGAGGCGATCCAGCACCTTGTTCAGCCTGTGCCGCAGACGCCGCCGAACCGTGGTGAAACGAAACTCCAGCCACTCCACCAGAATCTCGCGCAGACTCTTGACCTGTGGACGCCCATCCAGACCAATGAGATTGAGATTGATCCGATAACTGCGTTCCAGATCCGTGGTGGCAAACAGATGGGACATGAGGCGTTCCAGATCCACCCGATTGGAGCGCGGCACAATCACCAGCCGGGTGGGATTCTCATGATCGGATTCATCACGCAAATCCTCGATCCAGGGCAGTTTCCTGGCCCGCATCTGCGTGGCAATCTGTTCCAGGATCTTCGCTCCGGATACCTGATAGGGCAAGGCGCTGATCACCACATTGCCTTCTTCTTTTTCCCAGCGGGAACGCGCCTTGACACTGCCCCGTCCGGTTTCATAGATCTTCAGCAGATCGGGGCGGGGCGTGATAATTTCCGCCTCGGTGGGGAAATCCGGCCCAGGCACATGCTCGCAGATTTCTTCCAGCGTGCTTCGCGGCGCCTCAATGAGACGGATGCAAGCGCTCACCACTTCCCGAAGATTATGCGGCGGGATATCCGTGGCCATGCCCACGGCGATACCGGTAGCACCATTGAGCAATACATTGGGCAGGCGCGCAGGCAACAGGCTGGGCTCCTTCATGGTGCCGTCGAAATTTGGCACCCATTCCACCGTGCCCTGCCCCAGTTCCGCCAGCAGCACCTTGGCATAGGCGGTCAGACGCGCTTCCGTGTAGCGCATGGCGGCGAAAGACTTGGGGTCATCCGGCGATCCCCAGTTTCCCTGACCATCGACCAGCGGATAGCGGTAGGAGAACGACTGAGCCATGAGCACCATGGCTTCATAACAGGCAGTATCGCCATGAGGATGGAACTTGCCCAGCACATCGCCCACGGTGCGCGCGGATTTCTTGTGTTTGCTTGCCGCCGACAGTCCAAGTTCGGACATAGCGTACACGATGCGCCGCTGCACCGGCTTGAGACCGTCGCCGATATGCGGCAGGGCGCGGTCGAGAATGACATACATGGAATAGTCCAGATACGCCTTCTCGGTAAACTCCGCCAGGCGTATGCGCTCTACCCCTTCTTCGGTGTAATGTTCGCTCATGGGGCTTTTTTCAGCTCACGCAATTCCTCGAGCATGGCATCGATGTCGTTGTACCAGCGGGCCAGCAGCACATGGAGTTCGGCATCATCCGGGAACATCGGTGCCAGCGCCCTGGGATCCACGGCTGCCAGCACCGTAGCGTCTTTCTCCGCCACCACGGCGATTTTCAGAGGCAGATAGGGGGACATTTCGGGATGGCGTTTGAGTACCTCGCGCACCTCCTTCACCTTGCCAAAGAACACCACCCGATAAAAGTCGGACTTGTAATGAAATTCCGCCATGCCACCATCACAGCGTTGTGTATGCGCCACCTGGTAGCCGTATTCCAGTATGGTTTCCTTGAGCACATCCATGACATGAGCCGCCCTGGCGGGACTGCGCACCATGACCAGATTCCGTTCGCTGGCAGAAGCAAAGCCAACCCCCACAATCAGCAGTATCGCAAGCAGTTTTCTCACAGGGTCGCCTCCTCCATCACGGAAAGAATGATCTCCTCCATGAGCACGCCAACTTCAGACAGCTCCTGGTTGTTGAACAAGGTCGCAAGCTGCGCCACGTTTGCGGAAATCACCAGAACCTTGCCATCACGCTCGATGACATTGATACGGCAGGGCAACACCGTACCCAGGCGCGGATCGATATTGAGCAAGTGATAAAGCTCCTTGAAATTGCAGAAACGGATACTGATCTGACGAGTGTTCACGCTGAACTCGTCCGTCAGCCCCTGTTCCAGATAGCGTGGCGGGAAGATGCGGAAATTGGCGCCGGTCAGCGCCTGCTTGACATTCTCCACCGTGGTTTCGAAATCGTAGGGCGACTCCATGATATAGGCCGGTTTGCCACGCCATTCCTCCATGCCCTGATGGAGGGCTGGTGGCTTGAGGGTACGCACATAGGCGACCACATCGGCCACTTCCTGATCCGTGAGCTTGCTCTTGAACGACGGCATCCCGCCAACCTTGCGCCCCGACAGGACGATATCGTGAATCATGGCATCCGAGGCGGACTGCTGAAACCCTGGATTGTTGAGGGCCGCAGGCATAACCATGAACGAGCGTTCCCGGGACAGGGTCACGCCGGTTCCCGGCCCTTCACCACTGCCATCCTTGCCATGGCAACGCACACAATGCTTTTCAAACAACGGTTTGCCTCGCGCGCTGTCTCCCTGGAGTCTGGTCGTCTTGAACACTGGTCCGGGTTTGCCCGACCAACTGCGGATGTAGCGGACTATGGCCTGCACCTGGGCGTCGCTGAGGGCATTGAAAGAAGGCATGATCCGCCCCGGACGGCCCACGCGAATGGTTTTGGCAATATAGTCATCCGAGACCTGGGAGAGAATCTCCGCGGTCAGCGGCAGACCAATGCCGCCTTCTCCCTTGAAATGATGACAGACACTGCAATTCCTTTCATACAGCGCCTTGCCATCCGGCGCCGCCATCAAGGGCAGGCTCAGTAACGATAACAACAGTATGCTCAGATATTTCATCAGGCTTCCACTCCTGCAATAAGATCCTGGGCGGCTTCCGCCATGTCACCTTTTTCCTGCAGCCAGGATTTCCGGTCAGGCGCACGTTTCTTGGCCAGCAACATGTCCATTACTTTCATGGTTTCATCTCCTGGCTCCATGGCCAGTTGCACCAGACGCCGGGTGTCCGGGTGTATGGTGGTCTCACGCAGTTGCAGGGGATTCATTTCCCCCAGTCCCTTGAATCGTTGCACATTGATCTTGCCACGGAGCTTTTCCGCCTCGATGCGTGCCAGAATTCCCTGCTTTTCCGCATCATCCAGGGCATAAAAGACCTGCTTGCCCACGTCGATGCGATACAAGGGCGGCATGGCGACATAGACATGACCTTCGCGCACCAGTTTGGGAAAGTGGCGCACGAACAGGGCGCACAACAGCGTGGCGATGTGCAGACCATCCGAATCCGCATCCGCCAGAATGCAGATCTTGCCAAAACGCAGTTTGGACAAATCATCCGAACCAGGTTCCACGCCAATGGCGACAGAAATGTCATGCACTTCCTGGGAAGCCAGCACTTCCGCCGAGCCCACTTCCCAGGTATTCAGGATCTTGCCCCGCAGCGGCATGATGGCCTGAAAATCCTTGTCCCTGGCCTGCTTCGCGGAACCACCGGCGGAGTCTCCCTCCACGAGAAACAGTTCCGTGCGACTCATGTCATCCGATGCGCAGTCCGCCAGCTTGCCCGGCAGGGCTGGTCCCTGGGTGACCTTTTTGCGCACTACCTTGCGTCCCGCGCGCATGCGCGTCTGGGCAGCGCTGATGGCCAGTTCGGCTATGGCCTCTCCGGCAGCGGTGTTCTGGTTCAGCCACAGGCTGAAGGCGTCTTTTACCACGCCGGAGACGAAAGCTGCGCACTCCCTGGAGGACAGTCGTTCCTTGGTCTGCCCGGAAAACTGGGGATCGGCCATTTTGACCGAAAGTACATAGCTGACCCGGTTCCATGCATCGTCCGGTGTGATCTTCACCCCCCGGGGCAGAAGATTGCGGAACTCGCAAAATTCACGTATCGCCTCGGTAAGGCCAGCGCGCAATCCATTGACGTGAGTACCGCCCTGGGCAGTGGGAATCAGATTCACATAGCTTTCCGCAAGCGCCTCGCCGCCCTCGGGCAGCCAGACCAGCGCCCAGTCCACCGCTTCATCCGTACTCGCCATGTTGCCGGTGAAAGGCTGGGGCGGCAGCATTTCAAAACCTTGCAGGGCATCGAGCAGATAGTCCTGCAGACCATCGGCATACTGCCATTCCTCGCTTTCACCTGTCTTCTCATCGGTAAAACGCACCAGCAATCCGGGACAAAGCACCGCCTTGGCGCGCAACACGTGCTTGAGCTGACGCACACTGAATCTGGGGCTGTCGAAGAACGTGGCATCTGGCCAGAAACGGATACGCGTGCCGGTGTTCTGCTTGCCCACCTTGCCAACCACTTCCAGATCGGACACCTTCTCGCCATTGGCAAAGGCGATGTTGTATTCCTTGCCGTCGCGCTTGACCCAGATCTCCAGATGCCGGGACAGGGCATTGACCACGGACACCCCTACCCCATGCAGACCACCCGAGAACTGATAGGATTTATTGGAGAACTTGCCACCGGCATGGAGCTTGCAAAGTATCACTTCCACCCCCGGCAGCCCCTCCTCCGGATGGATATCGACAGGCATGCCCCGCCCGTCGTCGGCGACTTCCAGCGACCCGTCCTTGTACAGGGTGACATCGATCTTGCGCGCGAAGCCGGCCAGGGCCTCATCCACGCTGTTGTCGATGACCTCCTGCGCCAGATGATTCGGGCGGGTGGTATCCGTGTACATGCCCGGACGCTTGCGTACCGGCTCCAGGCCACTGAGAACCTCGATGGCCGAGGCGTCATATGCTTCAGTCATCGTTCATCCAGTTGTTGAAAGGGTTATGCGCTTCATAAAGACCTTTGACCGCCTGTTCGATCTGGAATTTCCTGCGCGGCGTTTCTCCGGCGCAAAACACGTCATCCGCCAGTTCCAGACGATAATTGCCGCTTGACTGTGCGCTCAGAGGGCGCCAGCGGGGTTGTTTTGCCCGACGAAGCGCCACCTTGCGATTCTTATAACCCCAGGCATAGATCACATATTCCCTGGCGCTGCAGCGCAGCCCTTCCCAGGTAGCCGTGTAGGCTCCCTTGTCGGAACGAATCAGCAGCCAGTAACGCAGCACGAAATCCTTGTCGGAACGATTCAGGCTGTCCATGTCCAGAAAGGCATGCATGTTTTTCGGCAACGCATCCAGCGGAACCTCGGTCCAGGCGTCGTCTTCGGGAAGCGGCGGGATTTCCGTCCGAAATTCTTTCCACTCCTTGACGTCCGCTTCAAAATCATCCTGTTCGCCAGTCAGCTCCTCATACCTGTCCGTGGGGGCCGCCCACAGCCCGCCGACACAAAGCAGCAGGGAAAGCAAAAGCAGTTTTCTCGTTCCGCGCACAGTAGATACCAAAATGAATGAGATTCAGGAGCGAAAGTTTACAGCTTGCGCACGAGATTGAACATAGGGAGAACCGGCAAAATCGACATACATCATTGCAGCCTGTCCATGACTGGGGTATTTTGCTGCCTGTACAATCATCTACCGAGCCGCAATGAGCCGAAAAAAACCGGAAAATCTTGATTTCGAGAGCGCGAGGGACGAACTTCAGTCCATCGTGGATCAACTTGAACAGGGCGACATCTCCCTGGAAGAATCGTTGAAAGCCTTCGAACGCGGCGTTGCCCTGTTTCGCAATTGCCAGAAACTGTTGTCCGAAGCAGAGCAAAAAGTCAGCATACTCAGTGAAAACAGCATGGATGCAGAGCCGGAAGAATTCGATCCCGACGATGCAGACTGAAGCCAGTTTCACCGACTTTTCAAAGAACTGTGTTTCCCGTGTGGAACAGATACTCGAAACACAGCTTCCCCCCCCGGATATTGAACCATCGCGACTGCACCGGGCCATGCGCTACGCCACCTTCAATGGCGGCAAGCGGATTCGCCCGATTCTGGTTTACGCCAGCGGCCTGGCCTGCAAGGGCCAGATACAGCAAATGGACCTGGCGGCCTGCGCAGTGGAACTGATCCACACCTATTCCCTGGTACATGACGATCTGCCGGCCATGGACGATGACGACTTGCGCCGGGGCAAGCCCACCTGTCACCGGGCCTATGACGAAGCCACTGCGATTCTTGTGGGCGATGCCCTTCAATCCCTGGCATTCAGGCTCCTGTCCAGGAAAGAGGAAGCCATTCCAGCAACAACCCGCCTGCAAATGATCGAGCTGCTGGCCACCGCCAGCGGCTCCCGGGGCATGGCCGGCGGCCAGGCCATGGACATCGATGCCGTAAACCGGGAACTTGCCCTGCCCGAACTGGAGGCGATGCACATCCACAAGACAGGTGCACTGATCCGCGCCAGCGTGCAGATGGGCGCCCTTGCGGCCGGAAGCGACGAGAAGCAGCAACGACATCTGGGACATTATGCCAAAGCCATTGGCCTGGCTTTCCAGGTCCAGGACGACATCCTGGATATCATCAGCGACACCGACACCCTGGGCAAAACCCAGGGCAAGGATGCCGCCGCCAACAAACCCACCTATCCCGGCCTGCTGGGACTGGATGGCGCCCGGCAAAAAGCGCGGGAGTTACTGGATGAAGCCCTCGATGCCCTGACGGATTTTGGCAGCGAAGCCGATCAACTCCGTCATTTGGCGCATTATGTGGTTCAGCGCAGCCATTAGTCACGACTCCTACAGGGTTATTTCAGATTTCCCTTATATGCCAAACCGGGCTAAAATGTGCGGCTACCATCTGACACTCACCGCAGCCACATGACCACTCACTGCAGCACATCCACCCCTGAAATCGAGGACGTACAGGGCAGCGCCGATACCCGGCAGATCGCCATCAACCGGGTTGGCATCAAGGATATTCGTCATCCAGTGCGGGTCAAAGACCGCAGTGAGGGGGAACAGCACACCATCGCCAACTTCAACATGTACGTGTTCCTGCCGCACAATTTCAAAGGAACCCACATGTCGCGTTTCGTCGCCATACTCAACCATCACGAGCGGGAAATCTCCATCAGTTCCTTCGAAGGCATGCTGGTGGAAATGGTGGAGCTGCTGGAATCCGACGCCGGGCACATCGAAATGACCTTTCCCTTCTTCGTCAACAAGACCGCTCCCGTATCCGGCGTACAGAGCCTCATGGACTACGACGTAACCCTCATTGGTGAAGTGGAAAACGGCAAACCCAGTATATTTACCAAGGTTGTGGTGCCAGTCACCAGCCTCTGCCCCTGTTCCAAGTCCATCTCGGATCGTGGCGCCCACAACCAGCGCTCTCATGTCACGGTAACCGTGAGCACCAGCGACTTCATGTGGATAGAAGAGATCATCGAACTGGTGGAATCGGAAGCCTCCAGCGAACTGTACAGCCTGCTCAAGCGTCCGGATGAAAAATTCATCACCGAGCGCGCTTATGACAACCCAAAGTTCGTGGAAGATGTTGTGCGTGACGTGGCCGGCCGACTGAATGCCGATTCCCGCATCGCCTCCTATATCGTGGAAGCAGAGAACTTCGAATCCATTCACAACCACTCCGCCTATGCCCGCATAGAGAAACCCTGAAGCCCGGCGGCTTTCGGACCGGGACAGTATCGCACCTCCTTACATGGCCGCCATCTGCGCCGCTTCTTCCACATCCACGGACACCAGGCGGGAGACTCCCGGCTCGTTCATGGTCACACCCAGCAGTTGATTGGATATCGCCATGGTCACCTTGTTGTGGGTGATGAAGATGAACTGCACGGTATCGGACATCTCCTTGACCAGCTCGCAGAAACGGCCCACGTTGGCGTCATCCAGCGGCGCGTCCACCTCGTCCAGCATGCAGAAAGGCGCGGGATTGAGCTGGAAGATGGAAAATACCAGGGCTACGGCGGACAGGGCTTTCTCTCCACCGGAAAGCAGATGAATGCTTGAATTGCGCTTGCCCGGCGGGCGCGCCATGATCGCCACTCCGGCATCCAGGGGATCTTCCCCAACCATTTCCAGATAGGCGTGACCACCCCCGAACAGCTTGGGGAACATGGCCTTCAGTCCGCCGTTGACCTTGTCGAAGGTTTCCTTGAAGCGGGTACGGGTCTCCCGGTCGATCTTGCGTATGGCCTCTTCCAGGGTTTCCAGGGATTTGGTCACGTCCGCGTGCTGGGCGTCGATGTATTCCATGCGCTCCTTCTGCTCGCGAAACTCGTCGATGGCCGCCAGATTGATTGCGCCCAGTCGCTGTATGCGGCGTGCCAGCAACTCGGACTGTTCTTTCCATTGCGCGATACTGGCATCCTCGGCCAGACCCTGTTCCAGCTCTGAGCGGGATTTCCCGCTCTGCTGCAATTGTTCTTCCAGGGTGCTGATGCGAACCACCACTTCCTGGCGGGACAAATTGGCCTGGTTCAGTTTTTCCCGCTGTTCCTGCACTTGTTGTTCCGCCGCATGACGCTCCTTGTCCAGCTCCCGCAGGCGATGATCGATGCTTTCCAGACGGCTGCGCGCCGTTTTCAGTTCGGTTTCCACCTGCACTCTTTTCTGCAGCAGGCTTTCCAGCTCCTGCTGTTGCGCCTCCAGGGGCTCGCTTCCCTGTTCCAGCTGTTCCTGCAGAATCTGACAACGCTCTTCATACTGGGCAAGCTGCTGCGCGGCGCGTTCGATGCCATCCCGCAGGGATTGCTCGGAACTGCGCATGGATTCCACCCGCAGGGCGATCTGGTGTGCTTCGCTGCGCGCCTGGCGTGCCGCTTCCCGGGCATCCGCCAGTTCCTTTTGCAGTCGTTCGCGACGGGCTGCCAGTTGCTCCCGCTGTACGCTGTAGATCTCCATTTGTTCCAGGGCGCGATGCAATCGCTGGCGGGCCTGCTCCATGCTTTCCTTGTCCTGTTCCAGCTGGGTCCGGATTTCTTCCATGTCCTGGGTCAGCCCCTGCATGCGCTGAGCGATGTGATCCGCCCGGGCTCGCTTGCCGCTGAGCTGGGCCTGGATGGCCGCCATTTCCTTGTTCGCTCTCTCGATGGAATGCTGCTGTTCCGTACGCCGTTGCTCCTGTTGCGCCAGGCGCCGGCGATCATCCGCCAACTGCTGATTGAGCTGTTCCACCAGGGGTTCCAGTTCTTCCACGCGCCCTGTCAGTTCACGGATCTCCTGCTCCCGGGCCAATACGCCGGTGCTCGCGTCGCCTCTTTCCAGGCGCAGCCAGCCATTGCCCACGCAAATGCCTTCCGGAGTAACCAGCATTTCGCCTGAGGCCAGTTCATTGCGCCGGGACAAAGCGCTGTCCAGGTCATCCGCCAGGCGCACCTTGCACAAAAGCAGGCGCAGGGCATCCGGCCCCTGAACCACCGCGGCCAGGCTGCCCGGCACATCAGAAACATTCCGGGAGCCGGATTCAAACAGATTCAGGTGCCCGGATTCCAGACTGGCCAGACGGGATGACAGGGATTCCAGATTGTCCACCAGCAGTCCCTGCAGCTGATCCGCCAACACCGCCTCCACTGCCTGTTGCCAGCGGGGCTGCACCTGCAGCTGTTCCAGAATGCGCTCCGCATTCCTCAGGCCGGACTTTTCCAGCCAGGCGGAAAAGACTTCGTCATCGTCCCCCATGGCCGCCTGCTGCAGGGTGCGCAGGGAGGCGAGCCGCCCGCGGGCGGTTTCCAGTTCGCTGCGGGCGCTGGCCAGAGACTGTTGCTGTTCTTCCAGACGGGCGCGGATTTCCTCTATGGTCTGACCGACTTCTTCCGCCCCTTCGCGCAAACCTTCGAGCAAAGCGCCTTTTTCCCTTTCCTGATTCTCCAGTTCACTGATCTCGGCCTGCAATTTGAGATCCGCCAGTTTGTGGTGTTCATCTTCCAGGCGCGCCAGACGAATCTTGAGCTGTTTTTCCTGCTGTTCCAGCTGGTTGATCAGGGTACGCTCCACCTGCGCGGTCTGGGCCGGTTCGGTTGCGGTGGCATTGAAGTTGTCCCATTCGCTCTGCCAGGTCTGCATGGCCTGCTCTGCGGCCACCTGAGCCTCGGCCAGCTCCTCTGCCCTGGCGCGAGCCATTTCCAGTTCCGGCTGATCCTGCATCAGGGTGCGGGCCATCTCCTGAAGTTTGCCTTCATCCTGACTGCGGTGCGCCCGGGCGTCTTCCAGCGCCTGGCGGGCACGCAACAATTCGGCTTCATTGCGCTGACGGGATTCCCTGGCGTACTGGATGGCTTCTTCGATACGGGCAATATCGGCGCCAGCGGCGTAAAAACGTCCCTGCACCTCATTGAAAACTTCGTTGGCTTCGTTATGCGCCTCACGCTGGGCTTCGATCTCGCTTTCCACCCGACGCTGGTTGGCCAGGGCTTTCTCAAAGCGGTTCTTTTCCTCGGCGATATGCCGGTCCTTGCGTTCCCGCTCCTGTTCCCGGTCCCGCAACCGAAGCAACAGCAACTCCGCATTCACCTGCCGTTCTTCCGCCTTGAACGCCTTGTATTTTTCGGCTGTGGCGGCCTGGCGCTCCAGATGCCGGAGCTGTTTTTCGATCTCGTCCCGAAGGTCGGTCAGGCGCTCCAGATTGTCCCTGGTGTGCCGAATACGGTTTTCCGTCTCCCGACGTCTTTCCTTGTATTTGGAGATACCCGCCGCTTCTTCCAGATAGACCCGCAGTTCCTCGGGGCGGGACTCGATGACGCGCGAGATCATGCCCTGTTCGATGATGGCATAGCTGCGCGGCCCAAGGCCGGTGCCCAGAAACAGGTCGGTAATGTCCCGCCGGCGGCAGCGTACGCCATTAAGATAATAACTGGACTGCCCTTCCCGGGTTACCTGACGGCGCACGGAAATGCTGTTGTACTGGGCATATTGCCCGCCGGCCTTGCCATCGCTGTTGTCGAAGATCAGTTCCACGCTGGCCAGACCCACCGGCTTGCGCGCGCTGGAGCCGTTGAAAATGACATCCGCCATGGATTCACCGCGCAACATCTTGGCGGAACTCTCCCCCATGACCCAGCGCACCGCATCGATGACATTCGATTTACCACAGCCATTGGGCCCCACCACGCCCACCAGGGAACTGGGAAAAGGCACGGTTGTGGGATCAACGAAAGACTTGAATCCGGCGAGTTTGATTTTTTCCAGACGCATGGGGCGCAAAGATACAGGAACAAGGGGGGGTGAGACAAGCAGAATCTTTAATAAGATAACACATTAACTTATATTTATTTCTTATTGAAATAATTATATTTTATTGCCTTGCTACTACTCTTCGGTGAAGCACAACCACTTTCCTTCGAAGCATCATCCTCCGGTATAATCGGCGCATTGATTTTTTCAGGAGCTCACCATGCCCAGCCAACCCAGCAAAGAACTGGAAACCTTCGACAACCCGCAACCGGAGCGTGACTACAGCATCCGCATTCGCATTCCCGAATTCACCTGCCTGTGCCCCAAGACCGGTCAGCCGGATTTTGCCGAACTGCATCTGGAATATGTGCCCGACCGGCTCTGCGTGGAGCTCAAGGCGCTCAAGATGTATGTCTGGTCCTTCCGTGATGAAGGCGCATTTCATGAAGCTGTAACCAACCGCATTCTCGATGACCTGGTGGCCGCCACCAGACCCCGATTCATGCGCCTGACTGCGGATTTCAATGTGCGCGGCGGCATCTACACCAGCGTGGTGGCGGAATACCGTGATCCGGACTGGCAAGCTGCACAAGCGGTCAAGCTGCCCTGATCTTGAACCTGAAACCATCCTGTTTCATCGGTATCGACCTGGGCACCTCCGGCTGCCGCGCAGTCGCCATAGACGAATCGGCGAAGATCATTGCGTCCGTCCACCGTCCCCTGCCCGGCTCCCGCCACCCACATCCCGGCTGGTCGGAACAGAACCCGGGGGACTGGTGGGAGGCGGTGCTGAATGTACTTGCGGAGCTCAACTCCCGTCTGCCGGATCACCGTTCGGCGGCCTTGAGCGTGGATGGCACTTCTGGCAGCCTGCTTCTCAGTGACCGGCAGGGCCAGGCCCTTGGTCCCGCCCTTATGTACGATGACCGGCGCGCCCTGGCGGAAGCCCGTCAGCTGGCGCTGCTGGCTCCGGAGCAGAGCGTTCTGCACTCACCCTCCTCCAGCCTGGCGAAACTGCTCTGGCTGCAAACCCATGCGACTGTCCCGGAGAATGCCATCGCCCTGCACCAAAGTGAATGGATCAGCGCCAAGCTGTGCGGAAATCACTTTGCCGGAGACGAGAACAATTGCCTGAAACTGGGCTATGATCCCTTGCTTCGATCCTGGACAGAGGCATTGAAGAAACTGAAACTGCCTGGCCATCTGCTACCCGATGTCCAGCCCGTGGGTACACCCCTGGGCAAGATCAGCCGGGAAATCGCTGCTCATACAGACCTGAACCCCGACTGCCAAGTCGTGGCCGGCACCACGGACAGCACCGCCGCCGCCCTGGCTGCGGGGCTGGAGCAGATCGGCGACGCCCTGACCTCACTGGGCAGCACCCTGGTATGCAAGATCCTGGTCGCCCGCCCGGTACAGTCGGCGCAATACGGAGTTTACAGTCATCGGATCTTTGGCCGCTGGCTGGCAGGCGGCGCTTCCAACAGCGGCGGCGCGGTATTGCGCCAACATTTCAGTGACCGGGAGATCCGGGAACTGAGCCGTGGCATCGATCCGCAGCGCAGTCTCTGTCTGGAATACTATCCCCTGCCTTCCCCCGGAGAGCGTTTTCCCGTGAACGCCCCTGACAGGCCACCCCGGCTGCATCCCGTTCCCCGGGACAAAAGACGTTTTCTGCAAGGCATACTGGAAGGTATTGCGCGTATCGAAGTCCAGGCCTATGAGCGGCTGGAAAAACTGGGCGCGGGCCATCCACGCGAAATACGAACCAGTGGCGGCGGCGCGGCAAACGACGTCTGGACAGCCATGCGCCAGCGCATGCTCGGCCGTCCGGTGTACCCCGCCGCGCATGTGGAAGCCGCCTATGGCGCCGCCCTGATAGCCCGGCGGGGAATTGGCTGAAACCCTCCCGGCCAACCAGGATCAGGCTTCGAGTACATCCAGATCGCGGCTGCAGCGAATGCTGCGGGCAAACTCCACATCCGTGCCTTCGGGATACACCTGGGCCACGATCCAGATCTGGGTGAGTTTGTCACTCAGATCCGTAAGCGCCTTGAGGGCATAACGGGTGCGCTCTTCATCGAAGAAGGCGAAAGGTTCATCGAGGAAGGCAAACTGATCACCCTGCACCCGGCGCACCAGAAGTTTCTCGGACAGGGCCAGACGCAGAGCGAGCATGATCTGGCGCTGGGTGCCGCTGGAGACTTCGTCCAGGTCCATGAAATCCCGCTTGTCGCTGGAGAACACGCGCACGGTCAGATCCGGATCTATGCGCAGATGCTCATAACGTCCCTGGGTGAATACCGGCAGGGTACGCGCCACCAGGTCGCGAATATCCCGGTTGAAATTGCTGGACACATAACCGGAAGCGCCTTCCAGCAATTCGATGGCCTTCAAGCGTTTTTCCCGGCTGGCGTCCAGCTCCGCCATCTTGGCTTCGAGACCGTCGATGACTTCACTCAGACGCGCCACCTGGCGAACCCGCTCCATCTCCTGATCCACCTCCTGGCCCAGACTCCAGAACTGCTCTTCCTTGCGCGTGATCTGCTCACGCAACCAGCGGGTTTCCTGATCCACATAGTCGCGCACTTCGGAAACATCCGCATTCACATCTTCCACTCGAGACAGGAGCGCGGCATAGGCGCTTTCCTCAGGCCGCTCGCGGGCTTCTTCGGTAATGGACAGATTCATGGCCTCACCGGCGGCCACATCACTATCTTCGGCGGACGGCGATTCTTCCGTCGTTTCCACCTCCCCTTCGAAGGCGGACACTGCCCTCGCCTTTTCCAGGGCATCACCCAGTACCGCGGATTCCTCCGCCAGACGGCTGGCCCGGGAGCCATGACTTGCGGCGCGCATCCAGAACAGCAGCATGAGCACGGCAAACACGATGCCACCGATACCGATGTAAGGAATCCAGGCATCCTGCCAGTTGGGCAGTTGCTGCTGCAACAGCTGGAGCAATTGCCTGGACTGGTCCAGATCCGGTTTTTGCGCCAGCAGGAACCAGGCGCCGCCACCGATGAGCGCCAGCACAAAACTGAGGAAGCGCCAGAAACGCGCCCGGCTGCGCTTGCCCCGGGCGCGACGGATCTGCGGCAGATTCTGCACATAGATGTCCGCCGCCTGCTCCAGATTCTCCACCGCGGACTTGTTGGCGTTCACCTCGGCTTCCAACGCATTCTTGCGGTCTTCCAGCTCCATCAGATAGCCTTCCTGGAAATCCAGCTCGTGAAGCTCCTGGCGCAGGGTTTCCGCTTCCGCATCCAGCTCTTCGCGCATTTCATCGAACTGGGCGATCTCTTCCTCGAAGCTGGATGCCACATATTCCAGGGGCGCCACGCCAGCCATGGTCTTGACCGCCACACTATGCGGATGAGGCGTGGTGATCTCCCGCTGGGCCAGGTAGAAGGACTCGACGAATTCATCGAACTCATAACCAAGAATCTCGAACAGCTTGTCGGCCACGCTGTTCACGCCACGGGCTATGGGATTGTCCAGGTCTTCGGCGCGACTCAGGCGGGCGCTGTGACTGCCGTCCCGGTCGAGAAAGCGGGACAGTTGATAATCCACGCCATCCACGGAAAATTCCAGCGCCACCGAACAATGATGTTCGCCCCAGCGCAACACCTTGTCCAGGTCGTCATACCCAAGGGAAAAGGTACGGCCGAACAGGGCGAAACAAACGGTTTCGCCAATGGTGCTCTTGCCGGATTCATTCTCGCCACTGATGGCAATGATGCCCTGTTGCGGTAGATCCCGCAGATCCAGGGAAGCATATTTGAGAACGTTTTCTGCCTTGACCGACTTGATGATCATGCCATTCCCTCTTCTTCAAGCTGACGCAGGCGCACCAGAGCCATTTCCATGGCTTGCGTGTAGGCGTCCTCGTCAAATTCCTCGCCGGAGTTGCGCCGGCGTTCGAATTCTGCATTGCAGTAGGCGACAAATTCTTCCGAAATGGCCTTCTGGCGCTGTGCGGGATGAGGTGCGAGTTCTGTTTCCAGGGACATAGTCTTTTCCTTCAGGTCTTACAGACAGGATGTCTGTCGAAAATATGCGTGTCAGCTCCCGGCAGAGTCAGATCCTGCGGAAATACACCGCCTGAGCCGGCACATCCACTTCCTGAACCTGCAGACTGACCGTCTGGTCCGGCTGCATGTCATCGGTGCGGCGAATCCGGGTTTCCAGAGCCAACTTGGGAATCATAACAACCGCCTTGCGTTCTTCCAACGCCAGAATGACAGCTTCTCCCTGCCAGCTCTCCTGTTCCTTGAGCCAGATCAGTTTCCAGTGCAGGTTGGACAAACGCTCGGCGCGTCGGATCACACCACCCACGGCGCCCGCTTCAGCCACTCTTTCGGCGATCTTTTCCTTGTCCAGGGGCGTTCCCCCGGTAACGAAAGCGCGCAGTTGCTGATGCACCACCAGATCCACATAGCGGCGCAGGGGGCTGGTGGCCCGGGCATAGTAGTCCAGCCCCAGGCCGAAGTGCCGGCCAGCGCTCAGGGCGGCATTGCTCGGCTTGAACAGACGCCGGTAGGCATGGGATTCCGACATGCTTTTCGGTTGGCGGATTTCCTGGGGTTCCGGCTGCACGGCATAAGGAATGCTGATCTCATTAGCCTGGGCGAAACGCGCGGCGGCTTCTCCGGCCATGAGCATGGCATCGGTCACCATCTGTCGGGAGTTCAGGCGAGGCAGGGGGCGAATCCGCACTTCCCCGTCCACCACCTTGACACTGACTTCCGGCAGATCGATTTCCGCGGCATTGCGCGCCAGCCGCGCTTCACGATAACGGCGGCTCAGGGCCAGCAGGGGCGCAAAGGCTGCCTCTTGCAGACGCTGTTCCGCGGCTTCGTAGCTGATGCGCTGCACCCGGACACGACTGGGGGTGATCTCGATATCCGTCACTTCGCCAGCTTCATCCAACAAAAAACCAAAAGAAAGAGCCACGGACTCTTGCTGCAGCCCCAGCCCCAGAATCTCCGTGGCCGCCGCCGGCAGCATCTGCACCATGCCTTCGGGAAGGTAGAGATTGGCGCTGCGAGAACGCGCCGCCAGATCCAGATGCGAATCAGGTTTCACCAAAGCCGCCACATCCGCGACATGCACCCAGATGCGTTCCCCGTCGATACTGATGGCATCGTCCGGATCCGTATTGCCCTCATCGTCTATGGCCCAGGCCTGCAGATGAGTGAGATCCCGGCGCTCCTCTTCCGCCAGCGGCGGCAGGGGCAGATCCGGAGATTCCAGGCTGGCGCCCTGTCGCGCCGGCCAGGGATTGTACCGTGGCTCCCAGTAACCACAGCGCAGCAGAAATGCATGCGCGCTCTCGGGAGACTCTGTAATGTTCAGAGCGCTCAGTACCCGGCTCCTGGCAGTCTGCCCCAGGGCCACTCTTTCCACCTCGCCCAAACGGCTGCGGTCGGCCTCTTGCAGCTCTCCCTGTTGCACCCGTTGCAGGAATTCATCCCATTCCCTGGCTTCCCTGGCTTTCTGTTCCCGAGCCGCCTTGTCCTTCGCCACTGCGTCCGCCTTGCGCCCGCGAATACTGCGTACCGAACCTTCGAAATACAGTCCATCATGCAGCAGATTCCAGACCCCCCAGGCAGAGGCGGGCGTGTAGTCGCCATACACCAGCTCGGCCACCTCTTGCAGGGAAGCCTGCTCTCCTTCCAGCAGTTCCCAGGCTTCCTGCACATTTCCCTGGACCGTATCCAGTGCATTCAGATCCACTCCTGGCCCTGGATGCAACAGAGAAATATCCTTCTCCCGCACCCGCTTGCCCTTGCCGTCCGCGAAATGGATTTCTATCTTCTCCCCCACGGACGTCACCACTGCGGGACGTATTTTGTATAACACCAGGGCGCCTGCCCTTGCTTTGATTTCTGCCACGTATCATTAACCGGTCGATTCGTCTGCCGGCAATGATACCCGTTTCCTTCTCCCGCGGGACTAACAGGATGTTGAAAAAGTCCTTCCCTGGACTTTTTCAACCCCGGAACCAGAAAATGCGATTTCCCGGTTCCTTCATTTTCAATGGCTTACAGCCATTGAAAATGGCGGTATATCCTTATACCGCACACAGGATGTCGAAAAACTGCGTTTTTCAACACCCTGCTAAAGGGGATCTCAAAAAATTCCATCCATGGAATTTTTCTCGTCGCAAAGAGAAAATGCGATTTCCTCTTTGCTCACATTTTCAATCACTTGTGGTGATTGAAAATGGTGGGACATCCCTGTCCCACTCGGGCATCTCGATTTTTCGAGATGCCCTCGGGTTATCGAATTCGTTAAGGAGCCTCTGATTTAATCGTGAACTCGCATCTTGTATCCAAAATGCCCCGCTACTGCGTTGCAAATCTTCACAATAGCGGGCTATTACGTACAATTTGCACCCTGTATCCAAACATTTTGGATCACAATCTGCTTTGATCAGGTTTAATCAGAAATTCCTTGATCAGATATCTCTAAAGTACTTGCAAAATCTAGATAAATGTCTATTTTCTAAACTGCACAATCCAATAACAATAAGAAATGTGCGTTTTATACTCACCACAAAGGAGATCACTATGACAAATGAAGAAAAAGATGATATTGAACTAACTCCCACCGAAAGAGAATGGGACGAAGAAGCCGATGACCTGCGCGTGAAAAGCGTAGGCTGGAAAGAACTGTGGCTGAAAGAGGACTGGTGGGCCATCTGGGTAGGACTTGGCATCGTTGCAGTAGCGGTGCTTTTCTTCCTCAACGGTGATTCCATCAAGTGGATAGCCATAAAGCCGGCCAAGTGGGACAACCTGGGGCAGGCAGCCTCTCATTTTGCCTCCCATATACCCCAGTATTTCTCAATGTTCATCATGTGGCTGGCAATTTTCGTCATAGCTGTCAAGGCGATGGGCTACAAGCTGTCGGAATACATTCCCTCGTTTGTCTTCGTTTTTATCTTTTCCCTCGTCATCTTCATTATTGGCGCCTGGAGTCAAGCTCATCATTATAACCTCGAACCTCCCTTGGTGGCGTTACTGCTGGGCATGCTGATCTCCAATCTCATCGGACTGCCCCGCTGGATGGATACCGGATTCCGCGTAGAATTCTATATCAAGATCGGGATTGTGCTGCTGGGTGCCACACTGCCCTTCACTTTGATCATCTGGGCCGGGCCCGTAGCCATTGTGCAGGCATCCATCGTATCTATCACCACCTTTCTGGTGATCTACTTCACCGCCAAGAAACTGGGGCTTGATCGACGCTTGGGCGCCACACTGGGTGCAGGTGGTGCGGTGTGCGGAGTCTCTGGCGCTATCGCCATTGCCGGCGCCGTAGGCGCGAAAAAAGAGCACGCTCCCATTGCCATCACCATGGTGATTCTATGGGCCATTGTGATGATATTCTTCCTGCCGCTGGTCTCCCGGGCATTGGGATTACATGCTGGTGTGGCAGGCGCCTGGGTCGGTACTTCGGAATTCGCCGACGCGGCCGGCTTTGCCGCTGCCCAAGCTTACGGCAACCTGGCCGAGAATTTATCCAATGTTCCGGGAAAACAGGATGACGCTGTCTGGGCCTTTACCCTGATGAAAGTGGTAGGCCGAGACATCTGGATAGGCATCTGGGCCTTCGTACTGGCGCTGGTTTCCACCATGAAATGGGAGAGGAAAGCCGGTGAAAAGCCCAACCCTGCCGAGATCTGGTGGCGTTTTCCGAAGTTTGTAATCGGCTTCATCATTGCATCCATTATCATTACGCTGATCTCCCAAGGCTACAGCTTTGACGACTACAACAAAGTGGTAAAACCGGAACTAGTGGGACCAGTGAAGACCCTGCGCACCTGGGCCTTCATCTTCTGCTTCTTTTCCATCGGTCTCACGACCCGTTTCCGTGAACTGGCCGCGGCTGGCACCAAACCCTTTATGGCATTCACCACCGGCGTGGTTGTTAACGTCATTCTCGGGTTTGTCCTGTCGGCACTGATATTTGCCAGTTACTGGTCAAATCTGAGTCATTGATTGAAACACATACAACACCTAACCTAAGTGATCGCCCGCCTCACAGAGGCGGGCATTTCTGCTCTAAACGAGAATTTTCATGCCAAAGAAACACTCAACATGCTTGTACTGCCGTCATTTCAGAAACAGCCCTGAATTCCTGGAGAAAACCTTTCCCGGTCTGAAGGTAATGAGCTCCGGCATGGCTTCGGTGCGTGCAGACGACGGCCTTTGTTTGAAACATGAGATCTATCAGGCAGCTTACTACACCTGTGAGGATTTTGAGGCAGCCAGGGAAACTACCCCTTACTGACATTCCTTTGCCTTTCCTTGTATTAATCCGGCAACAATCCATTCCTATTCAGGGCTTCAAGAAAAGGGCAGATCAAGGCGCGGCTTGCGAGCAAGGTTGTTTTCCCTTGGCAAGAGCTGGAACGCAAAGCTGGCCTTTTCTTGAAGTCCCCAGGAGCCTGTCGGATTGATCATTAAAAAATCGAGATGCCCGAGTGGGACAGGAATGTCCCGCCATTTTCAATCACCACGAGTGATTGAAAATGTGAGCAAAGAGGAAATCGCATTTCCTCTTTGCGACAAGAAAAATTCCATGGAAGGAATTTTTCGAGATTCCCTAACCCGAATATTGCACCGGAATCCGGAATTTTCCCGGAGAGATTTTTGCCCAGATTGTTCGAACGGACAAAAGCCGATGTTATTCATCGACTTGCAGGGCGTTCGGGCAAGCTGGGTGAAAAGATCCCGGGAAAAACCGGATAGCATGACAGGTACGAACTGTATCCAGCATAATCGTCACGCAACAGGCTGTAATTCAGGGTAAAAAACCCACATTTTGCGCGTTCTGGTGCAATATTCGGGTGGCTAAAGACGGGCCTGCTTGCTCTTCCATACACCAAGAACGCAATACCTTCAGGGTTGTTCACTCCTTCTTTTGGGTAGAATGGAATACAGTTTTCGTCAATTGGCTGGAAAAGATGGTTTGGAATGATAATCTGCGACAAAGTAACCCGCACCCCCAACCCGAGCGGGATGACTGTCTGTTCTGCCCCCTGTCCTCACTGGGTCTGATCCGGGTACGCGGCGCGGACGCACGCAGTTTTCTCCAGGGACAGCTGAGCAATGACATCGAACAAGTGTCAGCAAGTCAGTCACAACTGAGCGCCTGGTGTACTCCAAAAGGTCGGATACTGGCGCTGTTTCTGGTATTCGAACATCGGGGAGACATCTATCTGCAGCTACCCCTCGAACGCATGGATGCCGTACTCAAGCGCCTGCGCATGTTCGTCATGCGCGCCGATGTCACATTGGAAGATGTCAGCGACAGCCTGGCTGTTGCTGGCGCCTGGGGCGAGTGCCTGAGTGACATATTCCCCGACCTTACCGGGGAAGACTTTGCGCTCACGGAATCTGACGGCTTGAGTCTGATTCGCTTTCCATCAGAGTCTGATGCACCACGGGCGCAAATCATTGGCGACGTGGACGCACTGGCAAGATTCCGGGAGCAACTGGGCGAGCGGGCCAGCCTGATCAGTGAGACCTTCTGGGATCTGCTAAACATCCGCTCCGCCGTACCCACAGTGGTAAATGCCACGGCGGAAGCCTTCATTCCCCAGATGCTCAACCTGGATGTACTCAACGGCATCAGCTTTACCAAGGGCTGCTATACCGGCCAGGAAGTTGTGGCACGGATGAAATATCTGGGACAACTGAAGCGCCGCATGTATCTCGCGCACGCACAAGACGGCAATCCCATGACTGCCGGCGACAGCCTGTGGTCCGGACAAAGCAAATCCGCCCAGGGCGCGGGCAAGGTGGTCATGGCGGCGCCATCAGAAAATGGCGATTACGAAGCACTGGTGGTAGCGGAAATTGCCACGGCCAATGCCGATGATCTGCGCCTGGGCGGGGAAGACGGACCTGTTGTGCGCCTCAGCCCGCCTCCCTATGAAGTGCCGGAGTTGAAAGACCAGCCCGAGTGAGCGGATAATTATTAGGGGATCTCAAAAAATTCCTTCCATGGAATTTTTCTTGTCGCAAAGAGAAAATGCGATTTCCTTTTTGCTCACATTTTCAATCAGTTGTGGTGATCGATAATGGCGGGGCATCCCTGTCCCGCTTGGGCATTTCGATTTTTCGAGATGCCCATTAACCCGAATATTGCACCAGAACGCGCAAAATGTGGGTTTTTTACCATGAATTACAGCATGTTGCGTGACGATTATGCTGGATACAGTTCCTACCTGTCATGCTATCCGGTTTTTCCCGGGATCTTTTCACCCAGCTTGCCCGAACGCCCTGCAAGCCGATGAATAACATCGA
>Ga0256841_1000173_pt1 | contig 71474 bp, 66 predicted proteins | sample 356308metaG_FD_185971 | JGI IMG/M metagenome (GOLD analysis project Ga0256841, IMG submission 185971) | Hydrothermal vent microbial communities from Mid Atlantic Ridge, Atlantic Ocean - 356-308 | ecosystem: Environmental > Aquatic > Marine > Hydrothermal vents | place: Atlantic Ocean: Mid... | reverse complement strand
AGGCCTCAAGCTAACCATCCTCGACTAGGGATTTCAGTTCATAGATCAGTGACAGGGCCTGCTTTGGCGTCAGATCGTCAGGGCAGGTTTTCTTTATGCGGCTTTCCAGCTCTGAATCTGCAGCACTTTTCGGAGCAGGAGCGGGGGTGACAGAGAAAAGCGGCAGATCGTCAATCAAAGCCTTTTTCGATGCTCCGCCTTCGCGCTCTCCTTTCTCAAGGGCATCCAGTACAATGCGGGCCCGGGCAACGACAGCCTCGGGAAGGCCGGCAAGACGGGCAACCTGCACACCATAAGAACGATCAGCAGCACCCTTGTGGACTTCGTGCAGGAATACGACATCACCTTCCCATTCCTTGACGGCGACAGTCGCGTTGTCGGCGCCTTTCAGTTTGCCCGAAAGGCTGGTCAGTTCATGATAGTGGGTGGCAAAAAGAGCGCGGCATTTATTGACATCGTGCAAATGTTCAAGTGTGGCCCAGGCAATCGACAACCCGTCATAGGTTGCCGTGCCGCGGCCAATTTCATCCAGTATGACAAAGGCATGTGAATCAGCCTGATTCAGGATTGCGGCGGTTTCAACCATTTCAACCATGAAGGTCGACCGTCCGCGCGCCAGATCATCGGAGGCACCAACCCGGCTGAAAAGCTGTGAAACCATACCGATATGCGCGGATCTGGCCGGTACATATGATCCGGCCTGCGCAAGCAGGACGATCAGGGCGTTCTGGCGGAGAAAGGTTGACTTGCCCGCCATATTTGGCCCGGTTAACAGCCATATATGGGCGCCGTCAGTGCCATCGGATAAATCACAATCATTGGCAACAAAAGCCGTGCCGCCAGCCTGACGCAAAGCCTGTTCAACCACCGGGTGGCGCCCGGCGACAACCTTGAATGCCTTGGTGTCATCAACCTCTGGGCGGCACCAGTCTTCAGAGACAGCAAGGTCGGCAAGTGCCGTTGTAAGGTCGATTTCCGCAAGGGCCTGCGCGGCAGACGAAATCCCGGAAGAGGCATGGACAACCAGCGCCCGCAACTCTTCGAAAAGGCGCTTTTCAATCTCCAGGGCCTGACGGGCGGCGTTATGAATTCTGCTTTCGAGATCCGAAAGCTCAAGCGTTGTGAAACGAACGGCATTTGCCGTGGTCTGACGGTGAATAAACGTCTCTGTTAATGGCTCAGACAGCATTTTTTGCGCATGTGTCGCGGGTGTTTCAATGAAGTAGCCCAGCACGTTGTTGTGCTTGACCTTAAGCGAAGAAATACCGGTTTCACCGATGTACTTTGATTGCAGGGCGGCAATAATGCTTCGGCCATCGTCGCGCAGCTTTCTGGCGGTGTCGAGATCGTCACTGTATCCCGGCGCGATGAATTCCCCGTCACGGGCCAAAAGTGGCGGCTCGGCGACAAGAGTTTCATCCAGACGATTCAGCACAGTTTCGTGCCCTTGCAAATTCCTGCCGGCCGCGACCAATAGTGACGGCATGTCCTTGTCGGCAAGGTACCCTGAAATCTCGATGGCCTGGGCAAGCCCATTACGAACTGCAGCAAGATCGCGCGGCCCGCCCCGATCAAGTGCAAGCCGGGACAGGGCGCGATCCATATCCGGGGCCTTGCGCAGACAGTTGCGCAACATGTCTGCGATCGAGCGCTTTTCGATCATGCAGGAAATTGCATCCAGCCGGTTGCCAATCGTTGTCTTGTTTCTTGACGGGCTGGCGAGGCGACGTTCCAGCAAACGCCCGCCAGCTGCTGTAACCGTCCGGTCTATTGCACCAATGAGAGACCCTTTCTTGTCACCCGTCAGGCTTTTGGTTAACTCCAGATTCCGCCGTGTTGCAGCATCAATCTGCATAACGCTGTCGGTGGTCTCTACGCGCGGTGGGCGCAAAAGGGGCAGCTTCCCTTTTTGTGTAATGTTCAGATAATCAATGATCGCACCCATGGCAGACAATTCGGCGCGGGAAAACTGACCGAATGATGCAAGGGTTTTAACCCTGAACAAATCCGTCAGTCGCTTTTCAGCGGCGGTACTGTCAAAGCTTGATGCCGCCAGCGGGGTAAGGGCCGCGCCTGATTCTGTCACTAACTCGGCATAATTTCCTTCAAGTGACTCTGAAATCACAATTTCCTGCGGTGTCAGGCGGGCCAGTTCCGGACCCAGCCGCGCCGGAGGGCAGGCCATGACATGAAACGCGCCGGTAGATATATCGACCCATGCCAATGCGGCCTTGTCCCGCACCTCGGAAAATGACGCAAGAAAGTTGTGTCTTCGGGATTCCAGCAGGCTGTCTTCGGTCAGGGTGCCGGGGGTAACAAGGCGCACGACCTCACGTTTCACCACAGATTTCGATCCGCGCTTTTTTGCTTCGGCCGGGTCTTCCATCTGCTCGCACACGGCAACGCGAAACCCTTTACGGATCAGGGTCAGAAAATACCCCTCGGCCGCACGCACAGGAACGCCGCACATCGGTATGTCTTCGCCCAGATGCTTGCCGCGTTTGGTCAGCGCGATATCCAGCGCAGCCGCCGCGGCGACGGCATCATCAAAAAACATCTCATAAAAATCGCCCATCCTGTAAAACAAGAGCGCATCCGCGTATTGCGCCTTGATTTCAAGATACTGGGCCATCATTGGCGTTGTGGCTGCTTTGGCAACGGTCACGGAACCCCCCGGTTTGATCAGGACAATACTACAAAGACGCGACGCCGGGTGAAAGCCGCAAAACGCCTGATATTGTCGTATCAGCCAAAGCGCGTTATTGCCTAGATATCCGACAAGAGGAACACAGCCCTGATGGCCAATAAATCAAAGATAACCCCCGAAGAAGCCCTTCAATATCACCATGATCCGCAGCCCGGCAAATTTGAAGTTGTGCCAACCAAACCCATGACAACGCAACGCGATCTGTCGCTGGCCTATTCGCCCGGGGTTGCTGTTCCGGTCGAGGCGATTTCTGAAAATCCGGAATGCGCCTATGATTACACGACCAAAGGCAACACGGTTGCGGTCATTTCAAATGGCTCTGCGATCCTGGGAATGGGAAATCTGGGGGCGCTTGCGTCAAAGCCTGTAATGGAAGGCAAGGCCGTTCTGTTCAAACGTTTTGCAGATGTCAATTCGATTGATATCGAGCTGGATACCGAAGACCCGCAAGAGATTATCAATGCCGTCAAGCTTATGGGGCCGGCGTTTGGCGGCATCAATCTGGAGGATATCAAGGCGCCGGAATGCTTTATTATTGAGCAGCAACTGAAAGAGCTGATGGACATCCCGGTGTTTCATGACGATCAGCATGGAACCGCAGTCATTTGTGCCGCGGGTCTGATCAACGCATTGGAAATTTCGGGAAAAAGCATTAAAGACTGCCGCATTGTTGTGAACGGGGCGGGGGCCGCAGGTATCGCCTGCCTCGAGTTGATCAAGCGGATGGGCGCCCGCGATGAAAACTGTCTGCTCTGTGATACCAAGGGTGTAATCTATCAGGGTCGCAAAGAAGGCATGAACCAGTGGAAATCGGCGCATGCTGTAAAGACAGACGCGCGTACCCTGGATGATGCGATGAGCGGCGCGGATGTTTTCCTGGGTGTATCGGCAAAAGGCGCTGTTACACCGGAAATGATTGCCTCCATGGCAAAAGACCCGGTTATTTTTGCCATGGCCAACCCCGATCCGGAGATCACACCGGAAGAAGCCCACAGCGTGCGCAAAGATGCGATTGTGGCCACTGGGCGCTCTGACTATCCCAATCAGGTAAACAATGTGCTGGGCTTTCCCTATCTTTTCCGCGGCGCACTTGATATCCACGCGCGGGCGATTAACGATGAGATGAAGATTGCCTGCGCACAGGCGCTGGCAAAGCTGGCACGGGAAGATGTTCCCGATGAGGTCGCGATGGCCTATGGTCGCAAGCTGACCTTTGGCCGCGATTACATTATTCCCACACCATTTGACCCGCGTCTGATACACACTATCCCACCTGCGGTTGCCAAGGCCGGTATGGATACCGGCGTGGCGCGCCGCCCGATCATCGATATGGAAGGCTATCAGGAATCCCTGAAGGAGCGTCTGGATCCGACCGCATCCATTTTGCGCGGGCTGCATGCGCGCGCCAAGGCTGCACAGGCCCGCATGATTTTTGCCGAAGGCGATGACCCCCGGGTGCTGCGTGCCGCAGTTGCCTATCAGCGGGCCGGTCTGGGCAAGGCGCTGGTTGTGGGTCGCGAACAGGACGCGGCGCAAAAACTGAAAGACGCGGGTCTGGAAGATGCAATTGACGAACTGGAAATCATCAACGCCGCCAACACCACGCATTTGGCCGAGTACAAGGCATATCTTTACAAACGTCTTCAGCGCAAAGGATATGACCGCGCCGATGTGCATCGGTTGGCCGCGCGTGACCGGCATGTTTTTTCGGCGTTGATGCTTGCACACGGGCACGGAGATGGCCTGGTCACCGGGGCCACGCGAAAGTCGGCCTATGTGCTCGAGTTGATCAACAAGGCTATTGATGCATCAGCCAAAGACGGCGCCGTCGGGGTGACGGCATTGCTTCTCAAGGGGCGGGTTGTCCTGATTGCAGACACTTTGGTGCACGAATGGCCGGACGAGGAAGATCTGGCCAATATTGCGGAACGGGGTGCTGCGGTGGCCCGGTCGCTCGGGTTAGAGCCGCGCGTTGCTTTTGTCAGCTTCTCGACCTTTGGCTATCCGGTTTCCGAACGGGCTGAAAAAATGCACTTGGCGCCAGATGTGCTGGAAAGGCGCAAGGTCGATTTCGAATACGAAGGGGAAATGACGGTTGACGTGGCCCTCAACGCACGCGCGATGGCGCAATATCCGTTCAGCCGGCTTTCCGGCCCGGCAAATGTGCTGGTCGTGCCGGCCCGGCATTCGGCCTCCATTTCGGTCAAGCTGATGCAAGAGATGGCTGGCGCGACGGTAATCGGGCCTATCCTGGCCGGAGTCGACCATTCTATACAGATTTGCTCAACCGTTTCGACGGGTAATGATATTCTGCATATGGCCATCCTGGCGGCCAGCAAGGTGGGTAAATGACGGTTTTCAATCTTGGCTCGATCAACGCGGATCATTTTTATGATGTTCCCCATTTGCCAAGGCCGGGGGAAACGCTGGCTGCAACGCGGTTTTTTACCGGTCTGGGGGGCAAAGGCACCAATCAATCGGTTGCGGCAGCAAAGGCCGGTTCAGAAGTACGGCACATTGGGGCGGTTGGAAGCGACGGAAGCTGGGCCGTGGAGAAACTGCGCGACTATGGTGTGAATACCGACCATATTGCTCTGAGCGACAAACCAACGGGGCACGCCATTATCAATGTGGATGCGGCGGGGGAAAATGCCATTGTCATTTATGCTGGGGCCAACCGAGCGCAATCCAGTGACAATATTTCAAGAGCGCTGGCGCAGGCAAGGCGCGATGACCTGCTGCTGGTGCAGAATGAGACAGACAAGCAGGAAGAAGCTGCCCAACTGGCCAGAAAAGCCGGCGCCAGAGTTATCTATTCCGCCGCGCCATTCTCTGTGGATTCGGTTCGTGCGGTTCTGCCTTTTGCTTCGATTCTGATGATGAATGCCGTCGAATCTGACCAGCTTTGCGCAGCGTTAGAGACAAAACTGGAATCGCTGTCTGTTGATGGTATCGTCGTTACGCGCGGTCATGAAGGTGCGGAATGGATCGAGCCTGCAACCGGCAACCGGCTGTTCATTCCGGCAATTCCGGTCACGGTGGTGGATACAACTGGTGCTGGCGATACTTTTGCCGGATATTTTGCGGCCGGGCTGGACAGGGGCCATGATGTAAAAGCGGCATTAACGCTTGCCTCGGCGGCGGCTGCGCTGAAAATTACCCGTCAGGGAACCGCAGATGTCATCCCGTCACTGGATGAGGTCATGGAATTTATCGCCGGATCCTAATGCGTTCCGGCAAAAGGTGCCTGTGCCCCCCAAAGCTGACGGACCCGCGCATCGCGGCCACAAGCCTTGCGATAGGCCTTGTAGGCTGCGGACTGCCGCCTTACCCCAAAACGGGTCAGAACCTTGCGCGTACCTTTGTAATAGTCCTGATGGCGCCGCCCTGCCGCGTAAAACTTTCGCGCTGGTAAAATCATTGTCACGATCTTGCGATGCAACACTCTCTGGGCTTCTGCCCTGGCTTTAAGGGCAGCGGCTTTCTGCGCACGGGACCGATAAAAAACAGCAGTGCGATAGGTACTGCCCCGATCACAGAACTGCCCGCCTGCGTCGGTCGGGTCAATCGAGCGGAAGAACAGCTTCATGATCTTTGCATAAGAAATCCGGGAGGGGTCATAGATAATCTTCACGGCTTCGTAATGGCCGGTATTTCCCCGCGAAACCAGCCGGTAAGTCGGGTTTCTCACCTTGCCGCCGGTAAAGCCTGAAATGACTTCGATAACACCGGGAACGCTTTCAAAATCCGATTCAACGCACCAGAAACAGCCACCTGCCACAATCGCAATTTCTTTCTTTGCGGCTTCGGCGCGGCCCCCGTGCAGGGCTAGCCCGAACAGGATCGCAACGAACAAGGAAACCGATTTGGCAATTCGCAAAGTGTTGGACATGAAAACCTCCCTTTCCAGCGCAGACCATGTTGCAGATCGGTTTGCCGGGCAAGGCCTTCTCGCGCTGTCTCACGGATAGGTGAGCGAAATTTACCGCTTGGCGAAACTTGCGCGGCTGCTTACCCTTTGCAAGCAGCAAACATGGAACGGAATTTAGCGATGAAGATTGCAATGTGGTCCGGTCCGCGGAACCTTTCGACGGCGATGATGTATTCTTTCGGGGCGCGGGCAGATTGTGCCGTGTGGGACGAGCCGTTCTATGCCGCTTATCTGGAGATGACAGGGCTGGAGCATCCGATGCGGGCCGAAATTCTGGCCGCAGGGGAAACGGATGCGGGCAAGGTGGCGGCGCGTCTGACGGGGCCGCACCCCGAGGGCAAGCCGCACTTCTATCAAAAACACATGACCCAGCATATGATTGACGGGGTGGATCGGAGCTGGATGAAACAGGTGAAAAACGTGTTTCTGATCCGCCATCCGGCCCGTGTGATCGCCAGCTATGCGACCAAACGCGACAATCCGACGCTGGATGATATCGGGTTCTGGCAACAGGCGGAATTGTTTGACATGTGCGATGATCCGGTCGTGATCGATTCCCATGACATCCGCGAAAACCCCGAAGGGATGCTGCGCGCCCTGTGTGCGGCGCTGGATTTGCCGTTCGATCCGGCGATGCTGTCGTGGCCTGCGGGGGGTCACAAGGACGATGGCGCATGGGCGCCGCATTGGTATGGCGCGGTGCACAACAGCACGGGGTTTGCGGGGGTCGAGGGGCCGTTGCCGGAGATGAAAGGGGCCTATTCGGAACTGACCGAACAGGCCCTGCCGTTTTACCGGAAACTGGCGGCTTGCAGGATCACGCTGCCCCGCACTTGATGCGGGGCCTCACGGTGTTTGTCAGGAAGGCCCCGCATCAAGTGCGGGGCAGCGATTACTTTACCCGCCTGTCCCGCGCGGCCAGTAGTTTCAGCCGCAGCGCATTGATCTTGATGAAACCGGCCGCGTCTTTTTGGTCGTAGGCACCCGCGTCATCCTCGAAGGTCACATGCTCTTCGGAATAAAGCGAATGATCCGACCAGCGGCCAACGGTTTGCACCATGCCTTTGTACAGCTTCAACCGCACAGTGCCGGTGACGTGTTCCTGCGATTTGTCAATCAACGCCTGCAACATTTCGCGTTCGGGCGAGAACCAGAAACCGTTGTAGATCAGCTCGGCGTATTTCGGCATCAGTTCGTCTTTCAGATGCGCCGCCCCACGGTCCAGCGTGATGCTTTCGATGCCGCGGTGTGCCTCGAGCATGATGGTGCCGCCGGGTGTTTCATAGATACCGCGGGACTTCATACCGACGAACCGGCCTTCGACCAGATCAAGGCGGCCAATGCCGTGTTTGCCGCCCAATTCGTTTAGCGCGGTCAACATTTCGGCAGGTGTCAGGGGCTTGCCGTCCAGTGCAACGGGGTCGCCCTTTTCATAGGTGATCTCGATGAATTCCGGTGTGTCCGGCGCGTCTTCGGGATTCACCGTGCGCTGGTAAACATAATCGGGGGCCGGTTGGGCCGGATCTTCCAGCACCTTGCCTTCGGAGGATGTATGCAACAGGTTGGCGTCCACGCTGAACGGAGCCTCGCCGCGTTTGTCTTTGGCGATCGGAATCTGGTGTGCCTCGGCGAATTCCAGCAGACGGGTGCGGCTGGACAAATCCCATTCCCGCCACGGCGCGATCACCTTGATTTCGGGGTTCAGCGCATAGGCGGATAGCTCAAAACGGACCTGATCATTGCCCTTGCCGGTTGCCCCATGGCACACTGCATCGGCGCCGCATTCGGCGGCAATTTCCACCAGCCGTTGGGAAATTAGCGGCCGCGCGATAGAGGTGCCCAGCAGATACAGCCCTTCGTATTGGGCATTGGCGCGGAACATCGGGAAGACGAAATCGCGCACGAATTCCTCGCGCAGATCCTCGATATGGATGTTTTCGGGTTTCACGCCCAGCAACTCGGCCTTTTTGCGGGCTGGTTCCAACTCTTCGCCCTGCCCCAGGTCGGCGGTAAAGGTGACGACCTCGCAGCCGAATTCGATTTCCAGCCACTTCAAAATGATCGAAGTATCAAGGCCACCGGAATAGGCCAGCACAACTTTTTTAGGCGCAGACATGTTATTCTCCAACGTCATGTATCGAGTGGCGATTATCGGTTTTTCCTGCAAAGGGCAAGGCGTCGGGCGGTTGACCAAATCACGCGAAACAGCCAAACAGTAGGAACGTTGCAGAACAGGAGTCCCCAATGCAAGGTTGGAAAATATTTACACATTCTCTCAGAATGGTTTTTGGCAATCTTGGGGCCGCATTTCGCGTTTCGCTGGTTCTCTATCTGGCGCAGATTGCTGTCGGGTATGTTTTTATCAGCCAATTTGGTGACGCGATGCAACAAATGCAGAAGGGGCCGGGCATGATTCCTCCGGGATTTTGGGGAGTATGGCTGCTGCTCATGATCGTGACAGTCGTTACAAGCCTGTGGATAGCTGTTGCCTGGCACCGGTATATCCTTCTGGAAGAAACCCCAGGTGCCGTTCTGCCGCCATTTCACGCAAGTCAGATCCTGAGGTATTTCCAGGTTTCTTTTCTTCTGGGGTTGATTTTAGGGCTTGTCGGCTTCGTGCTTGGCTTTGTGTCTGCATTCCTCATCGCAATCCTCCTTGGAGGCTCTACCAGCCCGGCGGCCGGTATAGTGTCTATGTTGGTCTTTCTGGTTGTCGTACTCGGCCCCCTTGTCTATCTGTTCTATCGTCTCAGTCCGGTACTGCCGGCGGCGGCAGTGGGTGAGCCAATGACATTTTCGGAAGCAATGAAGGTAACAGCACCTGCATCAGGCGTAATTTTTCAGCTTGCGATCATCGGCATTCTTGCCGGAATCCTTTTACAACTGCCAAGCATGATGAACCCCAACAAGGCGTCATTGATAAATATAGTTTATTCCGATGTTCTTGGCTGGATATACATGATGGTGGGCATCAGCATCCTGACAACGATCTACGGGCATTATGTCCAAGGGCGCGAATTGTGAGCGCGTTTTCCGACAAGGCGCAGACGGCAACGGCCGCGATGCGCACGTTGTTCGATCCGACACCATTGCAGAGAAACGACCATCTTTCCAAGCGGTTTGACGCAAATATATGGTTGAAGCGCGAGGATCTGTCGCCGGTGCGCTCCTATAAAATCCGCGGTGCACTGAATGCGATGCGAAAGGTGGTGGATCATCAGGATGTTTTTGTTTGCGCAAGCGCCGGGAACCACGCGCAGGGGGTGGCTTTTGTCTGCCGTCATTTCGGGGTGAAAGGGGTGATCTTCATGCCCGTCACCACACCACAGCAAAAGGTGAACAAGACCCGGATTTTCGGCGGGGACAATATCGAAATCCGGCTGATCGGGGATTATTTCGATGATACACTTGCATCGGCTCAGTCTTACTGCACAGAGGTGGGCGCGCATTTTCTGGCCCCCTTTGACGACCCGGATGTGATCGAAGGCCAGGCTTCTATCGCGGTGGAAATACTGAAACAACTGGGTGGTGCGCCGGATATGGTGGTGTTGCCGGTTGGCGGTGGCGGGCTGGCTTCGGGCGTCAGGTTGTACCTGTCCGAGCGGGCAGCGGAAACGGCGTTGCGCTATATTGAACCCGCCGGAGCCCCCAGCCTGACCGCCGCAATTGCTGCCGGCAAACCCGTGACGCTGGACAAGGTTGACAGCTTTGTCGATGGGGCTGCCGTGGCCCGCATTGGCCAGGAAAATTTCAAGGCTTTACGGGATATTCCGGCGGAACACGTACTGCTGGCCCCCGAGGATCGTATTTGCACCACGATGGTGGAAATGCTGAATGTCGAAGGTATCGTTCTGGAGCCCGCCGGCGCGTTGGCGGTTGATGCGTTACCCACCTTGTCTGATCAGATCAAAGGTAAAACCGTGGTTTGTATTACCTCGGGCGGCAATTTTGATTTTGAGCGCCTGCCCGAGGTCAAGGAACGCGCCCAGCGCCATCTGGGGCTGAAGAAATATTTGATTCTGCGCTTGCCGCAACGTCCGGGGGCGCTAAAGGACTTTCTTTCGATTCTCGGACCGGATGATAATATTGCCCGCTTTGAGTATATGAAGAAATCAGCACGAAATTTTGGCTCGGTCCTGATCGGGATAGAGACGACTGATACGCGAAATTTTGACAGTCTGTTTGCGAAAATGGACGAGAGCGGATTTACTTATAGCGACATCACAAATGATGAAACGATTGCCGAGTTCGTCGTTTAGGCCACCTTCAGGCTGCTGCATTTTTCCGCAAAAATCGCCTTTGAGGCAAAGAAGGCATCGATTATGTCATTCAGAACGATGGATTCTGTCTGTCCGTTCGCCGCTGCTTTTTCCCCCGCTTCGCAAAGTGCGCCAAATTTTCTGAACCCAAGGTTCAGCGCGCTGCCCTTCAGAAAATGTAAATCTTCCTCATAACGGGACGGATCAGGCGCGGTCTGTAACCTTGAAATGACTTCCTCGACCTCTTCCAGAAACAACTCAATGACTTCGACGAGATCCTCTGCGCCGACTTCCTCGCGCAGTTCGTCCACCCTATCCCAGTTAATCATTATTGCCTCCGAAAAAACCTCAAACATGTGAAACCATACCTGCCCGCCCCTAACAAGTTGTTACCGGCAACCAACAGTTTTGACTGAATTTTACAGTTCACCTGCTGTTAAGAGCTGAATGTCAGAACGACCAGGCAATTCACAGGAATTCTTGATATGGTATTTCGGGCCACAGTTTCATCAGCAGAATTTGAAAACGCAGCCCATGCAGATGGCGCCGTTGTTCGAACTGTGCTGGTTGTTGACGACAGCCGGGTGCAACGTCGGATCCTTTCGGCTCAGCTCTCGCGCTGGGGGTACAAGGTTCTGGAGGCCAGATCCGGGCTTGAGGCGCTGGAAATCTGCGCACAAACAGCGATTGATATCGTTGTCAGCGATTGGATGATGCCGGGCATGAACGGGCTGGAGTTCTGCAAGGCCTTTCGGGAGATGGAGCGGGAGGGGTACGGGTATTTTATCCTTTTGACTTCGAAAACCGAAAAGGGCGAGGTGGCGCATGGCCTGGAAAATGGCGCAGATGATTATCTGAGCAAGCCGGTAAATGGAGCAGAACTGCGCGCACGTATACGGGCAGGAGAGCGCATACTCCGAATGGAGCGTGAACTGAAGGCAAAGAACAGCCTGGTAACAAAAGCGCTGAAAGAGATTCAGAGCCTTTACAATATGATCGACCGGGATTTGATCGAGGCTAAAAAGCTTCAGCAATCGTTGGTCAGCGATCGCCACAAGACATTCGGGTCGGCGGATATTTCGCTGTTGCTGCGACCGAGCGGTCATGTTGGCGGTGATTTGGTTGGATTTTTTCCGGCGGGTGAAAACCAGCTTGGGCTATATGCGATAGATGTTTCGGGGCACGGGATCACGTCAGCACTGATGACGGCACGTCTGGCAGGATCGCTCTCCTCGTCATCTCCTGATCAGAATCTGGCACTGATTCAGCTGGAAAATGGCGAATATGCAGCCAGACCGCCCTGTCAGGTTATCCAGGATCTGAACGAATTTGTTCTGACAGAGCTGGATACGGAGCATTATTTCACGCTCGTGCTGGCATTCCTTGATCTGGAAACCGGCAGGATTATCGCAACACAAGCCGGACACCCGCACCCGGCCGTTCAAAAGGCAGACGGTCAGGTTGAATTTGTCGGCAAAGGTGGCATGCCTGTCGGTCTGATTGCAGATGCAACCTACAGTGAATTCGAACTGACCCTGCATCCCGGCGATCGGCTGCTGTTAATGTCGGATGGGGTAACCGAATGCGCGGATCCTGACGGAAATCTGCTGGATGAAGATGGGCTGACAGCGCTGATGAAAAGAAACGCAGCCGTTTCCGGAGAGGCGTTTCTGGAGGCCATGATGTGGGATCTGCAGGCCTTTTCCGGCGAGAATGATTTTACAGATGATGTTTCCGCCATACTGGTCGAATTCAGGGGCCGGGCTGGTGCCAAGGGGTAATCGTCCACACGCTTTAACCCCGCAGAAGCCGCGAAACAAAATACCGGTCTCCTTCGTTTGCCAGCTCCTGCGCCGCGATTTCGGCCGGCATCCACAGGGCCGTGTGCCCTGCCTCGGTGGGTGGACCCAGCGGGCGAACTGGCCGCGCCAGATAGATATGGCAGAGCTTTTCAGCCCAGAGATCATATTCAGGCATATAGGTGAAACGGCGAAAGGCGCCCAAGCGTTTCGGGCTTGCTATACTCCAGCCGGTTTCTTCCATCACTTCACGGTACAAGGCCGGCAACGGGGATTCGCCGGCGTCTATCCCGCCGCCGGGTAGCTGAAATTCTGGCTCTGGTTCCGCCTGATGCGTCACAAGCAGGTTGCTGCCTTGAGCCAGAATGGCATAAACACCGGGCCGGTGTCGGTATGTTCTCTCGGCCTGTGCCGGTTCGCCAAAACGTCGGATCATCTATTCTGCTGCCCCTGGCTGTTGCTTGCCCCCCCTATACAGGCGCGTTATGTCAGGGCCAACCTGTTAGGAATCAAAATGACCGACCATTCAAGGACCTGGGACGATACAGTTCTTCCCTTTCAACTGGACCGATCTGATATTCGGGGCAGGGTTGCGCGCCTGGACGGGGTGCTGAATGCGGTTTTGGCGCAACACGACTACCCTGCCAGTGTCGAGGCCCTTGTTGCCGAAGCCATGTTGCTGACGGCCATGATTGGCCAGATGATAGATTTGCGCTGGAAACTGTCGCTGCAAATCCGTGGCGATGGTCCGGCACGCATAATCGCGACGGATTACTATGCGCCGGAGACAAAGGGCGCGCCGGCGCGCATGCGCGCCTATGCGAGCTTTGATTCTGACCGGATCAGCTCCTCAGGCACTCCTTTTGCGCAGATCGGCAAAGGCTATTTTGCAATTCTGATTGATCAGGGTCAGGGCACAAAGCCCTATCAGGGGATTACACCGATTGCCGGTGACAGTCTTTCGGCCTGCGCAGAGACGTATTTTGCCCAATCAGAGCAGCTACCGACCAGGTTTCAGCTCAGTTTCGGGCGCTCGCAAATTGCCGGGGGAACGGAAAACTGGCGTGCTGGCGGCATAATGCTTCAGAAGATGCCAAAGGCTTCTCCGTTTCATGCCGATCAGGATGTGGTGGGGGAAAACAGATTGCTGACCGCATTGGATCTGGTCGATGAAGAGTCGGCTGAAAGCTGGGTGCGTGCCAACACATTGCTGGATACAGTAGAGGAAATGGAGCTGGTCGGGCCGGTGATCAGACCGACAGATCTGTTGTATCGGCTGTTTCACGAAGAAAAGCCGCGGGTGTATGACCCGCAACCCGTCCGGTTCGGTTGCACCTGTTCTGCCGATCGTGTGCGGCAGAGCCTGTCCATCTATTCCGCGCGCGATATCGGCCACATGACAACGCCCGAAGGGCTGGTTACAGCAGATTGCCAGTTCTGTGGCGCGCATTACGAATTTGATCCGGCAAGTCTGGGCTTTGAAGCAACGGAGCCGATCGGTGAGCCGGATTGATCCAATCGACCATCTGGTTTCCGCTCTGAAGACGCCAGGTGCGAAAACCTCGGACTTTGACCTGAATCCGGGCGAAGAACCGTTTCAGCCGGATAAACTGAAAGAAGCCGCAGTTTTGGTGCCTGTTCTGAAAGCCAGCACTGGCTTGCGCGTGCTTCTGACCAAGCGGTCGTCGGCCTTGAAGCATCATCCGGGGCAAATCGCCTTTCCGGGTGGCAGGTGCGACGCGCAGGACAGAGACGAGGTTGCAACGGCCCTGCGCGAAGCAGAAGAAGAAATAGGGCTGAACAGCGATTTGGTACAGATACTGGGAAGATTGCCCGCACATCGTACCGTAACCGGATTTAACGTTACCCCCATTGTCGGCCATGTTGCCAATAGCTTTCGCCCCGTACCTAATACAGATGAAGTCTCCGAAGTTTTTGACGTACCCTATAGGCTCGTGACAAACCCGGATTGCTTTTCAATACAATGGAGACACTGGCGCGGAAAACCCCGCTACTATTTCACCGTGCCTTATGGTCCCTATTATATCTGGGGGGCCACGGCCCGAATTCTCCGCGGTTTGGCGGAAAGGGTTGCACAATGACCAGGATAAAGGACAGTTGGCTGGAAAGCCCGGCCAGCCAGACCGTTTGCCGGATTCTGGAGGAGGGTGGTTTCAGGGCCCTTTTTGTTGGGGGATGTGTGCGAAATGCCCTTCTGAAAGAGAAGATCAACGATATTGACATCGCAACAAATGCCCTGCCTGAACAGGTGGTCGACCTGTTTCAGGCAGCCGGGATAAAGGTCATTCCCACCGGGATAGACCATGGTACGGTAACGGTTGTATCCAACGGGCAGCCAATAGAAGTAACAACGTTCCGCCGGGATGTCAGCACAGATGGGCGACACGCTGTTGTGGCCTTTGGCGACAGTCTGGAACAGGATGCCCGGCGGCGCGATTTCACCATGAATGCGCTTTATGCTACTCCAGATGGTAAAATCGTTGACCCTTTGGGTGGATTGAAAGACCTGAAAGACCGGCGTGTTCGATTCATTGGCAGCGCAGATGACCGTATCAAAGAAGATTATCTGCGTATCTTGCGATTCTTTCGGTTTTACGCCTGGTATGGCGACCCGAAGGTTGGCCCAGATCCGGACGGGATGAAGGCCTGTTCCAAGAATATCGCAGGGTTAGAGACGTTATCCAGGGAACGTATCACCTCGGAAGTACTGAAGCTATTGAGTGCCGACAACCCAGTTCCGGCAATTGTCGCGATGGAAGAAACCGGGGTTCTGGCTGCTGTGTTGCCTGAAAGTGACGTACAACCGCTTCGGCGTCTGCAGGATTTGGAGCAAAAACCATCTGTGCAGCCGGATCCCTTGCGCAGGCTTGCAGCCCTGAGAAAAAGAGGAGAGCCCCAAGATTTGCGGCTGAGCAAGAAGCAGGCAGCACGCATCGCGATTTTGCAAAAGCAAACGTCGACAAACAGCAACCCTGCCGCGCTGGGATACCGATTTGGCTATGAGGTGGCCAAGGATATACTGCTATTGCGTGCGGCACAGCAAGACCATCAGGTTGAGGAGGCTGCGCTCATGGCGGCCCGAAAAGGAGATTCGGCAATTTTTCCAGTATCGCCAAACGATCTGATGCCAGAGTTTACCGGCCCGGCGCTGGGCAGAAAGCTGAAGGAATTGGAAGCAAAATGGATTGCGTCGGGCTTTCAGGCCGGGAAAGAAGAACTGCTGTCGTGATCTGCTGAACGCGACCAAAGTATTGCCAAAGCTCTATAATGGACCGGTATATTGATTTTCGGTCAGTTGCTGGCTTTCACGGGACGTGAGGGTATAGATTGAGCCAAGCAGGTGAATGTCGGGGGCGCGAATGAACATTTCCAGCTGGATAGACGGGTTCCTGGGGCTGGAGAATGCGGCGGAATGAAATTGAAAATTGAACATCTGGGCCGCTTTGGGGATGGGATCGCAAAAGGACCCGTGATTGTTCCCCTGGCTTTGCCGGGGGAAGAAGTGGAGGGAGAGATTGTCAGCGGCCGGATGGCCGCACCGCGCATTCTTACACCTTCACCAAACAGGGTACGTCCGCCCTGCAGCCATTTCAAAAGTTGCGGCGGCTGCCAGATGCAGCACGTCAACGACGAAACCATCGGCGAATGGAAAAGGCAAATCCTGCGGAACGCTTTGGATGCACAGGGGCTGACAGCGGATATCCTGCCCATGCAGGTTTCTGCGCCCAGAACACGCAGGCGGGCCTCGTTATCGGCCAGGCGCTCAAAAAAGGGGGTAATAATCGGGTTTCATGCCCGCGCGTCTGGTGTGATCATTCCGATTTCGGACTGTCACTTGCTGCATCCGGATCTTGTAGCGACGCTGCCGGCGCTGGGCGAACTTACCCGGGCCGGGGCGACACGCCGCCAGGAAATGACATTTGCCATTACCAGAACCCTGCAAGGGACAGATGTCAGCGCATCGGGTGGCCGGGCACTGGAACAGGATCTGCGGGCAGAACTGGCGGCCCTTGCAGCACGGCACGGATTGGCGCGACTGGTTTGGGATGACGATCTTGTCGCAGAGCTGACCAAACCTTTTCTGAGGTTTGGCAGAACGTTGGTCGCGCCACCGCCCGGTGTATTTCTGCAAGCAACAGAGGAAGGAGAAAGGGCCCTCGTTTTGGCTGTGTCAGAGACTGTTTCAGGCTGTGAAAAGATTGCTGATCTGTTTTCGGGCTGTGGTACATTTTCGTTGCCTTTGGCAGAGCGAGCATCGGTTCACGCGGTGGAGCAGGACGCGGAAATGCTGAAGGCTCTGGATAGTGGCTGGCGACAGTTGCCAGGGTTGAAACATGTCTCGACCGAAGCCCGGGATTTGTTTCGCCGTCCGTTATTGCCGGATGAGTTGGCGGGTTTTGATGCCGTGGTGATTGATCCGCCCCGCGCGGGGGCCGAGGCGCAGACCAAAATACTTGCCCGGTCACGGGTGCCGGTCATTGCTGCGGTGTCCTGCAACCCGGTGACCTTTGCGCGTGACGCGCGTATTCTGGTGGATGCGGGCTATCATCTGGATCAGATTCGGCCGGTGGATCAGTTCAGATGGTCGCCCCATCTGGAACTGACGGCAAGATTCACCTTGTCGTGACGCGGCTTTTCCGGCCTTTTCGCAAACAGGAGATTGGTGTAAAACAGGCAAAAGAAAAATGTATGGGCATTGGGATGCGGGCAGTAAAATTTACCTTGATCATAGCACTGATGGCGGTTCTTGGCGCTTGTTCGCCCAAGTTCAAAACCTATAACGGGCCGGAGGTCACAAGGGTCGTAATCAAAAAGGCAGACCGGCGGTTATACCTTTTGAACGACAACAGGGTTTTGAAGTCTTATAAAATCGATCTCGGGTTTGCCCCCGTTGGACACAAAGTGGAAGAAGGCGACGGCAGAACGCCGGAAGGTGAGTACATCATTGACCGGCGCAATCCAAACAGCAGTTTCTATCTTTCCCTTGGTATTTCATACCCGAACGAGAAAGACATAGAAGTTGCAAGGGCGCTGGGCAAAGATCCGGGCGGAGACATCTTTATTCACGGCGGGCGGCGACCGATCGACAAAAGCGGACCAGATTGGACTTGGGGCTGTATTTCAGTCTCTAACAAGGAAATACGGGACATTTACGCCATGGTTAAAGACGGAACACCTATCCTTATACAGCCGTGATTATTTGCCTGAGATAGGGTTGTCCGTACCCGATCAGGCCCGGGTCCCGCCAGTTACAAGCGTCCACCAAATCTTGCCATTTGGCTCCTGATACCAGGAAAATCCCATATCGGTTGCATTCGGATCCAGAATGACATCACGCGTGCCTTTTTCCTCCATCCATGCGGCAAGTGTTTCAAGCTCGGTTTCATAGGTTTCCGAAATGTCTTCACCAAGAAACGTACCCGGATAGCCGGTGCGCTGCACGCGCAGCAGAGGAGAGGAGCCGTCAGAACCGAAATGCCACGGTCTGTTCTGGACCGACATGTCGCGTGAATGTGTGGCCGCCGCGGCATTCAACTGCGCATTCAACTGTAAAGGACGCAAGCCGGCGGCCTGCCGCAACGCATTTACCGAATCAAGCATGCGATACTGAATCTTGGCCTTGTTTGCATTTGAAATTCTGTAGACCTTTGGCAGCGGTTTGCCATCCGGGCCTGTACGCGGGCCGCTGGTGCCGGTTTCACAGGCGGAAAGTGCAAACAGGGCCGTAAAGGCCAGTATAAACAGTCGTTTCATTTAAGACCCATCCAAGTTTGATATCGAGACCCCTCTATAGTGATCCGCGTTGCGGATCAAACCCACTTGCCATGAATTAAAGGAAATTTCATCAGTTTGATTTGCGACTGAGGCTTTCGCGCCATATATAACAGGAAATCAGGTTCAGAATGAGAGTAGGAGAGAGAGATATGAGTGACCATATTTCCAGAAAAATGGATCGTCGGTTGTTTCTGGGCGGAACGGCTGCAGCATTGGGCGCGCTTTCAACGCCCGCCCTTGCAGAAAGCACGACAGAGATGGAGAAGGATCTTTCTCACGCCGTGCGGCACAACATTTCCAGTTTTCGTTCGTTGCGTTGGCAACCGTATTTTTCAAATCTGAAAAATGGTGCCATTCTGGTCGATACCACATCACGCGCATTGCATTTCTGGTCGGAAGACCAAAGCATCTACAAGCTTTACCCGACAAGTGTGCCGCTGACCGAGGATCTGACACGCCGAGGGCGGACAAAGGTTGTCCGCAAGGTGAAAGGCCCCAGTTGGGCGCCTACTCCAGCCATGAAAAAGCGTAACCCCGAGTGGCCTGACTTCATCCCGCCGGGCCCGGAAAACCCGCTGGGGACGCACGCGCTTTACCTGTCATGGAAATTTTACCGCATTCACGGCACGCAGGACACACGCAAAATTGGCCGCCGGTCCTCAAACGGCTGCATCGGGCTCTATAACGAAAATATCAAAGAGCTGTTCGGGCTGGCAAAAGTCGGCACGCAAGTGTTGCTAATTTGACGACATTTTGCTGATCTGGCGGGGCCATCGTAGGTAGGATTTGCATTTCAGGGATTTTCCTGCTTATAGATCCCTACGAGGTACAGTCTTGGGTGTCTGCCGTTGTCCTCATTATTACGACAGGCAAAAACTGGAGAATACAATGAAAAAGATCGCACTAGCTGCTGCAATTACACTCGCCGCATCAACCGCATTTGCCGGTAGCATGGCACCGCCGGTCATGGAAGAAGAAGTTATCGTTGAAGATACCGGTTCTTCTTCGTCCGGCAGTGGTCTGTTGATTCCGCTGTTCCTGGTTGTTCTGCTGGCAGCTGCCGCAAGCAACTAAGCTTTATCAGCACAGAATAGTTTGGGGCGGTGATAGATTTCACCGCCCTTTTCCGTGGTGGCATATCACGTCAGCCAGCCATCCAGATTTTCGTCAAGAATGGCTGCCAGGGCGGATATATGGGCCGGATTGTCGTTAAGGCATGGTATATAGGTGAATTCCTGCCCGCCAGCAGCCTTGAATGAATCCCCGATTTCCTCATTTATTTCTTCCAGGGTTTCTATGCAGTCGGCAGCAAAGGCCGGAGCAATAACCGCGATTTTTGTTTTTCCAGCCTGGGCCAGCCGCGCGACCTCTTCAACCGTATAGGGCTGAAGCCATTCCTCGGGCCCGAATTTGGATTGAAAGGTTGTTATCATCTGATCTTCGGACCAGCCCAGCCGTTCCCGCAAAAGTCGAGATGTTTTCTGACACTGGCAGTGATACGGATCGCCCTCTGTCAGGTAGCGTTCTGGCATCCCGTGGTACGAGACAACCAGCACATCCGGCTTGCTGTTCATCGCCGCGTAGGCTGATTCAACCGATTGTGCCAACGCGTCTATATAAAGAGGGTGGTCAAAATAGGATGTAATGGTCCGGACGGATGGTTGCCATTTTTCCTTTGCCAGTGCTTTGAAAAACGCGTCATTTGCTGTTGCGGTGGTTGCGCCGGCGTATTGAGGATACAGGGGCAGAAATACAATTTTTGTACATCCGGACCGGATCATGTTCCGGACCTTGGATTCTGTTGACGGATTGCCGTAACGCATACAGAAATCTATCATCACTTTTTCACCATAACGCTTTGTCAGAGCCTGATTTAACGCGGCGGTCTGAGCTTTTGTGATGGTCATGAGCGGGCTTTCGCCAGCATCCTCGTTCCAGATGCTTTTATAGGCAGCACCCGATGAAAATGGCCGTTTGGTCAGGATGATCAGTTGCAACAGTGGCTGCCATTTCCAGGACGGGTAGTCTATTACCCGCTTGTCGGACAAGAATTCATTCAGATAGCGGCGCATGGACCAGTAGTCATAGCCGTCTGGCGTGCCGAGGTTGGCAATCAGAACCCCGACCTTTTCCTCGGGTATTGTCGGGTGATTGTCAGGTTTTGCTGTCATTGGACTGGCCCTGTGCTGCGTTGATGTTCTGATAGCAGGTTTTTCCCGGCCTTCAATTGCGCCCAATGGGCGCAGAGTCGGGCAGAGGCATTTCCTCGGTGTTCAGCGCATCGGCCAATCGCACCTTTGCGGATCCGGGGCGCAGAGGCTGCGGCTGGCTTGCGTCAGGCGCCCAACCGGTCAGAAAAACCGTTTCAAATGTTGCAAAGATACGGCCGTCGGGGGTGGAATAATGCTGATAATAGTGGCGAGCGGCCTCTGTGAACAAGTCCCGTGGCGGGATGGTTTTGTGGCGTGCGGCCAGCGCATTGGTTTCACCCATTGCACGCAGATCATGCATAAGATGCAAGGGCGATTCATAGCTGACCTTTTGCGGCAAAACATCTGCAACAGGCATGGCAAACCCGGCGCGTTGCAACAATGCACCCAGGTCACGTATTTCCCCCATTGGCACCACGCGCGGCGAGAGACCGCCCGTCAGGGTCGTTTCAGCCTCTGCCAGAGCACTCCTCAGTTCGGATAGTGTCTGGCCGCCGAAAGTGGCGCATATGAACAAACCGTCAGGTTTCAAGGCCCGCCGGCATTGAACCAACTGGCCAACAGGGTCATTCGCCCAATGCAGGGAAAGGGCGTGAATAATCAGATCATGCGCCTCTGTTTCAAGATCAAGGCAATCTGCATCAGTTACAAATTTTGCGTCTGGCAGGACCGGTTGCCACAGTTGCGGAAAAGATGTCACGACCGCGGGCTTTGTAAACCTCCTGTTAACCTCGTTCAGTCTTTGCTGAATCTCATCAACCGTCTGCTGCTGCAGGAAAAGGGCAGGATTGGGCAACCGTTTGGCACGGGCCCGAAAACGGGCCAGGGCAGTGCAGTCGGTCAGATTTGGAGGCTGTGTCATGTGCTGGTCCTGTTGATGCAGCCAAACTAGGAGACCGGATCGGAAATGCAAAGTGCTCTTCGTATGCTTTATCCCCCGCAATGCCTGTCTTGTGGCGGGCTGGTTGATGACGATTTTGGCCTGTGCGGACCCTGCTGGCGGGACACGCCATTTATTGCAGGGCTGGTTTGTGACAAATGCGGTGTACCTCTGATGGGCGAAGAAACAGGCGAAACTGTTTTATGCGACGAGTGCATGACAACCGCACGCCCGTGGAACAAGGGCCGCGCGGCCATGCTGTACAGTGAAAAAGGGCGCCAGATTGTCCTGGCCTTCAAACATGGTGACAGGCAGGATCTGGCCCGCCCGGCTGCGGGCTGGATGGCACAGGCGGCAAAGCATCTTTTGCAGGAGCATTCGCTGATTGCCCCGGTGCCACTGCACTGGATGCGCCTGCTGAAGCGGCGTTACAATCAATCTGCCCTGCTGGCGGCAGAGTTGGCAAAGATCACCCAGAGGGCCGTTTGCCCGGACCTGTTACAGCGCACCAGGCGCACACGGAGTCTGGAGGGGTTGGGCAGGGATGCACGCTTTGCCATGCTGGCGGACAGCATTCGCATTCAGCCGCGCAGGCGGCATCGTGTCATAGGCCGCCCGGTTCTGTTGGTTGATGATGTCATGACCTCGGGTGCCACGTTGGCGGCGGCCTCCGAGGCCTGCCTGGCTGCCGGGGCAAGTGATGTTTCGGTCCTGGTACTGGCGCGCGTTGCGAAAGATACATAAATCCTGATAAGACAAGCCAGCATTCAGGATTGGACCCGATGAAAACCATTGAAATCTATACCACGCCATTTTGCGGATATTGTCTGGCGGCCAAACGGCTGTTGACCGAAAAAGGTGTGACATTTACCGAAATCGACGTGTCACGCGATCCGGAACAGCGTCAGATCATGCTGGCGCGTGCCAATGGCGGTTATACCGTTCCGCAAATCTTTGTCGGTGACACCCATATTGGCGGCTATGACGAATTGAGCACACTGGACCGGCAAGGCAAGCTTGATCCGCTGCTGGCAGCGTAAACATGCTGCGTGCGGCTCTGATCCAACTGAATTCCTCGGATCGGCCTGACAGAAATCTGCCGGTCACGGTGCGGTATCTTCGGCAGGCGGCCTCCGAAGGGGCCAGCTTTATCCTGACGCCAGAGGTGACAAACTGCGTGTCTGACAGCCGCAGACATCAGCAGGATGTTCTAGAGCGCGAGGACAAGGATCAGACGCTGTCAGCCATCCGGCAAGAGGCCCGCACATTGGGGGTCTGGGTGCTGATCGGATCCCTGGCGCTGAAAACCCGTGACAAGGACGGACGATTTGCCAACCGGTCGTTCCTGATATCGCCCCAGGGCACGATAATTGTACGATATGACAAAATCCATATGTTCGATGTCGAGATTTCACCCAGTGAAACCTATCGTGAATCAGAGGGTTACAGACCGGGTGACAGGGCTGTGGTGGCCGAGACATCCCTTGGCAGTATCGGCATGACAATCTGTTATGATCTGCGGTTTGCCGATCTGCATCGCACCTTGGCCAAGGCGGGGGCTGAAATCCTGACCGGGCCGGCAGCGTTTTCCCCGATTACCGGTGCTGCACACTGGCATGTTCTTTTGCGTGCCCGCGCCATTGAAACCGGATGTTTCATGTTGGCGCCGGCCCAATGTGGCGAACATGCGGCGAGTATCGGCCGGGCCCGCAAGACATATGGCCATTCGCTGGCCGTTTCGCCCTGGGGTGAAATTCTGGCGGACGCTGGCAACACGCCTGGCATAACAGTGGTTGATCTTGATCTGGCGCAGGTGGCCGCCTGCCGCAGGAAGATTCCGTCTCTGTCGCACGACCGTATTTTTGAGGGGCCCTGAATGTCGGAACAAAACGAATCGCTTGCCGTGGCGCTGTTTGGCGAAATCTTCATGGCAGACCAACTGGCCCGAAACCGGCTGAGCAAAGCATTGCCAAAAGGTATGGAGCTTTCGCATTTTTCCGTGCTTAACCATTTGGCACATGTGAACGGCGAACGCAGTCCGGCCCAGTTGGCCGCAACATTTCATGTAACACGTGGGGCAATGACCAACACACTGGCCAAACTGGAATGGGCCGGCCACATCCATATCCGCCCGGATTGGGAAGATGCGCGGCGCAAGCTGATAACAATCAGCCCGTCCGGGCGGGTGGCCCGCGATGTGGCGCTAAAGGCGATAACGCCGGTGATTTCCGCAGCCGTTGAAACGCTGGGCAGTGAGAAAGTACGTGCCGTCCTGCCGGTTTTACGAGAGCTTCGCGCCCGGTTGGATGAAGGCGACTAGGCGCGTTTTACGCTGGCTGTCACATAGTTGACCGATAAATCCCGGTCCGAGAGAGACCAGGACCATGCGATGGGATTAAAGACAAACCCCTTTCGGTCCACCGGAGAGAGACCCGCGTTTCCAATCAGGTCATACAGCTCGTCCGGAGTGATGAATTTATGCCAGTCATGCGTGCCTTTGGGTAGCCAGCGCATGATGTGCTCTGCGCCAACGATTGCGACCATAAAGCTTTTGGCGTTGCGATTGAGCGTTGAACACAGCATCAGCCCACCGGGTTTCAGCAATTGCTGGCAGGCAGAGAGATAGGTGGCGGGGTCAGCAACATGTTCGATCACCTCCATGTTCAGCACAACGTCGAACTGTTCCCCGGCAGCGGCCAGTGATTCTGCGGTGCAGTGGCGATAGTCTATTTCCAGCCCCTGCGACCGCGCATGGATTTCTGCCACCGGGATATTGCCCTCGGCAGCGTCGGCGCCGACAACCGTGGCGCCAAGACGCGCCATGGGTTCTGAAAGCAGCCCGCCACCGCATCCGATATCAAGAATTCGCAAACCATCGAAAGGAGAGTTGGCCGCCAGATCACGTCCGAACTCTGCCGCGATCTGGCTGGTGATATAGTCCAGCCGGCAGGGGTTGAGCATATGCAGAGGCTTGAATTTCCCGTTCGGATCCCACCATTCTGCAGCCATGGCCTCAAATTTCGCCACCTCGGCAGCATCAATCGTCGTCTCGGTGGTTTGCATTTCGGCCTCCATGTGTTTTTGTTGGGGCGACTCTCGCCCCGGAGCATTCCTCAGCTATATAGGGTATTGATGGACAGAACCGCAGGTCAAAAAAGCGCAGCCGCGCATCTTTATCCGCAAATAGAGCCGTTTGACCAACGGATGCTGGATGTCGGAGACGGCCACAGCGTCTATGTAGAGCAGTGCGGAAACCCCAAGGGCCTGCCGGTTGTCGTGCTGCATGGTGGCCCCGGTGGCGGGTGCAGCCCGATGATGCGCCGCTTTTTTGATCCGGAAACATATCGGATTGTTCTGTTTGACCAGCGCGGTTGCGGGCGGTCGCAACCCTTTGCCAGCGTTGACAACAACACATCCTGGCATCTGGTGGCCGACATGGAGCGGATCCGGACGGTTTTGAACATTGATCGCTGGGTGATTTTCGGGGGCAGTTGGGGGGCAACTCTGGCGCTGATTTATGGCATTACCCATCCGGATCGCACAGCCTATCTGGTGTTGCGCGGGGTTTTCCTGATGACGCAGGCAGAATTGCAATGGTTTTATGGCGGCGGCGCGGGGGCCTTCTGGCCGGATCTCTGGGAAAAGTTCACCGAGATGATACCAAAGGATGAGCAGGACGATCTGATCGCCGCGTATCATCGCCGGCTGTTTTCCGGGGATCGTGTCTCGGAGCAGCGATTTTCGCAGGCCTGGGCGGCCTGGGAGAATGCGCTGGCCTCTATCAACAGTACAGGTGCGATCAGCAGCAGCCCGCCCAACTATGCCCGCGCCTTTGCCCGACTGGAAAACCACTATTTTTTCAATGGTGGGTTTCTGGAGTGTGACCGTTGGATTCTAAAGGAAAAAACCCGTATTGCGCATATTCCGGCCAGCATTGTTCAGGGACGCTTTGACATGATCTGTCCACCCTCCGGGGCGTGGCAGCTTGCCGAGGGCTGGTCGCGTGCCGACCTGTCGATTCTGCCCCTGTCCGGCCACGCGCTGTCAGAGCCCGCCATCAGTGCCGAGCTATTGCGAATCACCCGGGCGCTGCGTTCATTGAGATCGAAACTGGATCTGTAGGGTCCGGCCCCTTGCTGCCTGCGCGGAAAACCACGCCTGCCTGAACCGGATTGGAAACGTGATAGACGGGGCCTTGCAGACTCGGCGGCAAACGCCTATATGACTTTCAACAGCGGCGCGCTGGTCTCCACCCCCAACGCTCCACCGGGAAATATCGACGGGCCGCGCGCCCGTTTTTTTGTGCATATGGAAAACGTATGGGTTTTGTATGGATTTCGTATGGGTAAGAATGACAAATGAATGATCTGATCGCAAAAGCCGCCATCGACCGCCGATTGGCTGACATCATCCAACCCGTCATCGAGGGGCTGGGGTTTGAGTTGGTGCGTGTGCGCCTGATGGGCGGCAAAAAGAAAACGGTGCAGATCATGGCTGACCGCCCGGATGGCGGCATAGAGGTGGATGATTGCGCCCGCATTTCAAACGAGGTTTCGGCGATTCTGGATGTCGAGGACCCGATCGATGATGCCTATGCGCTGGAGGTTTCCAGCCCCGGTATTGACCGGCCGCTGACACGCCTGAAAGATTTTGATGTCTGGCAGGGCTATGAGGCCAAGATTGAAACCGAAGAGCTGATCGACGGCCGCCGCCGGTTCAAGGGTGTGCTGGCCGGCGTAGAAGGTGACGAGGTTCTGATCAATATCGACGAAGGCACTGTCGGATTGAAATTCGACTGGCTGTCGGATGCCAAACTGGTTCTGACAGATGAATTGATCCGCGAGATGCTGCGCCAACGTAAACTGGCCGGCGTTCTGGACGAAGACAAGTTTGATGCAATTGAAACGGAAAAACCCGCAACCGGGATCTAAAGAGGACTGATATGGCTATTACCAGTGCGAACCAGCTAGAGCTTTTGCAAACAGCCGAGGCTGTTGCCCGCGAGAAAATGATCGACCCCGAGCTGGTGGTTGAAGCGATGGAGGAGAGCCTCGCCCGTGCCGCAAAATCACGCTACGGCGCGGAAATGGATATTCACGTGTCGATCGACCGCAAAACCGGCCGCGCCACGTTTACCCGTGTACGCACCGTTGTCGAAGATGACGCGCTGGAGAATTATCAGGCGGAAATGACCGTTGAGCAGGCCAAGCAGTACCTGGAGGATCCCAAGGTTGGGGATGTTTTTGTGGAAGAGGTGCCGCCGGTTGAAATGGGCCGGATCGCGGCGCAGTCTGCCAAACAGGTCATTTTGCAGAAAATTCGCGAGGCCGAGCGTGACCGCCAGTACGAAGAATTCAAGGACCGTGCCGGCACCATTATCAACGGCGTGGTCAAGCGCGAAGAATACGGCAATGTCATCGTCGATGTGGGGCGTGGCGAGGCCATTTTGCGCCGGAACGAAAAGATCGGCCGCGAGAGCTATCGCCCCAATGATCGTATCCGCTGCTATATCAAGGACGTCCGGCGCGAGGTTCGCGGGCCGCAGATTTTCCTCAGCCGCACCGCGCCGGAATTCATGGCCGAACTGTTCAAGATGGAAGTGCCGGAAATCTATGACGGTATCATTGAAATCAAGGCGGTTGCCCGTGATCCGGGATCGCGCGCCAAGATTGCCGTGATTTCCTATGACAATTCGATAGACCCCGTCGGCGCCTGCGTCGGTATGCGCGGCAGCCGTGTACAGGCTGTTGTGAACGAGTTGCAGGGCGAAAAGATCGACATCATTCCATGGAACGAAGACGCGCCGACCTTCCTGGTGAACGCCCTGCAACCCGCCGAGGTTTCCAAGGTGGTTCTGGACGAAGATGCTGGCAAGATCGAGGTGGTCGTCCCTGACGAACAGCTGAGCCTTGCCATTGGCCGCCGCGGTCAGAATGTGCGTCTGGCCAGCCAGTTGACCGGTCTGGATATTGATATCATGACCGAAGCCGAGGAATCAGAACGCCGCCAGGCAGAGTTTGCCGAACGCACCAAGCTGTTCATGGACACATTGGATGTGGATGAGTTCTTTGCCCAGCTTCTGGTTTCCGAAGGGTTCACCAGCCTGGAAGAAGTCGGCTATGTGGAACTGGATGAACTGCTGGTCATTGACGGTGTTGACGAAGATACGGCCAAGGAATTGCAGGCCCGTGCGCGCGACAACCTGGAAGCCGCCAACAAGAAGGCGCTGGAGCATGCCCGCGAACTGGGTGTTGAAGACAGCCTGGTCAATTTCGAGGGATTGTCGCCACAGATGATCGAGGCGCTTGCCGAGGATGGTATCAAGACGCTGGAAGATTTCGCAACCTGCGCCGATTGGGAACTGGCCGGCGGCTGGACAACCGTGGATGGCGAGCGGGTAAAAGACGAAGGCCTTTTGGAAAAATTCGACATGGCGCTGGAAGAGGCCCAGAACCTGATCATGACCGCACGCGTCATGCTGGGCTGGGTTGATCCTGCCGATCTTGAAGGCGCATCGGAAGAAGAAGGGAAAGACGCGGATACAGAATCAGAAGCAGCCAAAGAGGAGTCCGAAGCCTGATCGCAGGCTTCGGAGTATCTGAAAATGGGGCGCGGTGGTCGCAACAAGGAGCGGAATGTTTCCGAGCGGCGCTGTGTTGCCAGCGGCAAGGTGCAGCCCACCACCGGCATGATCCGGTTTGTTGTGGGGCCGGAGGGCGAAATCGTGCCGGATGTACTGGGCAAATTGCCGGGCCGGGGAATCTGGGTTACAGCGGAAAGGGCGGCGCTGGAAAAGGCCGTTGCGAAAAACCTGTTTTCCCGGGCGGCAAAACAGCAGGTTGCGGTGCCGGAAGGGCTGATCGACGATCTGGAAAGGCAACTGGCCCGGCGGGTGGTTGACCTGATTTCACTGGCGCGAAAGGCCGGGCGGGCCGTGGCCGGGTTTGAAAAGGTCAAAAGCTGGCTGAACAGCGGCGAAGCCCGGGTTTTACTGCAGGCCTCAGACGGATCCGGCCGCGGCAAATCAAAGCTGCGATCGCCTGACGGCAAAGGCAGTTTTATCGGAATTCTGACCGGGTCAGAATTGGGTTTGGCTTTCGGGCGGGAAAATGTGATACATGGCGCGCTTGCGTCTGGTGGACTCACAACACGTGTTGTAGAGGAAGCTGCAAAGCTATCAGGCTTGCGCGGCAATGTCGGTGGGACCTCCACCGGAAAGGATACGAAGACCACATGAGTGATAATGACGGCAAAAAAACCCTGGGCCTGCGTGGCGGTCCGCGTTCGGGCAATGTAAAGCAAAGCTTTAGCCATGGGCGCACCAAGAACGTTGTGGTGGAAACCAAGCGTAAGCGCATCATCGTGCAAAAGCCGGGTGCTGCGAAACCGATGGCGACATCCGGGCCCTCGGTCAGCAACCCGACCAAACGCCCCGCCGGGATCAGCGATGCAGAAATGGAACGCCGTATGAAGGCGTTGAAAGCGGCCAAGGCACGCGAAGTCGAAGATGCGGCAAAGCGTAAGGCCGAGGAGGAGCAACGCGCGGAAGAACGCGCGCGCCGCCGGGCCGAGATGGAGGCCAAAGAACGCGAGGAACAGGAGCGCGAAGAACGCAAGCGCGCCAAGGCCGAAGCCGCCGAGCAGGAACGCAAAGCCGCGGAGGCCGCGAAAGAAGAGGCCGCCAAAGCCGCGGCGAAACCGGCGGCGCAGCCGGTTATGCCGCCATCTGGCGAAACGACCACCGCCCCGCGCGGCGGCGGTCGCCCGTCTTCGGCCCCACGCAAGCAGGAGCGCGACAACCGCGAGCGCACGTCAAAAGGCAAAGGCCGCAATGACGGGCGTCGCTCGGGCAAGCTGACGCTCAATCAGGCGCTTTCGGGGGACGGCGGCCGGCAACGGTCAATGGCCGCGATGAAACGCAAACAGGAGCGGGCCCGGCAAAAAGCCATGGGCGGGACTGTCGAACACGAAAAGGTCGTTCGCGAAGTTCAACTGCCCGAAACGATTGTGGTGCAGGAACTGGCAAACCGTATGGCGGAACGCGTGGCCGATGTGGTCAAGTCACTGATGCAGATGGGCATGATGGTGACGCAGAACCAATACATTGACGCGGACACGGCGGAATTGATCATCGAGGAATTCGGCCACAAGGTGGTGCGTGTTTCCGATGCGGATGTGGAAGATGTTATTGCTGCCGTCGAGGACAAACCCGAGGATCTGGAGCCACGCCCGCCGGTCATCACGGTGATGGGCCACGTGGACCACGGAAAAACCTCGATTCTGGATGCGATTCGCAATGCCAAGGTTGTTTCCGGTGAGGCCGGCGGCATCACCCAGCATATCGGCGCCTATCAGGTGACGACAGACGACGGATCTGTCCTGACGTTTCTCGATACGCCTGGCCACGCCGCGTTTACCTCGATGCGGGCGCGCGGCGCACAGGTGACCGATATTGTGGTTCTGGTGGTGGCGGCGGATGATTCCGTCATGCCGCAAACGATTGAGGCGATCAATCACGCCAAGGCTGCCGAGGTGCCGATGATCGTGGCGATCAACAAATGCGACAAGCCGACCGCAGACCCGGACAAGGTGCGCACCGAACTGCTGCAACACGAAGTCATCGTCGAGAAAATGTCGGGTGACGTGCTGGACGTGGAAGTTTCCGCAATAACCGGGCAAGGCCTGGATACGCTGCTGGAAAATATCGCACTGCAGGCCGAGCTTCTGGATCTGAAGGCAAACCCGAAACGTGCCGCCGAAGGTGCGGTTATCGAGGCACAACTGGACGTTGGCCGAGGGCCTGTTGCGACGGTTCTGGTGCAGAACGGCACCCTGCGCCAAGGTGATATTTTTGTTGTCGGTGAAAAGTGGGGCAAGGTCCGCGCCCTGATCAATGATCGTGGCGATCGCATCAAGGAAGCCGGACCTTCGGTTCCGGTCGAGGTTCTGGGGCTGCATGGTACACCCGAAGCCGGAGATGTTCTGAATGTTGTCGAGACCGAAGCGCAGGCGCGCGAGATTGCGGAGTACCGTGCAAACCTGGCCAAGGAAAAACGCGCGGCCCAGGGCGCCGCGACAACGCTGGAACAGTTGATGGCGCAGGCCAAGGAAAACGAGAATGTTTCCGAACTGCCGATCGTCGTCAAAGCCGATGTGCAAGGATCCGCCGAGGCGATAACCCAGGCCATGGAGAAAATCGGCAATGAAGAAGTACGCGTGCGCGTGCTGCATTCCGGTGTCGGGGCAATTACCGAATCAGATATCGGCCTGGCCGAGGCATCAGGCGCCCCGGTGTTTGGCTTTAACGTTCGCGCCAACGCCAGCGCCCGCGCCACGGCCAACCAGAAAGGCGTGGAAATCCGCTATTATTCGGTGATTTATGATCTGGTGGATGATGTAAAGGCGGCTGCCTCGGGTCTTCTCAGTGCCGAGATTCGCGAAAAGTTCATCGGTTATGCCGAAATCAAAGAGGTGTTCAAGGTTACCGGTGTTGGCAAGGTTGCGGGCTGTCTTGTGACCGAAGGTGTGGCACGTCGTTCGGCCGGTGTCCGGCTGTTGCGTGACAATGTGGTGATCCACGAAGGCACGCTGAAAACCCTGAAGCGCTTCAAGGACGAGGTGGCCGAGGTGCAGTCGGGCCAGGAATGTGGCATGGCATTCGAAAATTACGATGATATTCGCCCGAAAGATGTGATCGAGATATTCGAACGCGAAGAGGTCGAACGCTCTTTGGACTAGATGCGATCAGGCCGTTCAGAAATGATGCCTCAGAAACGAAAAAGGGAAGGTTTTAACCTTCCCTTTTGTTATTCGAATTTACGTAAAAATCATGCTGCCATTTCACCGATGGGCAGGCCTTCATAGAGGCGCGAACCGACACGCACCTCTATTCTGCCATCTGCAAGGTTGCGCACGAACGTCCCCTGCACCCAAACGCAGCTCCCAATGATTATAGTGCGTAGCATTGGCTTAGCCTCCCCAGGTTAAAAGCCTTGTTGTAGCATTTCCGAAAAATCCCAGAAATGCACGAGAAATTTGTGCACAATGGATATGATTCCAGGTAATTATTATCTAAAAATGTGTTTAATACAACCTTAACGAATGCGACTTATAGCCAATCTCGCAAAATAGGTATTAATGGTAGGTCTGCCGGCGGCATGGGATAGTTTCTCAGATCCCCGGCCTTGACCCATTTCAGGGCCTGCCCTTCACGCGGGTGCGGTTGGCCTTTCCATTTTCGGCAGATGAACAGGGGCATTAAAAGATGGAAATTATCGTAAGCGTGGCTGGCAAAAGTGAGCGGCGCCAGACAACTGGACCAGGTGCTGATGCCGAGTTCTTCCTCAAGCTCGCGAATCAGCGCCAGTTCCGGGGTTTCGCCGGGCTCAACCTTGCCACCGGGAAATTCCCAAAGGCCCGCCATGGGCTTGCCGGCCGGGCGCTGGGCCAAAAGAACGCGACCGTCAACATCGACCAGCGCGACAGCGGAAACAAGAATCGTTTTCACGATCTGTAATCCGCGTTGATTTCGATATAGCGCTTGGTCAGATCGCAGGTCCAGACGGTGCTGGATCCTGCCCCCAATCCCAGATCAATACCAATCAGCAATTCGTCGTTCTTCATGTAGGCTGCGGCGGCAGATTCATCATAACCGGGGGAAACCCAGCCGTTTTCGGCCACCGGAATATCACCAAACCGGATACTGAGCCTGTCACGGTCGGCTTTTGCGCCGGATTTTCCGACGGCCATGACAATCCGGCCCCAGTTTGGATCTTCGCCAGCGAGCGCGGTTTTGACAAGGGGTGAGTTGGCGGTGGCCATGGCCACCTTGCGGGCATCAGCGTCTGAATCGGCACCGGTCACACGGATTTCCGCAAATTTCGTCGCACCTTCGCCGTCACGCACGACCTGATGCGCCAAATCCAGCATGACGGCGTGAAGGGCGTCTTTGAACGGCTGATAGCCAGGGCTGTGCCTGTCGGTAATTTCCGGCGCTGCAGCCTGCCCCGTGGCGGCCAGAAGCAGCGTGTCCGAGGTGGATGTATCGCTGTCAACCGTGATGCAGTTGAAGGTCATGTCTGAAAGCTCCAAGAGCATGTCCTGCAAGACCGGTTGCGCGACCCTGGCGTCGGTAAAGATGTAAACCAGCATGGTGGCCATGTCCGGGGCAATCATGCCAGAGCCTTTGGCGATGCCCGCAATCCGAAGGCTGTTGTTGCCGACAGAGATCGTGGCGCTCGCGCCTTTGGCGAAAGTGTCCGTTGTCATGATTGCGCGCGCGGCATCTGGCAGACGATCCGGCGCCAGGCCTTTTGCCAAAGCGTCCAGTTTTTCCGTGATCCGCCTGAACGGCAGCGGTTCGCCAATAACGCCGGTCGAGGCAGTGAAAATACGCGATTGCGGAATGCCCAGACATTGCGCCACCTGCCGGGTAATCTGTGCGACGGCGGTTTCCCCGCGCCGGCCGGTAAAGGCGTTTGCATTGCCGGAATTGACCAGAATTGCCGCACCGGCGTCCGGCAAAGAGGGCAGTTTGGCCTGGCAGTCCAGAACCGGGGCGGCGCGGGTGGCCGAGCGGGTGAACACCCCGGCAATCGTGGTGCCGGGGCAAAGCCGTGCCAGCATGACATCATCGCGCCCGCTGTAACGAACGCCAGCCTCAATGGCGGCAAACTCTGCCCCGGCGATAACCGGCAGGTCCGCAAACCCGCCCCTGGGCGCAAGTGGGGAAACCGGCGTTTCCCCGTCTTGTGTCGACATGTTGCGGCCCTTTCTAGTCGATCAGGCTGGTGTCACGCACGGCAGAGGCCGGAATAGAGCCTTTTTCCGCCTGGGTGACCGTCGCGCTTTCTGTCAGGTCCGCGACGGCATTCTCGACTGCGTCGCGCTCTAGCTGGGCCTTCAGTTCTTCGCGCACATCGTCCAGTTTCGGCGCGTCTTTCAGGCGCGTTTCATTCAGCTTGATCACATGCCAGCCGAACTGGGTTTCAACCGGCTCGGATATCTGGCCCGGCTCCATGCCGACAACCGCATCCTCGAACGGCTTGACCATCATGCCGGGGCCAAACCAGCCAAGGCTCCCGCCATTGGGGCCAGAGGGGCCGGTCGATTTTTCCTTGGCAAGCTCTGCGAAATCGGCGCCGTCTTCCAGTTCCTTGCGGATGGCGTCGGCCTCTTCGCGGGTTTTTACCAGAATATGCGAGGCATTGTATTCCTTGCTGGGCGCTGCATTGGCAAATTTTTCTTCGTAGGCGGCCTGAATGGCCTCGTCGGTGACGGCCTTTTCAACGATCCGGTCAATAACCGTTCCGGCCCGCAGGGTGCGACGCTCATTGGTAACTGCAAAATCGATTCGCTTCGGAGGGGTGCCTTCCAGCGATTGCGAGAGTGCGGTTTGTTGGATCAACTGCTGGAGAATGCCGTCGTACAGCACATCATCCGGCAGGCTTTTGTACTGATCGGGAAGCGTTTCTGCCGCTGCGATCATCTCTCCCAAAGTGATATCCGTGCCGTTGACGGTGGCAACGACTTTGTCGGCAGTCACTTCCTCGGCAAAGACCGGTACGGCCATTCCAACAGCCAAAATGGCCCCCAGAACGGAATTCTGCCAGATATTATGGCGTTTCAACATCTATATTGTCCTTTGATCTGGCCGCATGGGCGCGCGGCGTTGACACTAACAGTGTGGCCCCTTACATCGCCAAAGGGACGTGGTTCGGCCACAAAACCCCTTCCACACCGTCTTAGGGCTGTATGCGGTTGGGGGCAAGGCATCCTCGCCCAACATATGTAAGTAGATCACCGTGAATTTTGAACACGGGCCGGAGAAAAAATGCTTGGAATCGGAACACTCGCCAAAAAGGTTTTCGGAACGCCAAATGATCGCAAGATCAAGGCGACCCGGCCAATCGTGGAAAAGATCAACGCACTGGAGCCCGAGTTCCAAAAGCTGTCCGATGACGAGATAAAGCAAAAGACGCAAGAACTGGCCAAACGTGCCAAGGAAGGCGAAAGCCTGGAAGACCTGCTGCCCGAGGCATTTGCCAACTGCCGCGAAGCCGCGCACCGGGCGCTGGGCCTGCGGGCCTTTGATGTGCAGTTGATGGGCGGAATTTTCCTGCATCAGGGCAATATCGCCGAAATGAAAACCGGCGAGGGCAAAACGCTTGTCGCAACATTCCCGGCCTATCTGAATGCCCTGACGGGCAAAGGCGTGCATATCGTCACGGTCAACGACTATCTTGCCAAGCGCGATGCCGACTGGATGAGCAAGGTATATGGCGCGCTGGGCATGACGACCGGCGTTATCTATCCGCAGCAACCCGAGGACGAAAAACGCGCCGCCTATGCTGCCGATGTCACCTATGCGACCAATAACGAACTGGGGTTTGACTATCTGCGCGACAATATGAAGTCGGAGCTGAGCGAAATGGCGCAGCGCGGCCACAATTTTGCAATTGTGGACGAGGTGGACTCGATCCTGATCGATGAGGCACGCACACCGCTGATCATTTCAGGGCCTTCACAGGATCGCTCGGAACTGTACCAGATTGTTGATGGTATCATTCCCGAACTGACGGAAGAGCATTATTCCCTGGATGAAAAAACCCGCAATGCAACCTTTACCGAGGAAGGCAATGAGTTTCTGGAACAACGGCTGCATGTCGCCGGCATTCTGCCCGAGGAACAATCGCTGTATGATCCGGAATCGACAACGATCGTGCATCACATCAATCAGGCCCTGAAGGCCCATAAGCTGTTTCTCAGGGACAAGGATTATATTGTTCGCAACGGCGAAGTGATGCTGATTGACGAATTCACCGGCCGGATGATGGCCGGGCGGCGCCTGTCGGACGGGCTGCATCAGGCCATTGAAGCCAAGGAAGGCGTGGATATTCAGCCGGAAAACGTCACCCTGGCCTCGGTTACGTTCCAGAACTATTTCCGTCTCTATGACAAGCTGGCCGGGATGACCGGCACCGCGCTGACCGAAGCCGAGGAATTTGAAGAAATTTACAAGCTGGGCGTGGTCGAAGTGCCGACCAACATGCCTGTCATCAGAGAAGATGAACATGACCGGGTTTATCGCACGGCCAAGGAAAAAGACGCGGCCATTGTCGAAACCATTCAGGAGGCTCATGAAAAAGGCCAGCCCATTCTGGTGGGGACCACGTCGATCGAGAAATCCGAGGAACTGTCGCAACTACTGACGAAAGCAGGTGTGAAGCACAATGTTCTGAACGCCCGCCAGCACGAGAAAGAGGCGCAGATCGTTGCGGATGCCGGCAAGTTCGGCGCCGTCACCATTGCCACCAACATGGCTGGCCGTGGCACCGATATTCAGCTGGGCGGCAATGTTGAAATGAAGGTGATGGAGGCGCTGGACGCGGATCCGGAGGCTGATCCCGAGGCGCTTCGTGCAAAGATCGAGGCAGAACACGCCGAAGAAAAGCAGAAGGTGCTGGAGGCGGGCGGCCTGTTTGTGCTGGCAACCGAGCGGCACGAAAGCCGCCGCATCGACAACCAGCTGCGGGGCCGGTCCGGGCGGCAGGGTGATCCGGGGCGATCCGCATTCTTCCTGTCGCTACAGGATGATCTGATGCGCATTTTCGGGTCAGAGCGGCTGGATGCGGTTCTGTCGAAACTGGGCATGAAGGAAGGCGAGGCCATCGTCCACCCCTGGGTCAACAAATCACTTGAGAAAGCGCAGGCCAAGGTGGAAGCGCGCAACTTCGACATTCGCAAGCATCTGCTGAAATTTGACGATGTGATGAACGACCAGCGCAAGGTCATTTTCTCGCAACGTCGTGAAATCATGGAAGCCGAGGATCTTTCCGAGATTATTCAGGATATGCGCAATGAGGTGATCGACGACCTGGTTGATGCCTATATGCCGCCAAAAACCTATGCTGACCAATGGGATACCGAGGGGCTGTATGCCGCCGTGATCGAACATCTGGGCATTGATGTGCCGGTGATGGCCTGGGCCAAGGAAGAGGGCGTGGATGACAGCGATATCCGCGAGCGTCTCTATGATGCCGCCGATGAATTCATGGCGCAGAAAGCGGCCCAGTTCGGCCCCGAAAACATGCGGATGATCGAAAAGCAGGTTTTGCTTCAGACAATTGATTCAAAATGGCGCGAACATCTGGTGACGCTTGAACATTTGCGCTCGGTTGTCGGGTTTCGGGGCTATGCCCAACGCGATCCGCTGAACGAATACAAGACAGAAGCGTTCCAGTTGTTTGAAATGCTGCTGAACGGGCTGCGCGAAGATGTCACCAAACAGCTGGCACAGATTCGGCCGATGACCGAAGAAGAGCAAGCGGCCATGATGCAGCAGATGTTGCAACAGCAACAGGCTCTGCAACAGGCGGCACAGACCGAAGGGCCGGATACGGCAAACCCGGCACCCCCCCTGCTGGAAGGGTTTGATGAGAATGACCCGTCAACCTGGGGTGATCCGGGCCGCAATGATCCCTGCCCCTGCGGATCCGGGAAAAAGTTCAAACATTGTCACGGCCGGGTAGTTTGAGCGCAGGCATCTCTTGATGGACAGGCCGCCCGGCGAATGGGTGGCCTTTGGTCATTGCTGGACGGGGTGCGCTGTTCCTGCCGTGGAAACTGTGGCGGGCAGGCCATAGCAAAAATTAATTCAAAAATTTAGATACATTGCGCCCCGAATCGGAGTAGGTTCTGATTCTGGGTGGGAGCCAGGCGACGGAGGCATGCCTTGCTCAACAAGTTCAAGACGCTCGACAAGCGCAAGATTTTCACAGTATCGGCAACATTCTTTGTGGCATGGGCAACCGGCTTTGCCATGCAGAACAGCGACCTTATCGCGGAACAACTGGGTGTGACGCAGGTTTCACCGGTGCATGCTGTTGAGCTTGCATCGGCCGACCTGACTACAAAAAACGACACCACCTCAGCCCACCAGTTCACAATGCCGCGCCCGCCCCGGGCTGCGTTGCACCCTGTTTCAGGGCAGATAGACAAGGCCGCTATCAGGGAACGCGTTCGCAGGTCTGCCATTCGCAAAACGCCGGCTGTCGGATTTCAACAGTTCAGCCCGTTCGGGTTGGCATGCAGTGCTACGTTTACGGTCAAACCCGCCCCGGCCGCGATGGTCAATGTGACACTGAACGCCCCCTGTCACGGCAGAGAAGCCGTTGAAATTTCCCATAACGGGCTGGCTTTTACCGTCAGAACGACAACATTTGGCGCCGCCAGCGTAACAGTGCCGGCGATGGCGAAGGATGCCGAATTTGAAGTGCGCTTCAACAACGGTGAAACATTGTGGGCAGCAACATCCGTGCCGGAGTTCACAATCTATGATCGTGTGGCCGTGCAATGGCAGGGAAAAAGCAACCTGAAAATTCATGCGCTGGAGTTTGGCGCCCGCTATGCGGATGCGGGCCATGTCTGGGCGAAAGCACCGCGAACCATATCTTATGGGGTGCAGGCGCGCGGCGGATTTATTGTCGATCTGGGAAATGCGAACCTGCCGGATGCCAAACAGGCCGAGGTTTACAGTTTTCCAACCGGAAGCATCAACCGGGCCGGGACCGTCCGGCTGAGCGTGGAAGCCGAGGTCAGCGCCTACAGCTGTGGTCACGACGTTGACGCGCAGGTTTTGCAAAAAGATGCAACAGGCACCATAAAAACGGTGGATTTGACCCTGATAATGCCGGATTGTGGGGCAATTGGCGATCATATGGTGTTGAAAAATGTTCTCCAAGACCTGAAGATCGCGCAGAACTGACGCGAAAATCTTGGACCTGACCAGATGAACAAGTTTCGTGCGGCGGTACTCGCCGCACTTTTCATTTTAACGACCGGCGGCCCTTTGGCGGCTCAGGATGTGACATTGACATCCCGCGACGGAACGGTCGAGGTTGCCGGCACTCTGCTTGGGTATGACGGCGAATTCTACCGGGTCGATACGGTGTTCGGTGAACTGACACTGGATGGGTCGGGCGTAACCTGTGCCGGACCGGGATGTCCCGACCTGAAGGGATATGTCGCTGAAATACGCATTTCAGGTGCGCGCACCATGGGCGATATTCTGATGCCGGCGCTGGTCGAATCATTCGCCCGACATAATGGAATGAAATTGCGAAGAACGGTCCAGTCCGACCGAAAGTTTTCCTATATCCTGAGCCAACCCGAAACAGGGCGTACGGTTGCGCGAATTTCCTTTCACAACACCAACACGGATGAAGGCTTCGCCGATCTGCTGGCTGATGAATCCGATATGATGATGGCCCTGCGCGAGTTGCGGCCAGATGAAATCAGGCGCGCACGAGAGGTCGGGCTGGGGGATTTGTCCGCCGCCAACCGGAGCCGGATTATCGGGCTGGATGGTCTGGTGCCGGTGGTGGCGCCCGGAAACACGCTTTCCGGCATTTCGCTGAAGGCGCTGGCGCTTGTCTTTGCTGGCGAGGTGAAAAACTGGGCGGATCTGGGCGGGCCGGATGCGCCCATTGCGCTGCACCTTCGCACCATGAACGCGGGGATGGCGCAGAGCTTTGAGGATAAGGCAATGCGCATTTTCGGGCTTGGTTTTGCAAAGAACGTCATACTGCACAACAGCAATGCAGAGCTGGTCGATGCCGTTGCCAAAGATCCCTTTGCCATCGGGATTTCCAGCTATTCCGAGGTTGGCAACACCAAGGTGTTGTCGCTGACGGGGGCTTGTGGGTTTTCGATTCGCCCGACCGTGCTCAACCTGAAAACCGAGGACTATCCCCTGACGGCGCCGTTACTGTTGTACACACCAGCCCGCCGTCTGCCGAAAACCGCGCGGGATTTCATCCGCTACCTTCGTTCACCTTCCGCGCAGCAAGTGGTTCGCCGCGCCGGGTTTGTTGATCAGCGCCCGGTCGAAATTTCGCTGAAAGCCCAGGGCGCGCGGTTGGCAAACGCCATTGCGGCGGCGGGAGACGAAATCACATTGGAAGATTTGAAACGGATGGTTGCGGTTCTGCAATCGGCAAGGCGGCTTTCGATTACATTTCGCTTCCAGACAGGATCGACAAAACTCGATGTGCAATCGCGAACCAATATCGAGCAGCTTGCGCAACTGCTCGAAGCCGGAGCCTATCAGGACAGGACGCTGATCTTTGCCGGGTTTACGGATGGTGATGGCGGGGCGGATGCGAATATGCGTATTGCAAGAAAACGGGCAAATGCGGTCAGGGATGCGGTTCTGAAGGCGGCGCCTGCATTGGATGCGTCACGCCTGACCATACAGGTTGAGGCCTTTGGCGAAGCGATGCCGATGGCCTGTGATGACGAAGACTGGGGGCGTCGCGTGAACCGACGGGTCGAAGTCTGGCTGAAATAGGCATTTTCCGCAGGAACAGAGCCTGTTCTATTCCAAAGGGTGTGCGCCGCCTTCGGATTTTCTCTTGCGGATGAAGGGCTGCACACGGTCGGCGGCTTCTTCTCCTGTTGGCGGTGAAACAAACTCGGCCAAAATACGTTTCCAGATTTCTGTTGCCCTTTCCGCCGAAGTTTTGGAGCCGGCTTCCTCCCATGTCCCGATATTGTTCAGGTCGGCAACGACCGGTTCGTAAAAGGCAGTCTGATAGCGGTCCATCGTATGTCGGGTGGCAAAGAAATGCCCGCCGGGCTGAACGTCGGCAAGGGCGTCAAACCCGATTTCGTCAGCATTCGCTCTGGTGACCAAACATAGCTCGGCCAGTGTTTGCAGGGCCTCTATATCGTTGATGAACTTTTCATAGCCAAAGCTCAGCCCACCCTCCAGCCAACCGGCCGCGTGCAGTGTCAGTGTCGCATTTGCCATCATCGTTCCCCAAAGCGCCATGTCGGTTTCTGTTGCCGCCTGCATATCAGGCGTGTTTGCGGCCGTTCCCGTGGCCGAGCGCCAGGGCAGCCCGATGTGTCGGGCCAATTGCCCGGTTCCGATCTGCATTTTGACATGTTCGGGGGTGCCAAAGGCAGGTGAGCCGGATTTCATGTCAACATTTGAACTGAAACCGCCATAGCTGACGGGCGCGCCGGCCCGGGAGAGTTGCGCAAGGGTGATGCAGGCCAGGGCCTCGGCATGTTGCAGGGTGAGGGCGCCGGCGATTGTGATCGGCGCCATGGCGCCAGCCAGACAGAAAGGCGTTATGATGGTCATCTGCCCCGCGCGGGCAAAATCCATGATCCCCTGCGCCATGGGTTTGTCGAGCATTCGCGGAGAATTCGAATTGATCACCGTGTTCAGCCAGACATTGCCGGTGAATTCGTCATCGGAAAGGTTCAGACCCAGCCGGATCATCTCAAAGGCATCAAAGACCTGACCACGCCCACGCGCGTAGATATGCAGGGGCTTGTCGCCAAATTCCAGTTGTGTGCGCATTGTTTCGTAATGACGAAACTGAATGGGAATATCCTGCGGTTCGGCCGATGCGCCAAACAGGTGGATGACATCAAAACTCTGGGCGAGTTTGATGGTTTCCTCAAAGTCGCGCAGGCAGCCGGGGCGGCGGCCACGCTCAAAATCGGTGTTGTTGGGGCACCCCGAGCCAGCCATGAACAACAGGGTTCCGTCGGCATAATCATGTTCATGTGCCGGATTAATGGCGCGCAGACGGAATGAGGACGGGGCGGTTTGCAAAGCGGCTTCAACGATGTCACGACCGATGAAAACCATATTGTCATCGTTGAGAACCGCACCCGCATCCGCAAAGATTTTCTGCGCTTCGGGCAACAGGATCTTTATGCCCAGGTCCTGCAAAACCCGCAGGGCGGTGTTGTGAATGGCATTGACCTCGTCCGCGGAAAAAATCGACTGAGGCTGAAACGGGTGTTTCAGATGTATATAGTCGGGCTTTCGGGAGCCGGACGATGGCTTTGCGCCCCGCCGGTTGCGACGCCTTTCAGGCCGGCCGTGTGATGTCGGGGGTTGCATGGTATCTATGCCCTCATCCTGGTACCTGACGGGTCGTAAGGTGACATTTCAATGACGCGGGCCGGGCGTTCCTCGCCCATCACATGAACAATCAGCTCTGTTCCGGGGCGGGCATGGCCCCTGTCAACAAGCGCTAGCGCAAAACTGCGCGTCAAACGGTGCCCATAACCACCCGATGTGGTGATGCCAACCAGGGAGCCATCCTTCCAAACCGGCTCAAACCCTGCGCAATCCGCATTATCTGCCGCGACGTCCAGCATGGTCAGAATCCGGTCCGGGGGCCGGGAGGCGGCAGCAGCACCTTTGCCGATGAAGTCATCTTTCTGCCAGTCGATCCACCGGTCAAGCTGCGTCATGGCGGGGGTGTAGCCCTGGGTATATTCGGCGTTCCAGATGCCGATACTCTTTTCGAGACGCAGGGAAAGCATGGCGTTAAAGCCGATTTCGCGCAATCCCAGACCGGCCCCCGCCCAGAGGAGAGCCTGGCGCAATGGTGCATGTTCGCACGAGAGGCAGTTGATCTCATATGCCAACTCACCCGACAGCGAGAGCCGCGCCAGATTTACCCGGAAAAGCCCCAGATCGACAGTCTTGCAGGACATCATCGACAGGCCGGAAAGATCTGTATCTGTCAGCTTTTGCAGAACCTTGCGGGCATTTGGCCCGCTGACGGAAAACCCGGCGGCATGATCGGATATATCCTGCACCATGACGCCGGACTGTCTATGAGCGTCAAACCAGCGCATATGAAACCGGCGCAGATAGTAGGATCCCATAAGCCAATAGGTGCCATTCCCCCAGTTGAGACATGTAAGATCGCCCTTCAGGCGGCCATCCGGGGCGAGCATGGGGGCAAGCGCAATCTTGCCTCTGTCCGGCAGGCGGCAGGCCAAAATCCTGTCGAGCCAGGCCCTGGCATGCGGGCCCTTGACCTCAAACCTCGAAAATCCGGTGATATCGAGCAGGCCCGCGGCGTTTTGCACGGCCCGGCATTCGTCGGCAATGATGGGGAAGGCGGCGGATCGTCTGGCGGTTCCGGGTTCCTCAAAATCGGGCGTTGGTGCAAAGTAGAGCGGCACTTCCAGCCCCCAGCTTGTACCCCACCGCGCCCCGGCCTCTGTCATGTCGCGATAGGCGCCGGCAACGCGCAGGGGGCGGCCTGCCGGCAGTTGTTCGTTGGGAAATGTCAGCACGAACCGGCGCGAATAGAACTGACCGGTGGTCTGGCGGATGTATTCCTTGTTTGACTGATGCAGGCCAAAGCGCGCCACGTCCATTCCAAATATATCAGTCTCTGTTTCACCCCGAATCATCCATTCTGCCAAGGATTTACCAACCCCGCCGCCCTGACAGAAACCGGCCATAACCCCGCAGGCCACCCAGTATCCGCGTGGCCCGACAGGGCCAACCAACGGGTTGCCGTCAGGGGCAAAGGTGAAGGCCCCGTTCACCCAGCGCTTGATGCCGGTGCGGGCCAGAACCGGAAACCGCTCAAACCCCTTGGAGAGCTGCGGGCTGATCCGGTCTATATCCTCGGGGATCAGTTCCATGCCATAATCCCACGGGGCCCCGTCCATATGCCAGTGTTTCGGGTTCAGTTCGTAAACCCCGAGCAAAAGGCCATCGCGTTCCTGGCGGGCATAGGTGAAGCCATCCAGATCAATGACATTCGGCAGTTCACCGGGCAGATGGCCCAGCTCTTCGATTGAATCGGTAACCAGATAGTGGTGCTCCATCGGTGTAACAGGAAGGTCGACACCCACCATCCGGCCAACCTGCTTGGCCCACAACCCGGCCGCATTGACCACGTGTTCGGCCTGAATAGTGCCTTTTTCAGTGACAATGTTCCATGTAGCATCGCCGCGTTGATCCAACTCAAGTACTCGATTGCGCAGGATCAGGTCGGCGCCGCGTTTTCTGGCAGCACCAACATAGGCGTAAGTGGTCCCATTCGGATCCAGATAACCCTCGTTTGAATCATATAACCCGCCCAACAGGTCGTCGGTTCTGATCATGCCGCCTGTCAACGCATCAATTTCGTCTGGCGTCACCAGCCGGGCCGTATTGACGCCAATGGCCTGAAAGGTGGCCCACCCCGCCTTTAACTGTTCCCACCGGGCCGGATCAGAGGCAATATTGACACCGCCGGTCATGTGCAGGCCGCAATCAACGCCGCTTTCCTTCTCGATCTGTTTATAGAGGTTGATCGTGTAATCCTGCAAAGCCGCAATATTCGGGTCGGCATTCAGCGGGTGAAACCCCGCCGCCGCGTGCCAGGTTGACCCCGCTGTCAGCTCGGCGCGCTCGATCAGTGCGACATCAGACCAGCCAAGCCTTGTCAGGTGATACATGACCGAGGCGCCAACGACGCCTCCGCCTATCACAACTGCCTTGTAGGATGATTTCATGCCGGTCCTCTGGAAATTCGATGTGATGCAGTGCCTCGACCTGTCGCGTATCGGGGTCTCATAGGTCTTTTACCAGTCTCAGCGCGTCGTAGATTGCGGCATGCGTATTGCGGGCCGCAACCGCATCGCCAATGCGGAACAGCTGAAACACCCCGTCGGGGTTGCTGGTAATGGTTTGCGGCCGACCCGCGATCAGGGCGTCATAATCCACTTCACCAAAGTTGATGGAATACGATTTCAGGGTGAAATAGAGACTGTCAAGCGGAAGTGTTCCATGGTTTACAACGATTTGGTCATAAGTCGCTGTACTGCGAAAATCGCTGTAATCAGTGCCGATGGTGGCGCGCAAGAGATTGCCGTCACGCTCTACCCCCAACAGGCGGCGGGTGACGGTAAAACTGACATCCTTGTCCTGAAGGCTGCGCATGTAGGGCACGAGGTTCATTCCCATGATTTCTGGGGCAAATGTGCGATCAGGGGTCATGATCTCGACATGCGCGCGACTGTTGGCGATTACTTCGGCGGCCTGCAGGGCCGGGTGGTCGCCCGCGTCATCGTAGATCAGCACGTTTTCACCTGGTTTCACGTCACCGGCGATGATATCCCAACTGGACACAACCAGATCATTGCCGGTTTCCAGCACTTCGGTATCGGGCAGGCCGCCGGTGGCGATGATCACCACATCGGGGGCGAAGGCGGTGATATCTTCGGCCTCGGCCCAGGTGTTGAAACGGAAATCCACATTACGGGCGGCGCATTGGGACATGCGCCAATCAATGATGCTGATCATTTCTCGCCGGCGCGGGCTTTGCGCGGTCAGGCGGACCTGCCCGCCGGGGTCGGCAGCGGCTTCCAGCACTGTCACGCTGTGGCCCCGTTCGGCGGCCACGCGGGCGGCTTCCAGCCCGGCGGGGCCTGCGCCGACGATCACCACTTTCTTGCGGGTCTTTGCGGGCGGGATGTCATGCGGCATGGTCAGTTCGCGCCCGGTGGCGGCATTGTGCATGCACAGGGCCTCTCCGCCCTGATAAATCCGGTCCAGACAATAGGTGGCACCGACGCAAGGGCGGATATCATCCTCGCGCCCCTCAGTGATTTTGCGCACGATATGCGGGTCAGCCAGATGGGCGCGGGTCATGCCGACCATATCCAGCAAACCGGCGGAAACAGCGTGGCGGGCGGTGGCGACATCGGGGATTTTGGCGGCGTGGAAGGTGGGCAGGCCGGTGGCCTTGCGCACCGATCCGGCGAAATCCAGATGCGGGGCGTTTTTCATGCCCTGAACCGGGATCACATCGGTCATTGCCGGATCAGTATGGATGCGGCCACGAATGACATTGAGGAAATCGACCATGCCGCTGTCGCGCCATGTGTTGCACACTTCGATCCCGTCCTCGAATGTGATGCCGCCCTGTTGCGCCTCGTCCACGGTAAAGCGCATGCCGACGATGAAATCGTCCCCCACCCGTTTGCGGATAGCACGCAGAACATCCATGGAGAACCGCATCCGGTTTTCCAGCGTGCCGCCATAGGGCGCGTCAAGCGTGTTGGTCAGCGGCGATATAAACTGGTCCATCAGATGGCCGAATACTTCGAGTTCAATCCCGTCCATGCCACCGGCCTGCATCCGTTCGGCGGCATCGGCGTAATCGGTGATGATGCGGGCGATGTCCCAGTCCTCAAGCTTTTTGGGAAAAGCCCGGTGTGCCGGTTCGCGCCTGTGCGAAGGCGTGACCACCGGTAGCCAGTCACCTTTGTCCCAGCGGGTGCGCCGCCCCAGATGTGTAAGCTGGATCATCACCGCTGCGCCATGTTCATGGCAGGCATCGGTCAGGCGCTGGATCCATGGCACAACCTCGTCTTTATAGGCCAGCACATTGTTGAAAGACGGCGGGCTGTCCCTGGCCACTGACGCGGAACCGGCTGTCATCGCGAGGGCAATACCCGCCTTGGCGCGTTCCTCGTGATAGGCGCGGTAGCGATCCTTGGGCATGCCGTCCTCGGGGTAGGCGGGTTCATGGCTGGTGGTCATGATCCGGTTGCGCAAAGTCAGATTCTTTAGCTGGTAAGGCTGCAATAGGGGGTCATTGGACATCGGCTCTCTCCTTCAATGCCAGGCATCTTCCATGGATGATTTCTTTCTGGCAATGAATTCTTTCAGGGCCTCATCCCTGGATTCTTCCAGCAAGGGGGCTTCATAGGTTTCCAGTGTGCTCTTCCACTGTCGATTGGCGCGATGCATACAGTCTTCACGACCATGTTCGCTCCAGGTTTCGTAAGGGCGGTCATCATTCAGGGCGCTGTCCCAATAGGCGGTTTCGTAATGGGCAAGCGTATGGGCAGAACCGAACATATGCGCACCAGGGCCGCCTTCGCGCAAAGATTCCAGGCCGAGCGTGTCGTCGCTCACCTCAAGCCCGTTCAGATAGGCATGCAGGGCCGCGCAAAGATCGACATCCATCATGAACTTTTCATAGGACATGGACAGCAGGCCATCGAGAAAGCCGGCCGCGTGCAGAATATAATGTGCGCCGGACTGGATTGCGGATGTCATGGAGATCACCGCCTGCGACATGGCCTGACCATCCGGAAGCTTGGAGGTGGAAAAGTTACCCGCACAACGCAGCGGAAGTTTCGCCCGCCGGGCAAGCTGGCCGACCACAAGTGACCCGAGAGCCGGTTCCGGCGTACCGAATGTCGGGCTGCCCGAGCGGAGGGAAAGAGAGGCAATAAAAGAGCCTAACACAGCCGGACTGCCTGGTTTTACCAGTTGTGTCAAGGCGCAGCCGACCAGAGATTCTGCCATGCTTTGGGCAATGGCGCCAGGGATTGTAACCGGCGAAACCGCACCCCCCAGCAGGAAGGGTAAATGGATGGATCCCTGACCTGCCGCCGCATAGGCGCGAATGCCCCTGGTCGAAATCCCATCCCAGACCAGCGGCGAGGTAGAGTTGAAATTACCCATGATTACACAATTGCGCGCGACAAAATCCTCCCCAAACAGGATGCGGCACATGTCGATGCTGTCCTCTGCCCGCTCGGGTGCTGTGACCGAACCCAGGAAGGCACGATCCGAATAGCGCATATGCGCATAGACCATATCGAGATGACGTTTGTTGACCGCGATGTCTGTTGGTTCACAAACCGTGCCGCCGGAATGGTGCAACCACGGTGTACTCTGTGCAAGTTTCACGAAATTCTCGAAATCCTGAAGCGTTCCGTACCGCCGGCCCTTATCCAGATCCATGACAAACGGCGACCCGTAGGCAGGCGCAAAAACGACAGAATCCCCGCCGATTTCAACCGAGTTCTGCGGATTGCGGGCATGCTGGGTAAAACGCGCCGGAGCGGACTGAAGAATTTCCGTAATCATCCCTGGCTCAAACCGGATATTCCAGGCGGTTGCGCTGATCGGGGTGACATGCCCACCCGCCGCGCGAAACAGCGCAACCGTTTCAGGATCATCCCGAAATTCGATGCCGATTTCGGCAAGAATCGTCTCTGTTCCTGCCTCAATCTTCTCCAGCGCTTCTTCATCCAACAGGTCAACGGGCGGTATGTTCCGGGTGATATAGGGTGATCTTGCGCTGCCGGCCGAGGTGCTGGCGCCACCGATGCGCCTGGCCCTTAACGCGGCCCGGCCGCCGCCCGCGGTCCGGCGACGGCGGGATGTAGTTTGTGTGGATTCGGTGCCGGATTTCATCCTGTTTCCTTTGAAGTTGGCGACGGCAGGGCAAACGACTCATCTTGAATTGACATTATCGTCGATACGCTTGACACTTATGTCAAGAAAAATGGCCCTGCGAATGAGAGTACCTGAATCTGAACATGGAAGAATTACGGGAAAGAACCGGCCATCGCGGATCCGAGCAGGCCTGGTTGAGTGTTGCCTATGATCTGCTGGTTTCGTCTGGTGTGGATGCGGTGAAAGTGATGCCAATGGCCAAGGCGCTGGGACTTTCACGCACGGGGTTTTACTGGCATTTCAAAGACAGAAAAGCCCTGCTTGCGGCGCTTCTGACCCTTTGGGAGAAGAAAAACACCGGCAATCTGATCGCTCGAACCAGACAATATGCGGACACGATTACCGAAGCGATGTTCAACCTGTTTGACTGCTGGGTTGACGAAGATCTGTTTGATGCGCGCCTGGATTTCGCTGTCCGAAACTGGTCCAGAAAGGACCATGAAGTGGAAAGCGCCATCCGGAGTGCGGATGCACAACGTATTTTGGCCATATCAGAAATGTTTCAGCGTTTTGGCTATAGGGCTGAAAACGCCACTGTGCGGGCCAATACGGTGTATCTGGCACAGGTTGGCTATATCTCGATGAATGTCAGGGACCCGTGGGAAGAGCGGTTGTTGTGGATGCCTTCTTACGTTGAAATGTATACCAGCACAGCGCCGACGGAGCGTGAAATTGCCCGGTTCATGGCGCGACACGCCCATTTGCTGCCGCAAGATTCCAGCGGCGCGGATTAACTAAAGATACCCCTCGGATCTGAAGCTGAGCTCACGCGATTTGCCAATAATCAGGTGGTCATGCAGGGTCAGACCCAATGTGGTGGCGGCATCCTTGATCTGCGTTGTCATGGCGATATCTTCGCTGGATGGGGTTGGATCACCGGAAGGGTGGTTGTGAACGAGTATGAGCGCCGAGGCGTTAAGCTCAAGCGCGCGTTTTACAATTTCGCGGGGGTAGACGGGGACGTGATCCACCGTTCCCCTGGCCTGTTCCTCATCCGCAATCAGCACGTTCTTGCGATCCAGAAACAGAATGCGGAACTGCTCGGTTTCCCTGTGGGCCATCGTTGTCTGGCAATAATCCAGAATGGCACGCCAACTGGATATGACCGGGCGCTTCATGACACGCGCGCGCGCCAGACGATGCGCCGCCGCCTCGACAATCTTCAGTTCCTGCACGACGGACTCTCCGACACCGCTGATTTGCCGCAACCGCTCAATGGGCGCGGAAACCACACGATTGAAATCGCCAAAAGTCTCCATCAATGTTCGGGCCAAGGGTTTGACATCCCGTCTGGGAATGGCGCGAAACAGGACAAGCTCCAGCAATTCATAATCGGGCATTGCCTGTGCGCCGCCATTCAGGAAGCGTTCACGCAAACGCTTGCGATGGTCCTTGATGTAGGATGGAAGTCTGGCGGGAAGCGGGGCGGGTGCAGCAACCTCATCCCCTTCAAAGAGGGGAAGCGGCATTTCTGCAAACTGGTGCGGCGTATCCATGCCACAAGGCTGTGCTGATTCCCTCAAAATTTGGTTAACGCAGATTAACCAGATTCCGGTCTAGCTTTTCATGCTTTCCCAAAACGATTTTACCGTCTTGAAGAATTTTGACCCGACCGGGTTGTTGTCGGCCGATTGCTCTTCGAACTCGCGCAGCAATTCTTTTTGGCGGGTGTTGAGATTGACCGGCGTTTCGACCTGCAGTTCGATAAACATGTCGCCGGTTCCACCACCACGCAGGGCTGGCATACCTTTGCCACGCAACCGCATCTGGCGACCCGACTGGCTGCCGGCTGGAACCTTGACGCGGGATCGTCCGCCATCAATGGTGGGAACTTCCACCTCGCCGCCCAGTGCGGCCTTGGTCATGGACACCGGCACCTGACAGTAAAGATTGGTGCCGTCACGGTGAAACAGAGCGTGTTCCTTCACCTCAATGAAGATATAGAGATCACCGGTTGGCCCGCCACGCAGACCTGCCTCGCCCTCGCCAGCCAGGCGGATACGGGTGCCGGTTTCAACGCCTGCGGGAATATTGACTGACAGAGAACGTTCTTTTTCAACCCGGCCTGCACCATGGCAGACCTTGCAGGGGTCCTTGATCATCTGGCCAAGCCCGCCGCATGTGGGGCAGGTACGTTCGACCGTGAAAAAGCCCTGTTGCGCCCGCACTTTCCCCATGCCGGAACATGTCGGACAGGTTGTCGGCTCGGCACCGCTTTGTGCCCCTGTTCCGTTGCATTCGTTACAGGCAACCGAGGTTGGAACCGTGATGGTTTTCTGCACGCCGGAAAAGGCCTCTTCCAGGGTAACGCGCAGGTTATAGCGCAAATCAGAGCCGCGGGTGGCCCGTTGGCGCGCCGCCGTTCGCTGCCCGCCCATGAAATCACCGAACAGATCGTCAAAGACGTCAGAGAAGGCCGAGGCGAAATCACCGCCGCCGCGCGGGCCGCCGCCCATGCCACCCATGCCGCCTTCGAATGCCGCATGGCCGAACCGGTCGTAGGCCGCCCGTTTTTCCGGGTCTTTCAGAACCTCATAGGCCTCGTTGGCTTCCTTGAACTGGGCCTCGGCATCAGGGTTGTCAGAATTGCTGTCAGGGTGCAGCTGTTTGGCCTTCTTGCGAAAGGCTTTCTTTATTTCTTCTGCCGAGGCGCTGACCTGAACGCCGAGGATTTCATAGTAGTCGCGCTTTGCCATCTTTTGTCCCCTCGAGGAACGCGAAGGCCGACCTGACTCACATCAGGCCGACCCACAGGAACGATCGTCCCTTATGCGCGTTTGTCGTCGTCAATGTCTTCAAAATCGGCATCAACGATGTCTTCGTCTACACCGCGGGGAGATTCCGCAGCATCTTCGCTTTCGGCCTCGCCGGATTTTTCCTGCTCGGCCTTGTAGATTGCCTCACCCAGTTTCATGGCCGCTTCGGTCACGTTCTGGATGCCGGATTTGATCTTGCCGGCGTCGTCGCCTTCCATGGTTTCCTTCAGCGCACTGACGGCCAGTTCAATCGCCTCAACCGTAGCTGGATCGACCTTGTCGCCATGCTCTTCCAGAGACTTTTCAGTCGCGTGGACCAGACTTTCGGCCTGGTTCTTGGCCTCGACCAGCTCTTTGCGCTCTTTGTCCGCCTCGGCATTGGCTTCGGCGTCCTTGACCATTTGTTCGATCTCTTCCTCGGACAGACCGCCTGAGGCCTGGATGGTGATCTTCTGCTCTTTGCCGGTGCCCTTGTCCTTGGCGCTGACCGATACGATACCGTTGGCATCAATATCGAATGTCACCTCGATCTGCGGCATGCCACGCGGCGCTGGCGGAATATCTTCCAGATTGAACTGGCCCAGCAGTTTATTGTCTGCGGCCATTTCGCGCTCACCCTGGAACACGCGGATGGTTACGGCGTTCTGGTTGTCTTCGGCTGTCGAGAAGATCTGCGACTTTTTGGTGGGGATCGTTGTGTTGCGGTCGATCAGACGCGTAAACACACCCCCGAGCGTTTCGATACCCAGCGACAGCGGGGTAACGTCCAGCAGGACCACGTCTTTGACGTCGCCTTGCAGCACGCCGGCCTGAATGGCAGCCCCCATGGCAACCACCTCATCCGGGTTCACACCCTTGTGCGGCTCTTTGCCAAAGAACTTGGTGACCTCTTCTGCAACCTTTGGCATCCGGGTCATACCGCCGACCAGCAGAACCTCGTCAATGTCGCCGGTGCTGAGGCCCGCATCTTTCAGAGCGGCCTTGCAGGGCTTCATTGTGCGCTTGATCAGATCGCCAACAAGGCTTTCCAGTTTGGCGCGGGTCATCTTGACGACCATGTGCAGCGGTGTGCCGCTGTTCGGATCCATCGAGATGAAGGGCTGGTTGATTTCGGTCTGGTTGGCCGAAGACAGTTCGATCTTGGCTTTCTCGGCCGCTTCTTTCAGCCGTTGCAGCGCCATCTTGTCTTTGGTCAGGTCAACGCCATGCTCTTTCTTGAATTCGTCGGCCAGGTAATTGACGATCCGCATATCGAAATCCTCACCACCCAGGAACGTATCCCCGTTGGTTGATTTCACTTCGAACAATCCATCGTCAATTTCCAGAATGGTCACGTCGAACGTACCGCCGCCAAGGTCGTAAACGGCGATGGTTTTGCTTTCCTTCTTGTCCAGACCATAGGCCAGCGCGGCGGCTGTGGGCTCGTTTATGATCCGCAGCACTTCCAGGCCGGCGATTTTACCGGCGTCTTTCGTGGCCTGACGCTGAGCATCGTTGAAATAGGCCGGGACAGTGATGACGGCCTGTTCGACCTTCTCACCCAGATAGCTTTCGGCGGTTTCTTTCATCTTGCCGAGAATGTAACCCGAGATCTGGCTCGGGGAGTATTTCTCTCCGCGGACCTCGACCCAAGCGTCGCCGTTGCCGCCATCGACAATTTTGAACGGCATGATCTCTTTGTCTTTTTTGACTTCGGGGTCGGTGATCCGACGTCCGATCAGACGTTTGACGGCGAAAATGGTGTTTTCGGGGTTGGTCACGGCCTGCCGTTTGGCGGGCTGGCCAACTAGAACTTCGTTTTCGGTGAAAGCAACAACCGACGGGGTTGTGCGGGCACCTTCCGCATTTTCAATGACCCGGGGTTTTGCACCATCCATGATGGCAACACAGGAGTTGGTTGTCCCGAGGTCGATACCTATGACTTTAGCCATGCTTTAATCCTCTTCTTTCGGCGATGTTATGGGGCGTAAACCCTAAAAAGGCATTTGCGCCCCGATCCCAATTTATAATCGGGGTAGTATCCCGATCAGCTTCTTGGCGTATATAAGTAGGGGGTATGCCTGCTGCAAGCGGGAGAAGGGCCAAGAAATGCAGATTCATTGCGAAAAATTGGATTCATTTCCGACAAAGCTGCGAAGAAGCAACAAATGAGCACCAGTCCGACAATCATGATCCGTGGAATTGCGGTTTTCAAGGCGTACCTTTCGCCGGCGCAACAGGTGACGCTGCTGGAGGAAGCCCGCGCGGTCCAGAGGCAGGCGCCGTTATTTTCGCCAACCACCGCAGGCGGCAAGCCAATGTCGGTTCGCATGACATCTGCCGGCAAATATGGCTGGGTTTCCGATACAGGAGGTTATCGCTATGACCAGCGCCATCCTGGCGGCATGGCGTGGCCGGCCATTCCGCCCCTGGCACTCGGAATATGGAAAGACCTGGCTGCAGCGGCTCCGGCGCCCGAATGCTGCCTGATAAACTACTACGGAAAAGATGCGCGCATGGGGATGCATCAGGATCGGGACGAGGCCGATTTTCGCTGGCCTGTGGTCTCGATATCGCTGGGGGATGATGCCACGTTCCGGGTCGGTCGTGAAGAAAGGGGCGGGCCGACAGAGTCGCTCGTTCTGTCATCGGGTGATGTTCTGGTCATGGGGGAAAAGGCGCGCCTTGTTTACCATGGCATTGACCGGATACGGTTTGGGACATCAAAGCTGCTGAAAAATGGCGGGCGGTTAAACCTGACGCTGCGTGTTGTGACATAGCCAGCCCCAGAGAGCGCCGGGGAAAGTGCCGGGCTTGACCATTCGCCCGGTTACAGGCACCAAAGGCCGGGTAAATTCGGAGGCAAAATGAGCCATAGCCAGACTGATCAATCCGTTCCCAAAGGGGCGAAACCGGACAATCGTATTGTTGTTTTTGGCATTGTCGGCATTGTCGCCATTCTACTGGGGGCTGCGGCCGTCCTTTTTTACAATCTCCCTGATGCCAACGCATTCAACAGCCGCGTTGAACAGATTTTCGTTGAAAACAACGATCTGACATCAAATGCCGAAATCAAGCTGCTGGAAATTCTGGCGCAATCCGGAACGGCCTTTTCCGATACTTTGGCGTCCTATCGTTTCGTGATCTTTGTGCTGCTGGTTTTCGCAACCGCGCTGCTGGTGGCGGCTTTGGTTTTTCTTGTCACCATCATTACACTCAATCGCCGGATGAGCGAAATCGAGCGCACCGGCATTCAGGTTTCTTCGTTGCTGATCAGCCGCGAGGAAAACACGGTTTACCTGAATAACCTGGAGTTCAAGCTGACCGAAGCGGCGATCGAAACCCTGTCTGTCCTGGCAGAGGCCCGAATGGATGAGGATGTACTCTCGGGGGCCGAGATCGAAGGGATGATTTCAGGGCGTGATCCGTCGGAATGCGAGGAAGCGGCCGGTGCCACCCGCATCAAACGGCTGCGCGACAGTCTGGGCAATCAGATGGTGAGCGAGCTTCTGGTGAAAAACATCGCCCGGCGCGGCTATATGCTGGCGATCGACAAAGATGTGATCCGCATGGTTTGAGGCCGGAATGCCAAAACGTCTATGCGGGATCTTTTTGGGAAATGACCCTGAAAAAGCCGGGTCAGCCTGAATCCTCCCGACAAGACAGGCGCATTTGCCGGCAAGGTTACTTTCGCGCCTGCCAACTGAGAGAGGCGTGTTTGCGTGTGAAAAACTCACCCATCAGGCCAATCATCAGCAGGACAATGCTGAGCTTGATCGCGTATTCGTAATTACTGTAATGCGGGTTGTAGTTTATGAATGTATAGCCTCGTGCCTGATCAATGGCATGGAACAACGGGTTCCAGGAAAAAAGGGCAATCTTGCTGGTTGGCAAGGTATTGGCCAGGAACATTTTCCCCGATGCAATCATGTTCGCCCGTGAATATATCGTTGAAACGATGCCGGTGAAATTGGGAAACCAGGGTTTGACCGCCAGAAACACCATTCCGATTGCCACGCCGGAAAACCAGGCCAGCAGAAACATCGCCATTGCCCCGAACGGGCTGAATATGACCACGGGTTTGATGGCAACGTGATAGACGAAAAGAATGACGGTTACCGACAAGAGCTGAATATACAGCGACGCAAGGGCGGATGAAGTGATGGCAACGGCCGTGTTCATGGGCGCGTGTTTCATCATCGGTGAGGCGGGGCCTTCCGACCCGACGACGGCCCCCATTGCCTTTGTATGCGTCATGAACAGGAAAATTCCGGACATGATATAGAGAAGATAGTCTCCGCGAACGGCCCTTGCACGCATGCCGAGAATTGTAAACATGATATAAAAGGCCAGCAGCATGACTAGCGTCTGAACGATGTTGAGCAACAGACCGATCAGGGCATTGCCGTGGCTCTTTCGTACATTTCGGACCGTTGCAAGGTAGATGACCGATGCCAGACTGGCAGCGGCATGCGCCTTGGTTGTACTTGATCGCGTCTGAAACATGCGTTTACCTGTATGGTCGATTCAGAGCCCTGTTGTAACAGGAAATCCTTGTTGTTTCCCTGACCCATGATCATAAGGGCATAGACCGTGTTGCACAACATCGGTGCAAAAAGATGTCGCGAGGGAGAAAACTTTTGGATTTCGAAGCAGTAAGCCGGGTATTGAGACGCCTTGCATTGGAAGCGGGTGACAAGATCATGGAAATCTACGAAAGCGCCGCTTTCGAGGTGAAAACCAAAGCAGACCAAAGCCCGGTTACGGTGGCGGATGAGGCGGCCGACGCCATCATTTCCGCAGGATTGAAAGCCGCCTTTCCCGATGTGCTGGTGGTGACGGAAGAACAGGCGGAAACCCATGGTCGGGCTGCCGAACGGTTTTTCATTGTCGATCCCCTGGATGGCACCAAGGAATTCATCAAGCGCCGTGGAGATTTTACGGTGAATATTGCCTATGTCGAGGCCGGCATTCCTGTGCGCGGCGTAGTCTATGCGCCGGCAAGAGCGCGCCTGTTTTATACGGATTCCGATGGCAGATCGGTCGAAGAGTCTGGCCCGTTTGCCAAGCAAAACCCCGGTCGGACAGAGCCAATACACGTTTCGCAACCGGATAATGAGGCCCTGATGGTCGTTGCCTCAAAATCGCACAGGGACCAGGCAACGGATGACTATATTTCCAAATACAGGGTGAAGGATTCAAAGAGCGCCGGCTCATCGCTCAAATTCTGTCTTGTCGCCACGGGAGAGGCGGATATTTACCCCCGCCTCGGCCGGACGATGGAGTGGGACACAGCGGCAGGGCAGGCTGTGCTTCAGGGTGCAGGGGGGAAAGTCGTTTGTTTTGATGATCATACGGTCTTGCACTATGGCAAGCCCGGCTATGAAAACCCGTTTTTCATAGCTTATGCGCCCGGTGTTGAACTGAAGAAAGCAAACGGTTGACCCAGATAGGCATGTATCGGTTGGGGCGGGTCATTTGCGGGTATCATCTGTGACCGGCGCCCACAGGTTTGCCGGCGTGGGTCCTGCATTTTGCCACAATCAGATAAAATTTGACCAAGAAAGGGCCGCGTTTAATGGATAAAAATGACACAAATTCAACTCTAGTATAGATAGTAATGTGAAATCATTATTGTTTGTTCACAAACAGGGCACTAATCTGGGTGAAAGGACATTCCTTCAATAGAGGATGTCAAAATGGAAGAGTGATCTTATGAAGCGAAGAGTAACCAAAGCAATTTTTCCGGTTGCAGGTTTGGGCACGAGATTTCTTCCTGCGACCAAATCGGTCCCGAAGGAAATAATGACATTGGTGGATCGGCCGCTGATTCAATACGCCATTGATGAGGCGCGCGCAGCCGGGATCAAAGAGTTCATTTTCGTGACATCCCGGGGCAAGGGCGCACTGGAAGACTATTTTGACACGGCGCCCGAGCTTGAAAACGCGCTGCGCAAAAAGGGCAAGAGTGCCCTGCTTAAAGAGTTGAAAAACACCAACATGGAAAGTGGCGCAATCGCCTATATCCGCCAGCACCGCGCCTTGGGGCTGGGCCATGCGGTTTGGTGTGCCAGACGGTTGATTGCGAACGAGCCATTTGCTGTCATTCTGACGGATGATGTCATTGCGGCCGAGACATCCTGTTTGCAGCAGATGACCGAAGCCTATGCCGAAACCGGTGGCTGCATGGTTGCTGCAATGGAGGTGCCGCAAGACAAGGTTTCGTCTTATGGTGTGCTTGATATCAAGGATGACATGGGCGCGATGGTGTCTGTGGCCGGAATGGTCGAGAAGCCCGACAAAGATAAGGCGCCTTCAAACCTTGCGGTGATCGGGCGCTATATTCTGACACCGCATGTGCTGCAGAATCTGAGCCGGATAAAGCAGGGAAGCGGTGGGGAAATACAACTGACAGATGCCATCGCAGAAGAAATCAAATGTGGCCGTGACGTTTTTGGCTTTCGGTTCCGCGGGCAACGGTTTGATTGCGGTTCCAAGGCGGGTTTCCTGCAGGCAACAGTTGCCTTCGGGCTTGCACGCGACGACCTGCGCGATGAATTCTCGACTTATCTGACCGAAATGGTCGCTTTGCAAAAAGCAGCTCAGTAACAGTTTTTTATTGAAGACTCCAAGTAACGCCTTTCCCATTTGAGCGCAGACGAAGACCGGGAAAGGCTTTGGCAAGCGGGAAAACGGCGGTCAGCCGTATCATGGTCTGGCAATATTTCTGGTTGCCTAGCTGCGCAAACGGCACAATAGGTAATTATGAACAAACGCACCCGGCCGGGTATCAACACAGCCCAGGATTGCAGGCAGAGGCAAAGCTTTGCCTCCGAACTCCGGACCGCTTACCGGTTGCGATGGAAACGACGACGCCTCCTCTTCCGGGCCCTGCGAAAGAGGCGGCAGTTATCTGTGGTCAGTGACCGGACAGACCAAATCGGTTCACGGGATCTGATTGCCGCCTCGACGGTGCGGAATGAAATTGCAAGGCTTCCGTTCTTTCTGTCCTATTACAGGAAACTTGGCATTGATCATTTTCTGTTTGTTGACAACGACAGTGACGACGGAACACGAGAGTTTCTCGGAAAGCAGCCGGATGTTTCCCTTTGGGCAACGCCCCACAGCTACAAGCTCTCACGGTTCGGAATTGACTGGCTGACGTGGCTGCAGATCAAATATGCGCATGGGCATTGGTGCCTGACCGTAGATGCGGACGAATTTTTCGTTTACCCCTACCATGATGAGCGCCCGCTGAGGGAGCTGACGAATTGGCTTGATGCAAATCAAACCCGGTCCTTTGGCGCGATCATGTTAGACATGTATCCAAAGGGGCGTCTGGCCGAAAACGCCTATGTGCCCGGCAACGATCCGTTTGAAACGCTATGCTGGTTTGATGCGGACAATTACACATTTACCTATCAGCCAGTCCTGAAAAACCTCTGGATACAGGGTGGTGTCAGGGCACGGCGATTTTTCAGCGATGATCCAAGACGTGCGCCAACCCTTGGAAAGAAACCATTAGTCAAATGGAACCGGCGATATGTGTATGTCAGTTCCACCCATTCGTTGCTCCCGCGTTGCTTGAATGATGTTCACGAGGAAACAGCCGGAGAAATGGCATCCGGGGTTCTGCTGCATGCCAAGTTTCTTGATAGTGTTGTTCAGCGATCAGCGATTGAAAAGCAAAGGAAAGAGCATTTCGCCAACAGTGAATATTATGAATCCTACTATGACAGCGTGAGTGCAAACCCATGTTTGTGGTGCGCTGATTCTGTGAGGTATTCCGATTGGAAACAACTGGAATCTCTGGGGCTTATGTCACGTGGTCAATGGCGATGAAAAGGGATGCGCCAGTGTGCCATTACAAACAACATTTTGAAAAAAACGAACATAAACAAGCACTGTTGTGTACCTGAACCAGACACAGGTTTATGGGTGGATAAAGCCGCGGTTCACGATCCGGACGGAAAACGTGGTGAATCAAAGCTGTGTTAAGGAGTACCGGTTAAGTTGAGTTGGCCATTTGCGAAGCCAGTGAAGGATTAGACTTTGGGAATGTTGCAATCATATAGGTTGAGGTTGCAGCGAAAGCGTCGGCTTGTCCGGGCGTTTCGAAAACGGCGAGAGCTCAAGTGCATTGCAGATCGGACGGGGGATATCCTGCCAGAGGATATTTTATCTTTTACCACCCTCAGAAATGAGCGGGTCAGACTTTCCTTTTTTCTGCGCTACTATCGTGATTTGGGCATTGATCATTTTTTGATGGTGGATAACGACAGCGATGACGGGACGCTGGAATTTTTGGCCGACCAGCCGGATGTATCCATCTGGACAACGAAACACAGTTACAAGAAGGCATCATTCGGGGCGGATTGGCTGACCTGGCTGCAATACAAATATGCCCATGGCCATTGGTCACTCGTGGTCGATACGGATGAATTTTTCGTCTATCCGTTCTGCGATACCCGCCCCATCGGCGCCCTGACCGATTGGCTGGATGCGTCTTCCGTCAGATCGTTCAGCGCCATGCTTTTGGATATGTACCCAAAGGGGAGCATTGATGCTGTTCCCTATCGGGCCGGCCAGAACCCGTTTGAGATTGCAGCGTGGTTTGACGGTGGCAACTACACGATTCAAAAGAATGAGCGCTATAAAAATCTGTGGGTTCAGGGTGGGCCACGCATGCGCGCCTTTTTTGGCGACAATCCGGAAAGGGCGCCGGCGCTGAATAAAATTCCGCTGGTGAAGTGGAACCGGCGCTATGCTTATATCAGTTCAACGCACATGCTTTTGCCGCGTGGGCTGAACCAGGTCTATGATGAATGGGGTGGTGAAAAAGCATCCGGGTGTCTGCTGCATGCAAAGTTTCTGAACACGTTTACCGACAAGGCCGCCGAAGAACTGGTGCGGAAACAACACTATGCAAACAGCCACGAATATAAGGCCTATCACGACAGGCTGAAGGAAAACCCGGATTTCTGGTGCAAATGGTCTGAAAAATATATCAACTGGCGCCAATTGGAAATACTGGGGCTGATGTCCAAAGGAAACTGGGCATGACAGATAAAACCGGGGATTTGGGCGTTATCCTGTTGGTGCATACGGCCTTGGACCGGGCGTCGCAGGTTGCGCGCCATTGGGCCGAGAGCGGCTGCCCGGTTGTCATTCATGTGGACAAGGATATAGCGCCCAAGAAATATGCCGGATTCGTCAAGAGCTTGTCGGATCTGGATGACATACGGTTTTCGCGACGGCAGCGCTGCGAATGGGGACGTTGGTCAATCGTCGGAGCTACTCAGTCCGCCGCCGAGTTGATCCTTCAATCGTTTCCGGACGTTCGGCATGTGTATCTGGCATCGGGTTCGTGTCTGCCCCTGCGGCCCATTCAGGAATTGCGCAGCTATCTGGCGCAAAGGCCACGCACGGATTTTATTGAATCTGCGACAACCGAGGATGTTCCATGGACAGTGGGCGGGCTTGATATAGAACGTTTCACTCTTCGCTTTCCGTTTTCCTGGAAGCGGCAGCGCAGGCTGTTTGACGGTTATGTAAGGTTGCAGCGCAAGTTGCGCATGGGCCGCAGAATTCCCGAAGGTATTGTTCCGCATATGGGGTCGCAGTGGTGGTGCCTGACACGGCAGACGCTCTCGGCAATACTGGAAGACCCAAAGCGAAAAGTGTACGATCGCTATTTCAAACGCGTCTGGATCCCCGATGAATCCTATTTTCAAACCATCGTGCGATTGTATTCGCGGGATATAGAAAGCCGGTCCCTTACGCTCTCGAAATTCGACTATCAGGGCAGGCCGCATATTTTCTATGACGATCACCTTCAGTTGTTGCGCCAGTCGCAGTGTTTTGTTGCCCGTAAAATCTGGCGCCATGCTGACCTGCTGTACGAGGAATTTCTCGGCAACAGGGACAATCCGGAAAGCCGTGTGGAACCGGACCCAAGCAAGATTGATCGTATTTTCGCGAAAGCCCTGGAATGCCGGACCCGCGGGCGCACCGGGCTGTATATGCACAGCCGTTTCCCGAAAGAAGGGTGGGAAAACGGGCTGACATCGGCGCCTTATTCGGTTTTTGAAGGTTTCAGCGAGCTTTTCGAGGGCTTTGAAAACTGGTTGGGGCGTACAACCGGGGCCCGTGTGCATGGCCATTTGTTTGCGCCTGAGAAAGCAGAGTTTGCGGGCGGAGAAAGCGTATACACCGGCGGGTTGTGCGACAGTGCGGCCATAAGAAACAACAACCCCAAGGCCCTGCTGGCCAATCTGATCTGGAATACGCGCGGTGAACGGCAGGCTTTTCAGTATGGACCGGATGACACCCCGGATATCCGCTGGTTCATGGCCAAGGACCCCAATGCGCAGATTTCGGTCATAACGGGTGCGTGGGCGGTTCCGCTGTTTCATTCAAATCTGAATTTCTCGGCCATTCGAACCATTGCCGCTGAACGGCAAAAATCGGAAAGCGCCTTTCTGGATGTGTTACGGTCGCCCTATGCAAAAGCCAACGTCCGGGTTTGGACACTGGCTGAATTCATTGAGGCCCCGATGGTACATTTGCAAACCCTGATTGACGAAATCTCTCCGCGTGCAATGCGGCGCCTTACCGAAGCGCCCAGAATGTCTGATCTGGCGGGTTTCGGGCAGTTCTTGCAGAATCTCAAAAATCACGGAATGCACCCGTATCTGATGGGAGAGTTTCCAAAGGATGACACCAATGTTCAATCCGGCCGCCCGAGCGTTAAACCATTCGTTGTGAAATAACCCCAATGGACCAGCCCTTTGATTATTTCGTTATTTTCGCAGGCATGCGCACCGGTTCCAATTTTCTGGAGGCAAACATAAACGCTTTTCCCGGTCTTTCCTGCCATGGAGAGGCTTTCAACCCCGGATTTGTTTGTTATCCCGACGGGAAAGAACGTTTTGGAATGACCCTGTCCTTGCGGGAAAAAGACCCGCTGCAACTGATCCGGGAAATGCGAAGGAATACGACCGGTTTGGCCGGGTTCAGGTTTTTTCAGGACCACGATCCGCGTGTTCTGGCCCACTGTCTGGCGGATGTGCGTTGCGCAAAGATCATTCTGACGCGCAATCCGCTTGAAAGCTATGTGTCCTGGAAAATTGCCCAAGCCACGGGGCAGTGGAAACTGACGGACGCAAAGCACAAGAAATCGGCCAAGGTGACGTTTGACGCCAATGAGTTCATCACCCGTTTGCAAATGGCCGAAGCCTTTGAGAAAGAATTGCAACAGGGCCTGCAGGTAACAGGCCAGACGGCGTTTCATATTGACTACGAAGATATCGGGGACGTTCGCGTTATAAACGGATTGGCCCGGTTTCTTGGCCAGACCGACAAGCTGAAAACGGTTTCCGGTGCCGTCAAAAAACAGAATCCGAATGCATTGAGCGACAAGGTCGAAAACCCACAAGAGATGCAACAGGCTCTGGCAGGGTTGGATTTTTTCGGCCTGTCACGGCTGCCCAGCTTTGAGCCGAAACGCGGGCCTTTTGTGCCGTCCTATATCGCAACCGTCAACGCCCCGCTTATCTACCTTCCGATAGAAATCGGGATGACGACAGCCTTGCAGGCATGGCTGAGCGCATTGGACGGAACAAGTGCAGAGTCGCTCTCCACACAGTTCAACCAAAAAATGCTGCGTCAGTGGAAGCGCAGGCATCCGGGGCATCGCAGTTTTACGGTCGTACGGCATCCGGTTGCGCGTGCGCACGCCGTATTCTGCAACAAGATACTCGGTGCGGGTCCCGGCACCTTTCCAAAAATCCGTGATACCCTCCGACGGATATACAAGCTGAAGATACCGGCGAACATGGGCGCAGACAGCTATGATTGCCGCCAGCACAGGCGTGTTTTTCTGGAGTTTCTGTCATTCCTGAAAAGCAATCTGGCCGGGCAAACAAGCATCCGGGTGGATGCCGCCTGGGCCAGCCAGACCGAGATCCTGCAAGGTTTCAGCCAGTTTTCCCTGCCGGATATGGTTTTGCGGGCCGAGCAATTGCAATCGGGTCTGGTCCAACTGGCAGATCAGGTTGCGCGCGAGGCCCCGCCGCTGCCGGAAGAAGAAGAATTGCCGTATCGGCTGGCTGACATTTATGACGAAGAGGTCGAAGCCGCTGTGCGCGATGTGTATCAGCGGGATTACATGATGTTTGGATACAAAGCCTGGGACAAGGCAATGATGAAAGGCCGTTAAGCCGCGCGCGTGGTTTTCGGTTCCGTCAGCAATGCATGCAGTGTTGCCGGATCGCTGTTGGCGCGCAATTTGGAACAGATGCTGTTATCACGCATGGTTCGCGAAACGAGTGCCAGGGCTTTCAGATGATCTACACCGGTATCTTCGGGCGCAAAAAGTGCGAAGACAAGATCAACCGGCTGGCGGTCGACAGACCCGAAATCAATGGGTTTTTCCAAGCGTATGAAAGCACCGGTGATGCCATCAAGACCCTCAAGTCGGGCATGGGGCAAAGCCACACCGTGCCCCACGCCTGTCGGCCCCAGGCTTTCGCGCTCTTGCAAAGCGTCTACAGCCTCATCAGCATTGATATCGCAACAGGATGCGACGATCTCTCCCAGTTGTTGGAATAGCCGCTTCTTGCTGGTTAACTGACTGACAACGCGAACAGCCTCTGGTTTCAGAAAACTGGATAGTTCCATTGCTTCTTCTTTCCCGCACCATCTTCCCGTTCGGGTTCAGGCAGTAATTGATGGGTCGATCCAGCCTATGTTTCCATCATCACGACGGTAAACGACATTGACGCCCTTGTGTCCCTCATTTCGAAAAACCAGAAGAGGGGCGCCCGCCAATTCCATTTGCATCACTGCCTCACCAACAGACAGAGACGCAATTTTTGTCTCCATCTCTGCAATGATCATGGGGGTCAGCGATTCGGGCTCAGATTCTTCCGAAGTTTCAGTTGCGGCGAGGATATACGAGGAAGCCTGGGAAAGTTCAACCGGTTGTGAACGTTCGCGCTGATGATCTTTCAGGCGGCGCTTGTACCGGCGGAGCTGTTTTTCCATTTTATCGCGGCATTTGTCAAAAGCGCTATAGATTTCGGTTGCACTGGCTTTTGCAGCCGCGGTCATCCCGGTGGATAGATGCACAGAGGCTTCGCAAACAAATTCATGCGCATTCTTTGAAAAAATCACTTCCGCATCTGTCGGACGCTGGCCGTATTTTTCAAGAACAGACGAGAGTTCTTCTTTCACGTATTGCTGAAGGGCTTCGCCAATATCAAGATGTCTGCCGGTGATCTGGTATCGCATCACTTCTCCTTTTTTCGCTGCAAAGACATTAACCCTGCCAAAGACAGGGCGCCGGAATAGTTAAGGTATTGGTTGATTGTCCGCTGCCCGATAGTGTCGGGCGCGTTCGTTGCATGGCAATTGTGTGCCGCCGCTCGAACGATGATAGGCTTTTCATGCATCATGTGTATTTGGCGCCAATTCACTGGGTAATGTCAACTCTGCGACCTCGCAAATACTTCAATGTGATCTGCCGGAACAATAACAGTCCATCGCCGATCCTGTTATTTGAAACCTACCATAGGTGGAAATAATATTCCAGAATGCACCCTTGGTTGATCCGGCCGTGTTTTGTCTGGCCCTGGAATCAGGGAAAAACACCATGAGAACCTTCATTTTCGGCAATCAGAGGTTTGCTGAAGCGGGAATTGAGGCTGGCTTGAGCGCAGCATACGATGGTTGATCTGCACCAATGCAGCTCGTGTCAGGGCAAAAAAGAATGTAATGCATTCTTTTTAATTGTGCCGGATCGGTTGCGCCCCGGATGTCGGTGCACGGTACGAATCAGCCTTTTCGGTTTCAGGCCGCATGCCCGACAGGTGCGGTGCCGCTGACAGAAAACAAATCACGAAATGCGAAAGTTCTGCCCCAGATAAACCCGGCGGACGTTTTCATCCTGGATGACTTCTTCGGCCGTCCCGCTCATCAGAACTTTGCCGTCATGCAGGATGTAGGCCCGGTCAACGATTTCCAGCGTCTCACGCACGTTGTGGTCTGTAATCAAGACACCGATACCGCGATTTTTCAGGTCGGCAACAAGGGTGCGGATTTCATTGACGGCAATAGGGTCAACCCCGGCAAAGGGTTCGTCCAGCAACAGATATTTCGGGTCGGCGGCCAGACAGCGGGCAATTTCAACGCGGCGCCGTTCCCCGCCGGACAGCGACAATGCCGGCGCACGGCGCAGGTGTTCTATCGAGAAATCGGACAAGAGTTCTTCGAGCCGTTCGCGGCGTTTGTGGTGATCGGCTATGGAAATTTCCAGAATCGCCAGAATGTTGTCTTCGACCGAAAGCCCTCGAAAAATCGAAACTTCCTGCGGCAGATAGCCAATTCCCAGTTTCGCACGGCGATACATCGGGAGCAGGGTTACATCGCGCCCGTCGATCAATACCTGACCACCTTCGGGCATGATGAGGCCAGCGATTGCATAAAAACAGGTTGTTTTGCCGGATCCGTTGGGGCCAAGCAGCGCCACGACCTCACCGCGCCCCAGATCAATGCTGACGTCGCGGATCACCGGGCGTTTGCGGTAGCTTTTGCGCAAGCCCAGTATGCGCAGCCCTGCGCCGCCGCTTTCGACCGTCAGATTTGGCGATACTGCCATTAATTGCTGCCCGTTTTCAGGATGGATTTGACGCGGCCTTTCATTATTGCCGTCCCTGTTTTCAGATCAATGTCCATCCGTTCGGACGAAAGCGCGTTCTGCCCCTGCGTCAGCAGGACATTGCCTGTCATCACCACCATGCCGTCATCAATCGTGTAAACCGCTGCATCGGCCTCGGCGGCTTCGGCCCCGTTTACCAGCAAAACATTTCCGTTTGCCAAAAGCCGCGAGATACGGCCGGTAGAATCGCCGTTTTCCGTGGTGTATTCAACCCGGACACGGTCAGCCGTCAGGCGCATTTCCCCCTGGCCGATAACGACATTGCCAGTGAAAACCGCAGTGCCGTCTGCCTGATTGACCTGTAATTGATCTGAGGTGATCTCAACCGGAAGCGATGTATCCTGTTTCAGACCGCCAAAAGCCACCTGCGCCCCCTGAGCATTGGATGAGACAGGCATTGAAAGCAATAGTACCGCCACAAGAAGGGCACGGGGTAAGAAAAGCATATTTTCCCTCATTTTTCGGGATCGTATACCAGCTTAACACCATTCTTGAAAACAAGAACATAGTTGGTTTCGCCATCTGGTGCCTGATTTATTTCCATCAGGCCGGCTTCCAGTGTTCCGATCGGCCCTTTTGCCGTAACCTGGTCATCTGATTTGATATCGGTTTTATCCAGCAATGCCGTGAGCGCAGCGGTGCGAATCCTGTATCCGGAAGAGGTCTGAATATCGACCCCACCTTCCAGCCTGGCAATCTGTCCGGCGCTATCAATCTCGCCGTCCCTGGCGGAAATATCCACGAGCCCCCCGTCAGGCATCTCGATTTTTGCCACAAGGTTGCTGGCGATCATGCGCTGAGGGTTCTCCGGGTCGGGTTTGGCGTTGCTTGCCGCAATGGAAATGGCGGCCCCATCCTGGGTAACGCCGGAGTAATTCGGAGATCCGATGCGTTCCTCGCGCGCCAGTTCTTTCACGTCGACTTTGGAAAAGGGTATTGCACGTGTCGGGTCAATTTGTTTTGAAAACAAAAACAATGTGGACAAGACCCCGAGCGCAAACAGCGGCAAAAGGATTTTTGCCCAGGCAACAAACCGTGAATAGCTGTTATCGTAAACTGTCATTGCTAACCAGAGCTTTCCATTCTGCCAAAATCCGCCGACCTACAAGCGCAGGAATACGTAAACCCGCCGACCTGATCGGGGGCCGCTATTGATGCAGGAAGGATGTGGATATCGATCATTATGGGTGCAGGCCTTTTTATGGCAATCCCCCAGCTTGAGTAGGGTTTTAACTGGTGAAACAAGTTACGCCAATATTACAACAGACTCACCCTGTTCCCTCGCATAAACTTGCCCATCCGGCCTGATCAGCAATGCTTTGCTCATGAATTCGGGCGGACCGGCAACAGATGGCACACAATTATCGCATTACAAGGAATTGAGACATATCTTTTCTGGCAGGCGCCGGCGAGCGAAGTCAATGCGCGAATATATCCTGTTCCGGCCAACCCTTCAGGTCGAGCAAGGCTCTGGTTGGCAAAAACCCGAAACACGACTGCGCCAGTTCCAATCTGCCTTCCCGCTCAAGGTTGCTATCCAGTTTTTCGCGCAGGTTGTGGAGATACAGGACATCGGATGCAGCATATTCCAACTGGGCTTCGGTCAAAACCGGCGCGCCCCAGTCAGAGCTTTGCTGAAGTTTGGAAATGTCGATGCCCAGCAGCTCTTGCAGCAGGTTTTTCAGACCGTGCCGGTCAGTATAGGTGCGCACAAGCTTGGAGGCAATTTTGGTGCAATAAACCGGTTCGGCCAGGGTTCCAAAGGCCTGAAACATGGCTGCAATATCAAAACGGCCGAAATGGAAAAGTTTGAGCACGTCGGGATCCGCCAGCATTCTGCACAGGTTTGGGGCTTCTGTCTGGCCCTTTGCAATCTGAACCAGATGTGCATTTCCGTCACCAGACGACATTTGCACAAGGCACAGGCGGTCACGGTGCGGGTTCAGCCCCATGGTTTCGCAATCAATGGCCACAACCGGCCCCAAATCCAACCCGTCGGGTAGATCATGCTGATACAGGTGATTTGCCATTCTTTTCCTTTCCGGCTGGGTGCAATCCAGAAATCTCGTGGCATTCCGGTATCGCATACAGCATGAATGTCAAGCGATCCTGCTGACAACACCAAGTGTCCTACACCTACATCCTAGCAGGCTTTCAGCGGGCCTTCTGCCCTTTCCCGTTCGATCAACCTCTCCAGAGTGGGTTCATCCAGTTCGCCCATGACCAGAGTGCGCCCGACGATCAGGGCAGGTGTCCCCACAATGCCGAACAGTTTCGCCAGAGCTTTTCCTGTTCTGATTTCCTGCTCAATTTCGGGGCTCTGCATGTCTGCGATCAGTTGGGGCCCGTCGATGTCCAACTGTGAAGCAAGTGCCATCAGGTAGCTTTCGGTGGCGACAAACCGCGATCGCATCAGGCGCTGGTGAAACTGGCGGTATGCCCCCTGTCGCTTTGCGGCCAAAGCGCCTTTGGCGGCCTGGACGGATGTATTTCCCAGAATGGGAAGTTCGTGCCAGAACACCCGGATACCGCTGTTTGGCTTGTCTTCCAGTATTGCGAGTTTTCGGGTCAGAACCCGGCAATAGGGACAGTTGTAGTCGGTAAAGAATGCGATCGGGACGATGCCTTTGCCGACGGTTTCGCGCTGGTACAGAGCATTGCAGATGTTTTGTTCAACGGTGGAAAGGGTCTGCTGAAACAGCGGATCATCGTTTTGATTCAGGCCGATCAGAAACGCGCGGGCTTGTGAAACAGCCCCGCCGGCCATGCGACGAAATCCTGATGGTGAATCCAGTGCTTCAAAAGCAAGTTTGTTTTGCAGCAGCGGGCGAACCAAAACGGATCCTCCCCATGCCAACCCTACTATGGCGGCAGCCGCCAAAACGGCCTGTCGTCGGGTAACTGTCACAATTGCCAAATAAATTTCCCCTGCTGCTTGGCCGATCCTGGCATAAATTTTCCGGGAAAGTAACATGAAATGGCGAATATCTGACATTCGCCATCAAGCAGGCATGCTGGCCCCGAAAGGCTGGAAGGTACCCGGTTTGGCCATATCAATCCGGGGTCAGGTTCAAGCGGCGCGCTGAACACCGACACCACGCCCTTTTGCACGGATGATGTAAACCCGGGTTAAGCTCATACGGCGCGATTAATTTTTTGGCGAATTGCAAGTTCCAAAGAAAGCTTGCGGTGGTTAATACTGCTTTTGCTGTAGCAATGCGCAATAATCACACCGAATCAAGAACCAAAAGGAGAGTTCCATCTCGCTCCCGATCGCCAATACTGCTGCGCGACCTTTTGCGAAACAGCCAAGAGCACAAGGCGCAGTCAGTTTGTCTGTCCGATCTTTTGGGCAGACGACCACCTTGAATGACTTGCACCAATCCGGTTCGCTGAAGGCGCTGTTTCCGCAGCAGAGCGGCCCTGATTTTCAGGCGGTTCTGATCAACACGGCAGGCGGTATTACCGGCGGCGACAGTTTCAGCATCACAGCCCGCGCCGCGACAGATTCGCGCCTGGTCCTGACCACACAGGCGGCGGAACGGGCCTATCGTGCGCAACCGGGCCAGGTTGGGCGACTGGAAAACAGAGTGGTGGTTGAGAAAGGTGCGCATGTGAACTGGATGCCGCAAGAAACAATCCTTTTCCAGGGATGTTCGCTTGCACGTTTCCTGCATGTCGATATGCAGGCCGGCGCGTCATTCCTCATGGTTGAACCTCTGGTTTTCGGGCGCGCGGCGATGGGCGAAACCCTGACAGCCGCCTCTTTCACCGACCGGATCGAAATTCGCCGCGAGGGGCAGCTGTGCTACCTTGACAGGGTCGCCCTGCAAGGCAACATCGCCGCGCAAATGGCCCGTCCGAACACCGCCAATGGTGCCGGCGCAATGGTCAACCTGCTCTATATCGCAGCCGATGCCAGCGCACAGCTTGCCCCCTTGCGGGCCATGCTGCCTGATACGGCGGGTGTTAGCCTGATACAGGACGACCTTCTTGCCTTGCGCCTGTTGGCTGCTGACAGCTATCTTATGCGACAAATCCTGATCCCGATCCTGAACCGATTGACCGATGACAACCTACCCAGATGCTGGATGACCTGACATGAACCTGACCCCGCGTGAAAAAGACAAACTGCTGATCAGTGTGGCTGCGATGGTGGCGCGGGGCCGGCTGGAACGCGGCGTAAAACTGAACCACCCCGAGGCCATTGCCCTGATCACCGACTTTGTGGTCGAAGGTGCCCGCGACGGGCGCAGCGTCGCCGATCTGATGCAGGCTGGTGCGCATGTGGTGACACGGGAACAGTGCATGGAGGGCATCGCCGAGATGATACCCGATGTACAGGTCGAGGCCACCTTTCCCGACGGCACCAAACTGGTGACGGTGCACAGGCCGATCCGATGAGTGAAGAGCACGCATTCCAGTTGCATATGACGGAATATAACGCCCTCAAAACCGAGATCCTTGCGCAACAAAGGGTGCGGCAGCAAACCTTTCAATTGGGTGTCGCGGGCATCATTGCCATCTGGGCTTTCGTTTTGCGTGGAACGTGGGACTTTCTGCAAGACGGGCCATTTCAAACCGCCGGAATGATACTGATTATTGCAGCATGGTGGTTGCCTGTTTTTATTGCCGCGGCCGGCTTGGTAATGAATTACACGGCCTCCAAAGGGGTGAAACAGGCTGGCGCCTATTTGGCGATGATCGAGGAAAAATATGCAGACGATGATCTGAAAGGTTGGCATAACACTTTGATCTTCATGCGCGAGCCAGCACGGAAGATTAAGTTAAAGGAAAAAGGTGAAAAAATCGATTCGTGGCCGGATCGTGCACTGCCCTCAGACCCGATACTGGCCCGTCTTCACAGTGCAATCAAAGAACGCGAGATCAAGCAAGGATACTCCCAAATGCTCCGGCACCTGTGGGGTTCCATTCTGGCCGTTACGACCGGCGTCGCAATTCTGGCTTCGATTCTGATTTATACAACCGCAATCATATGAAAGGCCAAACCATGATTCCCGGAGAAATATTCCCTGCCGAAGGGTCCTTGACCCTGAACGAGGGGGCCGAGGCCGTAGTGCTGATGGTGGCCAACACAGGCGACAGGCCGGTGCAGGTGGGCAGCCATTACCACTTTGCCGAGACCAACCCTGCGCTGGAGTTCGACCGGAATGCGGCGCGCGGCATGCGGCTGGACATCGCCGCCGGAACCGCCGTTCGGTTCGAACCGGGACAGCGACGCGAGGTGGCGCTGGTGCCGTTTGGCGGGGGGCGCAAGGTGTTCGGTTTCAATCAACAGATCATGGGAGGCCTGTAACATGCCCACCCAAATTCCCCGTTCCGAATACGCTGCCATGTTTGGCCCCACCACCGGCGACCGCGTTCGCCTTGCCGATACCGATCTGATTATCGAGGTCGAGCGCGATCTGACCACTTATGGTGACGAGGTGAAATTCGGCGGCGGCAAGGTGATCCGCGACGGCATGGGGCAAAGCCAGATCACCCGCGCGGGCGGGGCTGTGGATACGGTCATCACCAATGCGCTGATCGTTGATCACGCGGGCATCTACAAGGCCGATGTCGGCCTGAAGGACGGGCGCATCCACAAGATCGGCAAGGCCGGCAACCCCGACACCCAACCGAATGTCGATATCATCATCGGGCCGGGAACCGAGATTATCGCCGGCGAAGGGAAAATCCTGACCGCCGGCGGGTTTGATTCCCACATCCATTTCATCTGCCCACAGCAGATCGAGGACGCGCTGCACGCGGGCCTCACCACCATGCTGGGCGGCGGCACCGGCCCGGCGCATGGCACGCTGGCGACCACCTGCACGCCGGGGCCGTGGCACATCGGGCGCATGTTGCAGGCGGCGGACGCCTTTCCGATGAACCTTGCCTTTGCCGGCAAGGGCAACGCCAGCCTGCCGGCGGCGCTCGAGGAACAGGTCAAGGCCGGGGCCTGCGCCCTGAAACTGCACGAGGACTGGGGCACCACCCCCGCCGCAATCGACTGCTGCCTGACGGTGGCCGATGCAATGGACGTGCAGGTGATGATCCACACCGATACGCTGAACGAAAGCGGCTTTGTCGAACACACTCTGAAGGCCATGAAGGGGCGCACCATCCACGCCTTTCATACCGAAGGCGCAGGCGGCGGCCATGCCCCCGACATCATCAAGATTTGCGGCGAAGACCACGTCCTGCCCGCCTCGACCAACCCGACGCGGCCCTTCACGGTGAACACGCTCGAGGAACATCTGGACATGCTGATGGTCTGTCACCATCTGGACAAATCCATCCCCGAGGACGTGGCCTTTGCCGAAAGCCGCATCCGCCGCGAAACCATCGCCGCCGAGGA